>Ga0302140_10004299_pt1 | contig 18124 bp, 19 predicted proteins | sample I_Bog_E1_1_FD_202095 | JGI IMG/M metagenome (GOLD analysis project Ga0302140, IMG submission 202095) | Peat permafrost microbial communities from Stordalen Mire near Abisko, Sweden - I_Bog_E1_1 | ecosystem: Environmental > Terrestrial > Soil > Wetlands > Peat | place: Sweden: Abisko, Stordalen... | reverse complement strand
TGGCCAAGGTAAGAAAGGCTCTATCGACGCGTGTTGTATTTCTTGAAGCGTCCGAAGACTCTCTCGTGCGGAGGTTTTCCGAGACGCGACGACCGCATCCTCTGGGTCGAGGCGAGACGGTCATTACATCCATCCGCGCAGAGCGCAAGCGGCTTGATCCGGTGCGGAACGTCGCGGACATTCTTCTTGATACTTCGCGTTTCAATGTGCATGAGCTCCGAGCTCACATCAACGCGCAGTTCACACGCGGAGTTGCAAACAGCGATCGCAATCTCACCATTTCGATCACCAGCTTTGGCTTCAAGAACGGTGTCCCCAGCGACGCTGATCTAGTCTTCGATGTACGGTTTCTTCCCAATCCGCACTTTGTGCCGGAGTTTCGGAAGTTGACAGGAAAGCATCCAAAGGTGGCGAAGTACATACGCCAGTTCCCGCAGACCAAGGAATTTCTCGATAAGGTTACCGATATGCTGACGTTTCTGCTGCCCCATTACATTCATGAGGGAAAGAGTTATCTCACCATCGGCATCGGCTGCACAGGGGGGCAACATCGATCCGTGATGATTGCAGAGGAATTGAAGAAACGTCTAGGGGCCGCGGGTTATCGAGCGAAGTCGTCCCACCGGGACATGCCGCGTTAAGCAACTCAGGCGGTGTGCGCGGACGGCAGTACACTAACGGTTGATGAAAATCTTCACGAGCGTCTATCGGACACATATGGTTTGGGGTCAAGCATGAAGCTCGTTCTTCGCCTTTTGGGGTACATGCGACCGTATGTCCTCTACTGGGTGCTGTCTGTACTGCTGATGGCCGTTGTGGGCGCCCTTGCGGCCTTTCGAATCTTGCTCATTAAACCGATCATTGACAACGTCTTGAGCGCTGCTTCAGCCCCTGACAAGGTGCTGAACTTTGTCATTCCTCATACCCACCTCCACGTGAACTTGCAGGTCCTCTTGCCTCGGCACTTCCATAATGCGTGGACGGTGGTTGCAGTTGCCCTCATCGCGTCAGCCATCATCAAGAACTTGTGCGACTATCTCGGCACTCTGCTGGCCAACAAGTCTGGCTTTGGCATGATTACCGATCTTCGCAACGACCTGTATGACTCCCTTTTGAAGCGCTCGACTGCTTTCTTTCAGCGGCATACGTCCGGCACCTTGATTTCCACTCTCATCAACGACGTGGAACGCGTCCAGTCGGCAATGGCTACGGTGATGAGTGATTTCCTCCAGCAACTCTTCACGCTCATCTTCATGATCGGCGCGGTCATCATCGTGGGTGGCCGCATGTCGTGGGTCCTGCTGATCTTCGTTCCGATCATTGTTTTGTCAACACGCCGTGTGGGCCGTAGTGTGCGGAAGACCACAAGACGTGGGCAGGACAAGCTCGCCGAAATCCAGAACATCGTTCAGGAGACGATCATGGGCAACGGCATCGTGAAGGCCTTTGGGATGGAGAGTTGGGAGATGAACCGCTTCCGCAGCGCTGCCGATCGACTTCTCACGGCCAACATGCGCTCGGTAGCTGTACAAGCTATTTCGTCGCCACTCATGGATGCGCTCGGAGCGGTCGCAATTGCGCTTCTGCTTTGGTATGGGCGGCACTTTATTCAGCACGGGGGTACAGCTGGAGACTTCATTACGTTTCTTATCGCGGTGATTGCCCTCTATGATCCCGTCCGCAAGATGCCCACCTACTACAACGCCTTTCAGCAGGCGGTCGGAGCCAGCGAGGAGATTTTCAAGTTTATTGATGCGCAGGATGAAGTCCGGGAGCGCAAGAAAGCAATCGTTCTCAAGGGTTTCAAAGGGCTCATTGAGTTTCGAGGCGCTCGTTTTGGCTATGAGCACGATGGAGAATGTAAAGAGATTCTGCATGGTATTTCTCTGACCGTCCGCCGCGGTGAAGTCGTCGCGCTGGTCGGCCCCAGCGGCGCGGGGAAGTCTACGCTGGTGAATCTGCTTCCACGCTTTTTCGACGTTACCGGCGGTGCCATCTACCTGGACGATCATGATGTGCGGGATCTTACCCTGGTCTCGCTTCGCAAGCAGATTGGCAAGGTTACACAAGAGACGGTGCTCTTCAACGACACGGTGCGAAACAATATCGCGTATGGTCAGCCTGACGTCCCCATGGCGCGCATCATCTCGGCTGCGCAAGCGGCGCTGGCCCACGACTTCATCGAGCGGCTGCCGCAGGGTTATGACACCCTGATCGGCGAGCGCGGCGCACGGCTCTCGGGTGGAGAGCGTCAGCGATTGGCGATCGCCCGTGCCCTGCTCAAAGATGCGCCGATTCTTATCCTGGATGAAGCCACTTCTTCGCTGGACACTGAAAGCGAAGCTGCCGTGCAGGCCGCTCTTGGAAACCTGATGCAGGGGCGCACCGTCCTTGTGATTGCGCATAGACTTTCGACCGTTCGCAGTGCTGATCGCATCGCCGTGATGGAAGATGGCTATATCACCGAGCTGGGATCACATGAGGAGCTTCTCGCACGGGGCGGTACTTACAATCGCCTGTATCAACTTCAATTCGGAGAAGCAGATCTGGGGCTCAGTGAAGGGGGCGAAGGGACCGCTTGAGGTAATACGGCCCGGGTTACACTACAGAAACAGCGAGAGCGATGGCAGGCATTCTTTTCATCATTTCGGCGCCCAGTGGATCGGGCAAATCGACCCTTGTCAGCGAGGTGCGCCGACTTGTTTCCGGTTTAGACTTTTCTGTCTCTTACACCACCCGCAAGCCGCGCGGGTCCGAAGAGGATGGTCGCGAATATCACTTCACCACGAGAGAGCATTTCGAGCAGATGATTGCGGCGGGTGAATTTCTCGAATGGGCCGAAGTGTTTGGGAACTACTACGGAACGGCGATTTCGGCGCTCGACCAGGCGCGTGAGCACGGTACTGACCTACTACTGGACATTGATGTTCAAGGTGCGCTTCAGGTGATGGAGAAGATGCCGGCTGCGGTCTCTATCTTCATTCTCCCACCCAGTCCCGAGGTGCTCGAACGCCGGCTGCGCAACCGTAGTCAGGCGGAAGGGGTCGCCAACGAATCCATCATCGAGACGCGTCTGGCCGAAGCTCGAAACGAGTTGCGGATGATCGATGACTATCGATATGCACTGGTAAATGACGCTTTGGATGAGGCTGCATCTGAGATGCGGGCGATTGTGCTTACGGCGAGAGCCCAGGAGACGCCGCCAGAGAGTGATCTCGCTGCCCGGTGCCTTACAAGGGCGCGATCACCGAGGCTTGAGGCGGCCCTCGCTAACTTCGGTATTTTGGGTGCTGATCATTGATTCGAGGTTAGGTAGAGATAAAGTTTTGAGATTTCCACTTCGCCGGCCAGACACCACGAGTTTTCGGCGCTAAGATGTATCATCTTCCGGAGGTTCGTCGATGGCAGACAGAGAACCGTTTCAAAATAAGTACAGTCTTGTAAAAGGTGCAGCTCGTCGTGCTCGCCAGCTGCAGTCGGGCGCTCCCGCGCTTGGAGTTTCAAATTCCACCAAAGCCTGTCGAGTCGCGCAAGACGAGATCCGCGTGGGAAAGGTTACCTACACCGTGGTGGCCAAGCCGTCACCGGCGTCGTTGTAACGATGAGTGACTTCGCTCTGGATCGACAACTCGGCGCTTATGTAGAGTACCTGCGTGACATGGGAGTCTATGACCTCTACTTCCGCCATGATCCGGAGATTCGAGTTCCGGACTCGGCGCTAAGAGTGCAGAAACTGCCTGAGCGGTCGGTGATCGCTACCAAATCGCAGCCCGTCCCTCGTCAATCTACCGAACCAAACATTCGGGTTGGTTCAGTCATTAAAGACCAGGCCGAAAGGTCTGTAGGATTTTCTTCACCGATGGCCAAACCACCTTCACTGGATGATCTTGCACCTCTGCCGACCCATACTATTCCCGCCGCCGATCGGTTAACAGCACTCGAGCTGGTTCGAGCCGAGATCGGAGATTGCACACGTTGTCCGCTTGCTTATGCTGGGCGCAAGACCATCGTCTTTGGTGATGGCGATCCCAGTGCTCGGCTCATGTTTGTTGGCGAAGGTCCGGGTGCAGACGAAGATGCGAGCGGCATTCCTTTCGTGGGGAAGGCTGGGCAACTGTTGAACAACATGATTGCCGCGATGGGGTTGAAACGTGAAGAGGTGTACATCGCGAACATTGTGAAATGCCGTCCACCGGGAAATAGAACGCCCGAGCCTGTTGAAGCGACCACTTGCTCGCAGTTCTTGCTCAAGCAGATTGACATTGTGCGTCCTGAGGTGATCGTGGCTCTAGGTGCCACGGCGGCAACCTATCTGCTGGGGGTCAAGCAATCGCTTGCTTCTTTACGGGGTCAGTGGCATTCGGTGCGCGGCGCCAAGGTTGCGGTCACGTATCATCCTGCGTTCCTGCTGCGCGATCCTCGCCAGAAAGTCGAGGCATGGAAAGATCTGCAAAGAGTCATGGCAGAGATGCGACTTGTCGCGCCAAAGCGTCCGTCATGAACTCCTTTCTTGGCGTGTCGATGCGAAGGGATGAAATTCCTGCTTGGTTCTCCAGGCAAACCCCTGCTAAACTAACATAGTGGCAGGGTCGTCCTGAGAAGAATGGATAGGCCATGGTCTGTAGTGTGGGGCTGTAGCTCAGCTGGGAGAGCGCCTCGTTCGCAACGAGGAGGTCAGCGGTTCGATCCCGCTCAGCTCCACCATTCAAATCAGACAGTTAGTGATCCAGAGAACAATACGCAAGCCGTTACCTGCACTTCGGAACACTAGACAAAGCGACTTATTCTCCAGCGCCCCCTTTGGATTCCCTACGGATGTCGTCTGTGTTTCAGGTACTGTTCCGTTTGGAAAGGGACATGGCATGCAACTGGGCAGAGTTTCGTCACCTTCGCTTCTGGCCATTCTCGACAATCGGTTGCGTGCAGCAGCAGAAGAACTTCACGCCTCGCAACCCACGTTACGGTGCAGGCACAACAGTTCCAGCACAACGGCCGCACCGAAACGACATAATGCGCTTGCCTTTTCAGCACGTCTCCGATCCTTGGGTTGGATCGTAACTACTTAGGGGATAGTCGCTCAGCAGTTCGGGAGCGTCGTCGGCGCTGCACTGCCTAGACCCGCCTCGCCCCGAGCAGCAAAATCTCCACCATCTTCCTCGCGCTCGCCGCCCAATCCTCCGTCGGGGCCACAGCCCACAGTCCCGCCAACGCGCGCAGCATGTCCATACCGCTCACATCGCCGCGCAAATCACCACTCTCCACCGCCCGGCGCATCAAAGAATCAATCGCCGTCGTAATCAGTGGCCCCGACTGCTCGAATACCTTTTCCGGGCCGCACGTCATCAGGTTGATCGCCGGCAAAATGATGAGCTTCGTCGCCATATAGTCCACGAACGTCAACATCCAAGCGCGCAGAGCCTCAAGTGGCGGCAGACTTGCCGAAAATCTCTGCTCCGCTGCCTGCAGCTTTTCCAACTCGGCGCGATACACCTCTCCTACCAGCGCATCCCTCGTCGGGAAGTGCCGGTATAGCGTCCCCGGGCCGACCACCGCCAGCTTCGCAATTTCATCCAGGCTCACGTCCGGTCCGACCTCGGTGAACGCCTGCTTCGCAACCTGCAAAATCCGCTCGCGGTTCTGCAGGGCATCCGCACGAAGCCTTCGCGGAGCAACCCCAACCTTGGACATCGAAGTCTTCTTGCCCTTTTTCGTCGTCATCGGAAAATAATGCAACCGGAGAGAGTCTCCGGATATCCTATGGGATGTGGAGATGCTCTCCGCTTACCATCCTCGCGGCAAGCGGCTCAGATTGCAACTCCTCCAGGAGATTCGAACTATGGCACAAACCTTCGGCGCTACCTCGACCACAGAAGATGTACTCACCGGCGTAAATCTTAAAGGCAAACGCATCCTGGTCACCGGCGTCTCCGCTGGCCTCGGTGTAGAAACCGCCCGCTCCCTTGTCGCTCACGGAGCGCATGTCATCGGTGCCGTTCGCGACCTGAAGAAAGCCGAAGGCGCCACGGCTGAAGTCCGCAAAGACGCCGCGGCTAACGGTGGCAGCTTCGAGCTTATCGAGCTCGACCTCGCGTCGCTCGCCAGTGCCCGCGCTGCGGCCGACAAGCTCGTCGCCGACGGCAAGCCTCTCGACATCATTATCGCGAATGCCGGTGTCATGGCCACCCCATTTGGTAAAACCGCTGACGGCTTCGAGACCCAATTCGGCACCAACCATCTCGGTCACTTCGTCTTCATCAACCGCATCGCCTCCTTGCTCGTACCCGGCGGTCGTCTCATCAACCTCTCGTCATCTGGCCATCGGTTCTCCAATGTGAACCTCGACGATCCCAACTTCGAAACCACGCCCTACGATCCCTTCGTGGCCTATGGCCGCTCGAAGACCGCGAACATCCTATTCGCCGTCGAGTTCGACCGCCGCCACAAGGACCGCGGCATCCGCGCTGCGGCAGTCCACCCCGGAGGCATCATGACGGAGCTCGCCCGCCACATGGACCCTGCCCACATCGACGCCATGATCAAGCAGATGTCCGAGCAGGCCGAAGCCCTGGGCGAACCACCCTTCCAATGGAAGACAATCCCGCAGGGCGCAGCCACATCCGTCTGGGCGGCCGTCGTCGCTCCCGCAGAAGAGATCGGCGGTAAGTTTTGCGAAAACTGCCATGTCAGTTCGATCGTCCCCGACGACCAAACCATAGGCCTGATGGCAGAAGGCGTCCGCGCCTACGCCCTCGATCCCGCCAACGCCAAAGCCCTCTGGAAGAAGAGCGAAGAAATGGTCGGCGAAACCTTCGCCTAAACCTTCGCAGCCTCGTTCCCTCCGCAAAAACCAGAAAGGCCCGCGTGTGTACCGCGGGCCTTTCTGCGCTCCATCGTAAATCACAGATCCTTGTCATCCAGCGATTCTGAGAAGCGTAAACGCGCTTCCAGGAAGCAGAGACTCGGGCTTATCGAGAAATCTCCCCGTCACTCTCAGAAGTTTGTTGACGTCGAAACGCGCACTGGCCAGTTACCGTTAATCGAGAACCATGGGCAGGTTGGCCCAACCATCCTGGTGGCCCATTCATATGAACACTAATGAATACTTAGACCGACTGGATTAGATAGTCCTGTATCCTGCTGGCGTCCTCGCGGGGCAATCCCACTGACATACAAGGTGGATACGGATGCCGTCTCCACCAAGGTGAAGCAGGAGTTCGCCACCAAGGAGAAGGCTAAGAAGGTAGCTTATCGAGCGCCTTGAGTCCTACCCGCTAACGCTGGTTCAAACCTCTTCGTCCGTAACGAGAAAGCGCAGTGGGAGGTCTACATACTTGCGAATCTCGATCCGTTTTGTCACATGGATACCTGGAGGGCCCCAACCATCGTCGACAATCTGTATCGCTGAAGAATGACTCGCCACATCGAGCCCATGCGCATTTAGCCGCGTGATGCCGAGTGCCTGACAGACTCGACCGGGACCACCGGAGATCCTATGAGCTGGTGCATTCGCCGGCACCTTGCGAAGTCTGGCCATCGTCGAAATGCCCTCGATTGGTTGCAACGCACGAATCAGTACACCGCCCGCCTCGCATGCCAGATGACACGATACATTTATGCAGTGGTGCTGCCCATCGATAAGGTAGACATCGGTATAGCCCGCAGGCCCGAAGAGAACGGCATTGAACGCCGACTTGACCCGAGAGGCATGGGACGCCTGATCCTTTACGCCCAGTATGCCTCAACCTCCGTGATTCTGCCGACAAGTGGAACCCTCCGATAATGCCGCACCACGAGCTTACCCAGCATCTCCGGCGCAACGACACTAGGATGTCTCTCATAGAATGCTCGCGGCAGAAGCGTCGATGGTGTCATAGAAGCCTTCCTGCTAAAGCGTTATTCAGCCGAAACAGTGCATTGATCTACGAAAACTGTCTGTTTCCCGGGTGCCCCTCGTTTACCTGCAGAACTGATGCGCACTGGAGGAGACAAGGCACGCGTTGAGACTGAGTAGGTTCGAAAGTCGTCAGTTCAGGCTCTTACGCTTTGTACGATACCCTTTGCGCGCAGCCCTGCTTCAGCCCTAGAAAAATAGTCTTCCACTGCCCCCTGCGTCTTGATCCAATCGACATAGCGTTCAATACCTTGCTCTATCGATGTTTGCGGGGTGTAGCCGATTGTGCGAATACGACTTATGTCCGAAATCAGAGACCGAATCTCTCCGGGTCGAAATTCGCCCCTCGCAATCGGAGCAAGTTTGACGCCTAATTGATCGGCGATGATCTCGGCCAGATCGCGGACGCTGGTAGCGCGCCCGCTGCCGACATTGGCCGGTAAGCCATCGAGCGTGTCTGTTGTCGCTGCGAGCAGATTGGCGTGCGCAATGTCTTCGACGAAACAAAGGTCGCGTGTCTGGGCACCATCCTCGTACATGATTGGCGGTTGTCCATTCAATAGGCGAGTGCAGAAAATGGCGATGACGCCGGTATAGGGATTGAAGAGCGACTGGCGTGGACCGTACGTGCATGAGTACCGTAATGCGACGGTCGGAATGCCCGTCTGTTTGCCCCACAACAAAACGAGACGTTCCTGGTCCACCTTCGTGAGGGCGTATACGGTCTCGCCGCCTCCCGGTGTGGCTTCTGGGGTCGGGATCGAAGAAGTGGGACGGCCGCATACTGGACAATGCACACTGAAGTCGCCAGCCCGCAGTTGTTCGGCGGAGCGCAGCAACGGAACGACGTGGCCATGTTCCGGGCAGTTTGCCGCACCTTCGCTGTAGACTGCCTGCGAGCTGGCTACGAGGACCTTCTTGATGGGCAGTTGATGATCGCGGATGATTTCCAGCATCTGGGCGGTGCCGAAGCTATTGACGAGGACGTACTTTGCCATCTCGGGCATGTAACCGCCGTATGCTGCTTCGTGAAAGACCACGTCTATGTCAGTTAGCGCCTCCCGCATCGTCTCGTAGTCCTGCACACAGCCCTGGCGAAACTCGGCTACAGGGTTGACCCAGTCGGGTTTGCCGTTCTTGTGGGTCTGTGGCTCGAGATTATCGAGAATGCGGACTGTCCAACCTTCCCTTATAAGCAAGTCAACGATGTGGGAGCCGATGAGACCAGCGCCGCCAGTGACCAGCGCACGCTTTCGATGTGTATTCATGTGGTTATCCTTGAAACCATTGTGTATAGGAATTCAATGAGCGTTACCGCGATACGAGGTCCGGAGCAGCACTGCCAGGATACGGACTCCAGTTTTCAGAGAAGCTCCGAGATTGCCTGAAACCTTGCTTAGGCCGCCTCTTCTGCATCTGTAGTCGACGGCAACTTCCTGAATGCGAAGCCCTTGTCGTGCGGCTTTGGCCTGCATCTCCAGGTTCCATCCGTAGGTCATCTCTGTCATATTCAATTGCTTTAAGGACGACCTGCGAATGGCGCGGAATGGCCCCATATCCGTATAGCGGGCGCCATGCAGGATGCGCAGAAGCATGGCCACGAAGTGGCCCGCAAAAATCTGGCTGGGCAACATCGAGCCGGGTTCGCGATGGCCGCGCAGGCGCGAGCCGATGACGAAGTCGGCTTCACCAGCTTCGATAGGAGCAACGATACGCGGAAGGTCGGCGATGACGTCGCTACCGTCTCCATCCATGAATACGAGGATGGTGCTGGTATCGATTGCCGCGTCACTGCCCGCCTTGCAGGCAGCACCGTAGCCGCGTGCTGAGGTAACAACACGTGCCCCTGCGGAAGCAGCGACTGCCGCGGTCCTGTCCGTGGACCCATTGTCGACGACGATACATTCGGCAACGTCCGACCAGGGCATGGAGGCGACAACGTGGCCGATGGATTCTTCCTCATTGAGCGCCGGAATCACGACTGAGACGATTCTTCCATTCATGACCTGACGCTCTCCGGTGCGAGCACAAAGTGCCGCCGATGAATGGGCCACCGGTGCATTAGGATGTCCAACAGAAAAGCGAGGACGACTCCGCTATAAAGGATCTTGTTCAGCAAGAATTCCTGTGGCCCATAGCCTACGGCCAGGGCCGTTGTGCACATATAGAAAAGTCCGCAGATATAAGCGAAAGCGGTGACGTCTGGCACGAGCGTGAAGAAAGGAACGAGCCATGCAACGTACCAGGGGTAACGAGGGGAAAACAGGAGCATCAGCGTGAATGCCAGAGAGAAGGCAGGAACCACAAAATCCGCGCCTGGCGGCAACCCGAAGATACGCGTCTGCGCGCTTTGTGCCTTCGGCCAAGCAGGATTGCAGCATGTTCGCCAACACCAGACGATGAGTGCGGCAAAAGCAATGGCGACGAAGACGAAAAACGGTTTCGCTGACAAACTGTGCAGGCCCGGAAGTTGCTGCGCCAGTTCTAGAGGAAAATAGCGCGTTCCGGTATCCATACCCTCTTCGTGAACATAGCCACCGAGGAAACCGAAGACTCTCATGCCCACGCTCGAATAACAGGCATACCCCGCAGCAACAACGATGGTGAGCGTCGCTGGCATTTTGTATTCCCCCCGGCGAAAGAGGGCGGGGAACAGAACCAGCGGGTACATCTTCGTCATGATGGCAAGCCCCAGGAATAGGCCGGTAAGAATCGGCTCCTGGCGATATCGAGCCAGCAGTGCGAGGGCGATGAAGGCAAGTGCCGCCGAGTCTAGATGGCCAGAACTGCCAATTTCCCAGATGAGCAGAGGACACCACGCATAAAGCAGAGACTGCTCGCGGCGAACACCTAGTTCGCGCAGAAGCTTGAGGAGCGCGAACAACGTCAGCCCTTCAAACAGAATCATTGCAGTCTTCATGAAGGTCATCGTTGGGTTGATGAACGTGATGAGGTAGAAAAGCAACTGAGCCACAGGCGGGTAGATGGTGTGGGCGTAATCGCGACGATTGATGTGGTCGAAGAGGTCTCGATTCGGCTCGCGCAGGAATTGGAGTGCCGGATCTCCGGGTACATAACGATACGGAGAAATGTGCGCATGTTGTACCACCCCGTCCCATGCATAGCGATAGATATCCGAAGAGAGATAAGGCGCAGGAAACAATGTGACGAGCCGAAACACGATGGCAAACGTCAGAATAATTCCAAAGGTGTAACGGTTAACGGGCTGGGAACGGACGATGACGATCGCCAACGCGTAGAGAATTACCGACCACCCGGAGACTCCAGAGAATCCCATCGTGAAATGGCTGTACTCACTGATGAGTTGTCGTGTGAGGAGAAGTAGACCCGAGCCGAGAAATATCAATGCCAAGTTGGTCTGCCAGGGACGGGCATCATGCCACCGTCTTGGCCAAGCAGGGCTCATTCGCTCACTCCGAAGAAATGACGAATAAATTCGCGGCTGTGCGGGGCCGGATACCCTGGAACCTTCGCAAAAGGTAATGCCTTTCCCCCGAGAAGTTCATCGCGCAGCAGGTTTAGCGTTTCGCTATCGTCGACGTCATACCAGATCGGAAGTTCAGCCAGTTCAATCCTGGCTTCCCTGATAGCCGAGACGGTCTCTATGTATACCGTTGAGGTGCTCCAGTGTATTCCTGTGAAAGGCTCGCGATGAGGCGTCTTAAGCCCAATGAGATAGTAGCCGCCATCGTTTGAGCCCCCGAGCACAATGCGATCGCCTGGGCGATTCAAGAGCTCGATGGCCTCGTTAAAGGCGTCGGCCGGCACAGTCGGCGAGTCGGAGTCGATAAGACAGACAGCTCCGAACCCACAGGCGAGGATGTCTTCGCTTGCGGCATGCAGCCTTTCTCCGAAGCTGTCGCCACGTTGAGGAATGAGGGCGAACCCTTCCGGCAGAAGGCCATCAAAGGCACTTTCTTCCCCAATCGGCGTGTAACAGACGAGACCGCTGGCCGCGCCCCTTGCAGTGACATCGGCGATATTCAGAGTGGTGTCCCTGAGGAAACAAATGTTCAATGCCGCTGACTGTTCCAGCGTAAGGGGTGGGGATAAGCGGGTCTTTACTTTTCCGGGACGCGGAGCCTTCGCCATGACAGCTAGAGCACAGCTAGATGCGAGTGCGGTGTTTTTGTATTGAGGATTCAGAATCGGATACGCCATTTATGCTGCGCTCCAGCTCTGCTCGTTGGCTTGCGCGTCGCCCTTCTGGCAGACCGCATACTGGTACCAACCGTCTTGGAGCACGTCGACCGAAGCCCAGGGCGGCCCCTGAACTAACGCGACAAAGTCATGCGGGCGCATCACTTCGACGTTCTGAGGTTCGTGAAATTTTTTCCAGGGGGTACCAGTCATGCGAGCGAACAACCACATTGCATCGAGTGGTAAGCGAGAGGCGAAACCGGATGTCGGTTCTGCGATGAAGCAGCGACCCCCCGGACGCAGAACACGAAAGATCTCTGTAAGCACAGCTTCCTTGTCTGGAACGATAAGAAATAGCCGGGAGACAATGACCGCGTCAGCCGAGTGGGAGGGTTCCCTGAGTGCCTGGGCATCGCCTTCAAAAAACTTGCAGTTTTGCAGTTGGAGATTCGCTGCCCGCGTTTGCGCCCGCCGAATGAGACGCTTCGATAGATCGATCCCCGTCGCCGTCACCTGCGGAAAGTCTTTTGCAAATCGACACGCATAGAGGCCCGGGCCGCAACCCAATTCGAGAATCTTAGTTCCGTCGGCGGGATCGCCGGATGGAAAGAGTGCAGAAGTAATTTCGCGGGTATGGTCGCGAAAGAAATTTTCTCGGCATAGTGCATATAACCAGTGACATCGTTCAAAAAGGCTTTCCGATGACTGAGAAGCGCTTTCGTCCGAGAGTTTACATCGACTTGAACCCTTCATCATAGGCCCCCATACCAGTCATACCCAAGCTTGGTCCAGTAATCGTCAGGTTCTTGATTCGTGTAGCTGATGAGCCCGATCCGTTTGATCTGTTTGTAACCGTATTTTGTAGGCATATGCAGGCGGAGCGGCGCTCCGTGAAATTGAGTTAGCGGTGCTCCCATCATCTCGGTAACGAGAAGGGTTTGCGGATGCCGGCATACATCAAGGTCATACCCGGTATAGTAATCGCCATCCGGCGTTTCCATGTATAAATATTTTGGATCGAGACCGTCAATCACCGCGGGCGGGTATGCTTCCATGAAGTCAGCCATTCGTACGCCGGCCCAATGAACAATCTGACTCCACCCTTCAATGCATTTGAATTGCGTTACCAACTCGCGGCGAGGCAATTCAAGAATGTCTTTCATCGTAAGCAGAAGGCCTGGAGTCTGAGGCTTAAGCGTGCTGCGACTTTCACCGGCCTCTTCCTTGCCACGGGGCATTCGTCCGGTGCGATCTTCCTGCGCTTTTGCTTGATTGAGCATTGGCTCTGGCGCCATTTTCTCGGCGGTCTTGCTATTTGGGTCGACCTTGGTATCGTGACCCTGATCCTCATGGCTACCTGTATCCACGTACTTGTATTCCCAGGCGGTCACATCGTTCGTGAATCGGATGTGGGCTGTATCATGCCTTGAGCCAACCAACTGAAGCCGCCAACTATCAGCCAGCAACATGCGTTTCAGACCGTAGACGCCGTTCACGCGAAGGTCTTTCGCTGCCTTTAGCGGGTATGTCGGCGCGAGCGCATGATCCCTAAACACCTCTCTTGAGATCGTGGCGTTTGCCTGAAACGTCCGACGAAAAGGTTCGGGTTGCATGTCGTTGCCTGGGCTTTGGTCAATCCAACGGTAAAGTCCGTAGCCCGCCGCAGCACCGGCTGCGGCGGCGACAAAGGATCGACGTGTATGTTTTCGCGATGCCGCCAGAACTGTCGCGTCGGCAGCGTCCATCCGGGCCTGAGATTCCAAATCGAATTCCGAATTAGGCTCAGGTACAGGACCGACCTCAACATCGGGCTCATTCGCTCGTGGCTCGTCGGTATACTCTGTGGCGCCCGCTCGCTGACGAGTTACGTCGGTCGCGTCTATTGGGGACGAGACTTCGGTCGCGGTATCGGGGAGCTCCGGCTTGTCGGCAAGCTGCGACACAGACGTGGGAGATCGAAATTCGGGTACGGGTTGTGGGGTCTCCAGGTTCTTCTCTGCTGAGTTCGGGCCTAGTGTTTCATCTGGACCTGATGAATCTTTGGCAGTGGGCGCCGCCTGTGATTCGATCTCTATCGGATCAACGGGAGAAGTAGAAGAAGTAGATTTGTCCGCAGATGACTTACTTAGTTCGTTCATCGCCGGCTCCGTCGTTCCAGCTCCAGCGACGGAGCGTCCGTCTTCTGAATCTCAAAGCCGCTCACCATGGCACGAAAATTGTTCCACCCTGCAAGCACCACCTGCAGGACGTGCACTGCGAAGAACGCCAGGAAGCTCATCGTTATCCAGAAATGCAGCCAGCGGGCCATTTCATAGCCTCCAAGCAGAGTCGTGAGCCAATGCGCTTGTGTCGGTTTATAGATGGCGAGGCCTGTAACAAGCATCCCCGCGCCCATCATGATTACAGAGGTGTACGCGATGCGTTGAGCGCCGTTGTACTTTTTTTGATCGGGCAGACCCTTTCGTAAATGGAGGTCTACAAGGGTCACCTGAATTGCGTCGCGCAGACTTCGGCGTTCCGGCAACAGGAAACGCCATTCTCCTGAGAGCGCCGTATAAAGCACGTACGCTATGCCGTTCAGCGCAAAGATCCACATGAAGAAGAAGTGGTAACCCAGACCCTCCGTGACATGGTAGGGAACGTGCATCTTTTGATAGAACCAGTCAGGAAAAAAGCGCAGGAGGGTAAATTTGCCAATCCCAATCCGGTAAATCGCATGAGGATGTCGATACGCATTGTCTGAGTCATTCCAATAAATGAGAATCCCACTCCAGATCATGGTGAATAACACCGGGAAATTGACCCAATGCATCCAACGAATCGCAAGAGGATGTTTACGGTCGAGCCGGAGGCGCGACGCTGGCAGGACAGTAGCCGTTTTGCCTGGTTTCGGATTGCTCATGTGTTCCTCGCAGCCAGTAAGTCCCGGACCTCTTCCTCGGTAAAGCGAGGCGTGACGTGCTGTGGACAGTTCCAGTGGAAGGCTTCGAGAAGAATTATAAATGCACTTTCAGTTAAGCCATTCCGTTCGAATGTCCTGAGTTTTGCAAGCAAATCCTGGGCTTCTTGGATTGCCTTCTACAATCTGCGTTCGCCCCAGGATTTTGAGGCGCTGCTGCCCTGCGAGAGAGAGCGGGTTCAAATGGAACTCTCCAAAAATCAATGCACCTTAAGCATAGGATGCGTGACGGTGAAACCTACGGCAGAATTGAGACCGGAGATGCTGCTCCACGCTGCAGACCAAGCCCTCTATCGTGCTAAGGAAAATGGCCGCAACCAAGTCGTCTACTCACCTCTTTCTAAGGAGAAGGAACGTGCCTTCTCCACGCTAAAGAGCGTAACACTAGCTTACGGATAGAAAGAAAACCATACTCTTCGAGGTGTCAACCAAAGACTCTATTCCAAGTGCTAAATCGCCGACACACTCGTTGACACTGATTACTCCTCAAATATCGGCTTCTCTCCAGTAAACGAGATGCCAAGTAGCGCATTTCTCAGGACGAATGTGCCATAGGGTACGAATCCTTCTATCGAAGCATCGCCCTTCGCACGCTTCTTTGCCTTTTCCAAAGCAACGCCCAGCTCCTGAAATCCTTCGATAGCAACCACGGAGAGGATCCCTCGCGGCTCCCGAGGAATCTTAACTGTTGTGAACGGGCCAACTCGCGTTTCCAGCCCGAACCCGCTCGCTGAGTGCATTGGCGATTTGTCACCAATCCAAAAGCGTTCCTGACGACCACGGCGTTTCTCGGGACCTATCTCCTTGCCTCGGCAAAGACCGTCCGCTCTATCCGACGAGCAGGGGAGTGAGGTAGCGCAGAATCGCGCTGCGCATAGCTTGCTGCAGGCGCGGACGAGCGTGAGGGGAGGAGACCGTCAACTCGTCGAGGATGCCGCGGAAGATCATGAGCGCTACTTGCCCATGATGAAAAGCTTCCGAACGCGACAGACTCGGCCGTTCTTTCCGAAGACGGAGCGCAATAAACTCGACGAAGACCTGCCCCAAAATTTTCTTGTCTTCGCGCGCGGAGGGTGTGAGCGGTGCGTCGACCACGAGAGTGTGAAACTCGGGATGCTTCTGGTTAAAGCCGATGCATAGATCGACCAACTCGGTTACAGCCTTAGTGAAGTCCAGTTTGCCTTCCGGATCAATCGCTCGTTCCGCTTCGGCCATTTCGTGGGCGTACATGGAGGCGAGGGCGCTCGCGATTGCTCCCTTGTTGGGGAAAAACTGATAAAGCGTTGCAGGAGACACGCCTGCTTCCAAAGCAATCGCATTCGTGGTGGTTTCGTGATACCCAAGACGCCCGAAGACTGTGGCCGCTGCGCAAAGCAAACCCCGCTGTCGCTGTTCTCCCCGCGCGTTGCGTTTTCTCTTAGGATCGAAGACGGTCACACAAAAATACTCGCAGAATCACGAACGCAAGTAAATACTTGCATCCAACTTGAAATATAAGTATCTACTTGCGTAGGAGGTGAGCAGACATGTTCACAGTAATGGGAATCACCGGTAGGGTAGGCGGAGCAGTGGCAGAAAATCTGCTTGCGGCAGGCAAAATGGTGCGCGGAGTCGTCCGCAATCCGGAGAAAGCTAAACGTTGGGCCGATCGAGGAGTAGAACTGGTCACGTCAGCGTACGACGACGCTCAGGGACTCTCGAGAGCATTTACAGGATCCGAAGGCGTGTTTGCGATGATCCCGCCGGACTTCGCACCTGCACCCGACTTGCCGGACCAGAAGCGCAATATCGCAGCCATGCGTGAAGCATTGGATCAGGCAAAGCCAGGAAAAGCAGTCTTTCTCTCTTCCATCGGTTCAGAACAGACGAGTGGACTCGGACTGATCACGTCGACACATCTGATGGAGGAGGCGACACGCACCCTTTCGATTCCCGTGGCATATCTACGGGCGGGCAGCTTCATGGAGAACTGGTTGGGAATGTTGGACAGCATCCGCACGACTGGCGAGATGCCCTTCTTCTATGCGCCACTCGATCGTAAGTTCCCTCTGGTCGCCACTCGTGACATCGGTCTGGCTGGCGCTCAGGTGCTGCAGCAGAGCTGGACTGGCGAACGCGTGCTCGAAGTCGATGGGCCAAAAGGCGGAACGGACCTGCACGAAGTTGCAACCGCGTTCGGCAAAGTACTGGGTCGTGATGTGAAGGCTGTGCCCCTCCCCGAGCGGGCGTGGCAAAGCGTTCTGGAGGCGATGGGCACTCCCGCAGATCGGACTGGCTTATATATCGAGATGGTCAAGGGCTTCAACTCTGGGTGGATTCACTTTGGCAATCCTGGAACTGAGAAGTTTCACGGACCCACAACCATCGAAGCGTTCGTACGCGGAGTCGAGTAGAGACGGTCGGATTTTGGTGGCGCCTAAGTTGGATGGGGCATCGAACATGGGCGCCACTGTGGATCGGTTGGTCCAGACAAGCCGGCTTGTGTTTACTACGCCAGATCTCAGTTGGCGATATTTTCAGGCTGAATCACTCATCGACGTGGGGCGGAAGTCTGAGATTTATCCTGACAACAACGTTTCTTCATCCGTGATAAAAGGGGAAGGCTGCTGTGTTCGACTCCGGGCGTGCATCTGGGGTGGAGGAGGAAGCGCACTTCTCAGAATTGAGTTGTGTGGCAACCTGCTACTGGAATGCTACGCTGTTTAATAACGGCTTCATACTTGAGAGTCACCTCGTTGAACATAGTGAGGTGAGTGGAAGAGTCTAGAATGTCTACTCGGAAATACGTTGCCTACAAGGCAGCCGATCCCTACTTCAGTTTGGTCCGACGTGCATTGGGTGAGCTTGTGGAAGGCGAGCACTTCTTTGACACCGTCAGCGACGACACTATCTACGAGGTCCTCTATGATCTCGGCTGGCCACGTGTTATTCGCGGACGAACCGACTTGATGAATGCCTTTAAGGGTTACGTCAGCATCATCCAGCTACAATCCGCAGATAATTTAGTTGTCCACTCAACAGACGCAGGCCGTGTCATTGTCATCGAATATGAAGTCCATGGAACAGTCCTCGCAACAGGAGGAAAATACAACAATCGGTTTTGCTCAATCATT
>Ga0302140_10004292_pt1 | contig 18134 bp, 16 predicted proteins | sample I_Bog_E1_1_FD_202095 | JGI IMG/M metagenome (GOLD analysis project Ga0302140, IMG submission 202095) | Peat permafrost microbial communities from Stordalen Mire near Abisko, Sweden - I_Bog_E1_1 | ecosystem: Environmental > Terrestrial > Soil > Wetlands > Peat | place: Sweden: Abisko, Stordalen... | reverse complement strand
TGATATTTTAATTAAAACTGTAAAATTTTATGGCAGGCATTGGGTGTGACCTTATTCTAAACAAACGACAAAGTCTTTTCGAAGAAAAAAAGGAAGATTTGTATGACGTTGAAACAATAGACACGAAAGAGGAGAAAAATTTCTCGTTTTTATCAGCTCATGAAATACAAAAGGAGAAAGAAGTGGATTTAGATTGTGAAAGTGAAATAAAGAAAAAACAAAAAAATAACGAAAGAATCATGAACCATATAAAAGCGAAGAAAATGCAAAGGAGCAATTTGAAGAAATACAAAAGCAATATTATAAAAAATGATGAAAATAAGAAAAATTGTGTTAATTATTGTGCTGAATGCAGAGTTTTTTAGATTTTGGTATTAAATAATAATTTCTAAAATTGTATATGTTTTTAAAAAAATGGATATTTTTATTGTAACATTTATTTAAAGGAAAACTTCTTTTTTATTAAGAATTTTGAAATTATTTTTATATATTTTTAATAAAAACTCTTAATTTAATTAAATTTTATTCAATATTTCTTATTTTTAGAAAAATTTACAATTTATTTTAAATTATTCATTATTTTTATTCCAATAATTATTATTTATATAATTATTTTTTTTTTCTCACTACCAAATTCATTTTAAAATTTATATTTTCTCTTCTTCAATGGTTTCTTTTTCTTCTGGTGGAACTGTGAAGAATTTTATCTTACCTGTATTCCAATCGGTCAAAACCACCCTAGCAGCGTTTTCCAAATCAGGAATACCTCCCTACATTTTGTTTATTATAAAAAATCTCATATAATAACCTTATTTAATTTCCCACGAGCCATCGCAACATTCACCAAAAACTCATTATGATTTGAAAAATCAGGAATTTTATAATGGACCAACAGTTCGTTTTTATTGACTTTTTTAATGATCTCTTCAATTGGACCGATCGGATCATTAACATTTTCCACCTTTAAATAGATTAAATATGAATTTTTAACAAAATTATATAGAAAATAACTAACTTTTATAATATTCCTCAAAACCAAAGATTTTTCTCCTTCCTCTGAAAAAATGATTCCTGGACAATCCAACAAAGTCACCTTTTTATCAATTTGAATTTCCTGCATATTCTTTGTAAATCCAGGTGTGCTGGAAACTGCTGCAGCTTTTGATTTTTTCAAACTAAAATTATTCTTCTTTTAAAATGACACTCTGTTGTTAAAATTACCTATTGATCAAGCTGCTCTTCCCTACGTTGGGATACCCAATAACTCCCACTGTAACTGCCTGTTTAATTCCATCATTTTTGGAATAGTTCTTTATCAGTTGCAACAAATTTTCAGCTCCCACAGATTTATTGGTTGATAATAAATCATGTGCTAAATCTTCCCTTTCCTTCAAAGATTTTTTAAAAAGAGTATTTTGCGAAAGATTCGAATTCTGCTGCTGAGTATTCGCTTTGAACAGCACTGTCGCATATTCTCTTCTTAAGTATTTCAACCATGCTTCTGAGTTTCCACTAAATACAGAAAATAACTTCTGGAAAAACAACAATTAAATACATCGGAACCAAATCTATTTTGTTCAAAACCAAGATAATTTTTTTCTCCCCAGACATACCCAAAATTTTCGCTTCAATATCTTTGCATCTACAGCCTAATGGGTCTCTGGCATCTAGAACTTCCAAAATAATCTAAATTCCACAAAATAATATTTAATTGCATAAAAATCTTCATTATTACATCAGAAGCTTCAAGCACTTTGCGCAACTCTTTCATGTATTTTCTTTTTTCCTTGTGGGAACTTTCATTGTTTAAAAGTTCGCCGAATTCTTGGTTGTCTTTGCTAGATTCGATTAGGTCCTTCTCGAATTGATTTGATCGGTCGACTGCATTTTCTAAATCTACTACTTTTTCTTTGTTTTTTAATTTCTTTAATTTAGCTTCTGATTCTTTTTGTTCCTTTTTGCGAACTAATGATTGGAGCACCTGTTCTTTAAAGGGGAATAAATTCGGAAGGCCGAGATCTTTCTTTGATTCTAGAGAAAGAAGATAATTTTAATTTAATTGGAAAATGGGGATCTTTATAACTCTTTTTATAAATCCCGAGGGCCTTCATTTTTTGGGCCTCTTTCTTTATTTTTCTTTTATGTTGTTTGACTTTTTTCTCAACATTTTTTCTTTGACTCGTTGGGGCCCTTTTGCTTGTTTTTCCTATTCAAAACCATCATTGAGATGCTTTTTAAAAGGAATTACTTTTCGGTTTGTTGATGTATTTAGCCATTTTAGTCGAGAAAATGTTTTCTGTGTTTTTTAGATATTAATTAATAATATCGTGTCTTTTTATATACAAGAATAAAAATATCTTTTTTATTTAGCAGAAAAATGAAAAAAAACAAAATGACAGAAGTGCAGATTTATTTGGAGAAAAATAATTAAATACCTAATTTAGTGATTCCGCTCCCCTCCATTTTGCTTTTTTGCAGAAAGAAAAATAAATGAAATTATCAATTTTTAAATATTTTTTGTTTTGTTCATTTTGATAATATGAATTTAAAGTTGTGTTCTATATTTCTGAGCATCGCTAATCAATTCTTCCAAATTATTGTTGTCCTTATATCCTGAGTAAAAAAAGTATCTTCCTTCAGAAAAAACCATTATTTTAGGACATTCTTTGACACCATATATATAAGTAATTTCTGTTTCTGAGACACTAATTTTGTAAATTATACATAAAACATTATTATAAAAACTAGCAAAGCAAAAATTATGAATTTACCAATCTACAATACCAAATTCCATTTGTTTTACGGGGTTTTCAGCCAATGGTCTCATTTTTTCGAAAATTTCAAAAGATTCACTGCTGGAACCGTTATGGAAAAGAACTACCCAAAAATTGGTTAACCCATCAACTTTTGTCATCTCATCGAAATTGCTGTTATCTAGCTTAAATACTTTAGAACCATCAAAATGTTGGTCGCAACAATTGGCCAAGAAAAAGATTAAGATCAGAAAAAAATATATTCTCATCTTGAATTAATTTAATATTTTCAAAATCCAATTTTCCTTGTATAATTCAAAAAACAAACTTTTCGTTTAAAAAAAAAGATTTTTTTGTTATTTAAAAAAAATTTCCAATGGTGCCTTTTTTTCTTGACTCATGATTTGGAAATTAAAATAAAATTCATTAAGTGTCCTTTGTTTTGTCCACCACCACCTTCTTCTTCTTTTCTTTTTTGGCCTTCTTCACCTCAATCAAAGGTTCATCACCTTCCTCCCCTTTATCTTTATCAGTTTGTTCCTCATCTTCTGGTCCGAAATATTCGCAAATGCAAATGAAAAACATCAACGCAAAAATCAAAACCACAGTTCCGATCCCGATCTAAATTTTTTCCTAAATTCAAAAAATCACAAAATCCAATTTTTTTTTTACAAATGATAAGATTTTCAATAAGATCCTTAAGAACTTCGACGCAAGTGGCACTTCCTCTGGATGATAGCTGGCGTATCCCTTAACAACAAAATCCTCCAGATCCTCAAAATCCCCACTTTCTGGATATAAATAATATCTCCCTGCGTTCATATATATTAAAGTCGGGTATTTCCAAATGCCAAATCGATCAGCTAATCCTGGTTCATCTTGGCTTTTTTTAAAAAAGAGATTTATCAGAGAGGGTCTTCAAAAAATAGACAAATAACCCATTGACTATCCCCACTTTCACTCGACTGGGAGCCCTGGGGGCAAATCTTATCCAATTGGGAACGAGATCATTGGATTCCTCATAGTCAGGATGATGGAACATGATGAACCATGGTTGATGGTTTTTGCCAATTTTTGTGTCATCGTCAAATTCATTTTCGGTCAACTTGTACACTTTGGAATTTTTATAGAAACGATCGTCTTTGACACTGAGGAGAAGAACGAGATGGGAAAAAAGGAAAAAAACAAAGGGGGATTTCATTTTTAATTTTGACAATTTTTATTTTGATAATTTCGGTTGTTTAACTAAAAAAAGAATAATCTGGAATAAGTTATTTGCATTTTTTGAAAAAATATTTGTTTCTTGTAAAAATGGAAATAAAAAATTCAAGACAACGTACATTTCTAAAAAAAAATCATTTTGAAATTTTTTTCATTATGGCTTTGTTTCTACAAAAAAAAATATTTAATTGAACAGTCATAATTCATAAAAAAAAAATTTGGATTTTTAATGAATTTTTTTTTCCTCGGTTTTTTATTCAATTTTTAAGTTTTTTTTGTTAAAATGGTTCGGCTTTAAAAAAAGCTAAATAAACATTTAAAATCATATGAAAAATTTTTATAATCATCGTCTTTTCCTCCCCTTATTTCACTAGCTGATGAGGGTCCGTCATGTATTTGTCTAATACAGCTTATGTGTTAATTGAGGATTTAAACTTTAACTAAATCAGATTCCCACAACAATGGTGTTATTTATTGCAACGGCATCCTTTCCTTTCCCCTAATCAATTCAGAGGTTAATTCTCTTCCCATATATTTTCACTTCTATGGCAACAATACAAAACACACTGATTTTTCCAGTTCAAGCATGGGGAGATGGATGTGCGATTTCTGGCATGGAGGCGGCAGTTGAATTTCATTGATTTTGCGTCCTGAATTCATGTGCTAATGTGGAGGTGGTGTTTCAATAGAAAATGCATGAATATCAATATTTTTGAATTGTTTGTTTATTGACAGCAATGCAGGGGCATCGATTTTATGGATGGGTTAAAATTTTTGCAAATGAGAAATAATTCAGTTATTTATGCAGGAAACGGTTTTTTAAGTAAATGGTCCATAAAATAAAAATTATTTTTATAAAAAAAAAAAATAATTCAATTTTCCTTTAAAATTTTTGCAAAATATCTTCTTTGTGTTAGCCAAAATTTTTTTTTGTCTGCCTCATGTTTCACAAATTTCGCAATAATAGAAATTTCCCTTGCCTTCTTCAGATAATTTTTCGCCTCTTTGCTTTTCACAATTTTCTCATACACACATTCCTTCGAAGATGACCAAGGATTCGCTCCAGAATATAAAAGATATCTGATTCCATTTAAAAAATTTCTCTCCAATGCAATGAATAAAGCAGTCTTCCCAGCCAAATCTATAGCATTTAATTCAGCTCCATGTTCAATCAATGATTTCAACAAAAGAAAATTGCATTTTTTTCCAGCGATATGAAGGGCTGTCTGATGAAATTGATTGAAATCGTAAATCAACAATCTATTTTTATTGAGGACCTCTTCGACTTTCATATTATCGCCTAATCGAACCGCCTCCAGGAAAAGGAAAGACCCTTCTCTTTGAAAGGGTTTATATGAAATTTTAGGCAAATCATCAATATTAAGATTCATTTTAGAGAGCTTCAAAAGACAAGCCAACATCCTTTGCTTTAAGAGGTTCTCCTTGTATATTTTCTGATAATGACTATTCAAATAACTCATTTCCCGTTTTTTTTCCTCCTGATCAAATTTCTTCAAATATAAACTATAAAATTTAATTTTGTTTTTTGGGTCACTCTTCACGATATGTTTTTGATCTTTTTCCTCTTCAATCTCTTCAAAATTATCTTCCCTTTCATCAAATTGATCATTTTCATCATTTATATCACCATATTCTTCGAATAAATTCTTACTTTCAAAAAACTCAACCCCATCTAGATTTATCATTTTTGCGAATTTAGTCCTTTCTTTCGGAGAAACCAATGTTTTGTAAGAATATTGACTGAACCCTCTTTTATGATTCCGTTGGAAATTTGGAGAGGCGTCTTGGGTTGGAAAGATGTCAGCTTCTTTTTCTTTAAAATTCAGTTTGCTGATAGTTTTAAATTGCAACAAACAATTTGGTTTAATGGAAACGTGGTTTATGATGGCGGGGTATTTTTTTGAGAAAGTCATGAGATAATTTTTTATTTTGTCTTGATTGAAGTTCGAATTTAGTTCTTTGCTGGATTCAACTTTTTTTTCTATCGGAACCAAGAAAAAATTCGGGATTCCCTCCATCTGATCACTAAATTTGCCATCGAAATATTTTCCAAGATTGCTTCTAAATAGAACTTTTGCTGTCATAGATTTAGTATCTCTGGCTGGTCTTCTATGAAGACTAGTTATAATGTTATTAGTGTTTTTCACATTTAATCTAGATGTCGGTTTTTGATTAAAAATCCTCACTCTGTTGTTCTGGAGATCATCTCGAATGATATCATGGAACTTTTGCTGCAAGGCAAATTTCTTTCGTTTCAAGTTGATACTTTGATCAACATCTTTGAAATTTGAAAAAGGGGAAATCGTGAAAACAGATTTGGATTTTTTGGGCTTGGTGGTGGCTGAATTCTTGGTTGAAGCTGACTGAAAATTTAAAAAATCTGGATCGGAGTGAAAAGTTGAAGGTTTATATAAAATTGTTTTGGTATTTGTCTTCGAAGAAAAACTCATTTATATAAACATTTCATTTCGTTTTAGAAGTTTTGTTTAAAATAATTTAAAAACAATTGTATTGAAAAAAATTTTTTTTTTTTTTTATATTCTTCTTTTTTATTTGTAAAATTCATAAATAAATTTACAAATATTGTTTTTTTTTGCGGAAATTTTTTATGATAAATCGAGTTTCATTTTTTTTGAAAATAAATAATATTTATTTTTCTAATAACAAGATTTTGTTTTAGTTTAAAAAAATTTTGATAGAATTTATAAACAAAAAAACATTTGAATTAATAAAAATAAAAAATCCCTAAAATAATCCCAAAAATATTGACCTAGGTTTTCAATTTTTTTTAATAAAAAAGAGAGTTTTGAAAAATGATCTATGCAGTTTTGCACATTTTGAGATGTCTTTATCAAAACTATCGCAAAGAGATCATTTTTGCTATCCAACTTTATCTTCTTCAGTTTTTTTTCAAATATTATTATTTTATTTATTTGAGTTCGATTAGGAGACATGTATTGGATTAAAGATTTTGTCAAACCGAAAGTTTTGCTTCATATTAATTTTTCTTCATTAATTCATGATTGTGTATGCTGTATATTTGCTATAAGATAAAAAATCTAATGGAAATGAGGTTTTCTTTTTGAAAATTAACAAAAATAAAAAATTTAAAATATTTTTTGTTTTAATGTTCTTCCCTAACAAATAAAATATTTGCATTTATTTGTCTCTTTAACTCTAATTTTTTTTTTCAAAAACAACATAAATACATGTTTTTAGTTTTTTTTTCAACTTGAAAAAAAACGATATACTTTAAAATTTAACATAATTTTCATTTTTGTTATTTTTTTATTGGTTTTACTTATGTCACCCCTTATCACCTCTATAAAACCAATTGCTCTTCGATAATAATGACTAAAGAAAAAAAAGAAAAAAATTCATTTCTATATAATTTAGGATATATTGATGAACAAAACGTTTTTTTCTTAAATTTCATTTATATTTTTGTTTTTTCAAGAATTCCCTTCCCGTATTTTTCCATAAAATTGTTTACTATTTAATTTTCATACCTCTTTATTATATGAAAAGAGGAAGTCTCTTCACGCAGCTTCTTAAAATCCAGCATATGAGGAACAGCCCCACAAAAATGATGGCCCAAGCTAACAAAAACACAATCAAAGGTCCGACAGTCGTGATAGATTCCGTCAAAAAAGTCTCCACAGACTGTGCTGCCAACAGATATCCATTAACAGTGAAGCAATTTCCATCGATCAGCTCAGTTAAATAATCGCTGGTCAAGATATCCGCATTGATAGCGGTCTCTTGTTCGTAATAATATCCTGCCAGACAGAACAAGATAATACAAACCACAAATGCCATTACATATAATGTTATCGGTAGGCATTTATGTTGACAAAAGTATTTAGTCCCACAACGGCATCCTCTACAAAATATGTAACAAATCGATAAAACTAAACCTAATGATGAAACAGTCAGGGCAATGGCAGCCCCAGCAGCTACATTGTTCAATAAGTCCTCTGAGCTTTCATTGATGGATGTGAGTTTGGTTCCATCTATGGTGTTGCAAAGCTCACTGTTTCCCAAGGAAATCCTCTTGACTCCATAAAGTTCATAATAGTCTTTAGTGCTGAGGTATTCATCGTAATCGTAAACACTGTCAAAAACTGAATCAAGCTCATTCTCTTCATTAAATTGAGACTCTGTTTCATTGGTGAAATTTAAGACATATGTCGTGGAGTCTCCCCAATATTTGCATCCCACATTGGCCACATTTAGTAGAGGGTAAGAGTTGCCTGAGGATGTGACAGGTTCATAGGTAGGATCCAGACATGGAGGATTCGAGATTTTGACTTGCAAATCCACGTAGGGACTTAAACTATTGCCTCTTTCAATATGTAAGACTTGAACCTGGGAGGAAGAGATGTTAGACTTGTTGATGGTGGAGTTCCCACTGTAATCCTCCGGGAAAGGGAGATATTGATCATCGTCATCATCTGCTGGTATTTCATTTACTTCAAGCAGCAAGATTTCCATGTTCACAATGGGGTCAAGCGTTTCAGTTATATTGAGGCATAGATAACTTTGTGCCATCCAATAACCAGATGGACAATCATCTCCAGGGACAATGAACACTGGGTCTGTGTAGGTCTTAACACATATTGTGCCGTTTTCCCAAAGGTAAGTATTGATGGAACTCACTGATGATACATCAGGACATGAAGATCTAGCAAAACATGTGCTGGTGTACACCGAACCATCAGAACATATGCACCCAAATTCCACCCCGGGCCATGTATAAAGGACCTTTTTTTCATAATCGGAGGGACATACCGTGTTGGAATCTATGACTTGGATTTGGTAAATTGGGGATGCTTGAATGTTCTCGTTGAAATTATTCAATGCTCTCAAAGCACTATCTACTTCTCCACTTTTTTGCTCGACTCTCATCGAGAGGACTGCTATGAGGAGTCCAAAACAGACCGCGAAGAAAATGAAGGGCAGAAGATAGAGGGTCCAACGGGTACATTTGTTGAGGCAACTTTCGGACTTGGGTGCTTTGGAGGTCGGACTGACCTCGTAACGATTGTATTCGTTCATGAATTCAGAGTTTCGTTGGTTGTTTTCCTCCTCTAATCGTTGGGGAGGGTATTCTTTTTGGGAGATTTGATCCATTAAGGAAAGGGGTGTTATGTTTTTTATGAGAGAGCCTTTTTTGGGATTTAAAAACAAGATTTAACGTTGTTTTATTTAGATGTATATTTTGAACTTGGGAAAATGAAATCATTGATTTTGAAATTTTAAAATTTTTCCGTATTTTTTTTTTACATCGATACATACTTTATTTCAGAATGAGGCATTAATAATTAGAAATACATGAATTATTTTTTTTAATTTAAAAAAATTTGAAAATAAGACATATTCTTACAACAAAATCCCCACCCTTTAAAATAAAAATTATTTTTTTAATTGTTGTTTTAGGAGTCTTCAAATTAAAACTTATTTAAAAAATTCCATTATATTCTATTCTTAATTTTCTCTAACTTTCTAAATTCATTTCCTTTAAATGACTACATCTTTATTATCAGCAAAATTGTCCACACACTGCTTATGGCAGCTTTCAATAGATTCATCAGCAAATTTCTTTTTGAACACTCCATCAGCAACTGTGCAACATAAATTGCAGAAATCTATTTTGCATCGATTTTTCTCCACAGCACTTGGTTGACTGGCCTCACAATATTGGTATATGCTGACAGTTGGTCTCGGTGAATCTACGCACAATTTCCATTCATCGCTTTCCTTATCATTTTGTGCCAATCCCTTGCAAGTTTTCTTGCATTTGAACCTCTTCATAGAATGAATAGCATCAACATTGTCCTCGCAGCAACGATCGCAGAAGTTTCCCTAATCAACAAAATTTCAAATAAAACAAATTCAAAAATTTTAACTTTGCAATCAGCAACTGCAGCCTTATCTTCTCCGAATTTGTCCACGCAATACTTGTCTTTATCCTCTGGTGATTTCTTATCAAGACATCCATCATATTCTGCTTGTTTTTCAGCCTGTTTTGCTATCTTTGGATTATCTTCAGCCTTCTTGACTTCGGCAGCATCTTGTGTAGTAGTAGGAGCTGCTGCTTCGACTTCCACTGCAACATCAGATGTTGGCATTCCCTTGAATTGGAAGTCTTCCAAAGGCATCGTTTTAACTTGAGAAAAGGCTGCTTTCATGCCAAAAGTTAACAATGCAACACGTCCTTGTGATAATTCTAAATCTGCATCCATCTTTAAAACCTGTGCCAGACCTTCAGTCTCTTTCCCCATATAAAAGATCCATTCAGTGTTGGTGATTTTCAGGGTCACAGAGGTCCATTTACCCGGTTCGTAACCGAATTTATTGTCCTCGGTTTTTTGAAGGATTTTGTAACTGCCGTCACTCACTTTTCGCACTTGACAATATTTCTCCTTTTCGCCTCCTGTGATCTCGAAAGTATAATGGTTCTTGGAATTTGCATAATGGAAGGCAATCCCTAAATAACCATCTTTGCTTTCAGTGAAGAATTCAGTTTGAATCAAGCCTTGTTGACAAATCTGAAATTAATTAATAGTTCAGATAAAATCTCGCTTATGTATTTTTTTAAGATGTACTTTGTCAGCTTTCAATTCGAGAAGAGTTGGGGTCTTAGAACTATCAGAACCGTACACCAGACTGGTTTGAGTGATTGCATGATTTCTCCCCTTATAATCTTTCTTATATTCCCAAACCGAAGGCCCATTCTTGTTGGTTTCTGGATCAACAGGTTTCCATCTATGCGAACAATTATTGTTAAAAAAAACTCATATATAATAAAATTACAAAGTCTCAATGGCAGTGAAGTATGATTCCTTGAATCTATTGCAGGTATGCGGCACATAAGTGTTCGGGTCTTGATTCTTCGATTGGTCAATGCATTTATTCGGTTGCACAGTGAATTTATCAAAATATACTCCAGCCATTGAATTCACCAGGAAGGCAAAACCTCCTTCAGCAAAATCTCCATCATACCCTTCTATCACTTTGGTGATCTGATCTTCATAATCAGGATTCACATTTTTCTCACTTTCTTCCTCCATTCTCACCGTGAACTTACTTAGAGAAAAGTCAAGTACTATTCTGTACCATTTATCTTGTAGATAACCCCCATCATTTTCCACAGCTAGGATCGTAGGATCTCCATTAACGAACTTTCTAAGTCTTTTGTAGCCAGAACCTCCATTACCTCTTTCCATTTCAAAAACATAGTAATTAAATTCATCGAGATATCTGAAGGCAATGCCCACTCGACCAGTGTCTTTTGCTAACATACTCACACTGATTCTCCCATCATAGAAGGATTTCAGGTTCAATTTCAAAAGCGAAGCATATCGTTCCTTTGTATCTCCATTGATTTCAATATCTGAAGTTTGGGCGATGGATGTGGCATGACCATTGAGCGAACTCTTAGAAAATGACCATTTTGATGGCTTGTTGCTGGCTTGGGCAAAATCATGGACTTCGTACATATCTTCAAGTTTAAGGTCGTAGTTTTCGGAATAAGGATCATATTTCAAATATTTCATCTTTTCAATTCTGAGTTTCGCTCTTTTGTCCTCTCTTTTCTTGAGTTTCAAAGCGGCCTTGACTAAAACTTTGTTCATTTCCATTTGACTGCCTTTCAAATGAACAATCAAAGTCTCTAAATATTTCATTTGATAATCAGGAGAGAGATTTGAGTTGACCAAAGGACCATATTGTGTCTTTATTTCATCAAGGAGTTCTGAAGTATCCTTCACAAGTCTCACTTGTTTGACATTGTCGGTTTTATCGAGGTCGAACAAGGCTACAACCTTCTCAACTGCATCATCAGTTGAATCCAATCGACCACCCATTTTTGCTTCAGCTGCTGCTGATCCTGCTGCTGCTGATCCTGCTGCTGCTGATCCTGCCGCTGCTGCTGCTGATCCATCTGCTGATGCAGATCCACTTGCTCCTACTGATCCGCCTGCTCCAATTGATCCTGCTGCTCCAATTGATCCTCCGATGGATCCTCCTATTGATCCTGATGCTGATAATCCTCCTCCTATTGATCCTGATGCTGATACTCCTCCTCCTATTGATCCTTTTGCTGATACTCCTCCTCCTATTGATCCTCCAATTGATCCTCCAATTGATCCTCCAATTGATCCTCCAATTGATCCTCCTATTGATCCTCCTGCGTTAAAAGATCCTCCTGCTTTTACTCCGATAGATCCTCCTGCTTTCAACGATCCTGCTGCTTTCACAGATCCTCCAAACTTATTTCTAGATGAAGCATATCCATTAAAAATTTCAAGGAAGGAATTTGCTTTTCTGTTTTGAAAGTTATCAATCGGACATGACACGATATATTTATCAGTTACAAAAGATCGGTCCCATTTTTCTTCAAGATTCTCACTTTTTATTCCAAAGGCCTCTGATCCTAGATAGCTGCTTTTTCCATCCATGATGGCCACTTTTACTTTTCCTCCTTTATCGGAATTTAACGCTCCATTATGAATAGCAGCCTTGCATACTGAAGAATCATCAGTAAAAACTTCAGTTCCAACTACTTTCGTAGTGCCAGTGTTTACACAACCCGCAGGACATACCACTTTAAGGATGGTGTCAGTGACCCCATCAAAATCATTATTCCCACGAGGTTTTGTGTCACAATCCACCTTCAACCAGCTGGCTTCTGCATCAGCATCTGAGTTACTCGAGCAGACAATTCCTTTGATCGGGATGTTGGAATCAAATCTGGAGGTCATGGCACCTTTTTTCGATAATCCAAAACCAATGAGATAGTTCGGTTTTGAGTTGAAAAGTTTAGAAAAGGCTTGCATGAGGACATTTTTTTTGTCGACCATTTCTGTCAAGGTATCTGTAACGTCAATTGATGATTTTGAGCTCAAGGAATGGAACTTTCCAGTGCATTGGTTTCGTTTACATCCATAATCCATTGCCAATGGAACCAAACCTTTAGATTGCAGGTTGACACCAATATCAAGTAAGTATCTATGAATTAGTGTGATTTGCGCCTTGGACTTCAATTCTACAGGATATAATCCTAATTTAGCACAATAGTATTTCACATCATCAAGACTTTTGATCTTTGATTTTACCACAGAGTCACCTATGCCTCCATAATACGCATAATCTATCCCATTTTCATTGGTTGTATAGTCGCAAAACACTCTGATTGCCACCTGGGCACATTCAGGTTGAATCCAATAGTATCCAGACATTTTATAAGGGAAAAGGTTCTTGATAGCTGCACATGAGACTGAAGGTTTGTTTGCGCTGGACCCAACAGTGCTGAGACATGTATCTTTCTTACTATCTTCTTCTTCATCTTGAAGGTCTTGTGCTTTGAATTGTTCTAACTTGAGGTCTAATCCGTTGATGTCGTTTTCAATCTTAACAGTTTGAGTAGCGATCAATTTGGCTTTGAGGATCATTTGCTCGATTTTTGTTGGCCAGGACATTAATGAATGCACGAGGTCTAACAATCTGTTGGTGTTGTCGTATAGACGTTGTAATTCAACTGCCAATTTTGGAGGGGGGCTCACATCTACGAAGTTGGCATCATCCACAAACCATTTATTCATCTGGGAGTTGGTCTCACTGTTGCAATCTTTCAAGTGAACTGCCTTGGCTCCGGTTTTTACTTTGATGTCGCTGATTCCATAAATCACTTCGTCATTGAAAGTTTCAGAAGTTTGCATCAAAAGGATCTTGATCCCGGCTATGGTTTTTGATCCAGTATCAATCTTGGTGATTTGATCACTGTTTTCTTTGTTACTAAGGAAACTTCTCCAATAACCATTGATATTGCAAAGGACTTCGAATGATGAAGGGATGTATTGCCATTTGATCTCGATCCCTTTGACTGTGGCAGCTCCGAAAATCAGTTTGAACTCTGTAGTTTTGACTCCAGGTTGCGAGGCCCAATAAGTGTTTTCCCCTTCATCAATCGCCATCTTTGGTTCATGTTGCCCATCATTCATTGTTGAACCAGCATCAGCAACTGCTACCCCTCTTTGTTGGAGTTCAATTTCTGCGCCTTTTATAGTCAGACATTTATCAGTGTTCTTCATATTTTTCATAAATCCTTTTGGGTCCAGCAACCATTTTTCTCTTCCATCATTGCAACATGATACAATGGATTTGCAAGGAGAAAGTTGTATTCTGCTGTTTTCTCCTATGTCCCCATTTGAGGTTTCTAAACACCAGTCTTGGTTATAGGCAGTGATTTCCATATTGTTCTGAAGTATGAATAACTCCCGTCCATCGTCTTGTTGGATCCCATCTATGCAGTTCCTAACAGTGATCTCAGCACCAGGATACACCCCATCATTGACATTCAAGCAGTCATCAGATTCCAAATTCTGACCACTTTTCAATTGCACCAACCATTGTTTCGTCCATGCCTTGACTTGATATATCCCAAAATAATAAAACACAGACTCTTTCATTAGGATTCTAACCCCAGAAACCCAGATTGGCTCTTCGAAAATCACGCTTTCTGCATAGGAGCGAGCGTTAAATTCCCACCACCAGAAGAAAACTCGTGCGGCTGAAGTTGCTCGAGATTTTGCATCTTCTCTCCATGGGGTTCGTTCTTCCCAGGTTTTGCCATCTGATGTGGTTTGCACGGATAGATAACCTGGAGCGTATGCCCAACGGATCCAAAGGTTGGCAATACGACGGATACGTTCAAAGTCTCCTTGCCATGTCACGATTTGATCTTTGGAATGGCCTCCGGTGGAACACCAATATGAATTTCCTGCAATAGCCTATTTTAATGATTTTGAAATGAAAAAAAAAATTGAAAAAAAAAATGACTCTTCATTGACCAAAAAAAAAAAAAAAAATTTTGATGAAAAAAAAACAAAAACAAATTCTCCCTAACCCAAAAATAAAAAAAAAAATATTATTACATTGCTAGCGGGGTATGAGTGATAATACCACCAGAACCTGAAGGTGTAGACGGAGCTGGCCCATGCACTGGCGAAGGTGACGGTGTCCCAGGCATCATGACTATCGGAGCTCATGGATGTCAATTGCTCTTTATCCTTAAGCGATAATCTATTATCTGAGTTGATTTGTGTGAACCTAATTCCTAATGACACATTAACACCTCAGAGAAAAACTACCTGAAATCTTGTTCAATGAGTTTTGGCTTCATGAAATGCGACTGCATCTCTTCAATTGTGAGGTTCGAAGGTTCTCTTTTCTTCATATTTCTTGGCAATCCCAGCATCGCTGAGAATTTTTCCTCCATTTCTAATAGAACGTGAGGCTCTTCATCTGGCATGTCAGGATGTGGAGGCTCATTAGTCTGTAGTTCTTGGAACCTAACATCGTCTTCATGATATGATGGACCTTCTCCGTTAGTCTATTTAAAAAAAAAAACGTTAGGAAACCTTAATTTAGAAAAGGCACCTCATAAGGAAGAGAGTTTTCGTTTTCTTGAACTGTGACAATTTTCCATTGATAAGGTTTGAAAGTTGAAGACTTAGCAGAAAGGTTCGCCGAAAAGAGGAAAAGGAATAGAGATATGTAGAGAAGTCGGCTTTGTTTGAGTGAAAAAATAAACTTCATTAATAAAATGTTGGAGTTTTTTATAATTTGAAAATTATTAAAGGAGAAGCAAATTTTATTGCTTTGGGGAGAGAAAATATCTTGATTTTATTTAGAAAATAAAATTATTTTAAAACTTAATTAGGAATTTATTAATTTTTTTTGCCGAAAAAACTTATGAGTTATTTTAATAATGTTCTAAACTGCTTTTTAGGAGAAAATTGCATCAAATAGATGTTTCCCTAATTTTTGTCTATATTTTATATCAATAAATAAAAAGAATTTTATTTGTTAAAATAGGGAATTTGGAACTAAAGTACGTTTCATGACCCTGAATAATCTTTCCTTTCTAATCATAATAATTTCTAAGATTAAAAAATGCCATCTTTAAATTATCCTATTTTTAACGAAATTACATATGTAGAGTTATTCCACTATTTTTTTTTTTCCATGGTAGGGGATATTCATTTTATTTTTGTTACAGTAAAATATTTCAATTCCTTATCGCATTCCATTTTTTTATTATCATATATTAACAATTTTTTTTCCCAAATAAAATATTCCTGTTGATATTTTTCAAAATATAACCTAGGTTTCAATGTCAATTTGTCTGATATTCGTATATATTTTAGTTCCCTGAAATACATAAAGTGAATTTTGGAAATATACAAATTTTGAATTTTTTTGTTCGTGCTCAATTATTTTTTTGGTTTTTTTATTATTTGGAATGCTTCCTTTATATAATTATTAATTGTTGTCAAAAAAAATGACTTTTTTATTTTTAGTCGAACGTAATCAATTTATTTATATTATTTTTCTCCAACTGCGAAATTTGTTGCTCATCATTTTTAACCCTCAAATCATCAATTTTCTTTAATTTTCCATAATCATTAATCAAACCCCCTTTATTTTCCTTTTGTTTTTTGATCAAGATTATTTTCTTCACTACTTTTTCCTTATATTCATTCAGATGATCTTCCAGATTGTTCGTGAAATTAATGCATTCATTCATAGCGTTTGCAACAATCATTTGCGATTGTTCTATTTCATTTAATTGTTTCTCCATTTCAATCAAAGAAAGTAATATTTCCTTGACTTCATCTAAATCTCTGTCGATTTTTTCAGTCAATTGTCTCAAAGATTCTTCTGATGTGATTACATAATCTGAAATCTTAGAAGCAGAATCACGATAATATTGCAACTTGACATCTAACTTGCTTTTTAGAATGATTTTTTCCTTCACATATTGATCCTTGGAAATTTTGCCATTTTGAAACCTTTTATTCAAAACAACAATTCTCATGATGAAAGTTACAACAAAGGCGGCTTTTTTACGGATGTTCTGCTTTATGTTCAAACGGAAAAGAATATCATATGCTCGGGATTCTTTTTGGTCAAAGGAACTGACAACTGTTAAGGTCACAACCATCATTGAAACTAAGAAAACCCCCCAAAAACAAGCCAAAATGCAGACAAAACGACCCATATGAGTTTTTGGGTAGAAATCACCATATCCAACTATAATTAAGAATTATTAAGAATTTAATGATGTAAAATATAAATTATAACTGATTAACCTGTCATCATTGTAATCATGATCAACCACATTCCGTTCCAAATATATGAGTAATCTTGAAAGCCCGGTGTAGTTATTTGATACCCATAATAATAATACGGCCTTTCAAAATGCCTCACTGCCAATCCAAATATGATCGCACTAATCGTCATCATGCACAGTAAACTAGTAAACGGTTTTTCTTTTAACACAGCCTTCATAGCAAATAATGTATTTGCCTCACATCCTTCAATTTCGCAACTTTGTTCAGCCAGCTCATTGGTCCATTTCGAGTATTGTGCAAAAAGTCGAAACACCAAATAGAATCGCAATAACATCCATGTCATACATATTCCGTCAATTGAATAATCCACAGATGCTCCCAATTGCCAAACTGTGAAAGAATAATCCCATGTAGGAGGACAATGAATGGCAATTATTATGATCTCGAGAATCAATTGTTTTAACTGGTTTGAGGAAAAGTAACTCACTTTGGTTTCATAACCTTTTAGTTGTTGGCTTGACAATTGATAAGACAGCAACGAATGAATAATCAATAATACTATGATTATGGCAGTCGTTATAGAAACAAAAGACCTCAACAGAGTGCAGGTTTCTGTTGATGTATACCGAGGTTTATGGGTGTCATCATAAAAGTCTTCATATTCAATTACGGCCAAAAGCACGCCAATTATACCCAATATAGCAGCTAAAGTGTCGTTTATCTTCAATAGACGTTTCAAAACCCGAATGGTTTTTCTGGTCTCGGTTTTCTGATGCTTATCCTCATCCATTGTTGTACTAGAGGGAGTTGAAAGCTGCTTCTTGATCTTGAGCATGTTAGATAGCTTTTTGGAAGAAGATCGACTGAAAATTTTATTGTTTTCCTGGATTTTGTGAGCTTCGGAATTTATTTGGAGTTGGTTTTTGGTGAGTTCTTCCTTTTCACAGTTTAAATTGATTTCTCTCATGCCCATTTCATAATTGTTGAAATTTCTGTTTAG
>Ga0302140_10004291_pt1 | contig 18157 bp, 18 predicted proteins | sample I_Bog_E1_1_FD_202095 | JGI IMG/M metagenome (GOLD analysis project Ga0302140, IMG submission 202095) | Peat permafrost microbial communities from Stordalen Mire near Abisko, Sweden - I_Bog_E1_1 | ecosystem: Environmental > Terrestrial > Soil > Wetlands > Peat | place: Sweden: Abisko, Stordalen... | reverse complement strand
TTGAATATTCGCGAGTTTTTTTTGTGATAAAAACGCTTGTTTTTCCTGGAGATATTTCAAGAAGAAATCAATCAATCCTTCACTCATTAAATCCTCATATTTCAAAGCATCATATTCCTCTTTTCTTATTCTGATATTATATCTCTCGACTATGATTTCCCTTTCTTCGACATTAGATTTCCGTGCGCCGCTAATTTTTATAGGATTGTCATTATAATTGTTGAAATTTATTGAAGGAGGCATCACTGATGATTTCTTCTTCATTGAGTTCTTTTTAATAGATTCTTTTCGGTCATCAATGCCATAGATATCATAATCAGAAGACATATTAGAAGACATTTCAATAGCCATTTTATTATCATTAATTTTATTCTCACTATTTATATGCAAAGAAGGCATTTTCCTCTGCGGAAATAAAGATTTCCTTTGAATTGGAATCTCACTTGGAGCATTTGATTTTCTATTATTCCCAAGCACATCCACCCCTAAAACAGGCATATATTTAGTATTCCGTTTCATGATATTTTCCTTAGAATATTCCTCTTCATCTTTAAGTTTTAAAGCCTCTCTTTGTTCCTTCGAAGGCATCACGGATTTCTTACGAACCCTGCCTGGATTCTCTGAATCCTCTTTTGGGAGAATCGACATTTTACCCGCGTTTTGTAAGGTGGATTTCCTATCAATTTCTCCATTATAAGTGGACTTTCGAGAATTCCCATTATTATTATTGTCGCCTACATAAATGGACTTTCGAGAATTCCCATTATTATTATTGTCGCCCATATAAATGGACTTTCGAGAATTCCCATTATTATTATTGTCGCCTATATAAATTGACTTTCTTGTGATTTGAGGATTGACTACTGAGGCCAAAAGCTCAGGGTTTTGACCAATAAATAGGCTTTTACGGATATTAGGCTTGCTAGGGCTTCTAGGGGAGCTTTCTTCATCATTATTTGTGTTATCATCAATAGACGAAACATTGAATTTGACTCCATCTCCTAATGGTTTTTCTTTTTCTTTATTAACATTAGAAAATTGTTCTGATAAACCAAGCGACCCCAATAATTGATTATGTAATCTATGATTATATTCATCGATCAATTGCCTATAAAGTTCTGGGTTATAGATGTAATAATACCATAAAAGACTTTGGAAGTTATTATATTGTTGATTCATTCCATACATATTCTGATAATATGCATTTTCTGTATTCATGCGTTTTTCTTTATCATGTTCTATATCAACTTTGATCTTTTGCTTATAATCTCTCAACAATTGCCTGATCTCATCCTTCGTAAAAGCCACTTTATCATCTAAAAAGGCATGTTTTGAAACTATTTCATTTACATAAGGATTGTTTTTATTAACTGTTTCTTCTAAAATCTCTTGTTTTATTTCTCGAAACATGTTTGTCAGGTCTTGTTTCGAGATTTGAATAGGGTTGTTTGTGAGGGAACGATCCGAATTTAAAGGATCCGTATTTAAAGATCCTAAACTATCTATATTGCTTTTAACTCTAGTATGTCTAGGGAGTGAATTTTGTGATTTAGTGGTTTTGGCAAGATTGGGAAAGTTGAGATTTGGGGAAATGAGGTCTTGTGGGAGTTTCAAAGCAGATATGCTTTTATAAGACATTTTTATCTCAATGTTGGAAGATTATGAAATAATTAAAATATAATTATTGATTAGACACTAGGATTTTAGGAAAAAACTCGAAGAAATTAGCAATTAATTGGGAATTTCTTTAAGAAACAGAAATTTTTAAAGAAATTTGTTTAAAAACTCAAAGTTTTTAGTACTTTTTATGAATTTTCTAAAGATCAAAAACTCTAAAATCATCAATTTCTCCTTTTTCATCCAAAACCCTCGCCATTTTTATCACCAAATTTATCAATTTTTGTTTAAAATCAAGGGTTTCCTTCTCTTTATTGTTTAATTTTTCTATGCCCTGCGAAATGCAATAAACGCTTTTGCAGAAATATAACCCAGCTGTTTTTTTCTCAAGGATTTTCCCTATTTTACCCATATGAATCTGCCATTCTTTATGTTTCCCAGACACATCCTTTAAAAATCTCTTGATATTTCCGAAAATTTCATTATTTTTCTCATTTATCGCCTCATCAATTATTTTATGATATTTCTTATTCTTTTCCTCCATCGTTTTCCCTGATAAATCTCTTAAAAAACGTTTGACATTGCCTAGAATCTCACTATTTTCATTCAAAACCTCATCCATTATCTCATAATATCGAGCTATTCTTGGGCCAATTTCCGCCATTATGAAATTATAACTCAAATCAATGGAATCTTTTGTGACTGGAATGAGGATTTTATCGAATTTCTCTATAGAATTTCCTTTAGATATAAAAATCTCATTCAATTGATCGATGGTTAAGGTTTTCTTAGTCAAAATCTCATAAAAATTCAAAGGAAAATAAAGGATTTTCATTTGATTGTTTGAGAGCTTCTTCTGTGATAAAAAAGCTTGTTTTTCCTGGAGATATTTCAAGAAGAAGTCGATCAATCCTTCATTCATTATACCTTCGGATTTCAAAGCATTATATTCCTTTTTTCGTATTTTGATATTATATCTATCGATTATGATTTCTCGTTCTTCAATGCTAGAAGATCGCAATTCTGTTAATTTCAAAGGATTCATATGATGAACTTCCTGATTTATAGGTGATTTCGAAAAAACTGAGCTTTGTTTGATAGAATCTTGAATTCCATATATATTATAATATTCAGAAGAAGATTTCGAATTCATTGAACCAACTACCTTATTTTCATTATTCGCAGCAAAGGAAGGTATAGTTTTTTGTGGAAATATTACTTTCTTTGGAATTTCCAATGATTTCGCGCTATTTCCAAGCAAATCCAAGCCTAAAATAGGTTTATATTTACTATTGCGTTTCACTATAATTTCATTAGTGTTTTCTTCAATAGTAAGACTCAAAGGGTCTCTCTTTTCTTTGGAAGATATTATTGATTTAGTGCGAAGTTTCGCCAAATTATCCTTTGGTAGAATAGATACCTTACCTGCGTTTTGCAGAGTTGAATTAGAATCTGCTCCGGCATAATAAAGCATCTTTCCAGAATTTCCATTATCTAGAGAAATTATTCTTTTGTGGTTTATCGGAGTATTAGTCTCTTCATAATGATCAGGAGTGTTACCATTATATAAACTTTTTCGCATATTAGGCTTGTTTTGATTCCGAGCGGAATTCTGACGATTATTATTAATATTCTTAGGAGAAATTAGGAATTTGGCTGGATTTTCATTAGGTTTTTCTTTATTAACATTAGAAAATTGTTCTGATAAGCCAAGCGACCCCAACAATTGATTATGTAATCTATGATTATATTCATCTATCAATTGTCTATAAGCTTCAGGGTTATATATATAATAATACCATAAAAGACTTTGGAAGCTATTATATTGTTGATTCAAATTATATATATTCTGATAATAGGCGTTTTCTGTATTCATGCGTTGTTCTTTATCATATTCTATGTCACTTTTGATCTTTTGCTTATAATCTCTCAACAATTGCCTGATTTCATCCTTTGTAAAAGCCATCTTTCCATCATCCATAAGATCTTGCTTCTTGATGATGTTATTGATAAAATTGTCTTTTTTATTCATCGTTTCTTCAAGAATCTCTTGTTTCATCTCTCGAAGCATTGTTGTGAGGTCTTTTCTCCCGATTTGGATGTTATTAGCACGATCAGTGTTCAAAGGATCTACATTATTAAAAGACTCTTGATTATCTCTAAGATTGTTGATTGATCTGAGGTGTTTAGAGGATTGATTTGAAGAAATTATGGCTTCTGGACGGATTTTCAAAGGAGCCACTTTTCTACGAAAATAAAGTGACATATTATAAAAAAAAAAATAGTGATTTTTTAGAAAAAATTTATTTTTGGAATAAAAGAAAACAATTATTATAAAAATTTATTTAATAAACTCCATAAACTCATTATTTTTTCCTTTTGGAATTCAATTCCTTGATTTTAAATACTACCCAAATGATTAAATCCTTCACATAATTCTTATCTTTAGGTAAAGATAACTTCATATTCCCTATAGTACTGAACCTTTCCTCTAATTTCCAGAAAAACGCCATCAAATACACACCAAAATCAACATAAAGACCGATTTTCCCCTTTCTACAGAACTCGAAATTCACGATCTTTATAAACTCCGCACCATTTTTCCTCAGAAACTCCTTTAAAATATCAATGAACTCAGTAGTATTCTCCATGGTTATATCTGGATCCAAGAAATCAATTATATTAGCAAAGGTATGACCTTCTTCTCTTTGAATAACATAGCCTATCCAACGATTTTGATATTTCGCAGCCAAAGCCAATAATCGATAATTCTCAAGGAATTCAGTTTCTGTTAATTTAAATTCAAGACCTGGAAGAAATTCGCTTTCCAATTCATTTATCGAGTTCTTCTTCTTTTCGAAAGATTCTATAATAAAAGCTGAGAAATATATCGTTTTTTTGACTTTTTTCACGATTTCTCTTTTCTCTAGAACCTTCAGGAAAAAGGCTAATAATGAATCACTCATGATTTCATCATTGAAACATTGAACAATTTCTATAGTTTTTATCGAATTTCCAAATATTGCGAGAAACTCACCTTTATAAGTAATACTTTCCAAATAATCCTCGATGTCTTCAGCATTAAAGTCCTCAAAAGTCGGAATTATTGTCATTTCCTCGAAATTATCAATACCTTCCCTCGTTTTCAAGCCTTTGGCTTTGAATTTCTTCCTTTTCGCAAGCATTTGTGTGGTTATTTGGCCTTTTTCCTCTTCTTCTTCTTCATCCTCCTCTTCTTCATTTACGATCTTTTGAGGCTTTGGCTTGAAAGTAGCATCTATTTTCCCATCTCTATAACATTTAACCCCTAAGAAATCAATTTCTTTCTCATTAAATTTGAGCCAAAATTCCTCGATTTTCTGATTCAAGGCCTCATCATAACAGAAATCTCTTAATCTGATATAATTTGAACACATTTTGCATTCAAAAGCATAATCTAAATTTCCTTTACACATCTGGAAACGTTGCATAATATCTGGTAGGTCATAAAGACATTTATAATCTAGACATTGTTTATTTCGAAGTACTATATATCGAGTGTTTGTCTTAGGGTTTATTATAGAAAACTCCAGGAATTGCAGAGTTTTCTGCTTGAGGAAAAAAGGGGTCAATAACGATTTTTGGGCTTTGGAATGAAGAGATTTCTCAAATAAAGCCTTCTTTTTTTCAAGATCTCCCATACAAAGAATAAGTAATTCAAAAAAATAATAATTAGAAAAAAAATCACTAATTATTATGAATAAAAGCCATTTCATTGAATGAAAGTCTTCTTTCATTCATTAATTTCTTGAGAAAATCGGCTTTATAACTAAAAAGTCCAAACCCTAATCCTTTCATTATTATTAATTATATAAATTAAATAAATAAACCACATCATAATCCTTTATTTTGGGCTTCATCCAATTTTCCTATGGAGGTCCAATCCCCATCCAAGCCACTTATCTTCAATAAGACATTTCTAGTAAAGTCCAAACTTAATTCTGGTTCCTTTGGTGAGGTTTTCCTAGGCAAAAACATCCATACAAATGAAAAAGTCGCTATTAAACTCGAAGTAATCAAAGAAGATCAGGCTGATATAAACCGTTCTTTATTACGTGAAGCCTCGATTCTTAATCATATGGGCGCAGTGCCTGGAGTCGCGAAATTGATCTGGTTCGGAACTGAACAAAGTTATGATGTAATGGTCTTAGAAGTATTAGGAAAAGACCTGGCAACTATCCTGAAATCATATAAGAAACTTTCATTAGGCACTATCTTGCTCTTAGCCTCTAAAATATTGAACATTTTACAATCTATTCATGAAAAAGATGTGATACATAGAGATATCAAACCGGAAAACATATTAATAGGCATTGAAGAAAGATCTGAGGATTTCTTTCTAATTGATTATGGGATCTCGAAATGTTATAGAGATCCGAAAGGAAGACATTTGATCTTCAGGGAAAATAAGCCTTTTATAGGGACAATGCGATATGCCAGCATCCATTCACATATGGGAGTAGAACTCAGCAGAAGAGATGATTTAGAATCTTTGGGTTATGTCCTGCTTTATTTGATCAAAGGCTATTTACCCTGGCAAAACGTCGAAGCCAAAACCAAAGAAAAGACCTTCCAAGTAGGCAAAATCAAGCAAAAACTAAAAATCACCGAACTTTGTAAGGACCTGCCTAAGGAATTCGTCATGTATTTCGAATATGTCAAAGATCTGGAATTTAATGAAAGTCCGGATTATGAATATCTCAAGGGATTGTTCACAGAATGTGCGAAAAACAACCAATTATCACTTCGAAACATCGTTTTAGATTGGAGAATGAATAAAGATAAGATGGCTGAATATTTATTAGGCACTAATGGGAAATCGCCTACTAATCATAATAAAAGCAAAAGTCCGAATAATAGAACCCCTATAAAGATCCATAAGAATGATCGTACGTTCGAAGACCTCAAAAGCCCAGAGAAACATAAAGACCAAACTATGCAAAGTTTCACTATTTTCACTATGAAATCCATTCATGCCATTGGAGATCCTATGAAAAATGGAAGCACTATGAATAGTCTGAATAATTTCTATGTGCCTTCGAAAACCTATTTGAAGGAAGATAAATTCGAGGATTCGAAAAGAGATAAAATTGTAAGAAGAGAGAAAAAAAATGATGGGACTCTTATTAGTCAATTAAGCCAAAATAACTCTGTGAATTCAAAAATCTCGAAAGGCAATAGTAGCTTATATAATTTCTATACTCCTACGAGGAATTATTGCAAAGAAGATAAATATGAGGATTGTAAGAATTTTCATTTGTTTGAATAAAAATTAGAAGCTTGTTATAGGCAACACTAGGGAAGAAGATATGGAAAATTTTGGGATTGGGAAGAAGATCTCAGAGAAAATTGCGGAACTCGAGAAAACCAAAGTTAAAATGTAAGTTTAATCTTGATTTTTATTGATTTTTTATTGATTTTTTATTAGTTTTTTATTGATTCATTATTTATTGATTTGTTATTTATTGATTTTTTATTCAATTTTATTCAATTTTATTCAATTTTCTTGGTTTTAATCGATATTTTTATTAGAAAGTTTATCGAGAAGCTAGTGTAAATAAGGAGAGCCCTCATTTTTATATTTTTCCTGTTTATTGCCTCAGAAAATGTATATGAGATATTAATAATTGTATATTTTTATCATATATGACCTTGTACATTTATAAGTTTTCTTCATGAAAATTAGACTATTAGACTTTTAGTTCCTCTGCAAAATCACTTAATAATTTTGATTTCTTATGAGAAAATTTATACATTAAATTAAATTTAAATTAGCCAATGTTTTTGATTAAAAGCAAGCATTTAATTATCCAAATTACCCCTCAATGAAATAACAGAACATTTGAGTTTTCAAGAATTTCTTGAAAAACTTTAAATCCTCATGATTTTTCGCTTCTCTTAACATCCTCCTTTCAATTTCCTCATATTCCCCTTCCTTCGGGACTTTCTTCACTATGAAATTCATCAACATCTCATAAAACCCTTCAATCACCTTCTTACAAATCCCTTCTTCATCATCAGAGGCCATATAAGACATTAGAGCCTTTTCACTGATCTTAATAGTCTTTTTTTTCGTCAAATAGCCTTTTTTCGAGCTTTTTTTGGCTTCTGGGAAATTGGTTGATAGATTCTTATTTAATCTAGAATATTGAGTTCTTAATGTATTTCTGAAATTATTGAAATAAGGAATGGAGTTTCCTAATTCATTGAGTAAAGGAGTGTCGATTATGAGGATTCTATCATCTAGACTATAGAAAATGATGTTTTTATATTGCGTTTCAAGGGAATTTTGTTTGACGAAATCCATGGTTTGATTAAGGCCAAAGATAATAGAGACTGGGGAATCGAATAAAGTGAAAAGTGATTCTGGTAAAGGGAAGATTATTGGATGAGGCCATTTAAAGGGTTTGAGAAGACCATAGAAAGTGAGACTAATTTAAAAATATTATAAATTATATTAGAAAAATAGAGGATTAAATACATTGTTGAGGTTAAAAGACATAGATTAGAAGAAAGGAAACATATTGGAGTTTCTAATAAAATCGCGAAGAAAATAAAGACGAAATCATCGAAAGAAATAGTTGAAAAAGCCAGGAAAGACCCCCATAAAGCTTCCAAAGTATAGACTTTATCCATGGAAGGGATCTTGAAATTAATGTTTCCACCTATTGTATATATTGAAATCAAAGAATCGAAAAACAAAGGCGCTTCTCTTCCGTAAGCAAAGACCGCAGGCAGGATATTTGAAGCTTCTGAAGCGAATTCCTTAAGGAAATAATCTATATCTAATCTTGATAAGGTATGACCATCAGGCTTCATATTTTGGAGATGTAATTTAAGCCTTCTGGGCTTTAAAGCACCTAAAAAGAAGTTAAAATTAAAAAGCCCCAAAAAAAAAACTAAAATAACTTAATAAATTGAATATTATATCAGTAAAAAGTTTGATAAAAGGATAGAAAGTCACGAAACAAAGAGCCACTGGAAAGGACCAAAAATGATAAATTGAATCTTCTGATAAGACCTATTTATTATATATTTATTATATTTATTATATATTTATTCTATATATATTATATTTATTATATATTTATTATATATTTATTATATATTTATTATATATTTATTATATATATTTATTATATATTTATTATATATTTATTAGATAAAGCTCGTTAAAATTTTCTATTTATCAGAAAAGAAACTATCTTACACAGAAATCCTCAGTCACCACACATACTCCATATAGGATTTTATTAGGATTAGCCATCGAAAGCACAGTTTTTTCAGAAGTTCCATTAGTCTTTTGCATGCTTTGCCCTGATTGCATCAGAAACACGAAAGTCCTTTCATTTTTCTCATTCAGGTCGCAAGAGAACAAAATCTTATTGATTTTACTCAATTTCCTTAGATATTTAGCTTTCACTCCAAAAGGAAAGGCGAAATCCTGAATCACTCTTTTCCATGAACTAATATATATATCTATATTAATAAAGTCTCTTTTTTATATAAACCATTCGTTTTCTGCTGTTTGTTGACTAAAGCCTTGAGTATGAATGATCTTAGGACTTACTAATTGTTGTAATCCAGGCTTTAATTCTTTCTTATCAAGACCTATCACGAATAAATCCTCGAAAAGCCGTTCACTTCCTGGCGATTGCATTGTGCTTTGAAGTGTCAAAAGCTTCGTTCTCGAGGAAAAGTCCTCATTATGGAAAGTAGGGGAAATCATGCTTTTTCTCTTATTCGGAGTCTTATGATTTGGACTTTTTATGAAATTCAAGACTGTTTTCTCTTTATTTGGCATCGGCTCTTTTAGAATAGCATTTCCACTAATTCGAGGCTTTTTTTCATTATGGAACACGATTTCCTCACTTTCAGAATCTAAAGGATTGTTTGTTGAAAGGACCTGTTTCGTGGTTTTGAGAAGATATAGAGGAGCGACTATAGAATTGCTTATATCTTCATAATATTTCTTGGCTAAAAAGTTTAGAAAATAAGTGTTTTTTCTAATAAAAAGAATGTTTTATTACATTTCATTGGAACTCGGTGGTTATTATAAGTCTGTTCATCGAGTAATTCGTCAGAAGAAGGCCTTCTTCTATTAACCATAGGAGATAATAAGAAAGGGCTTTTAGGCATAGTAAATCTCTTAGAATTCTTATTATCAGTCGAAACAAAGGAAGTATTCATAGGCTTTAATTCCATGAAATTATCAGAACTATCAGAAATCATCAAAGTGAGTTGTTTTCTGGGTTTTTTATTGAGGAAAAAAGGGCTTTTTGGGGGTAAAACCGAAGGGTTTTGCATTTTCCGCTTGAGATTCTGGTTTTCAGTTTCTAGGACTTTTATCTTGGCTTCAAGGGCTTGCATTTTCTTCAAAAAAAAAAGGCTTCTTATTGATTATAAGACTTTTAAATAGAAAAGGACTTGTTCTAATTGGATGATGACTTCATTAAGATATCGGTTTTTCTTTAAAAGACTTTGTAGAAGCTCGTTATCTATTTGAGAACGATGACTATCGAAACCTGACAAACCTGACATAAAAAGAGGCTTTTTTGTTAGAAATTTTCTTGTAATAAGGATTATTATTAATAATTCAATGAGAAAAAGCTTATAAATGAGGGAAAAAAATGAGAGTTTATGGGTTTTTTAGAAAAAATAGAGAATTTAAGGCTTTTTTATTCAGAAATCATTTTTTTTGACTTTGAAATTTAAATGCGAGGCTTTTCTAAGGATTTCTTTAATTTGAATGCTTTTTGGTTTAAACGCGCCATCTTCAATTCAAAAAACTGAGATTTAAATACGAAAAAACCCTCAATAAAATTAAAAAAACATAAAATCCTTCATAAAAACCACAAAGTCCTCGAAATGGCCTCATTTCCCTTGAAACCCACTAAAAAGACCCCCTCAACCCAAAAAAAACCTTCCAAAACCCAACAAAAAAAACAATTGAATTTGCATGAATTTTATCAACCGAACACCCAATTTCCTCCAAAAACCATAGAAACCCTAGAAAAAGCCTTGGATTCATCATTAGAGGTCAAGCCCTTAAAGCCAATTAAGGTATTTCTTAAGAGAAATTAATAACTTTTCTAGATATTTTTTAATTATATAAATTTTATCAAAATCCCTGTTTTTTATAAAAACCCCTCCAGAATTCGATGAATGAGGAATTGCAGACAAAGCCTGATGAATCGACCCTGATGAAGTTCTCAACCTATAGTCCTGTTGGTACTTTACCTAAAAACCTTTTTTTCTTTAATTAAATTTCCCTATTTATATATACTCTCTATTAATATATAATAAATGTAATAGAGTTGTTTTCCTTTCATTTTCTCTAGTTATATCTGAGCTTTTTCCTTATAAATGCTGATTTCTTCTTTAAATCTAACTTTTTTCTATTGAAATAACCCGATTTTATTAGATCGCAACCACATTTTCCCTCCAAAAGAAGAAGATACCAGGAAAAAACTGTCAATAGCGAATGCCACTAAGCGTAAATTCAGCACCTTAGACTCTGAGAAATCTCCAATTTCGCCTTCTCTTAAAAAGGCCCAGAGATGTGGATCTTTTCTAGAAATTGGCTCTTTGCAGGAAAGTCTCGATTGTCAGAAAACTATAGAAAAAGGTCTATATAGTTATACATCAGACCCTCAATATCCAATGAATTTCCAATCCCAGACCTTAGAATGTGAGGAGAAAGAGTTGGAAGCTATGGAATCTGATGAGAAGCTGTTTTCTAGCGAAGAATTAGATGAACATTTCATTGATATCCCTGTGGATATGAAATATCTGGCTCTGAACGATATGAAGAGATATACACCAAATGAAAGATATCTGGCTGAGAAACAGAAACATATGAATTGGAACATGAGGGCTATTCTTATGGATTGGATGATGGAGGTATGTAATGATTATTCACTTAAAAGACCCACTTTCCTTATGGCTACTAATTATGTCGATCGTTTCCTTTCAGAAGTACCAGATATGCCCAAAAACAAGCTGCAACTCTTAGGACTAGTCAGTTTATATCTGGCTGCTAAATTAGAAGAGGTCTTTCCTCCAAAACTCAAGGAATTTGCTCAGGTGGGTTGTGATTATAGTCTAGATGAAATCAAGGATTTTGAAGAGAAATTGATTAGACAATTTAAATTCAGCTTGCATCCAAGTGGCATTCATTTTTGGGCCGAATGGTTCACCTTTAATTGGGATATGTTGATTGAAGAGAAGGCTGGAGTGCCTGAAAAGAATCTGATGGAGATGGAACTCTTGCAATTTAAGCAGATGGATGAAAAAAACTATAAATTGTTTAGAGAATTGTTCCAATTGATGGATTGCGCAATACTTGATTATGAAATCCTGGCTTATGAGCAAAAAAACGTGGTTTTGACGTTCATTTGCATGTTGCTATGGGGGTATTTGATGAAACTTGATATAAAGAAGATGAGTGATCGATATGAAGAAATATTAAAGGAAGATGATAAGGGGGTTTATAAGCTTTTGGAGGAGTTTGTTAAAAGGGCTGATGGATGCAAATTGGAATCTTTGAGGGAGTGTTTGCCGTTTTGCGCGAAATTCTTCGAATTAGAGATGGATTATGATTATCCTTTAGCGACGAAACTCAGGACTGATGAAGTTCTTGAGGTGAGACTTTTTTTTTTTTTATTATTATTATAGAGATCTCAAAAATAATTATAATCTTTTTAATAATTTTTTTAATAATTTTTTTAAATAAATTTTATTGATTTTTTTCTATATTATATTATTTATTTATATATATTTTTTAATTTTTTCATGTAATATATATTTTTAATTTTTTTAAATATTTTTCTTAAATTTTTTCATTTTATTAGGGAAATTACGCAGAATTCCTAGCCTATCAAACCCATAATCCCAACAACCTTACTTTTCTACGAAATCTTTCCTCAAAGAAAAAGATATAATTATAAGAAGTATTAAACACCACTATTGGGTCTCGCTCTCTAGGAACCCTAAAGTGAGTGACCTACTTATATAAGCTAGGCTATATATATCTCTAAACATTTCATAATATTTTTTATTAATATATAAAAGATGCCTTTCAATCATTTTTTTAAAGAAGTCTTCTATTATATTATATTAGCCCCTCTAATTTAATATCTTGTTCAATAAGCTATTGATGTTCTTCTTTCGTTTCCTTATAGGCTTCTTTATAGTTTCTTTCTTCTTCTTCTCGTTTTTCTCTGAATCCTCTTCATTGTCCATCTCCTTCTTCTTTCTCTTAAGCTTCGGCCTATTCTCATCCAACCATTCATCTAGTGATTCTAACCTCAAATTGGCCTTGTTTTCGTTTTTCTCAAGGATTTTCACATTATTTGCCTGCTCCTCCTTTTGAGATTCTTCGAAAAGTTTCTGATAATTTTTCAAATCCAGCCTAAAAGTCCGATCACTGGCACCCAGATACCCATCAGGTTTCGAGAAATATAAGGTAGTTCCGATAGATGGCTCTGGAAAAACGTTAAAATCATAGCTTTTTCCTTCAGAAGTCACAAAAAGCTTGCCTTCATTGATATACTAGAGAACTTTATTAAGCTTTTTTTGTTAATTTTTAACATTATTACACTTTTTCAGAGTTTTTTGTGCTAAGGAGAGTTTGAACTCGATCAAGGATTTGGGGGTTGGTTTTAGCTTTGAGGGATTTCAAAGAGAAATTCAAGGATAGATGACCACTTTCAATGACTTCGTAATCCTCAAGATCTAGGTTTTTGAGATTTTGCATTATTTTTTATTAATAAGACACTTAAACAAAAATAAACCCGCTAATTTAAAAAAACAATGAGATTTTTATGAAAATGGGACACACAAAAAATGAAGACTTACAAAAAAAAAGATATGACCTAAAAATACCCCAAAATTGGGCCAAGATTTATGAAAAAATGAGGCATCGTAAAAATACCCCAAAATATGAATTCCAAATACCCCTAAAAAAACAAATAAAATTTAATTTATGAATTTAATGTATATTTGTTTCCCCGATGAAATAAATTTAATATTTATCAGAGTGAATCCTAACTCCCGAAATAAATTTTTCAAATTCCGGAACTTTAACTCCCAAAATAAAATTCATAAATTATTTCCTAACATTCAAATATCAAATGTCTCATACTCATTTCAACGACGAGCCTGATTCCGAAAAGCCTTATAACCTCGACACCTTCCCTCTCAGCCATAATTTCCTTTCCGATCTCTTCAAAAAGCATGAGATTGATTCAGGTGACGCCTTCACCAAAATCAAAGATAATGGTCTGATCCCAGGTATTGTCACCAAGCTCAAATCAGATCCCAAGACAGGCCTTAATAGTCTAGATACTGGTGATCTGGCTTTGAGAGAAGAATTCTATGGCAGGAATGACCCAATCACCGCAGAAATGAAGTCTTTATGGCAATTGGTAAGAAAATAGCAGTTTTAAAAATTTTTTATTCGGGTTTGTTTAGATTAAGGAGCCTTTTCAAGACCCGATGTTGCAGATCATTTGCATTGCTGGGAACTTGGACATTGTTATAGGTATCGCGGAGAGTGAAAGCACGGATTGGATCGATGGGATGTCCATTTTGGTCGCCGTGTTTCTGATAGTCTTGATCACAGCAGGGAACAACTACATGCAGCAGAAGCAGTTCGAAAAATTGTACAAGGAGGCTGAAATCTACACTTTGCAGGTAAAACTCTTTTTTTCGTTTTGAAGCTAAAAAAACATTTTTTTTTCTTTTGTAAAGCAAAAAACCACACATTTTTTCATATTTTAATATTAAATTTATTTTTTCATTAGTTATATCCCTAATAATATATATAAAACAATCAAATATTATAGGTGATTCGAGATTCCAAAACAACCTTCATCAAGAACACTGAGCTTCTAGTCGGTGACCTTCTGAAATTCGGCATAGGTGATATCCTTCCAGTAGATGGTCTCATGGTTCATGGCTCAGAGGTAATGGTCGATGAAAGCAACATCACTGGAGAAAGCAAAGAGATCTATAAGTCGCCACCCACCCCATACGAGAACAACAACCCTTTCATGATATCAGGCTCTAAGATTATTGATGGTGAAGGCATTATGGTGGTTTGTGCAGTTGGTGAAAATACACAATTAGGCCAATTGAAGATGAAAGTTCAAGAGGAAAGTTCTCCCACACCGTTGCAATTTAAATTAGAAGGGTTGAGCAATTCCATTGCCAAGATAGCTCTTGCGGCTAGTGCATTGACCGTATCAGCTTTACTCATCCATTTAATGTATAATGTGGCTGAAGGAACCGTAATTCTCATAAAATTAAAGAAACTTGTTTAATCTTGTGGTTTATAGCAATGCTTCTATTGCTGGGACTTTGTGAGATATTTAATCAAATATTTGGTGATAGGAGTCACTGTGATAGTTGTGGCAGTGCCCGAAGGATTGCCATTGGCTGTGACTTTAGCTTTGGCTTATTCAGTCAATAAGATGAGACAAGAAAACAATTGGGTGCGCTATTTGCAAGGTAAATAATAACAAAAATCTTCTTTGTTAGCTAAAAATCTTTAACTTAAATATAATCTAAAACATTTATTTTTCTAATATAACTCCTTTTTAGCCTGCGAAACGATGGGTGGTGTCAATAACATTTGCACTGACAAGACAGGCACTCTCACGACAAATTCCATGAAAGTTGAGAGCCTTTATTATGAAGAGATTCTATACAATAAGTCAGCCGTTGAACGTTCCAATTATCCCAACAAAAACGCCATTCAAATGCTTTGTGAAAGCATTTGTTACAATTCTTCCATTCAAAGAAAGGTTCTTCCCAACGGAAAGATTGAACTAGTGGGTTATAAGACTGAAGCTTCCTTGATAACCTTTTGTGATGAACAAGGTTATCCTTTTGAAAAGGTGCGAAATCAAGATAATGTGGTTCGTAGCATCGCTTTCTCTTCTAAAAGGAAGAAGATGATCACTGCTGTTAAAATGGGTCCCAATAAATACCGAGTTCATGTAAAAGGAGCTTCAGAAGTCCTTTTGAATAAATCAACGAGTTTATTCAGCCAAAATGGAAACATTGTCTCCTTGGATAAATCCAAAAAGGACAAGATCATGGCTGAATGCATAGAGGTCTTCGCTGCGGATGCTTTGAGAACGATTTCAGTAGCTTATAAAGACATCATAGGCCAAGATCCTGCTAATATGAGCGAAGAGCTCCTTGAAAAGGATTTGACTTTATTGGCGATCTTCGGGATAAGAGATCCATTGAGACCTGAGATTCCTAGTGCGATAGAGAAATGTAAGAGGGCTGGTATTACTGTGAGAATGGTCACTGGTGATAACTCCCAAACTGCAGTATCTATAGCCAAGAAAGCTGGAATCTTACCTGAGACATATTTCTTGAATGAAGATAGTTATGTGGTGATGGAAGGAGCGAAGTTCACAAAGGAAATAGGAGGATTGGTTGAAGTTGATGATCCTGAGAAACCCGGCTCCAAGATCAAGAAGGTGGTGAATGAAATGAAATTCAAGGATATCATGAAAGAATTGAAGGTGATGTCTAGATCAGCTCCTGAGGATAAATATAATTTGGTGACTGGATTGAAGGAGGCAGGTTGTGTAGTGGCTGTGACTGGAGATGGTACTAATGACGCTCCTGCATTAAAGAAGGCGAATATCGGTTTTGCTATGGATTCAGGCTCAGCGATAGCCAAGGAAGCTGCAGGCATCATTCTTCTTGATGATAATTTCAATTCGATTGTTTTGGCTTGCAAATGGGGAAGAAACATTTTTGATTCTATAAGAAAGTTCGTCCAATTCCAAATGACCATCAATGTTGTAGCTTTAGTGCTTACATTCCTGGGCTCAGCTATCTTATCAACATCTCCTTTGAATGCGGTTCAAATGCTTTGGATCAATCTTATTATGGACACATTCGCAGCATTGGCTTTGGCGACAGAACCTCCAACTGATGATTTATTAGAGAGAAATCCTTATGCTTTAAAGGAAGATATCATAAGTCCAGGGATGAAAAGGTTTATCTTCGGACATTCCCTCTATCAATTGACAGTTCTAATGATCATCTTATTCGCAGGACCAGAGATCTTTAATGTCCCTGATACCTCGAAAGAAACCTCATATAATGCCACAGGATATCAACATTTCACCATATTTTTCAATACCTTTGTATTGATGCAGGTGTTCAATAGTGTCAATAGCAGGAAACTCAACAAGAAGGACCTAAATGTGTTTCACAACTTCTGCAATAATCCGTTGTTTTTCGTCATTATGACCATTATTTTTATAGCCCAAATCACCCTAGTGGAAATAGGAGGCAGTTTCACGGAAACCTCACCTTTAAGTTTAACCCAACATTTGATTTGCTTGGCCTTGGGAGCTGGAAGCTTATTAGTTGGATTCCTGTTCAAATTGATACCTGAGGAAGTGTTCACGAAAATCAAGTTCTTTAAGGACAGTGAAGTTAATGTCAAAACTATGGATAGAGGCATGACCAGCAAGTTGAGAAGAGGCGCCTCCAGCAGAATTTCCTCACAATCAAAGAACAGCTCTTTGGTTTTTTGAGAATTTAAAAATATTTTTGAAATTATTTTTGAGGAAAAAAATGAATTTTTAAAAAATTGAAAATTATAAAAGAAAAAAAAAACTATTATTTTTTTAAACATTCAAATAAATATTTAAATAAAAGCTAATTTAGACTTTTTTTTTTGGCAAACTGAGATTTGAATTATTTATTTTTAAATTTCAGCAAATTTCCCAAATTTAAAATCAATTGCAAAATGGAAAAAAATCCAATAGTTTTTGGTGGAAAATATGTTTCTCAACAGTTAATTTCAGGCAAAGATACTCCTGTATTCAGTGGAATTGATAAAGAAACCAATAAAGAGGTCGCCATAAAGATCGAGTACAGTGGTCTAAAACACCACCGCTATTTATATTATGAATATTGGGTTTATAAACAGCTTCATGCTGATTCTTCAACAATTGATAGTGGAATTCCTAAAGTATATTATTTTGGAGAGGAAGCAGATAAAAATGATGATGGTGCTATTTATAGAGATTTTCATATTGCTATGGTGATGGATCGCTTAGGTCCCAGTCTTGACGATCTTTTCAAAAAATGCGAGTTTTTGAAAACAGTTCTAATGTTGGCTGAGCAAATGTTGAGCAGAATGGAATTTGTTCATGAAAAAAAGTTCTTGCATCGAGACGTAAAACCAGGAAATTTTGTTATGGGATTTGGAACAAATGCTCATAAAGTGTATTTGATTGATTTTGGGATCTCTGAAGAATATATAGAAGAAGATGGTAGTCACAGAAGTTACAGGGAATGTTATGAACCCAGAGGCAATGTTTTTTTTTGTTCTATTAACACTGATCTTGGAATTACAACAAGCAGAAGAGATGATCTTGAATCATTAGCTTATCTTTTCATATATTTTCTAAAAGGTGGGTTACCTTGGGAGAATTTGAAATATAGAGGATATAGAGAT
>Ga0302140_10004284_pt1 | contig 18164 bp, 19 predicted proteins | sample I_Bog_E1_1_FD_202095 | JGI IMG/M metagenome (GOLD analysis project Ga0302140, IMG submission 202095) | Peat permafrost microbial communities from Stordalen Mire near Abisko, Sweden - I_Bog_E1_1 | ecosystem: Environmental > Terrestrial > Soil > Wetlands > Peat | place: Sweden: Abisko, Stordalen... | reverse complement strand
GCGCCGAATCCGAAGGCATCGCCCGTACCCCCGTAAGTATTCAAGCGGAAATTAACGCCGGCAGCGGCTTGCAAAGTAATGTCCCCGGACCCGTTGTCAACCGCTGTGAGCCCGGCCGCGCGTAACACCGCGTTGCCTTGAATGGCCGAGTTGAGCGCGGTCAATGCGGTACCCTCAGTGAGCCCGCCGGCAATCACGCCCAGGTCTTGAGTTGCTCCGCCGTTTACGGAAATCTGAATGCCCTGAGTCTTCGATGCGGTGAGGGCGCCGGCGGCGGTGATGGTGTTGTACTGGAATGCGTTCGAGGCTCCCGTCTGGTAAGAGCCAAGCCCCAGCGAGTTCGCGGTATCGCCGGAGGCTTGCACGGTAAAGGTTTGCGTCGCCGGACCGGTGAAGACGATCTCGTTGGACGCGTTTAAGCTAGCGGTGATACCCGTAGCTGCGAGCGTCGCATTGGCGGCTATTCCCGCCTGGACGTCGGTGAGCAACGCCGCGGCCGTGTCCCCGGTGGTTACGGTCACGGTTGCTAGCTGCGGGGCAGCCAGGCCCGCGCCCTGGAAGTTCAACTGCACCGTTTCCGTCGCGGTAGCGGTGGTCGCGGCGGCCGCCGTAACGGTTGGGTTGGCGGTGTTGCCGGTCGCCGCGTTGGTCAAGCCGGCAAAGTTACCGAGCAGCGCGGTGGCCACCTGATCGCCACCCGTCACCTGGAAGGCGCTGGAACTGGAACTGAAGGTCAATTGGGTTTTTCCGGTAGAGTCGGTGTTGGTGCTGGCTGTGATGTTGGCGTTGGCGAATGCGGTGGCTTGCTGATTTCCCGCGCCACCTGCCGCGGTGATGGCTGAGTTAATGGCCGCAACCAGCGTATTGGTGTCCGTGACCCCTGTCAGATTGACGGCGAGCTTGATTTGACTGGCGCCGGAAGTGCTGGAGAAGCCGGGTCCGGTAATGTAGAAATTCGTATAGCCGGCCTGGGCCTCAGTCGCGGTATTGGCGCCATCGGTGACGATGTTCTCGACACTGGTAGCGGAGCCCGTACCGATGTCTGTCGTGCCTACCGTGCCTCCGACGACTTGTACGCCAACGAGGCCGAGACTCTTCGCATCGACAGTAGAGTTTGTCAAATTGAGCTGCTCTTCTCCATTGAGGACCGCGGAGGCCGCGGACCCTCCCGGAGATGCCTGACCGCCGCCGACGAAAACCGACAGGTTCTGCGCTAAGCTGCCGCCCTGATTCAAACCAATCGCCTGAGCTTCGCGGTTGATTTCCTGAAGCACCGACTGAAACTCGTTATTCAGCGTAGTGCGACTGCCGGTGAACGTGCCCGACGCCGACTGCGTGGCCAGAGTACTGGCCCGATCGAGCAACTGCGAGATATTGTTCTCGCCGCCGTCGATCGTCTGCAACTGGCCGATGCCGTCGTTGGCATTGGCGATGCCCTGAGTCAGGACGGCTTCGTCCGAAGCGTAACCGTTGGCGACCGCGAGGCCGGCTGCGTCGTTTCCGCTATTGACGATGCGGAGGCCCGATGTCACTTCTTCAATGGTTTGCTGTTGAAATTCGCTGGTTTGTCCGAGATAAGTCTGCGCTTCCAGCGAAGCGACGTTGGTATTGATGGAAAACATAATTCACTCCTTGAATGGTTTATCCCGAAAATCCTTTTTCGGGTGGGCGCCGTTTTATTCGACGCCTGAGACCTTATCGGTGTGAATTGGTTAATTTCTAGTGATCGACCGATGAGTTCGCCGGATTGTTGAGGAGCCGGTTGAGAATCTGTTCCGGGATTTGTCCCGCAGCGGCGGCATTGGCCCGGATGGTGTCGAGGACTTCGCTGCGCAATACGGCGATTTCGCGGGGGGCTTCGATGCCGAGTTTGACTTGATTTCCGGCGATACCCAGGATCTCAATCCTGACATGATCGCCAATCAGCAGCGCAGTCCCAGGCTTCCTGCTAACAATCAGCATACGGGTCTGCGGGCGAGTTCGAGGGCCGCGTCATCGAGCGGGAAGGCGTGGGAATACCGCGTATCGGAGCGGACCGCCTGTACGCCTCTGCGGGCTTTTCTCGATATCACGACGGGCGCCAGCATGTTGATCGTCAGCCGGTCCGGCTGAGGCGTGGAAATCACAAACCAGCTTTCGAGCTCGGTGAGAACCTGTTCGGGAGGCGCAAGATTCTTGATGTCCCACGGCTCGATGGAAAGCTCGTATTCCGGCACGACGCTGAACGCCGCCACCAGGATAAAGCGCAGGCTGGGGACATCGGCGCTTTGGAGGTAACTGATGGACCGGTTGCTCGGGTGGGGGAGGAGAAGGAATCGGGTGGCATGCCAGAAACCGGGAACGCCAGCGGGAAAGGTGAGGACATCATCGTCGTTGAAGCGGATGGTCCCAAAATGCGTGGTGGTGAGTTCATTCATTACGCAACCTCGGGGTAGCCGGCTGATTCCAGAAACCCGGGACGGCGCCAGTAACACTTCCCGGTGGCGGACGGCAGATGTACGTCGAGGGCTAGTTCGTGATTGTCGCCCGCATGATTTTCGCCCGCGTGCGCGAATTCCAGTTGATACAGCTTCGCCACACCGGCGCAGATCGCTTCGAGTTCCAACGGAAGGTTTTCGAGCGAGGTGGTTTCGCGGTAGAATCCTTGCGTCTCGCAGCAGAGCCGGAAGTATTGCGGCGCCGGGTAAAGGGAGACCACGTGGATCGACAACCGGCAGGCGCGGGCTACCTGGATGAGTTCGGCAAGAACGTGGTCCTCGATGAACTCCGGATCGGGGACGACGGCGACGAGGTGTTTCGCGCCGCTGCCGCCGGGCGTGCCGGCGATCAGTCCGCGCAGGCTGGCCAGCAGGCTGGGATCCGTTTCAAAGCGGTTCGACCTGGCCTCGGCGGCGCGGTTCAGAGCCACGGGATTCGCGGTGTAAGAGGCTCTTGCCGACACGACTGCGGCGCCGGGATCGGAGTCTAAAGCCTGACCGAAGAGAGTCAGGGTACTGGCTGTTCGGGGCTCGCCGGCGGAATACCACGCGATAGCCCATTGATCGGAGACTCTTTTTGCGCGCACACAATACTTAATGGCCTGCTCGACGATCAGGCAATCCTCCTCGCCGAGCCCGGCGCCGCGGGGTACGGCGAGCGCAATATAAGCGCGCTCGTCGCTGCGAGCCGCACAGGAATATTCCGTTACCAGAGCCCCATTCGACTCGATCACGAAGGCGGTGGGGGGCGCGTCGATCGTGGACGCGGACATGTTTGCCGTGAGCACGGCCTGCACTCGGGTTTTGCCATTGGCGAGCGTCACGACATCGAGGATGCTGATGCGCAGAGGCGGGCCTGCGGCCCTGGCGGCAGCCGCCTTCTTGATCAGACCGATGGCGCGAAAAACCGCCTTCCGGAGTGGTCCGACGGAGTCGGCCAGCATGCGGCCGAGACGGGCCAGAAATCGTGGGTCGCCGGTTTCGCCCATGGCCCAGGCGGCGGTGGCCCGAAACAAGGGTTCGGGATGCGCGGTCAGTTTGATGGCAGTGTGGATGGCCAGGGTGTCTCCGGCGAAGTACAGACCCAGGAGGGCGTTCCCCACTACCCGGTTGTTCGCGTCATCCAGCGCAGCGCGCACCAAAGTGCAGATTTGGGGATTCTGGTTGTGCCACAGCGCCTCGATGGCATTGGCCCGAACCCTCGCGTCGGGGTCCGACAAGAGAGTCGCGAGGGATTTGTTGCCAGATTGGCTGCGCCCGATGAGCAGGCTGAGTTTGGACCGGATGCGCGCGCTGGGATGGAGCAACATCTGCCGCACGAAGGGCTGCAAGCTGACGGAATCGTTGATGGAACCGAGGATTCGGAGCAGCCGGGTGGCTTCCGTTTCCTTGATCGTCTGTTGTTCGAGCGTGGTGGCGATCAAATAGCGGGTGATACGGATGTGCAACTGCGGATCGACGTCGGCGGCGACCTGCGCGGCGAATAAAGCGCGATCAATCGGAATACTCTCATCGCTCAAGATCGGCAAGAGAAGATCGTGGGTCCAAAGAAGAGTGAGCAGGTATCGATAGCCCCGGCGGTCGGCCTCGCCGCGCAGGAGCGTCACGGCGGACCGGCGGAATTCCGCCGAGTCGAACTGGATCAGTTCGCGCATCCGGCGCCCGTTCGTCAGAGGCGAGTTTCCAAAATCGTTGACCAGGGCGCGGAGCAGGACGTCGGTGTCCGTTGCGGATTCGGCTCCGGAATCAAGCGTGGGACCGGACGCATTTGATTTCATCGATTCCAAATACTTGCTATCGTCCACTGGGTGGGAAGCTTTACTCCTTTTTTTTTGGGGCGCTAGTCTGAGGAGTTTCACGTAGCTCCGAGGTTGCATTGAGAACCACGATGTCAACGCGGCGGTTTCTTGCGCGGCCCGTCTCGGATGCGTTGTCTTCGAGAGGGACGGTGTCCGCATAGCCGGTAACGGCCATTCTGCCAGGCGCGATACCCCACCGGTCACTCATCAACTGCATCACAGCGATGGCCCGCGCGGCGGAGAGGTCCCAATTGCTCCGGAAACGAGGGTTGTGAATGGGGATCGAATCGGTATGGCCTTCGGTTCGGATGGAGTTGGGCAGGTTCCGGATGGCGGACGCGACTTTCTCGAGGCTGCCGTAAGTGGAGGGGTCCACAGCATCCTCGCCGGAAGGAAAGAAAGCCGACTGGCTTAAGGAGACAACCAGTCCGCGAGCTTCCATGCGAACCTGCATTTTCCCGGCGCGGATCTCGACTTCCAGTTCTTTGGCGAGGAGCTTCAATGCCGGTTCGAGACTGGCCGGGGCAGACTCGCGGCCGCTCATTCCGCTGGCTGGGGATGCCTTCGGGGATTCCTTTCTGGGGCCGTCGAATGCGGCCTCGACCGCCTCGGACGCTCTCTTGGCCTTGGCGCGATCGGCCTGGGACGACGCGAACATGACCACGAAAAATGCAAAAAGCAGGGTAATGAAATCCGCATAAGACACCAACCAGCGTTCGTGATTGGGCGCCGTTGCGGGTCGGCGCCTGCTCACAGGCTACCCGCTGCCGCCGGGGCCGAACCTCTTGTCGAGATGGTCGTCGAGATGGTCGTCGAAATGGTCGAAGGAATGGGCGCTGGAGCAGTCGCCTGGGCCGGCGATGAGCTCGGCCTAGAGGCTTGGTCGGAGGCCCGAAGATGGGAGGCCTTGTCCGGTGGAAGCAGTGCGTCGAACTTGATCCGCAGGAGTTTGGGGTTCATCCCCTCGGCTATCGAAACGACCCCTTCGATCATCATTTCACGCAGCCGGCCGCGATCGAGAGTATAAGACTTCAACTTCCCAGCGACTGGCAGGAATATTACGTTGGCGCTGAAAACGCCGTAGACGGTGGCCACAAACGCCACGGCAATACCGCGCCCGACCTCGTCGAGGTTCTCGAGGTGCTTCATCACCTGTATCAGTCCGAGGACGGCCCCGATGATGCCGACCGTGGGAGCATACCCTCCCGCGGATTCCCAGACGCGCACTTCCTGTTCAGCGCGATCGATTTCGATATCGGCGTCAAAACTCATCATTTCGCGGAGAACACGAAGGTCGGTTCCGTCCGCGGCCAGACCCAGAGCCTTCCGAAGAAACGGGTCTTCCACCTCAAGAGCTTCGCTCTCAAGGGACGCCAGGCCCATCCTGCGGGCCCTTTCAGCGAGAGCTGCTAATCGATCGAGAGTAACGGCAAAAAGCTTGGGAGGAACAAATACGGCGGTAAGCCCTCGCTTCATGGCTCCGAGGAAAACCGGGAACGGGCTGGTTACAAGAACGGCCCCGAGTGTTCCGCCGAGGACGATGATGGCGGCGGTACCCTGCCTGATATCCGCGATCCTACCGCCCTCGAGGAGCAAGCCGCCTCCGATGCACGCGAGTGCGATCAGGAAGCCGAGCACGGTCGCAAAGTCCGGCGTGAAGCGTGAAGGGGCGGCGCCTTTGGTTTTACTCATGGGTTTGGGGAGGGGAGCGGTGGAGAAGAGACCTCTTAAACTTCCAAACGCGCCGGACCACTTCATCGGCTTGCTCAAGGACCATAATCTTCTGTCCCGTGGTGAGAGCGATGAGCGTATCGGGAGTGGCTTCGATGGTTTCGATCAGATCGCAATTCAGAGTGATTTGCCGGTCGTCGAGACGGGTCAGAGAGATCATGCTGGGCGCCTGGCTTTGTCGTCAATGCTCCTATCGGCAGTTGGCGGCGGCGGCTGTAGAGATTGGAACCGGCGAAATTCCCGCTAGAAAAAGTTCAGCGACGTGCCGAAGAGAACTGTGGAATGGAAACACCAGCAACAACACCGGAGACAACAACAATGGCGATTGCGCGGGAGGCGGCGCGGCTCGCGTTTCTGTGCGCGGATCTAGGGGGAGCGAGCCTCGGCGAGTCCGAACCGGAGTGGGCTACCCATTTTGATTCGCCGTTCGAGCAGGAGAAAGCGGAGCTGTTAGCTGGGATTCGCGAGGAAGTCCGCAAGGGCGGCATGAGCCAGCACGCCGATCTCTTGCTGGATGTGTGCCGGGACGTGCTCTTGCACCTTGCGGGCGCTGTTTCTGGCGCTGATTCTAACGTGGGGGCTTTCGACGCGCCCCGCAGGGAGGGCGCTGCGCTTCGGATTTCGGTTCAATAAGACTTAGGCGGATTCGGCGGCGCTGCGCGACGGGAGAGGCTTGTATTGTGGGTGGTCAACAAAGAACGCCAACTTTTGGCCGGTGGACTGAACAAACCCGTGGAACTTGAGCTTGCCATTGACTCGACAATCGACCGGCCGGTCGACAGGATAATCGAAGCTCAAGACATCGCCCTCTTCGAGACGAAGCAGATCGCGCATCCGGAGAGTGGGTCCGTCCAGTTGCGCTTCGACAAAAAGCTTGGCGGGGAAAATCAAGTCGAGGATGCGCATTTGCTCTACTTCGGTGGATTGCGTTTTTCGAACGGACCATTGCTGATCGAATTTTTGCCGCATCATTTTGATGATGATGGAGGGCATCGCGATGTTCATCATGCCCACGATATCGCCAATCCTGATTTCGATGGCAATGGCGACGACGGCTTCGCTGGGCGCGAGGATCTGCAGGAATTGCGGTTCGGTTTCCATCGACTCGATGGAGAAGTCGATGACCGTGACGCCTTTCCAGGACTCTTTCAAATCCCTCAGAATCAGCCGGAACAACCCATCGAGTAGGTTTTGTTCGATCTCTGTAATCTCGCGCTGGATGGGAGCCGTGGTCTTCCCGGTTCCCCCCAAGAGCATCTCGAGGATAGGGAAGACCAGGGCAGAGTTCAACTCCAGCACGGCGTTTCCATCATAAGGGCGCAGTCCGAGCGAGACGATGCATGTGGGCGCGGGCAAGCATTCGAGGAACTCCGCGTAGGAGAGCTGCTCCACGCTCACTAAATTTACGATCAGGTACGAGCGCAGATAGGCCGAGAGGCTCGATACAAGATTGCGTGCAAAGTTGTCGTGCAGGAGGTGGATGGCGCGCAGTTGCGACTTCGCGATCCGATCCGGACGGCGGAAGTCGAAAGGGATGGCTTTCTTGGCGGGCTCGATGGCGCCCTTTTGCGATTGCAGGTTCTGGAAGACCGCATCAATTTCCTCCTGCGTTAGTTGTCGATTACCGGCCATTAGAAATGATTGTGTGGTTTCGCGGCGCAGGTTCTCTAAATTCGAGTGTCCTGATCATGAGTTACCCCAAGAAGTCGAATAAAGATGTTGTGGGAACTTTGGATTGAGCCTGTAGCGCCGCCTGCAGCGCAGTCTGGCCCTCGGTTAACTGGGTTGCGGCTTCGGCAAAATTGGTGTCCTGAATGGTCGAAATCTGAGCGGTGAGCGAGGTGTTCTGAGTGGCGGCGGTGTTCAGCGAGTTGGTGATCCGGTTCTCCAGCGCTCCGTAGAAACCCTGCTGTGTGTTGACGTATGCACTAGCCGTTTGAAGGGAGGCAATCGCCGTGCTAATTCCGGCGGCGTTGTTGCTATTGAGGCTTTGATAGAGAGAGGTCAAGGCCGCGAACATATTGGTTGACGCGTAGCTGTTATCGGAATTCCGGGGGTCAAAAATCTGTGCCGCGGTCAGCCCCGTTGGAAAGGTGGCGCCATTGGTATCTTGCGCTTCGGATGTATTCAAGGCGGTGGTCAACTGGTCGACGCCATTTCCACTGGAGGGGTCAACCTGATATTGGGGAATCTGGTCATCATCTCCGCTAAATATGTATCTTCCGCCAACGGCAGTTTGGCTGGTGGAGACGATCTGGTCGAAAATAGTCTGGACTTGCTGACCCAACTGCTGGCGCGTTTGTGCGCTGGTGGTGCTGTCCGCGCCCTCCGCGCCCAGCGATGCCGCCTGATTCGCGAGTTGCAGGACGCTCGTGATCGAGCTATCGGCGGCCAGCGCGCCGGCTTGTAAATTACTCAGGTTGGTCTGCACCTGATTGTTGCTGGCGAGCTGCGATTGAAGCTGCAGAAGCTGCGTGATCTGGTCGGGAGAGTCGGAAGCCTGATTGATCTGCAAACCAGACGAAATTTCCTGCTGAATCTTCTCGTTGCCATTCTCGATTTGCGTCAGATTGGCCAGGAAGACTTGACCGGGGGCGTTAATAAACGGGATCATTTTGTCACCATTCGCTCCTTATTGAATAATGTCCACCGTGGCCTGCGTCAGAGTGGCCAGTATGGTGACCAACTTGGAGGTGGCCTCGTAGGATGCCTGGAAGTTGGTGAGCTGCACCGCTTCCTGATCGAGAGACACGCCGGACAAGCTGCTCCGCAAGCTCTGTGCCTGGGCAACGCCCTGCGTACCCTGGGCTTGATTGGTGGTGGCGTCCGAGAGTTGCTGGCCTACCGCGGCGGCGGTCTGAGCGTAGAACGCCGTGAATGTCTCGCCTTGTATCAGATCGGCGGGGGCGGTCGAGTTTCCCAGGTTGCCGATCTGCTGGGCAACGCCATTCGCCGAATAGGGCGGCCCGGGGCTGATCGAAGCAATCTGCGAAGGGGCAATTGCCGTGATGGACAGGCTGCCGGCGATTCCCGTGGCATCGGCCGCATTGTATTGGAACAGCGCCACACCCGCCACCGGGGGTGGACCTGCGGAGCTCTCTCCGGTGGTAAGAAGCGTGTTCACGCGGTCGGCAAACCCTTGCGCGAGCTGATTCAGAGAACCTTGCTGGTTCTGATCTCCCTGCAATCCGCCGATGGTGGTGTTCCGAAACTGAAGGAGGCCGTTGAGTTGCCCGCCGGTAATCTGAGCGGTAATATCCTGCCCGTTGCTATCGAGGATCTGCTGAGAAGGGATGCCCGCCGGGAATGCGGCCGAGGCACTGGTGGGCGCCGGGCCGGATTGGATTGCGTAGGACGTAGACCCCACTACAAGTGGAGTTTGTCCATCGATATTCACGGTGACTGCGCCCTGGGACGAGAAAGAGGAAGTGAAATTCACGTATTGCGAGAGGGTCTCGAGATCGGCGTGAATGGATGCGTCGGTGTTCGGATCGGGGGGGGAACTCTGCGCCTGGCTTTTATTCAGTTGCGCGATGTTCGCGGCAAGACTGTTGATGGTCGAAACCGTTGAAGTAATCTGCTGGTCCGCACCTTCACCCGCCTGTGCCACAGCCGACGCCGCATCCTGAAATGCACTGCTCACATTCTGGGCCTGCGCGATAGCCTGCTGCTGGTCCGTGGCATCGTTGGGATTCTCACTGAGGGCGGTGAAGCTGCTGAAAAACTGTGTGAGCGATCCGGAAATACCTGAGGTGGTGGAGATCCCGATTGAGGGCTGTAAAGTGGTGAGGGTTTGAACCAGGGTCTGAGCGCTTCCGAGAGCGGACTGCTGTTGCTGAACGGAATCTTCCGCGGACGCGTTCCGCGTGGACGCGACGCCGCCAAACTCGACACCGCCCACGTAGCCGCCCGCGGGGTCGAACTGCAATGGATTAAACAGCGCATTCTGCAAGGCGTATCCCGGCGTGGAGGCGTTGCCCACGTTATTCTGCGTAACGTTGAGCGCATCTTGATAGGCGTCCAGAGAGGTTGCGGTAGCGTTCAATGCAGCGAATAGTCCACCCATTAAATTCTCATCCTTTCACGGTTCGCGATCTTGGCCCCACGATCGATCTGGGCGAGGTTCTGCTCAAAGCTCAAACGCAAAAGTGGGCGCCGACGGACTCTCCACTACCGCGCCACCCGCGCCATACTGGACGCCGGGCGCGAGAGCAGTGCGCCGGCGGTCCCAGAATTGTTTCGCGCTATCGAGCAGAAACCTTATATTCCGCACAGAACTCCTGACACTCGACTCGAATTCGGTGGCGCCACTCTCGCGGATCCCGGCGACTAAGCCGGTCAGACGCCGCTCGACCTCCTGCATCGTCGCTGGCTCCGGCCGGAGCAGCAGGCTTTGTATACCGGCCAGTTGGCTGGCCAGCTGGCTCGATGATGGGAGCGGCTCTTGTTTGTGTGACACGGGTTTGGTTGACACGGTCATTTGCAGGGACTAGCGACCGGCCGCTTGCGCCAGGATTTCCGAGATCATGGAGTGGCCGACGTCGGCGCTGGATGTGTTGTAACTCCCGGCCCGCACCGAACTGGTGAGGGAAGCAAGAGCTTCGGTCCTCTGCGCGGAACTGCTCTGGAGAATCTGGGAGACGCCGGAAAGACTCACTTCGTCACCGGACGAAACGTTCCCGAGCCCGGTAGAGGATGCTGCCGCACCGCTCTCGACCGGGGCACTCAGGCCGGTGCCACTCAGGCCGGTGCCACCCACACCTCCATACCGAGTATCGGCGGGGCCGGCGCCGCTTACGCCAATATTACTTAAAGCATTTGAAATGTTCATAGATCCTGATTTCAACGAGCTCTCTCAGGTTCTTTATCGGCAATTCCCAGCATTTGTTTAGCCCTCCAGCTCCCAGACTTCTCCGGCCGAGCCGATTCCGGCGGCGCGAAGGTGTCTGGCCATGCTGTTCAGCGCGCGCCGGTGGAGTTGCGAGACGCGGCTCTCCTTGATATGGAAATGTTCTCCGATTTCACGCATGGTGAGGCCGCCCTGGTAGTAAAAGCGAATCAGTTGCTGCGATCGGGGCGGTAGACTGCGGACCGCTTCGTCTAAATGAATGCGAGCCTCAATGGCGGAGTGAATTTTATCGGGCCCAGGCGAGGACGTCCGCCAGTTTGCGGCTTCGGGTCTCTGTTCATCGAGCGAAGTGATGGCAACCGGCGGAAGACGGATGAAACGGGCCGGGCTCAAATGACCGCGCTGGTTAACGGGAGCGGGCTCCAGACGCGCTTCTCCCGTCGAGTGAAGCGGCGACTGCTCCGACTCGGCGGTTGAAGCTTCGTGGAGAGATCGCAGCAACTTCTCGGTGCGCCGCATGCCTCTCGAGGCAAAATCCAGGCGCCGGAGCGCATCGAGGATCTCACCGCGGATCCGAAACCGGGCGTACACGGGAAATGGAACACGCCGGCTCTTTTGGTAAGCCTTGCCTGCGTGGACCAGACCGAGAAGCCCCGACTGCATCAGATCGCTCAACTCCACAGCGGCGTATGGCGGAATGCTGGTGAAGATCCGGTAGGCGATGGATCTAACCAGCGGCATAAACGCCGTCAGGTCGATGGGGGTATCTTCCATCATCTGTTCCGTGCCCTGCAGTGCGGCCACGGGCGCATTGTGCCGACCTGCGGCGACACGGACGGCGGTCGACTCTGGACCAGTGGGGAATCGGATTGGGGTGGTGGCGTCCATTTCGACAACTGAAAGACTGGTGCGCGGCGGCGCGGGTAAATCTCAGGTTTGGTCCATTCATCCTGCTGCGGCTCATCTTCCTGCGAGGCCCCCACCGCGACGCCCACCGCAACGCTTGCGAGGGAACCGTTCTGGACTAGGCCGCAGGTACTAGACTCTTGTCGTGCGCGGCGTGGCCGTGGTTGTAGGTAGGCGCAAGACACACCTTAACGAAGAACTCGTTGCCGTTCCAGTCGAAGATGCAGGTTTCCTGCGTCGTGCCGGCAAAGCTCTTGAACCGGAAATTCCGTCCATAGACCACGGTTGGGATACTGATGGCCATCTCACCGAAATGATCGGCGAGAATGTTTTTGATATTCCCCACGACCATGTTGGTGAGTTCAGCCACTGCATCCAGGACATCGTCATCGATGGTCTGTGAGTCGGCTTCGGCCTCGTCCAGCATGAGCATGCGGACCGCAACCAGGCGCGCCACGGCCGGAGTGCAACAAAAGGTTCCCGTACCACTCCAGTTTCCGGTTAACCCGACCAGAGAGACGACGCCGCCGGCGGCTGGATCTTCCTGCACTGCGCGTCTCGAATCGGGTAATGTAGCTTCGAGCATTGTTTCGAAAACTTCTTTGGTGGCCTTTTCAATGGCATTGACGAGCATGCCGGATTCCTTCATTGATCTCTCCCGGAAGCCGGCGTTTCACGCCAGCTAGATAAGACATCGGTTGTTTTCCCGTGGAGGATAGGGCACAGCCTGTTCGGGCCCAGCGAAAAAAATACTAAAGTTCTCCCAACCTCAGCCGATTGAAGAGAGGACCACGACGCTATGCCCACGCGATTGATCTGGATTACCGACGCCACTGAATTTTTCCGTGAAGAAGAACGCATCCGGAGGGTTTTTGAATCAGCTCCTGTGGATCTGGTCGTGACGCGCCCCGGCGAATTCACGAAGTTGGTCTTTCGATTGGGGGACACTGTCTTGATCGACGACGCAGAAAGGCCTTCGATGCACGAATCGGTGGAGTATTCGCGAAGCGCCAAGCCAACACCGGCGATTCTCCTGCGCAGCAAATTGACGTCCGGATCGGTGGCGTTCGCTGGCGAATTCTCGGCCGGCGCGACTCTGGATGGCCATGAGGGGTTGGAACTGACGAAATCGCGAGTTTTGGCGGCAATCGCGCGCTCGGCGAAGATGGTGGCCACCCCTGGCGATGAGACGCGGGAGCCGGCGCCGGCCTGGAGGCGCAGTCTGATTGGTCACAGCAGGGCGATCCAGAGAGTGGCCGAGGTGGTTCGGCTGGTTGGCCCTCGGCGGTGCACGGTTTTGATTACGGGCGAAACGGGGACTGGAAAGGAAGTGGCGGCCCGGGCGATCCACATGGCGGGTCCACGAAACGTGGCGCCGTTCGTCGCTTTGAACTGCAGTGCGGTTCCCTCGACGCTGCTCGAATCCGAACTGTTCGGGCATACCAGGGGAGCTTTCACAGGGGCGGCGCAGCTTCGCATTGGACGGTTCGAGCAGGCCCAGTGCGGCACTCTATTCCTGGATGAAATTGGCGATATGCCCATGGAACTTCAGGCTAAGTTACTCCGCGTTCTGCAGGAGCGCGAGTTTCAGAGACTGGGCAGTTCTGAAACGGTTCGTGTTGACGCCCGGGTGATCGCGGCGACGAACCACAGCTTGAGGCACCTGGTCTCTGAGGGCTTGTTTCGGGAAGATCTTTACTATCGGCTGAATGTGGTGCCTCTGGAACTGCCTCCTTTGCGTGCGCACATGTCGGATCTGCGATCGCTGGCGGAACATTTCCTGGAGAAGATCTGCCTGGAAGAGCAGATTGGCCTGAAGAGATTGTCGCCGGACGCATGGGCCGGGCTTGAGGCTTACGATTGGCCTGGAAACATCCGGCAACTCGAAAATACGATCTCGTCGGCGGTGATCCTCAGCGAGAACCGGCTTTACCTCGACGTTGAGGATTTTACACTCCCCTCGCCGAGAGCAGGGGGGAGTGAGACAGGGCAGGCGGAGAATTTTGCTCTACCCGAGAACGGCCTCGATTTCACCGAGACGGTCAATGCCATCGAACGCAGTCTGCTGTCGCAAGCATTGCGAAAGACAGGCGGCAATAAGAAGGCGGCTGCCGAGATGCTGCGCTTGAAGAGGACGACGCTGTCGGCGAAAGTCCGGGTTCTTGAAGTCGGCCAGCAGGTCGCCTAAGCTCACCAAGTTAAGTAGCCGAGAAGAGACGGCTACGATCCGGGCTCGTTTTGCGATTGCAACGCGCTTTCTATGCGGATCAAGAGTTCGGCGTCGGCTCTGGGAATGCCGAGTTTGGCGGCAATCCGGAAGGCTGGCTCACCGCGCTGGTAAAGGCCGTGCGGCTCGTCGGGGACCGGAGACACAGCCCTACCCGGCGCTGCCTCGGGTTCTCTCAACCGGTTCAATTCATCTATGAATTCCGTGGCAAAGACCGGCTCGGGCTTCGGGCGCCGAGCCGCGCCGGGGATGGCGATGAACATCGCCGCGGCGAAAAGCACCAGCAACAGGATCAGCAGTCCGGCGATGAAGACAAAGGGAAACATGAGCCTTTAGCGAGCCGAAAGCGCGTGCTGCGCCTCAACGGCCGTGGTGCCCGTCCTCAACCGGTCGTGGCGGCTGGCGATTTGATTGATCCTCACCCCGTAATTCCCTTCCACGACCACGACCTCCCCGCGCGCGATTACACAGTTATTCACGATGATTTCCACCGGTTCGTTCACCGCGCGATCCAACTCAACAATCGACCCGGTGGTGAGTTTCAGAACTTCACGGATCGGAAGAAACGTGCGCCCAAAGGAGACGCTCACGGAAAGTGAAACATCGAGGAGCAGATCGAACGTTTTCGACTGTCCGGCGGCTGAGCCTTGCGAGCCCTGGCCGTCGCGCGATTCAGCCTGTTGCGAGGACGATGATTCTTCCGACGCGGACGGTTCGCGCTCCGCGCCTTTCACCAGTAAATCCAAAATCTGTTGGGAACAACCGATCCAGATGGGCTCCAGCTTCAAGTCCGCGAATTCCAGCGTGGCGGAAAGCCAGTGGAGATCTGCCGGCAGTTGTTCGGCAGGAGCGCCCGAGGTAGCGGCGCCGTCACGCGCCAGATAATCGGAAATCGACTGACCCAAAGCCGATAAGGACTGGCTGAGGACTTCGGGAAAAGCGTTTCGAGCATCATTGGCATCGATCGTCTCCACTCCGGAAGCTCGCAGAGTTCTTTCGCCGATCTGGTTCATCGCCTCCCGGGTCACCGCGACCCAAACGAGGGGTTTCTCCGCCAGGGCGAAGCTTTGCTCCCAGATCAGAGCTCCCTCTCCGTGCGCAACTTCTTCGGGACCAGCGGCATTCTCGTCGTCACCGGCGGGCTGGTCACTTTTGGGACCGCTAATTTGAGGCCGTTCGTCGGCCATTTGTTCCAGGATGCCGGCCAGCTTTTCCGACCATTCGGCAAAGACCCAGTCCAGCATTTCCTTGGCTTTGGGAGAAATCTCGGTCACTAAATGTCCCTTCTCCCCGGCCAGCGCGCCTCGAGAGCGGTCCGGAGCCGCAGAATGGCCTGGGTCTTCAATTGCGAAATTCTGGATAAGTGCAGGTCCATCACGTCCGCAATCTCGCGCAAATTCAACTCCTCGTGATAGTAGAGACTGAGCACGGTGCGTTCGGGCTTGGGAATGCGATCGATGGCCAACGCCACAAGGCGCTCCAGTTCGGAGCGTTCCAGCAGGCGTGCCGGCGAATCCTCCTCCGGACTGGAGACATATTTGAGAAGGCTGAAGCCGGCGTCATCCGCTTCGCCCGAAACCTCAAGATCGGCGAGTTGCAATCCTTCGGTATCGACGAGCCGCTGATGATATTCGACGAGGGGAATGGCGAGTTCCTCCGCAATCTCCTCTTCGGTTGGCGAGCGGCCCAATCGCTGTTCCGCGCTGGCGATGGCGCTCTCGATCTGGCGGCCCATTTTGCGCTTCTGGCGAGGCGCCCAATCGAGTTCGCGGAGCGAATCCAGAATCGCCCCGCGAATCCGGTATTCCGCGTAGGTCTTCAGCTTTACGTTCATGGTCGGATCGAAGTTGTCAATGGCGGCGATCAGGCCAATTGTTCCACTGGAGATGAGGTCATCGATCGAGACGCGGTCCGGCAGGTTTTCATGTATTCTTCTGGCAATCAAGCGAACCTGTGGGAGGTGCTGAAGGATCAACGCCTCCCGTTGCTCAGCCGTACTGGGCTCGCTCATGCACGTATACATCGACGTAAATCGGTATTTGGTTCAGTGTTTCAAGCTGCGGCGGTTGCGGTTCGGGACCAGGCGCGATCGACAAGCCCTTCCAGACGGCCGAGGGTCGCGGGTTCCAGGTCGTCTGGAATTCCCTGCCCGGTTCCGAGAAAGGAGAGAGGAAGCGCGGCGGAGACGGCAAGCTCTTCTACTTCCCGATAGTCGGTAGTTTCATCCAATGCAGTGATAATCAAACGCTTTGGCGAGAGCGCGGAGAACCGCGCGGCAGCCTCAATATTGCTGGCAACCTTGCGATCGGCGCGGAGCACCAGCTGGGTTTCGACCTCGTGATGAGATCCCAGAAGAAACGCGAGACCAGCCAGGACATGGTCGTCGGCGCGGCCACAGCCTGCCGTGTCGATAATCGTAAACCCTGGGGTTCTGAGGTTGATCGCCGCGGAAAGCTGAGCGGGAGTTTCAAGAGCTTCAAACGGGATTTTGAGCAGGGTCGAGAAGTGGCGAAGACGCTCGGCTGTTCCCACGCGATCCGGGTCATATGCGATCAGGCGGCAAGGGCGCGAGGCAAGCAATCCGTGCTGCACCGCAAGCTTCATTGCGGTAGTCGTTTTTCCCGAACCGGTGGGGCCGGCGAGCGCGATGATGTAAGACGCCGATGCGAAGCGGCCCAGCCCTGGGTTACACGTCACGTGGAGGAAGGGCTTATCGACCGGGGACTTCTTTCCGGCCGCGGTCTGCGTGTTCAGACGCTTGAGATTCGCAGGAGCCGGCAACCGATCGGTCAGGGGCTGCCCGCGGACCAGATCGATTCTCCCGAAGGCGACTTCCTTCATGGGAACCCTGGTGGGACGTACCAGTTCTGGAAGGGAAGAACCTGGCGTTTTCCAGACATGCGCAGGCCAATTCCCGTTGGACGCGCCTTCCCGCTCGGGCGCGAGGTTGGATGCGGCGCGAGGCAGCACCACGTCGCTCCGGCTTTGTAATGCAAGTGGCTCTCCCGCAAATACGACTTCGTAGGCACCTCGCTGATCCGACCCGGGCGCGGCCCGGTTCGATTGCATCAGCATCGCTTCCGACCCGAATTCCCGCTTCGCGAGGGCAAAGGCGGCTTCTATTGTATTCGCATAAAATGTTTTTACTTCCATTCTGATCACCCCAAAAGTCGATTTACGTTCTGAACTGGGTTACCGCATTTCATCAATTCACCACCCCAAGAGACTGTACCCGTACGCCGGCAGGAATCTCATTATGTGAAACAAAAAACAAGTTACAAATGGCGGATTCAAGAAGCTGGCGAAGAAAATACCTCGCGCCGGAACTCGCGATGGCCACCACCGGTACTTCCGGGTTACCGACAGCTCGGGTGAATCGAGCGATGATGTCGCGGAGCACCTGCGGCGCGAGGGAGACATGGCTGTTATTCTCTCCATGCTCGACTGCGGCCTCAATCAACTGCTCGATCGAAGGATCGATGAACCAGGCCGCGAGCTCACCGTTCTGACTGAGGTAGGGCGAGATGAGTTGGCGGCGAACGGATTGCCGGACGAACTCGGTCAGCAAGACGGGGTTGCGAGTGGTTCCGGCAGCTTCGCCCAAAGCCTCCAGGATGGAAACGCCGTCGCGGATGGAAACCCGCTCGCGCAACAGATTTTGGAGGACACGCTGAACGCCGGAGAGCGGAAGCAGCTTGGGAACCAGGTCTTCCACTACCTTGGGATTGTCGACAGCTACGCGGTCAAGCAGTTTCTTGGTCTCCTGCCGGGAGAATAATTCATGGGCATAACGGCGTATGACTTCCGTCAGGTGCGTGCCCAGAACGCTAACGGGATCGACAACGGTGTAGCCCTGCGCTCTGGCGGCGTCGGCGCGAGCTGCGGGAATCCAGACCGCGGGCATCCGGAATGCGGGCTCGAGCGTCTTCTGCCCTTCAAGCGGCGGGGGGGTTGAGCCAACGGGAATGGCCAGTTCGCAGCCGGAAGGAAGCTCGTAGCGGGCAACCTCAGAGCCTTTGAGGGAAATCGAGTAATCGCGGGCTCTGAGGGCAAGATTGTCGGTAACGCGAACGGGGGGAAGGATATATCCGAGGTCTTTGGCGAGTTGCTTCCTGATCGCAGAGATTCGTCGCAAGAGCGGCGAGTTCGCACCACCTTCCACGAAGCTGACCAGT
>Ga0302140_10004282_pt1 | contig 18164 bp, 16 predicted proteins | sample I_Bog_E1_1_FD_202095 | JGI IMG/M metagenome (GOLD analysis project Ga0302140, IMG submission 202095) | Peat permafrost microbial communities from Stordalen Mire near Abisko, Sweden - I_Bog_E1_1 | ecosystem: Environmental > Terrestrial > Soil > Wetlands > Peat | place: Sweden: Abisko, Stordalen... | reverse complement strand
GCCAGCTCGAACTCCGGCTGATAGTTGAGAGATATCTCGTCTCGCGCCAAGGCGCCCCGCAGCAGGTTCTCGAGCGTCAGCCGTTCATGCACCTGAGAGCCGATTTCGGGGGTGAAGGCCACAACACGATTCCTGCCCTCGCGCTTGCCAACGAACATGGCGCTGTCGGCTTGCTGGATCAGTTCCTCGGCATCGGCGGCATCCTCTGGAAAAACACTGATGCCAATGCTTGCGCCAATGGAAAGAAGGTGGCCTTTCACCTCGAAAGGATCCGAGATAGCTTTCAGCAGAGTCCCTGCCAACAGCACCGCTTGGTCCCTGGTATGAAGCCTGTGCATCACCACCATGAACTCATCGCCGCCCAGCCGAGCCAGCATATCCCCCTCGCGCATCCACAAGCGGAGGCGAGCGGCCAACTGCACCAGCAGCCCATCGCCAACGGCGTGACCGAGACTGTCGTTGACCAGCTTGAATCCATCCAGATCGAGATAGAGCAGCGCAATCATGGCGGCGTCTTTTTGCGCCTCGACCAGGAGGGAAGCGAGCGTGCGCGAAAGGAGTTTGCGATTAGGCAGGCCAGTCAGTGGATCGTTGAGCGACTCGAAGATGGCTGCATCCCTGGCTCTTTGCAACTCAGCCTGATTGTGCCTGAGCTGCGTCACGTCGATGGCGGTCGTCTCGTAAAGCATCCCCTCCTCGGTGTGGACCGGCGTGATGTTCATCAGCAGATGCACCGTGGCGCCATCGTCGCGGAGCAGGCTTACCTCCTGGTTGCTCACGGCCTCCTCTTGAAGAACGCCGCAGAGCGCCTCCCGTTGTGCGGGATCAGCCTGAAAATGATGACAGGAGCGTCCGATCAGTTTCTCGCGCGAATCGAGGCCAAGCATTCTGGCGAAGGCCAGATTGCAGTCGACGATGGTGCCGTCGGGCCGCCAACTGAAGACGGCTGCCAGGTTGCGCTCGACCAGCCTGCTGTACTTTGTCTCCAGGTGCAGCTCGCTCTCAAGCCGCGTGCGGATCATCGCGGTCTGCTGGCGCACGGTTCGCCTGAGCAGCCTCACCCAGATCAGCGGCACGATCACGCAAAGGGCCATGAGCCCAACGATAGTCAGCCCGCGCCTGAGCGTCAGCCAGCCGTTGCCTCCGCGCACGACGATGTCCTTTGGCGATTCAACCAGAATCAAGAGCGCGCCGGGCCACTCCGGGGTGCCGTTCTGGATCAATGCGATGCCGGTCACCTCAAGCACAGAATCGCGGGAGAGGCCGACAATCTCGTGTGTGGAATCGTTTCGCAGTAGAACAGCATTGAAGCGCTGTGTCCCCTCCTCAAGCTGGTAGACAAACTCCGTTGCAGTGGCGCTCTGGCCGATCAGCCGCGCCTTCAGACGCACGCGCCTTCCATTGAGAGAGCGTTTGATAACCTCCGCGGCCGTCAACTGAAGCGGCGCGATGCCGGCTCCGTTCGACTGAGCAGCGGCCATGTTTACGGCGGAGTCGGACAGTTCCAGGCCGAACGGGCCATGGCTCAGGAAGCCGATCACATCCACCGTGCTTCCGGTTTGGACAGTAGCCGTCTTCCAGGTCCCGACAAACACGGTGCCCGAGCTGTCCTCAATGCTGAAGAGTCCGGGAGACTGCCATGTCACCATGCCGCGAAGATGAATACGGCCGGCAAAACGCTGGTCGGCGTCCGAGGGGTGAAGCTCCTGAATCGGTGTGGGCGACGAGGAATAGGAGACCGGCACGGGGGGAGACTCAACCTGGACATCTTTCAGGGAGTTGACAAACAGCTGAGCTCCCACCCGTCTATGATCTTCGTCTTCGTGGCGGCCGGCCATGCCTGTCGCCCGCACGGTGGCGCCGATCAGGCTCTGCGCGGCAGGGCTCTCCTGCTCGGGTACCACCAGCCACACCGCTTTTTTTCCGTCGCAGATGCGGAAACAGACACGGTTGAAATCGCGATCGCACGGATGCAGTATGCCTTCGGTGACCACGCGATGAGCTTCTCCCTCGCCAACGTCGATCTTGGCCACGCTGACCTGCGCCGGAGCGGGAAGAACTCCTGTACCGAGAACGAGGATTTTGGCGGGACCAATTGCCGGACCATCATTTTCCACGGTCGAGACGGCGCTGACGCGAACGCGCGCCCCCAATGGAAACTTCACGATGTTGCCGTGAACGTTGATGAAGGTTGTGCCAGTTGAATCCTGGACAAACAAGAGCCCCCACTCCGGATCGGAGTAGGTGACCACGGCGTCAAGCTCAATGGGGTGCGCCCAAGCGGCCTGGGACTTGGTCAGGGCGAAAACATCATGAATGGTGCGCAGGGTCGGCAGCCGGCCGGAGGAGTCGCTCGCCTGCGAGAAGGCGAGAGAAGTAAAGAGCAGAAGAACCGGGAGACAGCGCAACGCCGAGGCGCGGAGCCAACTTCGTTCGCTCGCGTGACCAATTGACATCGTTCGCATCCCGTTGACTGACTTTCCTCGCCCAACCGTCCTCGTGGAAAAGCTGGCTTGCTACAGCAAAGCCAGAGAAGACGTATCCCGAAACAAGCACACTCAAGTCGACGCGACCAGCAGAGAGCGGCGACCTTCTACCAAGCTAGTCGAGCTACCGTATACCTGGCTTTGCTCTAAGCTCAGAACTACTACAACTTATCGGCATTTGGCCTGGATATGGTTACTCTGCTGGGAAAAAATAGGCCGATTGAGCAGGCAAAGACCTTTGAATCAGGAGGATAGATCCTGAAATCTCTCGCAGGATGCTTTGGATCGAAAATTGACAGATCTGCAGGGGCTGAATGGCATTTCCAGGCGAGACAGCCAAGATCTCTCTTCGATTTTTCGGTCGTCGATCCTTAAATTCTGCCACAAGAATGAATCGGGCGGGCGTCCCAGCTCTCAGAGTCGAGAATTGGAACGCCGCGCCGTTTTCTTTGAGGAGGGCTTCCCGCCTGGATTATTTTGGTTGTGCAGCCAGCGCATTCTCTAGCGTCACCGCAAAGAATGCGTGGCCAAACTCCGTTGGATGGTGCGTATCCCAGAAGAAGGTATGATCCGGGTCGGCGCACACCACGGTTGTAATGCACGGGTCCGTGATGTCGGTGAAGCCGAAGTGCGTTGGGTCCGTCTCGATTGAATTCAACAGGCTGAAGACATCCATGCGAAGAATGTGGACGCCCGGAACGGACTCCTCGAATTCAAGCAGCCCATCGACCGCCTTGTTGGTGGCGGCGCTGGCCGCCGTGGCAAAGGCGACGTTTCCCGCGGCCGCGGGCAGCAGTCCGACGTTGAAGAGATTTGGGATCATGAAGTGCCTTGCGCCCGCCTGCCGCAGCAGCCGTTCGCTGTCCGCGATGCCCAGCGCGATCTGGAATCCCAGCGCCTGGGGAGAGCCGCTCGCTGTGCCCAGGATGTCGTTCCCGCCGCCTTCCAAAATGTAAAGCGCCTTAGGGTCCGCCTTGCCGCCATGCTGGCTCAGATAGAGTTCGACCTGCTGTGGCACCGTTGGAATGAATCCGCCTGGAATCGGTTGAGGGACGGTGACCCACGCTCCACCGAAGGCGAAATCCGTTCCTCCCAGCAGAGACGCTTTCAGCGGCACGCCCAGAAATCCGGCAACGTGATCCAGCCAGATAGGGCCGTTCGAGAAGCGGCCGTTGTAGTAGGGAGCGGCAGGTTCTGCGCCGCCCGTAGCCACAAAGATGTTGCCCACGTCGCAATAGCTGTCGCCAAAGACGTAGAGGCTGTCGTAGCCGGGCGTTGCGGCTTGCATCGCCGTCGTGACCGCCGCGAAGGCTGTCAGAAGCGTCAAAACCGATAGGATCTTTCGCATAGTACCTCCATTTTCTGATTTTGGGGGGATTGCCGAGCGTGCGGTCCAGGTTCGGGGAAGTCGAAGCCTGAGCGACTCGGCCTTGCTTTTGAGACCGGATCGCTTGCAACCCGGCGGCGATCTCATGCGACGCTCTTAACGTCCCGGCTATCGTACACCAATCACCGAAGTTCGAGCATGTCATTTGTTTGGAACGGCCAGGGTGGAAGCAAGAGCTGGGCGCGGGTGGAGAGACCATCGAAATGACCAAAGCTGCGTGATCGACAAGCCTCAATGCCGGAAGATAAGATGAATCGATTCACCCATGCATTTCAGAGCTGCGACAGCCTGGAATCACGAGCGTCCGCACAAAGGGATCAACCACGATGAAGCGACTTGCTACTGCCGTTGCCGTCACCGCAGTCTTCTGCGGCCTAAGCGCTCTTGCACAAACGGCGAACCCGCCGGCCGGCAGAGTAAACGATTGGTGGCATCAGGCCTATCTCACACGGCCTCTCGACAGCCCGGACGCAAAGAAGCTGCCTTTGATCTCCGTCAGCGGCAACCGGTTTGTGGACCCCGCCGGGAAGGTGGTCCTATTCCGAGGCGTCAACATCGCCGATCCCGACAAGGTCGAAAGCCAGGGCCACTGGAACAGGGACTTCTTCGTCAAAGTCAAAGAGACCGGAGCCACGGTGGTTCGGATTCCCGTCCACCCGGCCGCATGGCGCGGACGTGGAACCAGGAATTACCTTGCCCTGCTCGATCAGGCGGTTGAGTGGTCGACCGAGCTTGGCCTGTATGTCGATATTGATTGGCACTCAATCGGCAACCTCAAACAAGGCCTCTTTCAGGACCCGATGTACGAGACCAGCCTGCCTGAGACGCTCAATTTCTGGCGCATCATTGCCGCCCATTACGACGGAAACAATACCGTCGCGTTCTTCGAGCTGTTCAATGAGCCGACAACCTTCGGTGGCAGACTTGGGTCGATCTCGTGGGACGAGTGGCGGCAGATCAACGGGGACATGATTACGGTCATCCGCGCCTATGACAAGCAGGCCATTCCCCTGGTTGCCGGCTTCGACTGGGCCTATGACCTGACTCCTCTGCGCATCGACCCGGTCAGAGCGGAAGGGATTGGATACGTTACCCATCCCTATCCCAACAAGAGGACGCGGCCGTGGTCGCCAAAGTGGGAAGAGGACTTCGGCTTTGCCGCAGAGCACTATCCGATCCTTGCTACCGAGATCGGATTCAGCTCCCAATATGGTTCCAAGGCAGAGACTGCCGCGTACGGAGCCGAGATCACGACCTACCTCGAATCGAAGGGAATCGGCTGGGTTGTATGGTGCTTCGATGCGGAGTGGGGGCCGAAGATGATCTCCTCATGGGATCCGTTTGTGCTGACCGACGAGGGCAAGTTTTTCTCCGATGCGATGCACAAAGAGCCGGCTTTGGCAGCTCCGGCGGCAGGGAAATAGACCTGCCTCAAGGGCGCCCGCCGATTTTACTCGTGTGCGCGCATGCTTTTGAGCTACTATCTCTTGCGTCGGGCTCTGCGCTGTAACGAGTGTGCCCGGAACAGAGCGGCACCGAGCGAACCGACGAAGGAGAATCATGCCCAACACTCCCAAGAAATGCGCAAATGCCGCCTGCACTTGCCCAGCCCCCGAGAAAGGGAAGTATTGCAGCGCCCACTGCGAGGGCATCGGAGACAGAAGCGAGATCAACTGCCTATGCGGCCACCCCGATTGTGGCGGCAAGATTTCCTGAGTTGAAAGCAGGAAGCAGCTTCGATTGGCTGTGAGACACGTGGCTGCGATACGGGCCGCGGCCTTCGAAGCCTGGGTGCCCGGTCGGAGCGTCTCCGGCCAGTTACTCGGCCAGAAAATTGCGAATCAAGCGTGCTACCATCTCTGGCGCCGCTCGCATAGCGCCGTGCCCCTGGCCGGGCAGCCACTCGACGCGCATGCCGGGCAGAGCCGTGCTCAGTGCCCGCGCGGCGTCCAGCATTGGATGCTCGGGGCTGAGGCTGCCCACCAGCAGCAGGGTCGGGCAACTGATCTCGCCATAGTGCGTCAAATCCGCGCTCTGCGCATCCATTGCCTCGAGTTCGCGTATCCAGCTCTTGGCGAGAACGCGCAGGCGGGGCCACGCGCGAGAATCGCGGAGGGCGAGAATGTCCGCTGGGGGCATATGCGGAAATGCGGTCAGGCCCAGTTCGAGAGCCGTGTCCAGATCGCCTTCGGCTACGGCCTGGGCATAGGGGGGAAGGCTTTCGCCGGCAATCAGGCCGCCGGCGGGCAGGGGCGGCTCATAGATCACCAGCCGGGGCACCGGATGACGCATGGCTGCTCCGAGGGCACAGATGGCTCCATAGGAGTGGCCAACGAGAGCGGCATCCGATCCGGTTTCGATTTTGGCGACGGCAAGGACGGCGGCGATGTCCTCGTATTCACGCTCAATCGAGTAGGGCCCGACGCCTTCCCCGCTCTTGGCGCGGCCACGCCGGTCCATCGCAAAGCAGGTGTAGCTGTTCGCCAGCAACCGGGCTACGGGCATCCAGTCGGTGTGGGTGGAGACGCTGCCATGCACGAAGACAACTGCGGGACCGCTGCCCAGGCGGCGAAAGGCGATGCGCGTTCCGTCGGCGGAATGCACCAATCCTTCGGCCACCGCCACCGGCGCATGATCCAGAAGTGTTGAAGTCATTACCCTTATCGTAACTCTGGACCCGGGGCGAGTGGAGCGGCGCATCCCATGATGGGGAACGACGATCTTGAGCCCCAAAAGGCCTGAATGAGCGCGGGCCGGGCATACCCCGTTGCAGCGCAGCATTTTGCTCGACTGCGTGCGCTAGGAGGCGGGAATCCACTGGAATCCCGGCGCAAATCCTCTCAAGCGCTCTTGGTGATCGCGCGGATGAGCATTCCCAGCAGGGCCAGCACGACGGCGCCCCAGAAGGCCGGACCAAAGCCGCGCACGTGGAAGCCGCGCACCAGGCTTGACGCTACCATGATCATCATCCCGTTGATGACCAGCAGAAAGAGACCCAGGGTGAGGATGCTGATCGGGAAGGTGATGATCTTCAGGAAGAAGCCGACCGTCGCGTTGAGCAGACCGATGACCAGCGCCGCTATCAGCGCAGGCCCCAGTCCCTCCACGTAGAAGCCGGGCACGAGGTTTGAAACCACTAGCAGGGCAACAGCGCTCAAGAGCCAATGAATCAGAAGTCTGACCATCTTTTGATGTTCTCCTTGTCGTCAAAATCGTAGCATTTTCAGGCGCAGGTTCCGCGAGGCAGCCGCAATTATTCGGGCGGCATTGTCTCCATCAAATCGAGGGGCTCTGCCTTGCCTTTGGCCTTGATCTGCGCCGAGGTCAGCAGGAAGACGGCGACCACGATGCCGGCCATGCCGGCGAACTCGGCTGCTTCCGGCCGTTCGTGGAGCAAAAAGATCCCCAAAATCACAGCGACCACAGGGTTCACGTAGGCATAGGACGAGACTTTGGCCACCGGCACGTGTTCCAGCAGATAGATAAAAGCGGAGTAGCCCACCAGCGATCCGCCTGTGATGAGCCAGGCGAGCGAGCCAACCGAGGCCGCATTGATGTGAAATTCGCCCCATTGGCCCAGCGCCGTGCCGAGCAGAGTCGAGAAGGCTCCGGCGATCAGCATCTGCCAGGCCGCGGCCACAAAACTGTTCACCGGTAGCCGCGCGTGGCGCGAAACAAGACTGCCCACGGTCCAGGCCAGCGCTCCGGTCAGCAGCACTGCAATAGCCACGAGGCGCGCTCGGTCCCCGGCCATGCCGGTGCGCAATGAGGGCCAAAGAAGTGCCGCGAGGCCGGCAAAGCCCTGCACAATGCCTAGCCAGCCGCGCGCCGGCAGCGGCTCGCCGCCGGGCATCAGCATCTCGGCCAGCGCGGCCAGCAGAGGAATCGACGCCAGCACCAGCGAGGCCATGCCGCTAGGCACGGTCTTCTCCGCGAAGACCAGGCAGACATTGCTCACGCTCAGCAGGAAAAATCCGATCAGGCCCAGCGTCAGCATGGTCTTGAGCGGCCACAGCAAGCGCAGCCCGCGCAAGCGGCACCATGCGAGAAGGATCAAGCCAGCGATAACGAAGCGCGTTCCGGAGAGCAGATTTGCCGGCATATACGCGGTGCCAATGCGAATAGCCGTGTAAGTCGATCCCCAGAAGAAGTAGACGCAGCCAAAGGCAAACGCGATGGAGGCTGTTGAGGCTGCCTTCTTTCCGGGGCGAGTTATCTGGGTCGAGGAGTTTGCCATGTGTAGATTTCATCTTAGCTGGAGGGGCGTTAAGAGGCTTCCCGAATGTTGCGGAGTATTCGCGATGCGAGGTTCGCTTGCCGCATGGTCGGCGAAGGTAGTTTCCGGTATGCCCGGTTTTGAGAGGAACAACCATCATTTGGAGCAAGAATCCATCGCAATGTAAGCTGATTGAATGTTCTCATCCTTGCTGCCGAAGGCCCTCTTTTGGCTCATCTTCCCGTTGATAATAGCTCTCTTTCGGCGGATGGCCCCGCCCCGATTCCGAGCGACGGAACGTCCCTATAGTGATTTGCAAAAACCCGAACCTCTTCCAACGGGAATCATTGGAGGCGCAATGTGTGCGGTCGGGATAGGGCTGGCTCTCCTTTTCTTTGTGCTCAGAGGCTTGAATCATTGGTGGGCGTCGCTGGATGGTCCTTCCCTCCTGACCCAGTATGCCACTCCCTTTATCTGGTGCATTTTCCCTGGTTTTGCTGCTTTAGCAATCCCGTGGCCGCTCACGGTCTGGTATCTGCGTAAAGTGGGCCGGTGGGAAGAAGCTGACACCATCGAAGATGACTCTGACAGCAAAAGCGGAGGCAACCAATTTCGGATCATGAAGTGGCTGAGCATTGGATTGGTGGGTCCGATCGCATTATTTACCTTGCCTGCGATCCCTATTCATCTCTCTATCACTGATTCCGAGGTGCGAGTTGGTCACTATGCGTCAATTCGGTCGGAGTCATTCCGCATGAAAGACGCACGAAGACTGACGATAGTCGATGGTTACAGATTGAGAGACGGTAGCCTTCACGCGGCTAAAGATGTACTAATCGACTTTTCTGACGGCCGTCGTCTACAGGGCAATGCTGTCGGAGACGGAGGCACAAGTGTGCCGGAAGACCTCCTGGGACTCCTCATAGCGAAAACTGGACTAACTCCTGAACACGCTTTAACAAGAGATGATGTGCCTCCGCTTCAATCAGGAAAGTGACCGGTCTTGTATGCCGTGTCGTTCCGTCTGGTTTGTCATCTAACTGGAGAGTAACCTGACCGCGGCTTCGTGCATCCGCTGTACAGCGCAACTGAAAATGTACTATCCTCGGGCCAGCGGGGTTTCCATGCATACGCGCGCTGCCAATCGAATGCTTGCACCGGCCAACAGGCGCTGGTCGCGGTCGCGCGAACGCAGCATCTGCCCGCGTCGGCACCTGCGCGTGCTGCCCACTCGCACCCGGCCCAGCCTCTTCGCCAGCGACTAATCGCTGAGCGGCATAGTCTCCCCACTCCCCATTTCCCCGCACGATAGACATCACAGAATCACTCCACCATTCGGGGTTCGCTGCCGTGCATCGAACGGATGCGCCGTTGGCTGCATACGAAATCTGCAAGGAGACAAGAAGATGACCAAGCAAGAGATGCATGCGCAATACGGACCGAAGCTGGTCTGTCCGCTGCCGGGGCCCAAGGCCCAGGCGGCCGTTGCAGCCGACGACCGGCTGATCTCGCCCAGCTACACGCGGTCTTATCCGCTTGTAGCGAAGCGCGGACGTGGCATTCGCGTTGAAGATGTCGACGGCAACGAGTTTCTCGACTTTGCGGCGGGCATCGCCGTTACCTCGACCGGCCACTGCCACCCGGAAGTTGTCGCCGCCATTCAAAAGCAGGCCGCCGAACTGATTCACATCTCCGGCACCGATTTTTATGACGAGCACCTCACCGATTTTGCTGACCGGCTCTCCGCAATCGCCCCCATGCCGGGGCCGCACAAGGTCTTTTATGGCAACTCGGGAGCCGAGGCGATCGAGTGCGCGCTGAAGCTGGCTCGCTACCACACTGGCCGGCAGAATGTGATCGCTTTTCTTGGGGCCTTCCATGGCCGCACCATGGGCGCGCTTTCGCTGACTGGCTCGAAGCCCCAGCAGAAGCGCCGCTTCGCGCCGCTGGTACCGGGCGTGACTCATGTGCGCTATCCCTACGCGTATCGCGGCTGCACCGGCGGGGCGCAGGAGGAAGAAGCCTTCAGCATGGGCTGCGCGCGCTTTATCGAGGAGAAGCTCTTCAAGACGATCCTTGCGCCGGAAGAGGTGGCCGCCATCTTCGTCGAGCCGATCCAGGGCGAGGGCGGTTACGTGGTGGCGCCGGACAACTTCCTGCGCGAGCTGCGGGCCATCTGCAACCGGCACGGGATTCTGCTGGTGGTGGACGAGGTGCAATCGGGCGCGGGGCGGACGGGCAAGTGGTGGGCTATTCAGCATTCCGGAGTCGAGCCGGACATCGTCTGCATGGCCAAGGGCATTGCCAGCGGGATGCCGCTGGGCGTCTGCATGAGCCGCGCGGAGATTATGGACTGGGTTCCCGGCTCGCACGCCTCTACCTTTGGCGGCAACCCGGTCTCGATTGCCGCTGCGCTGGCTACCATCGACATCATTGAGCGCGAAGCGATGGCGAACGCCGCCAAAGTCGGTGCGCAGATGCTGGAACGTCTGCGCGGCTGGAAGCAGAGCCATCCGATGGTGGGCGACGTGCGTGGGCGGGGCCTGATGATCGGTGTGGAGTTGGTGAAAGACAAGGCGACCCGCGAACCTGCCACCGCCGTCCGCAACCGCGTCGAGACGCTGGCTTTTGAGCGTGGTTTGATGATCCTCGGCTGCGGCGAAACCTCGATACGCCTATGCCCGCCGCTGATCGTCAGCGAGAACGAAGCAACGGTCGCGCTGGACATTTTGGAGGAGGCGCTCTCGCTGGCGGAGCAGGAGGCTGCACAAGACTGAGCCTTTGATGCTCGCGGCTTCTGCTTCTAGACAGCCAAGCGGGGCTGGCATCTTCGGATTACCTTAGCCCGGCCAGCCAGCCCCATTTCTGTTGTAGCCCCGTCCCCGGCGGCGCTCTTCGCTAACGCACTACTTCATCGACTTTCATGTTTGCAATCTCGGAGGTCCGGTGCGCGGCCCGTTCGAGATTCTCCGCCATCTCCTGCGTGGCCAGGTGTTGCTCCTCCGCCGCGGCGGCCATCTGGTGCGACAGCCCCGAGAGTTCTTCAGTCTGGTTGGAGATCAGGGCGATAGCCCCCATGGCGGTGGTTACGTCGACGCCGATAGCCGTGACCTTGGCCTGAATCTCGGCTGTTGCAGAGGCCGTCTGCTCGGCCAGCCTTCTCACTTCGCCGGCCACCACGGCGAAGCCCTTGCCGTGCACTCCCGCTCTGGCTGCCTCGATGTTCGCGTTCAGCGCAAGCACGCTGGTCTGCGTGGCGATGGAGGCAATCAGCTCCGCCACCTTGGCCACCCCGCTGCTCGAGGCCCGGAGGCTCTCGATAGCCGCCTTGCTCTCCGCACTTGCGGCGCGCGACTTTTCAGAGGCCTGCGCCACATTCGAGGCGTTCTTGGCAATTTCGGCGATGCTGGACTCGATCTCGTGGGTCGCTGTGGCCACCATCTGCAGATTGCCGTTGAGGTGCTCGATGTCGGCGCGCTGTGCCTCCTGCGCCGCCCGCACTGCGTCGATGGCCGCCTGGGTGCTGATACCCCAGACCACAACCGCGCCCATAAACTCACCTCGGCTGCCGGTCATTGGCTCGACATTCAGGTCGAGCTTCACCGGCCCCAGGGGAATGGTTGCCTTGTGCGGAAGGTGGTGAATGCCTTGCCTCGCGCCCAGAATTCTGTCGATATTCGGCGGAGACTTGTGAAAGATGTGGATCGACTTGCCCACGATCTGGTCTACCGGAACCGGAAGGTACTGTTGCAGGCTCTCCAGCGTCTTGCGCGAAGAACGGTTGAGAAAGCGCAGGATCAGATCGCGGTCGCAGAACATTGCGTTGACCGGCAGCGCGTCAAGCGCATACTCGAAGCTGCGGTCTGCCTCCGCTTCAATCCGGGGCTCCGCCGCCGGCCGCAGACTCGCCGGTACCGGCGGGGCCTTCGCGCCGCGCTGTGAAAACATGCCTGTGAGCAAACCTTGAGACATAACGATCCCTTTCTGCTGCAAGCCTTAAGCTTCGCTTATTTCATCGGTGTCCTTGTGCGCGGAACTCCGCCAATCTGCCGCTGGATTCGAAGGCTTCCCGGATGGGAACTGGACTGTCCCACTTTGAGAAAAGACACAGCACGGAAGTGGGCGCCGCGCAGCACCCCGGGAGCAGGATTTGCGCCTTTGGGCAAATCGATTGACAATGGATTGCCATGGGATGGCAAGCGCAGATGCGGATCGGCTGTCAGGAGCGGGCGATAGCTGGCCTCGCACGAGTGGCGCGAATACTAGGACGGGACGAGGATATGCCTGCCCACCTGGCCACCGGCATCGAGGGCGAAACGGCGGCCTTCTTTTACCTGCGCCGCAAGGGCTACATCGTGGTGGCGCGGCGCTGGTCGTCGGGCGATGTGGCCGGCGATGTGGACCTGATCGCCTGGCAGGGGCCTATGCTTTGCTTCGTCGAGGTGAAAACCCGCACTGCCCGCGATGCCTCTCCGGCGGAGATTGCGGTCGACTCGCACAAACGCAATACTCTCCGACGGCTGGCTCGGCGGTATCTCCGCCAGTTACCCCAGGAGACCACCCCGCCGGTTCGATTCGACGTGCTCAGCGTCTACCTTGTGCCGGGTGAAAAGAAAGAATTCCAGCATTTCGAGGGCGCCTTTGGGTGGAGCGAGTTTGAGGACTTTGAGCAGAATTAAGACGTAGTCCTCCCGAGCTGGGTGGCTGCGAATCCTCGACTTCTTACTCCTGCGCGTCCTCGAACTCCTCGTGCCAGGCCATCTGGATCGCCTCAAGACGCGGCTCGTTTGACTTGGCTGGGTCGTCGGCAAAGGCTTCCAACTCGATGACGTAGCGATGCAGGTCGGTGAAGCGGACAGTCAGCGGATCAAGCTCCGGAAACTTCTCCTGCAGTCGAATGCCGATCTCCTCGGCGTCAGTCCATAAAATCTCGCGCGGCATTGAGTGGCTCTCCTTACTTCTCTTCGGCCAGGGTCAGGGGCTTGCCCTCGGAGACGATGTTCCGGTTCCACTTGGGAATCTCGACGACATACTCACCGGGGCGTGTGATGACTGCCTGGCAGCCAAGGCGCGAGTTCAATTGCTGGTCGGCGGCCATATCCAGCCGGTCGAGTTCGTCGTCGTCGGCTTCGCTGATGCCGGCCTGGTCTTTGATCCACAGGTGGCAGGTGGTGCAGGCGCAGACGCCCCCGCAGGCGTGATCGAGGAAGACGCCGAAGTTCTCTGCCACATCGAGGAACGACATCGGCTTGCCGTGATGTTCATAGGGCAGCTTGCCGAACTCGAACTCGACTCTTCGGCCTTCGGGTTGAAAGGTCACACGCACGAGTTTGTCGGCGGGAATGCTTTTTTCGGTTGGTTCGCTCATTGAATCTGCTTCTTTCTTGCAGGCTTTGTTTAAGGAGATGGAAAAGATGCCCGAAACGATTCGTTACAAGCATACCTCAGGGGCTAAAGCCCGCATTCAATTCGATGCCTTTGCGGCACGACTGAAGTCGTGCCCTGATACAAAGCCAACTTCGACTGGTTATTTCCTCAACTCGTGAAGTCGTTCCCGGATACAAAAAACGCAGCTAGCTCATCACTATTTGAACTCGGCCGGAGCCATGGCGTGAGGTGCGGTGACGGCCTCTGCAAGGTCTTCACCGGCTGTCTCCATCGTCTTGCCGCGCAGGGCGCTGGATACGGCGGCCTCCATCATCAACTCGGCAAAGCGGCGCGTGGCCTGATCCAATGCTAACGTTGTCTCGCGGATTTGAGCTGCGTCTTCGCCGATCTTTGCCTGGACCAGCCGGTCGCGCGCGGCAGTGATCGCCACCTGCTCCTCGCCGCGCAGCAGCGCCCATGCCGGGCTCTGCGGCGCACGCTCGACCGCGGCGAGAATCGTCTCGGCCTGGTTGCGGGCCTCGATCAGCAGCCGCTTGGCGAAGTCGACCTCGGCGTTGTCAAAGGAGTCGAGAATCATGCTCTCGACCTGTTCGTCTGTCAGTCCATAGGTCGGCTTCACTTCAATCTGAGCGGCTTGCCCGCTGCGTTGCTCGCGCGCGGAGACGTGCAAAATGCCATCGGCGTCGATGAGGAATTTGACCTCGATGCGCGGCAGCCCAGCGCTCATCGGCGGAATGCCCTTGAGGTCAAACCGTGCCAATGATCGGCAGTCCGTGGCCAGTTCGCGCTCGCCTTGCACGACGTGTATAGCAACGTTGGTCTGGCCGTCGACCCCTGTGGTGAAGTGTTCAGTAGCCGATGCGGGGATCGTCGAGTTTCGTTGGATAATCCGCGCGACAGTCCCGCCAAGAGCCTCGATGCCCAGCGAGAGCGGAGTCACATCGAGCAGCAACATTTCCTCTGTGGACTTGGAAGCGCCGGCCAGGATGTCGGCCTGCACGGCCGCGCCCAGCGCGACAACCTCGTCCGGGTTCAGCTCGATGTGCGGCTTCTTGCCGCGGGCCGCGAGATGAAAGAGATTGTCCACCAGTTCGCGCACTGCGGGAATGCGCGTGGAGCCACCGACCAGCACCACTTCGTCGATCTGCTCGGGTGTAAGGCCGGCGTCGGTGAGGGCCTGTTTGCAGGGGCCTGCCGTGCGCGCGAGGACCGGCTCGATCAGGAGTTCAAAAACGTCGCGCGGAATCTCTCTCTGGTAGCGATCGCCATTGGGCAGCTCAATGTCGAAGTGGGCAACCTGCTCGGTGGAGAGAAAAATCTTGGCTTCAATAGCGGCCTTGCGCACAGCCTGCACCGCGCCGGGGTGGAGGCGCAAATCCACGCCATGCTCGGCATGAATCTCGTCAAGAGCAATGGCCAGCAGCAGGTTGTCGATGTCGTCGCCGCCGAGATGCGTGTCGCCGTTGGTGGACTGCACCTCGAAGATGCCGTCGCGCAGCTTGAGAATGGAAATGTCAAAAGTCCCGCCGCCCAGATCATAAACAGCGATCGTTCCCGCCTTGGCGCGGTCTAAACCGTAAGCAAGGGCCGCGGCGGTCGGCTCGTTGACGAGTCGCAGCACATCCAGCCCAGCCATGCGGCCTGCGTCCTTGGTGGCCTGGCGCTGCGCGTCATTGAAGTAGGCGGGCACGGTGACGACCGCCTGCGTCACCGGCGCACCGAAGAACCGTTCGGCGTTGCGCTTTAGCTGTCGCAGAATGTAGGCCGAAATCTCCGGGGGCGTGAAGCGGAGTTCGCCTAGCTGAATGCGCGGGACTTCACCTTCTTCGACGTCTCCGGCAAGATGAAATGGAAAGAGCTTCAGCTCATCATGAATCTCTTCAAGGCTGCGGCCCATAAGACGTTTCACGGAGTAGATCACCCGCTCCGGCGTCTGGATCAGCGCCTTGCGCGCACTGTTGCCCACGGTGACGGTGGGACGGCTGCCGTTGGCTCCCATAGGATCGAGTGCAACGACCGATGGCACCAGATTCGAGCCGTCTACGCCGGGGATCACCACCGGCGCATCGCCCTCCATATAGGCGACCAGGGAGTTTGTGGTCCCGAGATCGATTCCGACTACGCGGCCAGTTGAGTTCAATTCCGCCATGCTTTCTCAGGCTCCCAAAACTTCATTCACATCACGAACCAGATTGCTCAGGTAGCGCCGCCGGTCGAGCAGGGCCACCATTCTCTTTTGCGCGGCGCCGCGTGCGGCTGCGCCACCTTCATCCCACGCCTGCCACTCATCGCGGAGATCTTCGTCCACCGCCGCGAGCGCGCCATCGAACTTTTCTTTTGCTGCGACAAGGCTGGCCTCAAGGTCAGCGTTCTCCTCGTCCATTTTGCGCGAGGCGCGCATCTCTTCGAGTTGCATGTTGAGCTCGAAGACCTCTTCGAGCAGATCGGCAGGAACGCGGGAGGGATCTTTACGATCCATGCCGCTGTGCTCATCACCAATCTCCGCGCCTTCCAGCTTGAGCAGGTACTCGGTACGGCGAAGTGGGTCTTTGAGCGTGCGATAGGCGTCGTTGAGCAACGCCGTGTCGGCCAGGCTCCACTCTTTTTCGTTATCGAGCGCACGGGCAAACCGGTCCGGGTGCAGCTTGCGGCTCAGGCGGTGAAATTCATGCTCCAGCTCGACCAGGTCGAGGTTAAGCTTTGGCTCAAGGCCGAAGACGGAGAAATAATCCCCGCCCGGCGGTGGCTGAATCTTGCTGCAATGAGGACAAAAGAGCGTGGAGTCGTTGTGGCCGATAGAGCACGACCAACAGGCAACAGGAACGGCGGAATCGATCATCTTGAACATGGTTGCACTCTTGCCTCCCACTCAAAAATCTGTGGGCATTGAAGGGTACGAGCTTCAGCCTGTACAGTAACCGCGCAAATTCATCGCGGGCTTTAGCCCCCGAGGGAATGAAAGCCCAGCAGAGGGTCTCCCTCAGGGGCTAAAGCCCATTTCCTCATCTGCTTTTTTGATGTACGGGCTGAAGCCCGTACCCTTCAAGAAAACGACGAACCGCAGCCGCAGGAGCGCGTGGAGTTCGGATTGATGAAGTTGAATCCCTGCCGCATCAGCGTCTCTTCGTAGTCCAGGGTCATGCCGTGCAGATAGAGGAATGACTTCGGATCGACGAAGACCCTCACGCCGTCGAATTCATAGATGCGATCGCGCTCACGGGGCTGAGTGTCGAACTTGATCGAGTACGAAAGCCCCGAGCATCCGCCGCCCATCACGCCGAGGCGCAGTCCGCCCTCTTCTGCCGAGACACCTTCCTTGGCCATGGCCGTGCGGATGCGCTTGATAGCCCGCTCGGTCAATTGCAAACCACCTGCGCCACCTGCGGTGGGCACCTGCGGTGCAGCAGACTGCGGCTGCGCCGCAAAGGCACCTTCCGCGGGCTTTGATTCGATACTTACCATATTCGACATGTTTCTACCTGTCTTTCCAACGCTTTCAACTGCACCTAAGAGGCTTCCCTCAGGGGCTAAAGCCCGAGCCTCTTATTCGGCTCTTGCGGCACGACTAAAGTCGTGCCCTTTCAAAACCGAGCCTGCTCACGCAGGCTTTGAAGCCGGGCTCTGATACAAGGCCAAACAAACTGCTCCTACTGCGCTACCGTTGTGGTCGCGGCCTCTGCCGTTACCGTAGCGCCGTTCTTTTTCTTCCAGTCGCCGATGGCCGCGCGAATCGCGTCCTCGGCCAGCACCGAACAGTGAATCTTCACCGGTGGCAGTGACAGTTCTTTCACAATGTCGGTATTCTTGATGGCCAGGGCATCGTCCACGGTGCGGCCCTTGATCCACTCGGTGGCCAGCGATGAGCTGGCAATCGCCGAGCCGCAGCCAAAGGTCTTGAACTTGGCCTCTTCGATCACCTGGGTTTCGGGGTTGACGCGAATCTGCAGCCGCATGACGTCGCCGCACTCCGGCGCGCCCACCAGGCCAGTACCGACCTCAGTCGAAGCCTTGTCCAGTTGGCCCACGTTGCGGGGGTTGTTGTAATGGTCGATCACCTTGTCGCTGTATGCCATGTGTTACTCCTCTGCGGGGGAAGCCGCTGAAAAACAGTTGTCAGTTGTCAGCGATCAGCGATCAGTTTTGAAACCTTGCCAGTTTCAGTTCGCGATGAGAAACGACTGACAACTGACCACTGATCACTGACCACTGTCTTAATGTGCCGCCCATTGAATCTTGGTGAGGTCGATGCCGTCTTGCACCATCTCGTAGAGCGGTGAAAGCTGGCGCAGTTTCTTCACAATGTCGACGACCTTGGCGGCCACATAATCCACCTCAGCCTGGGTGTTGAAGCGGCCTAGCCCAAAACGAATGCTGCTGTGTGCCACATCGTCGCCCAGCCCCAGAGCCTTCAGTACATAAGACGGCTCGAGGGTCGCGGAAGTACAAGCTGAACCGCTGGAGACGGCTACGTCATTGATTCCCATCAATAACGACTCGCCTTCGACATACACAAAGCTCACATTCAGGTTGCCGGGAAGCCTGTGTTCCATCGACCCGTTCACGTGGATGTAGTCGAGCTCGGATTCGAGCTTCGCCTTCAACCCGTCGCGCAGGTCTTGCAGACGGCGGCCCTCCTCCTGCATTTCTGCCTGGGATAACTCGCAGGCCATGCCTAGGCCGACGATTC
>Ga0302140_10004279_pt1 | contig 18168 bp, 9 predicted proteins | sample I_Bog_E1_1_FD_202095 | JGI IMG/M metagenome (GOLD analysis project Ga0302140, IMG submission 202095) | Peat permafrost microbial communities from Stordalen Mire near Abisko, Sweden - I_Bog_E1_1 | ecosystem: Environmental > Terrestrial > Soil > Wetlands > Peat | place: Sweden: Abisko, Stordalen... | reverse complement strand
TAGCGCAAAGTTAGAGCGGTTCCGAGGCCGCGTCCAATGAATTCCAGGGAGACCGTTATTCCATTTGGGAATAACGACCGGGTTTTGTGGGGGAGGATTGGCCTAGAATTTGTAGTCGCGGATGGTTGTCGGTGCCCCGGCACCACCCTTATATAAGGATGCCTCCACGGCTGGACGGACCGTGACGTAGCAGGTGAAGCTGGTTCCGTCCGTCAGCTCGATCTGGACGCTCGTTCCCTCCCCGACATCCCGATGGATGCGGAGCAGTTGAATCGTCTTGCCCGCCAGTTCTGGACAGTCGATGAAATCGGTTTTCATTGGTTCTCCCTCTACCTCCTTAAGAATCGTACCCCTTCCACCTCGATGCTGGCCCAATCCGATGAATTTCCCGTCAACTGGGGCAGTTTCCGACAGCACACCGCGAGCGCGGGCATGGATGCAACTCTGACCAGGACATTATCACACTCATCGTGTGTAGACGCATAGTGGTCAGCCTCCGAGCATGGAGATGTGGCCCTACGCTCCGTTAAGTCTCGATTTGGTGCAAGGTTGCGGCAACTCCGCGACGAGCGGGGCTATTCCCAGGAAGCGTTGGCCGAGCGCGCCGGTTTGCACCGCAACTACGTTGGCGGCGTCGAGCGCGGCGAGCGGAACGTGGCGCTTGAGAACATCGTAAAGCTGGCAAAGGCGCTCTCGGTCAAGCCGAGAGACTTGTTCTCGGATTTATTTTGATCGTCCATCTCTCGATTGTGGGCAACATCTATCTCGTCTTTGACACGATGTGCACCAAGATTCTGGTTTGCCGGTCAATTAGATTGTGTCCCAAACGGGTTCGATTTCAGCAGATTCGTGCCGCCTCGCAGTATTGATCCATTATTATAGGTGCAGCGTGAATGCTCTGATTCTCAAGGCTTTATGCAATCACCTTCTCCGCTCATCGGGCGGAAATGAGGGGTTAATCCGTTGTTTATCTGAAAGTTGCACGACAAATGGAGCTGACGCCCTACCATGCCCGGTATTTTGCCCACGAGCTGACCAAGCGGTCTAGTTCGGCGTCGATTGATAGTCTCACATCGGCTCTTGCAGATGCCCAGGTTGATCTGAATCCCCATCAAGTTGAAGCTGCCCTCTTCGCTTTTCGTTCACCACTCTCCCGAGGCGCAATTCTCGCGGACGAAGTCGGCCTTGGCAAGACCATTGAGGCTGGCATCCTGCTTTCGCAGCGTTGGGCCGAGCGCCGCCGCCGTCTCTTAGTAATTTGCCCTGCGAATCTACGCAAGCAATGGGCACAGGAACTCGCTGATAAATTCTTCTTGCCGTCGGCCATCCTAGAAACCAAGACATTCAATGAGGAGGTCAAACGCGGCAACCTTAACCCGTTCGATCAACAGAAGGTCATTCTATGCTCATTTCAATTCGTCAGGACCAAGGACGCTTACGTGCGGCAAACACCTTGGGACCTGGTGGTCATAGATGAGGCACACAGGCTTCGCAACGTCTACAAGCCGAGCAACAAAATCGCGACCGCTATAAAGGCGGCTATTCTGGAGCGACCGAAGGCACTGCTCACGGCAACGCCCTTGCAGAACTCACTGTTAGAACTGTACGGATTGGTTAGCATTATTGACGAGTATACGTTCGGTGATTTACGGAGCTTTCGCAGTCAGTTCTCCCGAATGAACACGCCCGATGACTACCGCGCGCTTCGTGAGCGAATTAGGCCCATCTGCCAGCGGACCCTTCGCCGACAGGTTCTCCCGTACATCAGCTACACCAATCGCCATGCGCTGGTGCAGGAGTTTACTCCGAGCGATGTCGAACAGAAACTGTACACTCTCGTATCGGATTACCTGCAATCGCCGCGCCTGTACGCTCTTCCTGCCAGCCAGCGGCAGTTGATGACCCTTATCCTACGCAAACTGTTAGCCTCTTCAACCTATGCAATCTCGGACACATTGCTGGGCCTCGCTAATAAGCTTGAGGCCGTCGAAAAAGCACAGGCTTCCCTCGATGCGCCCATGCCTGAGACTTTGGGGGAAGACTTCGAGACTCTCCCAGAGATCGAGGATGAATGGCTGGAAGACGAACCGGGCGAAGACGCCAGCCAGCCTAATACGGCACCGCAATTGACGCCAGAACAACGGGAAGAGCTTCGAGCTGAAAGAGACAAGCTCCGCCAGTTTCACGAATTGGCAAAGAGTATCCAGAAGAACTCCAAGGGCGAAGTGCTTCTGAGTGCTCTCCGCAAAGGATTTGAAGCAGCGAATCGTGCTCGCGAAGAACATCAGAATGGCTCACTGCAACAGAAGGCTCTTGTCTTTACTGAGTCGCGTCGCACCCAGGAGTATTTGCTTCGCCTACTTGAGGCGTCGGAGTTCTCTGGAAAGATCGTCTTATTCAACGGAACGAATGGCGATCCCAAGAGCGCCGAGATCTATAGAAGCTGGCTGGAGCGGCACAAAGGCACAGATCGCATTACAGGCTCTCCCACGGCAGATAAACGTGCAGCCCTCGTTGATTACTTTCGCGATGAGGCCAGCATCATGATTGCCACCGAAGCTGCCGCCGAAGGCATCAACCTCCAGTTCTGCAATCTGGTAGTCAACTACGATATGCCATGGAATCCCCAGCGCATCGAGCAGCGCATAGGCCGCTGCCATCGCTACGGCCAGAAGTATGACGTTGTGGTCGTCAACTTCTTGAATCAAACCAATGCCGCAGATGTCCGTATCTACCAGATTCTCGGCCAAAAGTTCCGGCTCTTCGACGGAGTGTTTGGCGCATCCGATGAAGTCCTTGGCGCAATCCAGTCGGGCGTGGACTTCGAGAAACGGATCGTTTCGATCTACCAACAATGCCGGACACCGGAGCAGATCGAACTGGAATTCGATGCTCTGCAAAAAGAGTTGGAGTCTGAAGTCGGAGAGGCGCGCTCACTTGCACAGGAACAACTCCTCAACAACTTCGATCAAGAGGTCATCGAGAAGGTTCGCATAGAGGCTGCCAACTCCCGCAACCGCTTCGAGGAAATGCTTTGGAAAGCAACGCGCTTCTTCCTTGAGCCATACGCACGGTTCGATGGCGTCGGGTACAGTTTCGTGCTTGAGACGAATCCGTTCCCCGATGAGGTCATACACCCCGGCCCGTATCGAATGGGCCGGAATGTCGAGGATGCCAATACCTACCGCGTCGGCCACCAGCTTGCGCAGCGTGTGCTCGATAGGTGTCTGTCTCTCGATACGCCCGCAGTCGAACTTGCTTTTAGCCTTACCAAGAGCGGAAAGCGGCTGTCGGTACTCGATCCCTACGTCGGCCAGTCTGGTTGGCTAATCTGTTCCAAACTTGCCGTGGAATCGTTCGAGTCGGAAGAACACATCCTTTTTGCAGGAGTGCAAGACGATGGAAGTCTGCTCGATCCCATAGCCTGCAAGCGTTTATTCGATCTACCGGCGACGGTCGGGCAACCAGTGCTCCCGGTCCCCGTGCCTGCGTTGAACGAACGACTCCATATCCTCAAAGACCACGTCCTCGAAGAGATTGGCAGCCGCAACAACCGCTGGCTTGACGAGGAAGTGGCCAAACTTGACCGTTGGAGCGAAGACTTGAAGTTCGGACTGGAACAGGAGATCAAAGACCTTGACCAGCAAATCCGGGACGCCAAGCGCGCCTCTACTACTGCCGCAACACTTGCTGAAAAGCTGACACATCAACGGACCCTCAAAAACCTTCAAGGTACCCGCAACCAGAAGCGTAAAGACCTGTTCGCAGCTCAGGATGAGGTGGAAGGCCGCCGTGACGGGTTGATTTCAAACATTGAGGTGCGGCTCAATCGGAATGAGAAGCTGGAGCCTATTTTCTCGATTCGATGGCGGTTGGAGTGACAGAACTTCAAGGAGGAAGTCTTGGAAGCCCAGTACTACGCATTGCTTGAGAAGTGCCTACAAGATGATTACGTTCCTCATCTTCCTCCGCTGCTGGACCAGACGAAGCCAGCGGACCAGAAGGAGAAGAAGAACCTCTCGCGGGCATTGAGTGCGTTCGCCTTGCGTTCACTTCTTCGTGACCTTTGCGACATCACAGCGGAGGACTGCGCGAAGGCGGTTGTCGATGACTTTGAAGACAATGGCATCGACGCAGCGCATTACCATGCCGCGAATGAGACTCTTTACCTTGTTCAAGGAAAGCTCAAAGCTACCGAGAAATTCGATCAGGATGATGCCCTGAAGTTTTGCCAAGGTGTCAAGAAGTTTGTCCGGCAAGAATTCGACTCATTCAATCAGCACGTAAAGACTCGGCAAACGGAACTGGAAGATGCTGTCGAGAATTGCAGCAAGGTTGTGCTGGTCGTCGCGCACATAGGCTCCGGCATCAGTACACATGCAGAGACAGCGCTCAACGAATTTCTGGCTGAAGAGAAAACGGAAGATGAACGTCTCATCTCCCCATATGAAGATTTCAATTCCGCCAAGGCCATCAAGGCGTTGCAGACTGTCAAGGCCGTTGCCAAGGTCAATGCCGATCTCACGCTGCATAAATGCAGAAGCATTACCGAACCGCGCATAACCTATTTCGGCATCATCCCGCTTTCCGATCTGGTGAGCCTCCATAACACCCATGGGAAGGCCCTGTACGACCGCAATATCAGGACATATCTTGGCCAGCGGACGGATGTAAACACCTCCATCAGAGAGACGCTGGCAACGTCGCCCGATTCCTTCTTCTACCTGAATAACGGCGTTACCATGCTGGCGGACATCATTGACCCGAAGGCTCCCAAATCTGAGCGGCTTAAGTTGAAGATGCGCGGCATATCCGTGATCAATGGCGCTCAAACAATCGCGACTGCCGCGGAGTCTCAAGTTGGACTGTTTCCGGCTGATATTTCAAAAGCCAGGGTAATGCTGACCATCGTGAAGGCCGGGTCTGATTCGGATTTTGGAAAGGCCGTGACCCGCGCCCGGAATCACCAGAATCCCGTTACTTTGGCTAATTTTGCCGCCCTTGATGACGAACAGGAACGCCTACGGCGAGAACTTGCTGTGCTCGGTCTTCAATACCTTTACAAGGCGGGCGCAGCGGACGCGGGGCATGATCCAAAGCGGATTCGCATCGACGAAGCAGCGCAAGCCCTGGCCATGCTCCATGCTGACCCGCGCTATGCAGTCTGGCTTAAGAAGGAACCGGGTGTCCTGCTCGATACCGGTAAGAGTCAGTACAAAGAACTATTCACTGGCGCTCTCACTGGGCTGCGGCTGGCCAATGCAGTTCGTGTGAACAGATACGCTCACGCCCAGATGTGGAGTCAGGAAGCACACGCCTCTGGCCTAGCGCGCACAATCTACAAGCACACTCCCTTTGTGGTTGCATGGATACTGCTGAAGCAAACACGTGATGAGATTGGCGGCGGTAAACTCTTAACAGAGACGGCCATCAGCGCGAATCTGGGCAGGACATTCGATGAACTGCGCGAGGTCTGCCTGCAGGAAATCCAGAAGTGCGGGCGCGGCCCCTTGGCGGTTTGCAGGAATCAGGGTGAAACGCTGCCTTTGATGCGGGATTGCATGATCCGGCACTTCAAGCTGGCCACCGATCCGGCGGTAGCTCACAAGATGCAGCAGCAGTCTCCAAGCTATCTGTACCCGAAGCAGTTGTTTGACTATCTGGTGTCGAAAGCACCACAGATTGGGAATCTCGCATGAAGCACAAGCAGAAGTTGGAACTGACCTGGATTGGCAAGGAGAACCGGCCCAAGCTGGAGCCGCGCATCTTGCTCGAAGACCCGGAGAAAAGCTATCACGCCAAGCAGCGCGTGACGAAGAAAGACATCTTCGACAACCGGCTGATTTTTGGCGATAATCTGCTCGCGCTCAAGGCGCTGGAGCAGGAGTTCTCTGGCAAGGTGAAGTGCGTCTTTATCGATCCTCCGTACAATACTGGCTCTGCCTTCACACACTATGACGATGGCGTCGAGCACTCGGTCTGGCTCTCGCTCATGCGTGATCGCTTGGAATTGATCCGCCGCTTGCTCTCAGATAACGGCTCACTTTGGATCACGATTGATGATAACGAAGCGCACTATCTGAAAGTCATGTGCGATGAAGTTTTCGGAAGGGCCAACTATATCACGACGGTGATTTGGCATAAAGCAATGTCGGTGAAGAATTCTGCAAGGCACTTTTCTGTAGATCATGACTACGTGTTGGTCTACGCAAGAGACGTAAATCAATGGGCGGCTAATCAGGTAACTGCTTCGGAAAAGCAACAAGAGTCCTACAAGAATCCAGACAATGATCCTCGCGGAGCATGGCAATCTATCTCGCTCTCTGCACGTAATTTCTATAGTAAAGGGACTTATCCCATCGAATGCCATGGAGGACGACATATAGATGGTCCACCAGCTGGCTCATATTGGCGAGTTTCTCCTGATAAATTTAAGGAGCTTGATTCGGCTGGAGAGATTTGGTGGGGTAAAGATGGAAACGGTATGCCTCGACGCAAGATGTACTTATCTGCACAAGGCGAGCTAACAAAAGCGCCGCAAACGATTTGGTCATTCAATCAGGTTGGACATACTCAGGACGCTAAGAAGGAAGCACTAGCTCTCAATTCATCCGATGTGTTTGCGACTCCAAAACCAGAGGCTTTGATGCGCCAAATTCTCACCATCGCTTCAAATGCAGGTGATCTAGTATTGGATTCGTTTGCTGGTTCAGGCACCACCGGCGCAGTCGCACACAAGATGGGCAGACGCTGGATCATGGTCGAGCTTGGCGAGCACTGCCACACGCACATCATTCCGCGCCTGAAGAAGGTCATCGACGGTGAAGATAAAGGCGGCATTACCGAAGCCCTGAACTGGAAGGGCGGCGGCGGTTTCCGCTACTACAGGCTTGCACCGTCGTTGCTGAAAGAAGACAAGTGGGGCAACTGGGTTATCAGCAAAGAGTACAACGCCGCCATGCTGGCCGAGGCGCTCTGCAAGCTGGAGGGCTTTACCTATGCGCCCAGTGACAGCGTCTATTGGCAGCATGGCTACTCGACCGAGCGCGATTTTCTCTACGCAACCACCGCGCAATTGAATCACGAGCAGTTGCTGCAACTCAGCGAAGAGGTTGGCCATGAGCGCACGCTGCTTGTGCTCTGCGCAGCCTTCCGTGGCAAGGCAGACCGCTATCCAAACCTGACCGTCAAGAAGATTCCCAAGCAGGTGCTTTCCCGTTGCGAGTGGGGCCATGACGACTACAGCTTGCAAATTGAGAACCTGCCCAAAGCGCCGCCCAAGAAGGGGCAGCAGACGTTGTTTGACGAGGAGGAAGCATGAACCGCCACGTGAACGCCATCGCAGGCCGTTTGAGCCTTCGCCCGCCGCAGCGCCAGTCGCTGGAGATTCTGGACCGGATTACCGAGATTGCGCCGCCGCACAAGGATAGCGATGTGGATGCGGCGCTGGCCGCCATTCGCTCCGAGTTCCCCTCGGTGACAAACTTTGACCGCGATTTCCCGTCGTTGTGCTTCGCTCTTGCAACCGGCGTAGGCAAGACGCGGCTAATGGGTGCCTTCATCAGCTACCTGCACCTGGCGCACGGCATCAACAATTTCTTTGTACTTGCGCCGAATCTGACGATCTACAACAAGCTGATTACCGACTTCACGCCCAACACGCCGAAGTATGTCTTCAAAGGCATCTCGGAGTTCGCAACAGAACCGCCAGCACTCATCACCGGCGACAACTACGAAAGCATGGCTACGACGCTCTTCGATATTACGCTGCGCTGCAAGGTGAACATCTTCAACATCGCAAAGATCACCACAGAGGTACGTGGTGGAAAAGCGCCGCGCATCAAGCGGCTGGCCGAGTATATCGGTGAGAGCTTCTTTGAGTACCTGGCCGGTCTGCCGGACCTGGTGATGATTATGGACGAGTCGCACCGCTATCGTGCATCGGCAGGGCAGAAGGCGATTAACGAACTGAAGCCCGTGCTCGGTCTGGAGCTGACCGCAACGCCGTTTGTGGAAACAAGTCGAGGCCCTGACCCGTTCAAGAACGTGATTTACGACTATCCACTGGGGCGCGCTATGGCAGATGGATTCGTGAAGGAGCCAGCCGTCGCGACGCGTAAGAACTTCAATCCGGCGGGAATGTCACCGGAAGAGATTGAGCGGCTAAAGCTAGAGGATGGAATCCGGCTGCACGAAAAGACGAAAGTGGAGCTGGAAACCTACGCACGCGAGACGCAGCAGGAGATTGTGAAGCCGTTTGTGCTGGTGATTGCGCGCGACATTACACACGCGAAACAATTGCTCGATCTCATCGAGTCAGACCAGTTCTTTGGAGGCAATTACAAGGGCAAGGCAATCCAGGTGGACTCTAGCAAAAGCGGCGCTGAAGAAGAAGAGATGATCGAGCGCCTGCTCAAAGTGGAACATGCAGATGAGCCGACAGAGATTGTTATCCACGTGAACATGCTCAAAGAAGGATGGGACGTGACGAATCTGTATACGATCGTCCCGCTGCGGGCTGCGAGCGCCAAGACACTGGTAGAGCAATCCATCGGCAGAGGTCTTCGCCTGCCCTACAAGAAGCGCACTGGGGTTCTCTCAGTAGACACGCTGAGTATTGTTGCCCATGACAAGTTTCAGGAGATTGTAGACGAGGCCAGCAGGCCGGATTCGGCGATTCACGTGCGGCAGATTGTGCTAACAGCGGAGGAGTTGGGCGAGAAAACTGTGACAGTTGTTTCGCAGCCGAAGATCGACTACCTGCTGGGTACAGCGGAGCAGCCGACACAAGCGACCATTCCCGGCATGGAAGCGCCAAAGCCTGTTTACCTGACACCGCAGGAACATCAGATTGCCATGATCGCTCACAAGGTGATTCAGCGGTACGAAAGCCAGCCGAGTAAGATTCCTTCGCTGGCGCATCTATCGAAGCCGGAGATTCAAGCAGAGATTGTGAAGGCGGTAAAGGAGCAGTACGCACCGGCGCAATTGCAGCTTGAAGGAGTGGTCGCGCAACCGGACTTTGCATCGATTGTTAAGGAGACAACGAGGCTGGTTCAGACGCAGATGATTACCATCCCGCGTATTGTGGTCGTACCGACTGGGACGGTCGAGACGGGATACAATCCGTTTACCTTGAAGTTGGATACGCTTCGCTACCCGGAGCCAGCCGAAGAACTTTGGAGGCAGTACCTGCGAACGGGCGAGCAGGAATCAATCGTACTTGGCGGCGGAGGAATTGAAGAGCAGCGGCTAGAGGACTACGTGGTGAGCGGTCTCGTCGATTTTGACGACATTTCTTACGATGATCACTCCGATCTGCTTTATGACCTTGCAACGCAAACAGTGCGGCATTTTCTGACCTATCTAAGCCCTGATGCGACGCGGCGAGTTCTCCGATACCACCAGCGCGACATTGCCCGCTACATCCATGCTCAGATGCAGGAGCACTATTGGGAAAAGCCGAGCGGCTATGAGACAAGAGTCATGGCAGGATTCTCGGACTTGAGGCCAAGCGCGTACACGGCGGCTGCGAACGTTCCGATCAGGGATTTTCGCGTGCCGCCAGAAGACAAGAGCAACATGGCCAAGTATCTCTTTGGAGGATTCGAGCACGGCCTGTATTCGGAAGAGAAGTTCCAATCCGATCCCGAACGCCGTTTGGCCGTGATTTTGGAACGAGAGAAGATGAAATGGTTTCGCCCTCGCAAGGGACAGTTCCTCATGTTTTACAGGTGGGAAGGAGGACAGCCCGAATACCAGCCGGACTTTGTCGCCGAAGGGCCGGACAGCATTTATATGCTGGAAGTGAAAAGAGCGGACCAGATGCAAGACGACGAAGTCCAGATTAAAAAGGATGCAGGCGTGAAGTGGTGCGCGTTGGCAGCAGAGAATGCACAGGCCAACGGCGAAAAGCCTTGGGTCTATGCTCTGATTCCGCACGATGCCATCAGCGACAATATGACGATTGCAGGGCTTGTCAGAGCTTTTTGATGCTAGGTCGTCTACCGTACTTTCTCCGTTAGGAGTTGATCGTGATGCAGGCAAACGTACTGAAATATCCGCTACGGCACTTGTCGGTGAGAGTTCCATGGCATGACTCCGGATGGAGCGGATTGGTATGTGCTTCGCCGCACCTGAATGGTTCTTGCGCAAAGCTAAAGGGCATTGCAGCGGCCAAGAGCGACGATCAGGAGCGACTGATTGCAGGGCGCTCATTGAGCGAAATGCCCAATGAGCAATGGCCTTGCTGCGTTGCTGAGCGTGGGGCATTTATGGCTCCATTCGAGATGGACCACATTAAGCGCCATGCTCTTGCCGAAAAAAATCCGAAGTTCTATGGCCATTTCCAACCAACCGTCCAGCGCTATCCGCAATACTCGTTTGGGGCCGTGCCATTTCGTTGGATGATGGTAGAGAACATAGAGGAGTATCGCGACACTTACGACCTCGATATTGATCCTTCCCGCGAGCCCGATCTCGGCTACAAGACAAACTGGATTCATGAGGTATCCAACCAGCGGACCCTGTTGGATACTTTCGCATCCCACTTGCGCAAGGACGACTCGCTGTGCCTCATCTATGCGAAGCATGTTCCTTTCGTTGAGGGAACAGGCCGCGTTCTCATGGGAGCCGGCCGCGTCAGCCATGTTGGCCAGTTGCAGGAATACAAGCGCGTTGGCCCAGGAATGGCGGGCATGGTTTGGGAGCGTCCGATCCAGCACTCTATCCGTCCCAAGGGCACTGACGGCTTTCTCATGCCTTATCACGAATTGCTGACCCTTGCAGAGAAAGATCCTTCTCTCGATATTGATCGGTATGTAGCCAAAGCTCCCGACGAGCGATGGGATGAATTCTCATACGCAAGCGAACTTGTAACGCATGATGGGGCGATTGGCGCACTGCTGGCCCTAGAGTCTTCGTTGGAGCGAATAGAAACCGAACTGGGATTGCCCTGCACCTGGCAGAAGAAATGGATTCACGATGAACTCGTCAGGCTTTGGAGAGTTAGAGGACCTTTTCCGGGGCTTGGAGCAGTGTTGACAGCGTTCGGTTTTTCGCGTGGAGTATTTGTTGCTCACGCGCTTCAGCAGAAAGCCGGTGAGAACGAGAATCCTTGGCCTTTAGTTGATCTGATCTTCAAGACCCCGGATTCATTTCTGCCCAAAGCTCTTCAACGAGACATAAAGGAACTGGCACCGGTTTGGAAAGGCATCAGCCCTGAGCGGAAGGCGTATATCAAATTGCTCAGCCGCTTCGAGCTGACAAAGAATCAAGCGGACCTGCTTTATGATGACGGATCGCGCGACGTCGCAGGCTTCGAGGCAACCGACGCCGAAATCCTCAAAAATCCTTACCGCCTTTATGAGGTGAGCCGACACCACCCTCAGTGCTTGCATCTGTTATCCGTAGACCGAGGACTGTTCCCTGAGGATAGTGTCCGAGCAAAGCATCCCTTGCCCAGCCCCTCAGCCTTAGAGTCAGCAGTCGATGAGCGCCGCCTCTGTGCATTCGCCGTAAGCGTGTTAGAAGATGCTGCCGCAAACGGAGACACGCTGCTGTCAAAAAGCCGAGTTGTTGAGGCAGTTCTTGGACAACCAGTGCGGCCACCCTGTCCAGTCACTGGGGACATTATTGCTGCCAGACTGCCGGACATGGCATCGGAAATTGCCCCCGCTGAGGTGGACGGCCAAACTGCCCTTCAACTCAACCGTTACAAGAGCATTCGAGAGCGCGTGCAGAAGGAAGTTTTGGGGCGAATCGGAATCAGCAGCAAGCGTCACACAATCAAGGCAGACTGGAACGATCTCCTGGCGACGAAGTTCGGCCCCGATACGAATGATGAAGTGGAGGAAACATTAGCGCGCCAAGAGAAGGCTGCTGCGTTGAAAGAGCTTTCGGAGTCGCGCTTCAGCGTACTTGTTGGACCTGCTGGTGCCGGGAAGACCACCGTACTTGGCATTCTCTGTGCACAGCCACAAATCCTAGGTGCAGGAGTTCTCCTATTGGCTCCGACTGGCAAGGCTCGGGTCCGGATGCAGGAGCTTGTGACGGGAAGCGGAACTAAAGCGATGACTATCGCGCAGTTCCTTTATCAGAACAATCGGTACGATGTAGCCTCCAGCCGATACGTCACAAGCGACTCCCCCAAGGCTCACGGATTTGCGACTGTCATCGTCGATGAAGCATCAATGCTCACCGAAGATATGGTGGGTGCTTTATTCGACGCGCTCCAAGGCGTACAGCGATACATCTTCGTCGGAGATCCCGCTCAACTACCTCCAATCGGCGCTGGAAGGCCACTCGTTGATATCGTTGCCAAGTTGCGTCCTGCGGACAATGAAACACGTTTTCCTAGAGTGGCCCCTGGTTATGCAGAACTGACGATTGAGCGTCGTCAAGTTGGAAGTGATCGGCCCGATCTTCGCTTCGCTCGTTGGTTCAGCAACGTACCACCAGCAGCCGGTGATGATGACATGTTTGTCGCATGCGACAACGTTAAGCCGGTGATTCGGTTCGTAGAGTGGGATCAACCGGATGATTTTCAGTCAAAGTTGATCGAGCTTTTAATCGAAGAGCTTCAGCTTGAGGGTCCAGACGACGTTAGGGGTTTCAACGAGAAGCTTGGTGCATCGTCGAACGGAGACTACGACTACTTCAACGCTACTCGAAATACCCTTGCCGGTGCCGTGGCAAAGATTGAGGACTGGCAAATATTGAGTCCGCTTCGTGGAATGCCCTTCGGTGTCGGTGACATCAACCGGAAAATTCACGAGCAATTCCGATCCAATTTCATCGAACTTGCCTCTCGGCAGTGGCATCCAATCCCCGCACCCTTCGGAGCCGAGCGCATTGTCTATGGTGACAAGGTCATGAATCTCATGAATCGCCGCCGGAAGGGGTATCCCAAAGACGGCTCCTTGGATTATCTTGCCAACGGTGAGATCGGCATTGCTGTCGGCCAATGGCTCAAAGGGAAGACGCCAACCATCCTGAATGTGGAGTTCTCCTCGCAGCGCGGCTTTACTTACGGCTTCTTCAGCAGCGACTTCAGTGAGGAGGGATCGGCGGCGCTCGAACTTGCCTATGCGCTTACAGTTCACAAGGCACAAGGAAGCCAGTTCGGACTCGTGATTCTCGTGCTTCCGCAAGGCCACCCCATCCTGTCAAGGGAACTGGTCTACACTGCCCTTACTCGACACCAGGACAGAGTTGTCGTGATGCACCAAGGACCGCGCGTACTGCTGAAGGAACTGGCTGCACCTCAGCGTTCAGCTACTGCTCGCCGAATGACCAACCTGCTGCAGGTCTGCAAGATGGAAGAGTTTCCACAAGCCAAGGGCAGCATCTTCCTTCAGGCGGGCCTGATTCACAGAACGAGCACAGGGCTGGCTGTGCGGTCGAAGTCGGAGATCGTCATCGCTGATGCGCTTACGAATGCTGGAATCTCCTTTGTTTACGAGAAGCCCCTCACGCTCGGTGGGAGTACCAGGTATCCGGACTTTACGATTGAGGATGAGATTTCCGGGCGGCTCATCTACTGGGAGCACCTCGGAATGTTGGAGCGCGAAGACTACCGCAAGAGTTGGGAAAGAAAACTTGTCTGGTACAAGTCCCACGGAATTCTGCCTGCCACGGAAGGCGAGGGTTCCAACGGAATCCTCGTCACGACAACAGAGTCAAGCACCAAGGGATTCGATGCTTCTTCTGTTCGGACTGTAATCAAGGACTACATCCAGGGTTGAGTGGATTTGTTTCACCAGATGTGATTGGAACGCAGATGACATTTTTTCATGGAGACTATTGAGCGACTGCCATACCCGCCGAATACCCCAATGTACGGCGCTATCCAGAGCGATCAAGCAGAGGGGCCAATTGATTTGCAATGAGATGGCACCGTATAGTTCTGCGTGGGACAGAATATTCAAAGGACTTACGGCTTAAAATCCGTAGTCAGGTTCGGCGCCTGTAGCATCGTGTCACCGATTGCAGTCAGCTTCCGTATTACCTAAATACGAGTGGCACCGGGAGTATCACCGTCGTTCGGTCTCTACGACACCGGGACCATCCATCCCCAGGGCAGTGCCAGCACACCATTTTCAAGTGGACGTGCTTTGCCGCTGTGCAGTACCACTCCCCGGACCAGAGAAGATTTGCGCTTCAAATCTCCGCGGAAGGCGCGAATGCCAGTCGCGTCGTTGGCCGTCACCTGACTGCTCGCTTTGATTTCGAGAGCCACGAACTTGCCTGCCTCTTCCAGAATGAAATCCACTTCGTGACCAGAACGGTTGCGCCAGAAATGCAGTTTGCGTTGCCGGGGATCGAGCGACCGCCAGGTCTCCAGCGTCTGAAACAATGTTTGCTCCAACCAGAATCCACTGTCCATTCTGGTCGTCACCTCGGCGGACGATCTGATTCCAGCAAGCCAGGCAGCGAGCCCGCAATCTGTCCAAAGCAACTTCGGCGCTTTGACCAGCGCCGCTGTGGGGTTGGTTGCCAGCGGACGGAGGCGCGTGATCATGCATCCGGTCTCCAGCAGATTCAGATACCGGTGCGCGGTCGGGTGGCTGAGCGCCGCATCGCGCGCAAGGTCAGCCTGGTTGAGCAGCTTTCCGGTCCGTTGCGCGGCCAGCATCATCAGGCGTTGAAAATCGGGCAAGCTGGAGATGGCGCTCAATTGGCGCAAATCCCGCTCCAGATACGTCTGCACATAAGCGGCGAACCAGAGGCCGCGGTCGGCGTCCGAGTTGATTTCGAGTGCAGGCGGAAAGCCTCCCCGCACGAGCCATGCTGTCCAGTCGCCCGGTTCATCCGGCCATTCACGCCAATCGAAATCCGCAGCGAACAAACGATCCAGAGGCGACAGCGCGCCCTTGCGCTCCTGCCACTCGGTTGGGCAAAACGGTGGCAGATCGAGGTAGATGGCACGGCCGGCCAGCGTCTCCGCTACCTGCTTCATCAGCAGGAGATTAGCCGAGCCGGTGAGGATGAAATCTCCGGCCCTCCGGCTGGTGTCAACGGCACGCTTGACGGCAAGCAGAATCTGCGGCGCGCGCTGGACTTCATCGAGAATGACTGGACGCGTCGAAAGCAGCGAATCGGGGTTGCGCTCCGCTTGGTCAAGAATTCCGACATCGTCAAGAGTGAAATAGGTGCGCGCGGGTTCAAGCGCCTGGGTCAGGGTGGTTTTTCCGGTCTGCCGCGCACCCGTCAAGACAGTAACGGGCAGGACTCGCAGGGCGGACTGGAGATTGCTGCTAAACCAGCGTGGCTTAATTCTGTCCATATAGTGTAATAAATCATTTCACGACGTGAAATGCAATAGAAATCCTCGATCCGCCGGTCCAAGCGCGTTGACCTCTGGTATTCATTTCGTATGGAGTGGTTTCCAGTTTGGAAACCGGAAATCTTGGTGTACAGGCCGCCAATCCAACGACCGTTGGGCAGATGTTTAGGGAGGTAATTTTCAATTTTGAAATCAAGACGAGTGTCTGCAACCACTAGATACTAATAATAGTTATTCGACAATGGGAGTCAGTTGGGAGTCTGTTTGGGTTTACGGGAGTCTGTTTTTAGTCAATTTTCCGTCTCGCGGTGTCGAGAGCTTGAGAGTTGTTGGGTTTAGACTCCCCAACAGACTCCCAATAGACTCCCAAAAGGGTGTCCAGAGGGTACTTTTCCGTACTTCCGCGTTGCCATAAGTGCCTTAAAAGTCAGTTATTTACGCGAGCGCGCGGTCGCTCATAACCCAAAGGTCGCTGGTTCAAATCCAGCCCCCGCAACCAAAAAACTACTGATTTTAAACGGCTTCCGTGAGCAAAGCGGAGGCCTTTTCTGCGTCTGGAGGAAACTTAGGCAAATCTTGGGCAAAGAATCCCTTGTTAAGAAGCGCTCCAATCTCTCCGGCAATCCGAAACTCGTCTGCCGTCACCAGATGCGTGTACCCCGTGGTTGCGCGTACCGTCGAGAGCCGATGAACAAGGTTCGTATCGTCCTCGAATAAAGTCGAACCGTATCCGATAGCTGTTTCAATGTTGGTTGACTTGCATACAGCTTTTGTATTGCTTCTGTTCGGAGAGTAACCGAGTTTAGTGCGGAATCAGCTCCGCGAAATTTGGATGCGAAGCCAGAGCGTTTTCGATTCACTTGTTAACATTTCCAGCATCGTCCAGGGTGGATTTTTCTTGGGGAAAAAGCCACTTGGCATCCTGCATTCTGTAAAGAGCAGAATCGAGAACGCTATAACAGCGCGGGTGTCACTCGACTCTGGGCGCATGCGTCGGATCGGTGCATGCCGCGCGACGCGCGTGAAAAACAGCGGCGGCCAATGCTGCGCAACCCAGCAAGGATGTTTTCAGCGACAAACTACACTGCTAGTTTTTGCAACAGCAAGCCCGGTATCTGAGTTAGTGGAAGCACTTGGTCGACGGCGCCGATCAGAATAGCTTCTCGCGGCATTCCGAAGACCACGGATGTGGACTCATCTTGCGCGATGTTGAAGGCGTCGGCCTGTTTCATTTCGAGCATACCTCGCGAGCCATCATCCCCCATGCCAGTTAGCATTACGCCGATAGCATTCCTGCCCAGGCTGCGCGCGCAGGAAGAAAACAAAACATCCACGGACGGCATATGGCGATTTACTCGCTCACCTCGATAAACATGGACGGCATACTCCATTCCTCTGCGAATCACGGCCATGTGATGCCCACCGGGCGCCAGCAAGGCGTGTCCGGGGAGAATGCGGTCGCCATCTTGCGCTTCCTTCACGCGTATTTTGCAGAGAGAATCAAGGCGCTCGGCAAATTGGCGCGTGAAGGTCTCAGGCATGTGCTGCACGATAACAATGCCGGGGAAGTCGGCCGGCAGCGGCAACAGCAGTTCTTTGAGTGCTTCAGTTCCGCCCGTTGACGCGCCGATTGCAACGACTTTGTGCGTAGCCGAAAACTGATATGTCTTCGCAGACGACACATTGGGTTGTGCTATCGTCACGCTGGCGCGGCGCACCCTGGCTCGCGCGGCTGCTTTTACCTTTGCGATGATTTCTGATGCGTGCTCGATTGTGCCGTTGGAAACGTCCAGCTTGGGCTTGGAGATGTAGTCGATTGCGCCAAGCCCAAGAGCGCGGAGCGTCGTATCGGCGCCCTTGTCGGTCAGCGACGAGATCATGATGACGGGCATTGGATGGCCGCGCATCAGCTTCTCCAGAAACGTGAGTCCATCCATCCGCGGCATCTCAATGTCGAGGGTCAGGACATCCGGTTTCAGCGCGATGATCTTTTCTCTTGCAACAAAAGGATCGCCAGCCGTTCCCACGACCACAAGCTCCGGGTCGGAACTGAGAATCTTCGTAAGCAGTTGGCGCATCAATGCCGAATCATCTACGATGAGTACCTTTAACAAATCCGCCATACATAGCTGCCTCAGACCAGCCGGCCGTGAAATGTGAATAACCGCTCAAACATGGGTCGATACTATTCCAAATGGACTCCGGTCAGAACAGTGTGATCTCGCCGCTGAATGATCTATCCCATGATGACGACTTCGAATAGGAGCCTTCAGCATAGATGATCTTGGGCAAGCTTGAACCATCGACAGTATGCACCGTGGCTTTGCCCGTGTCGGTATGGAAGTACAAATGAACTGCGTGATTCCCTCCGAGGCGCTCGGCCACAAGGGGTATCTTCTCCAGAGCAAGGAACTCGCGCACGAACCTCGCATTCTCCTCTCCAATAGGGGTCATCTTCATCCCTTCGAGTACATTGGCTCCGCCAAAAGCCTTGGCAATGAATCTTCTTCGATCTCCGCCAATCTTCATCAACTCATTGATGAGCAACTCCATCGCATGGACACCGCACCGCGGAGTTCTCTCTCCCGCCAGGCAGTTTGGCAACAGGATATGATTCATGCCCCCGGCGCGAAGAATCGGGTCGTACAGGCAAACGGAAACGCAGGACCCCAACAATGTGTCCAGAACAACAGGCGACTTGCTCGCCGCGACTTCACCAATGTAGAGGCAGATTCGGTTCTTGTGTGGCGAGCGGAACTTTTCCGTACGAGACGCCTGTGTTCTCACTCCTTCAGCCGCTTCTATCCTAACCCGCAAGTGCTGGGCAGCACCGCAGTGTTTTGGCGAGCGGAGAAGTGTGCCCATGGATTGCGTCATGGTTT
>Ga0302140_10004273_pt1 | contig 18172 bp, 11 predicted proteins | sample I_Bog_E1_1_FD_202095 | JGI IMG/M metagenome (GOLD analysis project Ga0302140, IMG submission 202095) | Peat permafrost microbial communities from Stordalen Mire near Abisko, Sweden - I_Bog_E1_1 | ecosystem: Environmental > Terrestrial > Soil > Wetlands > Peat | place: Sweden: Abisko, Stordalen... | reverse complement strand
CAGATCCTGGTCCACTCCTAATCCCAGCCACCGCAGCACAAAGACATCTGTCGGTAATTGCGCAAAAGGAGCTTCCGCTTCTTCGACTAGAATCCCTGGCCGCACCGCAGCTCTCAGCAAAATCGTTCGCTCCGGATTGATAGCCACCAGTCGCGCCCGCAACGCAACATAAAACGAATCCTTCGCATTCTGCATCCCCACCCCCAACCCGTTCCCGTCAAGCAGTTCCCGCTCAGCAGTTAAACCGGCTCCGCCCCGCTCTCTCGCAGTAACAGCCGGTACAGATACACCGATCCCAAAGCCTCATTGGCCGCTACTGACTCAATCAGGAAATCCTGTCCAGCAACCGTCACCGCGAGCGTCATCGCAAATAGACTCTGCGCCGATGCCAGATCCAGCGCATTCACCTGCGCATCCAGCCCCGTAGCCGAGATCAACAGCTCCCACTTCGATTGCCCGCCCTCCTGCCAAGCAGGGCGCAGCTTCCGCATCACCACCGGAGAAACCACCACCTCAGCAAACCCTGTAGCCGCCAGCCCTAACTGACTCTGATCCGTACTCGCGCCAACGCCAGCCACGCGAAAACTCGCCGCACTCCCCGCCACCGTTCGCAACAGCGCGTCCGCCAGCATCTGCGCCGCACCACTAGGATTTCTGCTCGCCGTATCGCTCATGCCTTTATCCCAACCTGTTCGCGACGTAAGGCCGCAACAGCGTCATCACCGTCTCATCCACCAACGAACTCGAGAAATACTTCATCTGCATCGTGTCCATCTTCGTCATACTCGCGTTCAGCGCTGGCTGCGCCTGCGCATTACGCACAATCTGCGCACATGCGGATTTCACATCGTCCCCAATCACTGCAAGACCAGCCGTGTATGTCACCATCACTTCGTTGTAGGGCAGGCCCAGCACATTCCACGGCAATGTCAGCTCGCCAGTATCCACAGCAAAGTCCACCGTCGTTGGATCGATCGCGGTCCACTCTCCCGGCAATGAGAACGCCAGCGCAACCTCCAGCATCATCACTTCCGGCAGCTCTCCACGCCGTGGCCGCCCATACTTGCCCTGCATAGCCACCAGCGGAGATGTAGCTGTTTCCAAAGGCGCCAGCGGCAGATAACTCAGCAACACCGTCTGCGACCCTGATACCACCCGCAAACGCTCCTGGTACTGGATTACATTCAGATCAGGTCTGCGGCAATACGCATTGATCAACGCCGTTGCCGCCGTAATCCAATCTGGAGTGGTCCCCGAAGGCAATCCATAATTCACATAATCCGCCGGCAACAGATAAGCCATACCAACCCCTCTCAATCTCAGCCACAATGGGTACCCCACATCTCGCTTTAAGATGTGGGCAAACTCGACAGAAAATCTTCGTGTACCCCATCTGCGCCACGCGTCTGGTGCGTGGTTCCGGTGGGATAAAGACTTCCGCAGATGAACAAAAAGATTCCGTGGATGGATGAATGAATTCACCCATCCACGGAACACCCTCAACCCGCCCTGCGCCCTATCGATCCACAAGCACTTGGTAGTGCGCATAATTCGCGCCCTTTACCACCACCGCCCCAAACTTCACCGCCACATACTGCTGGCTCAATGAATTCGGCAGACCCAGCTCAAAGATCCGTGGAGTCGGATCTCCCAGCCAGTGGTACTCAATCAGATCCTCCGTCACGATGTACGCCGGCAACACCGCAGTACCGGATCCCGGAGTACCGGTGTAGCTCAGGCTCCAGTCTGGAATCAGAGGCAGATCCCCCGCCTGCGTCGACAGCATCTTCACTCGAACACCGCCCGTGACGCTCTCCGTGTTCAACACCACGTTGAACTCAGTCTTCATCTCGCGATCGATCAGATCCAGTAGAACTGGATTGGCATAAATAGCAGTCGGCCGCACCTGGAAGCCATTGCTCGCCACCATCTGCGCCACTGCCGATTTCAATCCGTCCACAATCGACGCAGTCGTACCGATAGTCGTCGTCTGACCGCCAGCAGCAATCTGTCCCGCCACGCCAAAATACTGCATCGTAGTAGGCGCGCTCAGGCTTGTGTCGTTGCCATTCCACAAGGCCACATCATGCTCCACCATCAATCCGCTGACAGTGTCTGCAAGATCCTTGGCCTGTAGATACGCAAACTGCTGTTGCTGTCGTCCTAGTTCCACATCAAACAGGTTGTAATTGATCTGCGAAACCAGCGCCTTCAGCGGCACACTCCGTTCCACGCGCGTAGGACTCACCACCGAAGGGGAGATACTTCGTGGATTCACAAATCCAGCCGAACCCGGCATCGGTATCGCCGTCTCTTCAAAAAAGCGCGAAGGATGACCCGTCGCAGGAACCTGCTTGATCCGCTGTCCAAACGGACTCGACCTGCGGCAAATGTCAAAAATCTCCGTCTGGTATAGCGGAACCTCGATCGCTCCAGGTCCGATGTAGTCTGCCGCCGCATGAATGTCCGCAAAACTTACGTTCATAACTTCCTTCCGCCCGTCCGGGCTCTGTTGGAATTGCATTTGCCCGCAAAAAGAAAGCTCCCGAAATTGGCCAGAACAAAGGCCAACCTCAGGAGCATCCATCCCAAAACTTCTCAAAAACAACTAGGCCGCGCATGCGGATTAACCCACGCGATCAAACAGCCTGAAAAGCCCCCGCTCGACGCAACTGACTCTTAACCGCAATCCGTTGCTCCAGGCTCAAGCCGGCCATTGCAGCATCCAGCGTCTTCACATCCACCGCGCCATCCCCAATACCGGACTTCGCCAGCATCTCTGCAGTCGCAGAAGGCAAAGTCCTGCGAAGCGGCTGTAAAGCCTTGGGGAATCCATCTACCGCTACAACGTCTCTGGCAGCAGAAGCCCGCAGCCGAATCAACTCCTGTTCCAACTCCGCCAGCTTCCCCGCCAATTCCTCTTCCCTGCGACTCGTCTCCACCGTCGCCGAGATCTTTTCCACTTCGCCGCTCAGGAACCTCTGACGATCTTCCAGCCATCCCAGCGTCCGCTCCAGCAAAGTCGCTGCTGCTTCCAGGCGCTCCACTAGCTCCCTGCCCTGAACCTTGTCATCCAACTCCATCGATCAACCTTCCTTCTCGCCAAATCTGCCCTGTTGAACTTCCCTGAACTATCACTGATTCACTAACCGGTGCCAACCCCACATCCGGGTTATGACTAACTATGAAACAAAGTAACTGCCACGCGATTCAAGTTATTCAAGTCGTCCATTCGCTACGCCAGCGTAAAACTCGTTCCTCGATAAGCCGCTTTTTCCCGCATCAGAATAGCCGCTCCCGTAAACGTCGCCTTGGTTAGTGTCCAAACCTCGGCCCGCATATCAGCCACCTGCGCATCCGCCAGCTCATAACTCATCCCCATCGCCCCAGGAGTAGTCGCTCGAATTTCCTCCTCCGCCTCTGGAAAATCGCGCCCATACAAATAGCCCTTCACCGTAACCCGGCACCCCACCACATCCGCCTCGGTAATCAGCCCGATCTTCCGCTTCGCATCATGCCCATCCCACCCCGGCCGGTAATCGACTGCCATACCCAACAGTGATGGCAACGCTGCCTCCGCTGCCTCGCGCGTCAACAAAACCCGATGCCCCCGCGCACCCGCCGGAGCCCGGTCGCTGGCCGCATCCACCAACGTCAATATCCCCTCAAAGTCCACCCGGTTCGGATGTCCCTTCACCTGAGGAAACCTAACCGCCATAGCATCCAATCGCATCCACGTCCCCCTATCCAAACCCCAGCCAATACCGGATACACAACTTGAACAAATCCGGGTGCCCCATCCTTGTCACAGCCTCATCGTAATGAGGGTGGCAGAACAAGTCCTCAACCTAATCCCCAGCACCCGAGCCCGCCATCTGCACCCCGCCCACATCATCAATCGGCCCCAACCCCCGCATCGCTCTCACCTCGTTCACCGTGTATACCCCAGCCGCCAGCAACTGCACCTGGATAGCCAACTCCGTCTCCTCATCTCGCGCGCTCAGGTCATTGAACACAAATTCAAACTCGCGCCACCCAATGCACTTCCCAAATAGGTCGCGGGTAATATGCTCGGCAATCAACTTCGCCAGCGGCTCAATCGCACCGCGAAACGCTTCATCCGCAAGCTCCGCCGCCGTACTGCGATTGACGTCTCCTTCCAGCCCCAGCAACAGCGGCGGCAAGCCAAACGCGTTCGCGATCATTCGAATCAGAAACTGTTGCCATGACAGCCGCAAATCCGCGTCCGTCCCTTGCGCAAAACGAATCACCTCCGGCTTCTGATCCGTAGAGATCAGCGGCACTCTTCCCGTCCCCTCAATCTCGTCCTGCCACCAGCGAATCATCCGCTCATGCTGCGCAGGACTAGCCTCGTTCAACCACAGCGCATACTGCACCACAGAATTCGCCGCCAGCTTCCCTGCAAACCGGTGCGCGCTCAGGAACTGATTCACCGTCTCAAACGCAACCTCCAGTGGACCCAACCCAAACGGCGTAAACGATCGCGGATTCATGCGCAGATAGATCAACTGGTCATCACGCAAATCCACAGCCTGCCCCGGCATCGCCCCTAACGCCACCTGCGAATACCGCGCCGAATCCACACTCCCATCCCAGCTTGGATTCACACGGATTGTCATGCCATCCACCGGCCACAACTGCGCCGGCTGTTCCGCATCGCCCGTAGACTCCATCTCGATAGCGCCATACCCGCCCGTCAGCGCATCCTCGATGACCTGCTCCAGCAAAGTACGAAAACTGTCCGAAGCATTCGGCTCCTCCAGCGTCCGGCGCAATGCCCTCAGCTTCCTCCGCGCATACCCGATCTCTTCCGCAGCCACTCCACGCCTCACGCGCACCTGCCAATCCATCGCCACAATCCGGTCTTTGATCACATTGATGGCGCGCCTCACCACCGGAGTCTCCGCAAACTTCCGCAGATTCCCGGCCGTAGGCTTTGGTAATCCCTGCCCCGAAATCCCCGTCAGCGGACTCAGTATCGACGGCATAGCAAGCGTCCTTCGCTTAGTCAGATCCGCACCAGCCTCAACATCCCCGGCACGCCCATTGTCCGTTTGACCAATACCCGCGCGCCAAACCGCCCTCACCCGATCCGCAACATTCACGCCATCCTCCAAATAAAAAGAGGCACTGCCCCTAGGCAATGCCCCTCGTATGCAAATCCTTTTTCTGAGCGGAGCCAGCGGTGTCGCCCACTCCGATAACCCGCTAGCCGCGATTACGCCGCCAGCTCCGCTTAAACCCCAATCTCCCGCCGAGCAGTCTCCGCAACACGGGCCAGGTCCGCCGTGGTCACCACACGAATCTTGTGCTCCTCCATCGTCTCCACCGCATACCGGTAAACCCCCAACCGCTCCACATCGAACCCAATCCCAGCTCCATCAATTTCAGTCTCCTGAACCCTGATCCCTGAGCCCTGCCTCACCGGCTCTACCACCGCCGTCAACTCCAGACCCGCACCCTCTACGCGTCCAACACCCGCTATCAAACCCGCAGCAGAGAAGGCCAGCACCTTCGCCATATCCACTCCCGCATCAAGACTTACCGCCTGAAACATCCGAATCAGCCCGCCCTCCGCACCACTCACCCGATACCCGCAATCAATCCGCAGCGGATCACCCACCCTCGTATACTGCGCCGCATCAATCCGTTTGCGCAACAAATCCCAAACGCCAACGCGCTCGAATTCATTTCGCATCTGCATCTGAATCGCCGCACGCCCACTCAACCGCGAAACCCTCTCGCGCTTCGGCGGATCCACATACATCCGCATCAGGTCCTCAACTCCAGCCTCCGCACTCTCCACCAGCCGCGCCTGTCCAGCCGTCATCCGCAAACAGTTCGAGAAGGAATCTTCTAAAACATGAAATAGATTTCCATCCGGCTCGGCAGCAAATCGCCGGCGTAACTCACTCTCGATGCCCTCCAGCGTGGCAATATCCGCATCTGGATCGAGGCACCGCACCCGCCGCCAGTCCGAAGTAAACTTCACCACCGCACCCGGCCCTATCTGTCCCTTCTCCAACGTTGCCCCGGTACGCCGCAGAATCACGCCCACAGTCACTGAGTCCTCACGCACCGCGTCTGGAACATACCGCAGTAAAAAGAACTCGCACTGTATAAGCTTGCCAGCCATATATCTCTTTCCAAAGTCTCAACAAATCGCTATACCCCACGTCTCACCTCTGAGCCGTGGGCCTCAACAATGCTAACCCTCAACCATCATTCCCCACACCTGAATGCACCAGCCTCTTCCCCATGCCAACCCATTTTGGAAATGGCGCTCTCTGCGACCGTCCAAATCCCTCAATCAATGCTCGTATTCTCTTCTGCCGCTGAATCAAAGTCTCCACCAGCGATTCCATGGCGCTTAAATCCCCGCCATACCACTCCGGCGGAATCGCTTCCGCCACCCGCCACATCACCGCCGCATCCATGGTCTCCAACCGCGTCAGCCATGGCTCAAAACTCTCCCATCCCCTCACCTGCGCATACACCAGGTTCCGCGGATATACCCCACGTAGCGGCACATCCTCAAACTTCCAATCTCCTGCATGAAAGCAATATCCCTGGTCGATGAATGATGCGCTGTAACGTCTCTCCCGTGCCTTCCTCGCAAACACCGCCTGGCGCCCGTTCGCGTTCCCCGTCCACTTGTCCAGCGCCAGCATCCCCGCAAACTCTTCCAGGTTCCGAATCTCCTCCAACTGCTCTTCCGGCAGATAATCCATCACCTGTCCCGGCATCGTGCCGCCTACATACCGCGCACCAAACTGCAGGCCCGCCTGGCATCGAACCCGCTCTCTGCCCAGGTCAACGTCAAGCTCCGGAGTGTTCTCAATCAACCATCCAGAGACCTCCACCACGTCCGTAACAGGAACAGACAATCCCGCCGCTTCCGCGAGCCTCGTTGCAAGCATCTCGTTCGCAAGCACTCGGACGTGCTGCGGATTGTTCTGAAATTTCACCACCCACAGCTGCTCATCCGCGCCCAGCATCAAATGCCCCTGGGCCCCGCCTCGCATCCGCCGGATCTGCTGTACAGCCAATACCGCCAAACGGCCTCCCTGGCCTCAATCCGACAATCCCTCATGACGCAGCAGCAAACGCCACGCAAAGGGTCGCAAAACTCGCAAACAAATTGAATATCGGATGTGTTAATCGAATTCTACCCGAAGCACCAATAATTCTCTGCAACCTCTGACACAACAAAATAAGCCCCCATTTGCTCCAGGTGTCGACTGCTCTGTTTATGTAGGCAGAGCCAATCCCGCAGGCATCGGCCCCGATCTCCTGCCCAACAACTCCGCCCGCGCCGCCAACCCAATCGCCATCGCCATCACCCGGTCATCATGCGCCCCGCTCCGCGCACCTACATTCCCACTCGCCAGCCGCACAAAACTCCTGCACTCCGCCAGAAGCTTACGGCTATGAAAGAGCCCCGGCTCTTCCGCCACCGCCGCTGACATCCGCGCCAGCACCTGCGGCCTGCTCACCGACGTTGTCAGAAAGCCCGCCTGCCCATCAGGCCCGCAATAGATCTCGCGATACCCGCGATCCTTCAGAAGGTACAGCAAACCGGAACCATGATTGTTTCGCTCCACCACCACCCACGCCGTGTTGTAGTCCCACGCAATGTTACGCACCACCTCCACTAGCTCCAGCCCCGCGGCATGACTCGCATACTCCGCACACTGAAAGCCAGTCTCCATATCCAACACCTGGATCGCCGAGAAATCTCCCTCCGATCCTCCGCCAGCAGGATCCACAGCCACCACATACAACCGTCGCGCCAGTGATGGAAGCCATACTTCCAACGCGCCATTCAGTTTGCGAATTCCCGCTTCCTGAATCCCCGCCAACCGCCGCTCCACGGCTTCCATATCAAAATACGGCTCGCCACTCACTCGAAAGCAGCTCTCCGCATCTTCCACAAACTCCTGCCGCGCCATGCCCTGCAATCCTGCCCGCATCAAACGCCGAAACCCGATCTGCTCCAGGCTCAGTCGTGCGTCCGGGCGAGTCATCAGTTCCTGTTCCTCCTCCGTCAACGATCCCTCATCCACCGCCGCCCCTTGGTATCCCTCATCCATCCACCATGGAAAGAAGTGCTGCACCATCCCCGTCTCATTCGCTCTCTGCCACTCGTCGTAAAAGCACCCTCCCACGCCACTCGGCGTCGATTCCAGCATCACCTCCGCATCCGTCGGCAGCCCTGCACGCAATCCCGCCAGCGTCTCCGCTGCGTCTCCCGAGCCCGGCGCCAGTCCCCATCGCGAAACCTCCGAGCAATGCAGATTCTGCACCGTCATACCTCGTCCTGCATTTCTATCCGCAGCGCTCTCCACGCGAAACTCGGAATCAATCTCGGGAAACACAATCTGCCGCACATTCGACTTCCCCGCACGCAAAGCCCCATACCGCAACCCAGCCGGCAGATGCTCGACAAACCTATGCACGATCCGCAGAATTTCCTCTGCCGATTCCTGCGTGTGCGCTACCTGCAACGTCAAAGTTCCCGGCCGCGTAATCGTCTTCAGCAGAAACCGGCCAGCCACCCACGTCGTCAGTCCCATCTGCCGAGCCTTCAGGACAATATTCGCCCGCCCCCGGCGACGCTCAAACGCCTGCTGCACCGCATTCGGGCGCAAAGGCCTTACACACCCGTCCTTGCCTCGAATCCGCAATAGCGTTTGCGCAAGAAACACCCCTACCGTCCGCCCCCGAAACATCGCATGAGGCTCATCCAGCATCTTTCCCAAAAGTTCCAACTCCCGCAGATCCCGCTCAACCCACTCCCGCTCAACCTCCACAACTCCTCCACAACACGAAGCAAACAAAAAGAGAGGCCATAAGGCCCCTCTACTTGATTAAGTTGATTGAAGACTTCCTCGCAACCAGTCCATACGTTCCCACTTCATGAGGAACGCTTGACCCTAATTCCCCCCACACCAATAACGCACCGAATAAGCGCTCGACGCCGCCAAAACTACATTCCCAGTCAACGTAACCGCCGTCGTACTCTCATTCCATCCCACCGATGAAACCTGCCCCACTCCACCCATCTGAATCATCACCATGCAATTCGCCTGGTTCGTCCTGGTATTCGGAAAAGTAATCGTACCCACAGTTCCCGTCGCTGGAGAAGTCCCCGTAGTCAACGTCGCCGTTCCACTCACTCCATCGCAAACGTGGCTAGCCATACACGCAAACGTAGCCCCTGTCCCCGCAGCAGCCCCAGCCGCGAAGCCCATCGTTCCCGAACCACTCAGCGTCTTCGCATCCACAAATCCCGTAGCCGTCACATTGCCGCTGCCTGTGACCGTTAGTTCAGCTGTCGCGTAATTCGTTCCTCCTCCATACACAATCAGTCCACCCGTACCTGAACCCGAAGTGTTGTTAATCCCCACCACATTCGCGCCCGCTCCAGCATTCAATACCGTCTCACCATTCTGAAAGAGCACCATCCGGTCCAGCGAATTCACAACATCGCTCAACCTGAAATAGTTGCTAGCATCCTTCTTCAACTTCCATTCCGCCACGCCCGCAAAACTGTTCAATACAAAGGCGCCGTTCTGATCCGCCGTCGAACCCGGCTGCACCACAACATCCGCCTCCGCATTAGCGCCATTCATGACTGAGACATTGCCTACACTCACCAGCGTTCCGGAGTTCGCAATGTCACCTGAACTATCCACCTTCGCCACCTGCACCGGCGAACTCCCGCCCGAAAACAGTACAAACCCGCCCGTCCCTGAACCCGCCTCACGGTTCACCGAAACATACCCCGTGCCATTCGAATTCAACATCGTCTCACCGCTCTGGTAAGCCTTGAAATGATCCGTGTTGTCGATCGCCGAATTCAACGCCCAGTTGTTGCCCGCGTCCTTCACCATGTACCACTGCGAATTCCCGTTCCAGTCCTTGTAAACGAACGACTCTTTCTGCGCCGCCGTCAGCCCCGCCCACAATGTCGAATCGATCTCGCTATCGGCTTGGTTCTTCACAGTAGATGACGCGCCAAGAGTCGTTACACCGCCCACCTGCAACGAACCCACAAACTGCGCATTGCCTGCACCGTTGATCGTCGCCACAGTCATCGGTGTACTTCCTCCAGAAGAGAAAGCCACTCCGCCCGTCCCGGCATTTCCCGAACACTGAAAGCACACATTTCCCGTACCTGTTCCATTGATCGCCGTCGAATTATTCCCCGCCGTATTGTTCTCCTGCACCTGCAAACGAATCGAGTTGTTAATCAGATCCTGGATAATCCAGTTGCTCTGCCCACTCGCACCATCAGTCAATCCCCACAACCAGTTGTACTGGCTGCCCGTAGTGCCAACATCCACCTGGGACTCCCAAAGCAACCCGCGAACATTGCCCGCACCCGTACCAAGCCGCAGATGATTCGTCACCGTTGAATCAATCTGACTCGCATACCAATCGCCCTTGACCCCATTGAATGTACGATGAAACGCATCCAGAAAACTGTTCCTCGAACCGTTATCCGTCAGTGCCCCCGTAAACATCGTTCCACCCGTGACCCACGAGTTATATGCGCTTCCTGCATCCGCGACAACCTGGCTGGAAGAGTTCTCATTCCTCAAGCCAACAATCGTATTGTTCTGCGCATTTGCACCCAGGTGCAGTGCAGTCGCGCAGCCCTCAACATCCCCGCCAGTAAACGTGTTTCCATCCCCCTGCTGCAGATTGATTCCGTAAGTCCCGGCAATCGGACTTCCGCCACTCGTCGGGCAATCAATATGCAATCGAATAAACGTGCTCGCATTCATCCAATCCGTCGTCGCAGGATTCGCAACCTGGTGGCCAATTCCATTCACCGCCGTCTGCCAGCCATTAAACGCAACGTCATAGAAAGTCCCACCCGCATAGTTGCCCGTACCATCGATCGTCATACCCGTCTGGTTCGAATTCCCCAGCAGATAAAGGCTCTCCAGGTCCATCTCCTGCGTCCGATATGCCACCACAGCCTGCGTTGTCGCAGCAGTCGACCCCGTCGTGTTGATCACCACGTCATCAAGATGAAAACCCATCGTGTCCGCCGCATACGTCGCATCCCCCACCTGCAGCGCTGCAGCAGGTCCCGAATACAACAGCACCGTTCCGCCCTGGCTTCCACTCGCTCCCGAGGCTCCGCGTAACCCGCATCCCTTCAGCGTCACATTGCGCGCCCCAACCGGCACAACAATCTGTGCGGAAGTCGAAATCGTAGCGCAAGGCAGCAGCACCGTGGCATTCGGCACATTCAAATTAAGCGTCGAAGCCATAGTCACCGTGCCTGCAAAATTCCGCGCATCGCAGACGCCCCCATACGTCGTGCTCAACCCTGCAAGACAAGCAGCAATCTTCACCCCAACATCACTTCCACTGAATTGATCCACCTGCCACGACGCACCAACCTCCTTCGCGCTAAGTTCGCCAGCGAAGTCGTTCACACTCGCATTCAGGCTCGCCCCGCCTAAATTCGTTAGTGCCTGCAACGCCGTAGTCGCGCCCGTCCCTCCATTGCCAATCCCCACCGAGCCCGTCACGATGTTCGAAGCATTCAACCCGGTAAGATTTCCTCCATAAAATTCCGGAGCGCTCTGCCAAGTCGCTTCTCCCGCGATACTTCCATTGCCGGTTTCCATCAACACCGCAGGCGTAGTCGCAGAGTTTCCGGCCAGCCGCGCCGGATTCCCATTCACATCTCCCACCACCAGGTCACCCTGTGTAGTTGTGAGCGGATTCGTCGCCACCGGCGCACCGCCACTCACCGCTGGAGTACTCGGAGCCACTCCGCCCGCCAGCAAAAACGCATAATACGTTCCCGCAGGATAAGCCTGCGCAATCGTCGAAGGATTACACACAGTCAGCGACAAAGTATTCAACGCCGTAAAACTTCCACTCAACTGCAACTGCCCCACACTCGACGGAGCCCGTACAAACAACACTCCATCCGTAACAGCCCCTCCCGCAACGGCAATCCCCGGCACCGTAGCGCACGTCTCGCCACTCACCGTGCCCGCCGCAATCGCAAACGCCTGCTCCGTGAAATCCGTCACCGGCAACGTAGCATCGCCTCCGCTGATCGTTCCCGGACGCACCCTCAACCCCGGCATCTGAACAGCCGTCGGCCCCGAGTACCCGATGTACCCATCGTTCTCTATCGTCAGATAACGGGGCATCGTTCCACCACTCGGGTATGCCTGCTCTACAGCACGCATGCACCACTCATCCGCAAAACCCGAGTTCACTCCCTTCATGCACAACTCACCAGAATCAGAATTCGTCACTCCCGGCGGAAACGAAGAATTGGATGATCCCAAGATCAATCGCCCAGTCGGCACAGGCTGCACCCTCGGAGCAACCGGCGAATCCGCTACACTCTCCAGATTTGTCAACTGCAAACGGAAGTCAGAAAGCTGCTGAGCAGCACTGATCTGCTGCGGCTCCGCAAATGCCTCCAGCATCGCGCTGCCGCTCACGCCAATATTCTTCGCAAATATCCTTTCAAACCCATACAGCAACACCGCGCCAGGCAGCACATTGTTCACACTGTCATAAGGACTCGGGCAACTCGTCGAACCATAATTCCCGTTCGCAGCCTGGCCATTGCAGAACCCCACGTTCTCGGTGCCCAACCCATCAATTTCCCAGCCAATTGCAGCATTCGCCACAATCGGATAGTTCTGTGTCTCCTTCACGTTCACGTTATGCACCGTCACCCCAAGTACAGGCCGTCCATATCGTGAATACGTAGCAAACATAACGTGATAAATTCCTCGCCACATCGAATCCGTCACCGGCCCAAGATTCGCCTGGTTCTGGTCCGTCAGCCGAGTCTGGTTATCGCTCACATGAAAGAAGTATTTGTTGAACCACGTGTCCAGCGCGTTCTGCACCGTCTGGGACTGGCTCGTAGTAGCCCAATTGGCCCCATAGAAAACCATCCCATCAATCGCCGTCGAATCGCCCAGGTTCTCGTTGTTCAGAAACACTCCGCCACTCGTACTCGTTCCCGGAGCGCGCGTCCCCCACCACCCGCCAACAATAATGCCCGCCGCTGCATTCTGAATAAACGTGTCCTGAAATGTGCTCAACTGCGACGAACCCGCCAGCACAGCAATCCCAACCTGGTTCATGTTCACCCGCTGCCAGCGCCAGTAAGCCCCCTGCCTCGTCGCCGCTGCAATGAACGCCTTGTTGATATTCAGATCGAATACATTCCATCCGCCAATCGTCCCGTCTGAACCAAACACCGCAAAGTAAGGCGCAGCCATCGTGTACGTAGCAGCAGTTGCAGCAGCCGTCGTGTAACTCGAAACAATCGTCGCCCCATTGCCATAAATCGTCAGCGGGTTTGTCTGCCCGCCCTGCACCCGAATTGCATATCCCAGGTACCCCGGCGTCTCTGGAGTGATATTCGTACACGCAACTCCGCCGCAGGTATCCGTCGACGGAGCCGTGCCATCATCCCACGCCGTCTGCATGTATCCAGTGATCGTCCCGATAAAATAAGTCTTGCCCTGCGTCAGCGTGATCGACCCAGCCTGTGTCCCTCCCTGCGTCACATAGCTGATCGCATCGTTGAAGCACTGCGTATCATCTGTCACACCATCCGCTGCGCATCCAAAATCATCAACCCGTACATCCGCTGAATAACTCGAAATTCCACGCCTCTGGTCCAGCACAGCAATCGGCGCAGCAGCAGCAGGCGGAGCAGCCACAGAGATCGTCGGGCAACTCGTATATCCCAATCCGCTATTCGTCACCGTGTAGCTGGCCACCTGGCCGCTGCTGACGTTCGCAGTCACCGTGAGCCCTGAACCACCGCCGCCCGTAATTGTCATCAATGGAGCACCCGTATATCCCTGCCCCAACTGCCCCGGCACCACGCCCGTAATCTTGCCGCCCAGCGTCGGGTCGTAAACACACTGCGCCGTCGCCTGCATCGCAGCACTCTGCGTGTAACTGCCTACCGTTCCCGGAGGAATCAAAGCTGACGAAGCAGTCGAAACACAAGTCGCCACCGAACTCGACAACGCACAGTCCGTAGTCCCATCGATCATCGGAGCAGTCAACGGTCCCGTCAGCGTCCCACCCGTTATCGGCAATGCACCACTTCCAGATCCGCCACCAGACCCAATCGCTGCCGAGATCGAGGAATCGACATATCCCTTGTTCGCAGCCTGATTTGCACTCGTAGGAGCATTCGCAATCAACAACTCTTGAAACGCCGGCACAAACGCCATCCACGCCGTCTCAACATTGGTAGCAACACTCGGCGAGAGCCCAACAGCATTCACCGCATTCCCCTGCGTCGCGGAATCGCAGCCCACAATACCAGTCACAGTGTTATAAGCAATACGAAACACCTGCCAGCTCGTAGTCAGGCTCACCACCTGGTCCGCAAACACACAGCCACTCGCGCCCGTGCCACTAAGCTTTAACTCCTGCGTAGTCGCGCCGTCAGCCTTCGCCGCAATTTCCCACGTGCCCGACCCTGCAGGAAATCCCTTGCCCAGCAACAACTCTCCAGGTGCTCCGCGAACCACCCAAGCACCCGAAGTATCCCAGCCACCACCCACCGCCTTCACGTACGATGCCGTAACCGGAGCAGTGGAGTCCTTCCCAAACACACTCCCCGCCGCGACCGTCTCACCTAAAGGCGAATACAGATCCTCTGCCGAAAAAAACAGATCATTCAAACTCGCAAATGCCTGGTTCGCAGCCCCACCACCTAGCAACGCGAAATCAGCAGACACCGTCTCCGAAGGCGCCCGCGCAGCCTCCAGCCCAACACTTTCAAACCCCGTCGCGCTCGCTTGAATAAACGAATTCCCCAAACCCGCATCCGACAGTGAACTCGCGGCAATCCCCAGCCCATCAAACCTGTTTTGCGAACCCGAATAAATACCAGACACCCCAGCACCCAGTACCAGCGCCGGATAGGTCGCACTCGAAGCAGTAAGCGTTCCGCCACCACCCAACCCAGTACCGATTGTTCGTGAACCCGCGGCATTCCAGACCGTGTATCCACCCACGCCCTTGAGCAGGTTTCCACCCACGAACGTCATATTCGTCCCGGCAATCAGGTTCACCGGCCGCGCAGCAACAGCCGTTCCAGAAGCATTCACTACCGCAGTCGTTGTCCCCGAGCAGCCAACTCCACCACCCGTCACCGAAACAGTCCCCAGCGATCCATCGGAATTCACCGCAGCATTCGCCGCAGCCGTGCAACTCCCCGAGAAGCTAATCGGCACCGTAGGCCCATAAGCCTCGAAACCCAGTCCATGCTCAGGACCAACCGTAACCGAAGTTACCGCCCCACTCGCCGCATGAACCACCAGCGCAGGCTGCACCACAATCCACTCCGGGTTCACCACCGCGTTCCGCACAGTCCATCCCGACTGCGCACTCGCAAAGTCCAGCAGCAATCCCGTAGCACTCTCGCCCGTAGCCGCCGAACTCCAAGCTTGCAGCACCACATCATCCAACACACCGTTCGATCCCGCACCAGCCAAAAATCCATGTGCCGCCAGCACCGTCACATTCTGCCAGCGGTTCGAATCCGCAGTTAGACCCGCTGGCGCCGCAACCGGCAATGCAGGAACAGCTATCCCAGTCCCCACCCCGCGAATATCAATGTTCCGAAAATCCGAAGCCAACGGCCACTGCCCCAGGTACATCCCGCATGTATGCGTCGAATGCGCCCCATACGCTGCCAGCGGATCAATCCCTGAAACCGCAATCCCAATGTTCTCGACATCTGCTACACGCAGACCATTTCCACCCGCACCCGTTGCCGCAGGCATAGCAATCGCACAGTTTCCAATCGACCATCCCGCCCCGCTCCCCGCAATCCCTGTTAGACCGTTGCCTCCTGGTGAAAACACACTCCCCAATTCCACACTTCGATTCACTCCACAACTGCCCGCAGCCGACCGGCCCTCTGCCTGCGAGCACGAAACATCCACGCTCCCATCTACATAAATCGTAAAGTCATGCAGCCGCGTATTCGCCAGCAAATTGGTAGCATCCGGAGCAGAAGCCAAAACATCCTGTCCCGGAAATCCCATCAGCGCCGAAGCCTGCCGACCCTGTCCACCAATCGATTCCCCATGCCAAATCAGTTGCTGCGTCTTGCAAGTTCCCGCAGGCAGCACCAGCACGATCGCATGACCCGCCGTACTCTGCGCAAATGTAAAATTGATCGCCGCCTGCAAAGCCGCCGTATCATCCGTAACGCCATCGCAGACCGCGCCAAATTCCTTCACACTCCGCTCATGCTGCTGTGCACCCGAGGCCCGCAGATCCTCAACGCGAATTCCACCTGCGTTCGCAAACGTGTCAGTCCCTGTATAAGTCCCTGGCACCATCATTGAACCGCCCGCCGTAGCGGCAGCTATCTGCGTCGCCTGCAAAGTAGACTGTGCCGATCCAGGCTCCGGCGCATAAATACCATTCAAAGACTCAGCAAGCAGGGGCCCAGCTATCACTCCACCACCCGAAAGCCCGCCCGCAGAAATCTCATCCACATAGTGCTTATCCGCAGCCATCAACGGAGTCGTCGGATCACCCGCAAGAATCAGCGGACCCGTCAACGTTCCGCCACTGCTCGTCAGCAGGCTTCCCTCCAGCTCGGCAATCGCCTCATCCACGTATGCCTTGCTTACCGTCTGCACCGCTTGTGCCGCAGGCATTAACTGAGCCCGCACCTGCGCGATCGATGCACTCGCCGCCGCAGGAACCACCCAGTACTCCGTGTTCACCGTGCCATCCGCCAGATGATAGACAGCCGTGTAATAAAGTCCCGCGGGATTCGCCCCCAGGTTTGGCGTCAGGTTCACACTCAAGAACCCATCTGCGCCAATCGTCACGACCGTGTTCCCCGCCGCCACAGCCAGGTTCGTATTCGTCGTGAACGCAGGCCAACTCAGCAAGAGAGTTCCTGAACTAGGCGCGCCGCTCGCATCATAAACGGTTCCCTGCACAGTCGTCGTGGTCACTCCCTGCGCATTCACACTTAGCGCAAGTACCAGCAACACCGCGCACACCAAGAACCAACCTGCCAAACGCAACCACGTCCAATTCGTGCCCTTCATAAGCAGACATCCTTCCCAAACTCAGCACATCGCGGCGAAGCCGCGCGATTTTTTTTCGCCCAGCGCCAGGCCTTCGAATCAAGGCCCGGCGCTGTGCATTCGTCCCACTCCACTTTCGGCTTTACAAGTCGACGTCCCGCTTCGAAAGATCCTTCCAAAGCACAGTCGCCAGGCTCTCGTATACCTCCACTGGAACGGCTCTCCGCCTCTTCATCCTGGCCGCCAATTCAAGCAACAACTTCACGCTGGGCAGATGCATTTTCCGGATGTTCTCCATAATGCAAGTCATGATCTCCCGTAAGTTGTTGCGAATTTCCCAATCGGCCATCTCGCACAACATGTCATCAGCGTCCTCCAAAGTCACCAGGGCTTTCTTCTGACCCCACTCCGGCCTCTCGCCAAAATACCTGTCGTCCTTTGCCGCCTCACTGACTTCATCCCCTTCGGCCATCGCACCGCCATTCGACAATTCCCGCAGAAATAGAAAAAGGAAGGCAGCGCCACGCGCCCCTCCCCATTTCCTTTCATCGATTGTTCTCAGCTTACCCAATCTCCCAATAATTCTCTGCAATTTCCAGCGGAAATAAATCAGACTCCCAATCTGCGTCATACAGATGCCTAAATTGACCCAGGTCACGAACGGCAGGTCCTCGTTATTGGGGTAGTCGTGCGGTCAGACTGAAAAAAATCTAAGACAAGAAGCACCTTCGTGTTGACATCCGACCCAAACCAGCGCAAACTCGTCTCGGATGCCTACCCAAAGCGAACAACCCGATCGCACACCGCTCCTTCAGGGAACTCTCGACCTGCTAATCCTTCGAACCCTCGCCTACGGCTCCTGCCACGGCCAAGGAATCGCTCGGATCATCCAGCGCCAGTCAGAAGAAGCCTTTCTCGTCGACCACGGCTCTCTTTATCTCGCACTGCAGCGACTCGAAGACCGCAAACTTCTCACTGCCAAATGGGGAGTTTCGGAAAACAACCGTAAAGCCCGCTTCTACTCCCTGACCGCCAAGGGCCGCGCCGAACTCACCAGCAAAACC
>Ga0302140_10004271_pt1 | contig 18176 bp, 14 predicted proteins | sample I_Bog_E1_1_FD_202095 | JGI IMG/M metagenome (GOLD analysis project Ga0302140, IMG submission 202095) | Peat permafrost microbial communities from Stordalen Mire near Abisko, Sweden - I_Bog_E1_1 | ecosystem: Environmental > Terrestrial > Soil > Wetlands > Peat | place: Sweden: Abisko, Stordalen... | reverse complement strand
GTTTTTAGCTTCATCCCCTTTGCCAGCATGTTTGTTGTGGGGCACAGGTTAGCCCGCTGCCGGTGCGTGGTTGGCTCGCGCATGCCTTTTCGAATGCACGTCTAAGTTAACTGTGGATTAGCTCTTTTAAGGGCGTTGATCTAACCGCTCTGGAGGCTGTTCTTGTCGACTTCTCGGATTACGGTTCCCGCCGCGCAGTTTGCTCAGAAAGTAAAGCAGCGGTATCCCCAATACGAATCTGTTCCAGACGAACTCTTGATCAGGGCTTTTCTTCGGAAGAATCCTCAATACCGGGGGATCTACCAGGGAGGCGAGCCCATCTGCGTCAGTTGGGAGCGGCCTGTCGCGATGCCTTCCGTGCAGGATCGCCAGTCAGCGCCCGTCGCGATTGCCATCGCAGAGGAAATCACCAGGCCCGCATATCTGGACCGCGCCTCGAACGGTGTTCCGATTGCCAATGCGGTGGTCGCCCGCCATCACAGCCAGGAAATGTCCTGGCAGAGCACGTTGCATTTGGAGCAAGAGCCCGAATCGCCATCTCAGGAACAGGAACCAAATGCGGCAGCAACGGCGTGTCCGGTGTGTGGTGAATTAAGCCCCGGCGTTGAATCTCTGTGTGCGAAATGCAGTCAGCTGTTTGAGCAAGTAATAACTGTATCGGTGACTGCGGAGGATGCTTCCGGAGAGCAAATCGGTCCCGTAGAGGTTGAGCCATCCCACAGCAGCTCGCAGGGCAGGTGTGATAGCGAACTGGCCGGGCCACAAGTTCCGCGGGAAGTTGGTGCAGCGGACGTAGGGTCTGCGGCTACTGCATCGAGAGGGATCTCCAAACCTCTCCGCACCCTGCGGGTCGCTGCTTACGTCGGCGTAGGAATCGCCTTTGTCGGGATGGTCGCGATGATTGTTGCAGGAAATGGGGTCACACAATCTGTTTCCAGGGAACTGCTTTGGGATTTCGCGGCCAACCACAGCGGGCCTAACCTGAAAGCCGCCCTGCCGGTGGACGTGGCTCGTGAAACCGTTGCAGAACTGCAAAGGGAGGTCAACATGGCCAATCCCTCGCGGGATGCAATCCACATAACCTCCTTTCTCAAAGGCAGATTCATTGCCGGTCAAGGTGGGGAACAGGTGCTCATGACTCTGGTTCAGCGCCACACCCGGGCTTCCAGTTCATCGAATGAATCCACCTATTTCGCCGTCGTTCAAGCAGGCAAGACTTTGGGCGTCTTCCCCGCAGGGGGGCTGAACACTATATTGCGTGTCGTGCGTATTCCGGACGCGAACGTGGACTACGTCTTGGCCGCTAAGGATAGTTCGAATCAGGCAACCGAGATTGCGAATGCTCAGGTCGTCTCCATCGAAGATGGCAAGCACATTGAAGTGATTGACGACCTGGGAGTAGTCCACATTAGTTCCTGCGGTACAGGCCTCCCGCAACGCAAAACGGTCGCAGCGAGGATCTACTTTCAATCAGCAGACACTGGCGCACTCAAAGTGTTTCCTTACGAGCATTTCGTGGCGCCCTGTGAGGATGGAGGAAGCAGCTTCAGGCTTCTCAAGACCAGCGCGGATGACTCGCAGGCGGTTTTTGCAGCCATGATTCAGGCCGACGAAAACCAACCTAGCGACTCACTATTCCCGACCGTCCAGAGCTCGTCCGCCGAGCCTTCTAATTTCCTTGGCAGGGCGAGCAGTTTCATCGACCAGAAGACAGGTTCTGTTCGAAGCTACGTTAAATTACACTGTGGTTTCTGTAAGTGGCCATAACCCGAACAGCACCTATGCCGACCGTGCAATCGTCGTCAGTCGAACTTCTTCGCCAAACTCCCACAGCTTCTGCCGCAACCGGTTCACCTTCGCGTCCGTTGGAGCCGACACCATTGGCTGCGTCAGTGCCGGCCAGCGCCCCTTTGCTGCCAGAATTCTCTTCGCCGCCGTCTCCACCTTCGTTCTGAAGCGCGAACTCCGCAGAGCCTCTTTCAGAATTGCCTCGAACGCGCGCTGCACAAGTTCTTCCTTATGGCAGACAAGGTACATATCCGCTCCCGCCGCAATTGTCTGCACCGCTGCATCCTCAATGCTCGCCACCTTCAGTACGCCGCCCATCTCCAGATCGTCGGAGACCACCAGGCCCTTGTACCCAATCTTCTTGCGCAACACTTCGCCAATCCATTTCTTTGAGATCGAAGCCGGAACCGCATCGCCGGTCACTTCAGGGAAAGCGCAGTGTGCCACCATTACAAACGGCAACTGACGCGCCAACATGCGGTAGGGGACCAGATCCTCATTCCAAAGAGCCTTCCAGCTTTTCCGCACCACTGGCAACGCCACGTGAGAATCCAGCGTGCCGGCACCCAGCCCCGGAAAATGCTTGCCGCAGCCCGCGATTCCTGTGTCCTTCAACCCGCGCAGAAATTCTCTTGCATACGTCACCGTCGCCTTAGCGTCGCTGGATACCGTTCGCGATCCCAGCACGCTCTCGGATGCGGGAAAGCGCAGATCCAGAACCGGAGCAAAGTCCACGTTAAAGCCCAGCGCGCTTACCTCTCCGCCAATCAACCGCCCATGCTCGCGATAGTGTGGCCGGTGACCTGCCTGTACCACCTCCTGCACGCTTGCCGCCGGGCCAATCGCGTCCTTCAGTCGGTCCACCGTGCCGCCCTCCATATCCACGCAGCGGAACAGCGGCACAGCCGACTCCTTCTGCGCTGCCTTCAGCAACGCGTGCGTCTGCCGGGGCGACTCAATGTTGCGGGCAAACAGGATGATGCCGCCCGGCTTCAGCCCCTGCAAGGTCATGCGCAGGTTGCTTGAAAGTTCCGTTCCATCAAAACCAAAGGTGAGCAGTTGCCCAGCCAGCATCTGTAGATCTTGCGATGTGCGTGCCATATTGAATGGATTGTAGCCTGAATTATGTGATCGGTTGCTTTCAGTTTGTACCTGTTCGCTTCTCGCGTTATGCTGAGGCCATGGCGGTGCTTGCACTTTCCGATCTTCTGGGCCTCACCGTGTATGACTCGGTCGCGGTCAGGCTGGGCCGTGTGCGCGAGGTCGCGCTCCTGCCGCAGGAGGATCCAACCCGCATCGCCGCGCTCATTGTCCGCACCGCCGAGGGAGACCGTATCGTCGCCACCAACCTCCTTCGCACCGTCAACGGCGGAGTCCACACCGCAGCCGTTGCCGCCAGTCTCCCCAAGTACTCCAGCGGAGAAGGCATGTTGCTGTTGGAACGCGACCTGCTCGATCAGCAGATTATCGACGTACACGGACGCAAGGTTGTTCGCGTCAATGACATTGAGTTGGCGCTCGATCCTGAAGGCGCTGGCTCCCCGCTCGGCCTGCACCTTCGCATCGCATTTGTGGACGCTGGAGCTCGTGGAGCGGTCCGACGCCTGCTCAAAGGAATGCTGCCGCGTTACGCGCTCGCAAAGTGGCTGCAGCGTATTCCTTCGCGTAACATTCCGTGGGAGTTCGTCAATCTCATTGAGACCGACCCGGCCCGCCGTGTTCGCCTCAAGATTTCCTCAGAGCGGGTAGCCAAGCTCCATCCGGCAGATATTGCCGACATCATCGAAGAACTTTCACCCGCCGAACGCGACGCTGTCTTCCAGACACTCGACGAAGACGTCGCCGCCGACACCCTCGAAGAGATCGACCCCAAGCTCCAGGTTTCCATCCTCAACGCCATGGAGTCCGAACGCGCCGCCGACATTATCGAGGAGATGGACCCGGACGCGGCCGCCGACCTGCTCGCCGACCTGACCGACGAGCGCTCAGACGCAATTCTTCAGGAGATGCAACCTGAGGAGCGTCAAGAGGTCGAGGAACTTCTCGAATTCGAAGAAGACACCGCCGCCGGACGCATGACCACCGATTATATGGCGCTCGCGCCCACCGCCCGAGTCCATGATGCTGTGGAGATGCTCAAGAACTTCGACGGCGGGCTGGAGAGCATGAGCACCATCTTCCTGATTGGCGAAAATGAAAAGCTCGTCGGCGCCGTGCCACTCGCCAAACTGATTGTTGCGCACTCAGACACGCGCCTCTCGGAACTGGCCGCTGATCCGCTGATCTCCTGCACCAATGAGGCCGATGAGCGCGAGGTCGCGGAGATCTTCGACAAATACAACTTGCTCACCCTGCCCGTCGTAGATGAAAACGGCTCTCTCACCGGCGTAATCACCGCCGATGATGTGATTGCCATTCTCCGCGCCCAGCTCTAATTCGCGCGAACATACACATTTCCACCGCCGTGCCTTGAGCTTCCGCCTCATGCAATTTATGCTGGAGATTCCGATGTAAAGTCCAGTCCAAACCGGTCGCGTGGAATGATGAAGATGAAGCTGTGGAGAGTCCGTCTCATGATGTTCCTGGCCGTAGTTGGCCCGGGCTTCATCACCGCCAACGTCGACAACGACGCAGGCGGCATCTGGACGTACTCCCAGGCGGGCGCGCAGTTCGGCTACGGACTGCTCTGGGTGATGATCCCCATGACTCTGGCCCTCATCGTCGTGCAGGAGATGACCGCCCGCATGGGCGCCGTGACCGGCAAAGGGCTCAGCGATCTCATTCGTGAAGAGTTCGGATTCCGCATCACTTTTCTGCTCATGGCCGGACTGGTCATCACGAACTTCGGCAACGTCGTCGCCGAATTCGCAGGAATCGCCGGCAGCTTGTCGCTCTTTGGAATCCCTATCTGGGCCAGTGTGCCATTCTGTGCGGCTCTCGTCTGGCTCATGGTGGTCAAGGGCAGCTACAAGTCGGTGGAGAAGGTCTTCCTCGTAGCTTCGTTCATCTATCTCGCCTACATCGTCGCCGGAGTCCTCGCCCATCCCGACTGGAAGGCCGCGGGCATGGCCACCGTGATGCCACCCAATCCACATCTGTTTCGCAGTTCCAGTTATCTCTACATGGTCATCGGAGTCATCGGTACCACCATCGCTCCGTGGATGCAGTTTTATCTGCAATCTTCAGTCGTAGAGAAGGGAATCACCGAAAAGCAGTACGGGGCCTCGCGCCTTGATGTCATCGTAGGATGCATCTTTACTGACGTTGTCGCCTGGTTCATCGTCGTCGCCTGTGCCGCCACGCTCTTCGTCGCTGGCCACCATGACCTGAAAGACGGCGCGGAAGCTGCCGCCTCGCTCCGGCCACTTGCCGGGAAGTACGCCTACATCCTCTTCTCCGTCGGACTCTTCAACGCCTCGCTCTTTGCCGCTTCCATCCTGCCCATCTCAACCGCCTATGCGGTCTGCGAAGGCCTCGGCTTTGAGTCCGGCCTCGACAAAAGATTCAGCGAAGCGCCCTTCTTCTACTGGCTTTACACCGGCCTCATCGTCGCCGGTGCCGGAGTCATCCTGTGGCCCAACCTGCCGCTCGTCAAAATCACGATCCTTTCGCAGGTGGTGAACGGCGCGGTACTGCCCTTCGTCCTTGTCGCCATGCTCTTGCTCATCAATAAGCGCGAACTCATGGGTCGCCATATCAACTCGCGCTTCTTCAACTTTGTCGCATGGCTCACCACCATTATCATGATCGTCCTCACCGTCATGATGCTGTTCGGAACGAACGCCAGCTAAATTGAGTTGAGTTGTTCTTGAACTTGCTCTGAGGTGTCATCCTGAGCAACGCGAAGAACCCCTATGTCAATCGACAAAGAGAAACGTCGCCGCACCTGATTCCCCTCACCACTCCCCGGTCAGCTTCCAGAAAGCTCTCCGGATTCAGCGTCGCCCGCTCTTCCCAGCGTACTTCGCGAAAGATTCTATTCTCTATCTCTCCAGCGAACGTCTGTACCAGGAAGAAGTGCAACTCCACCGCCAGCCCTTCGGCATACTCGTGGAGTACGCTGGCAATCTCCTGCTCTACCGCAGCTTCAATTCCAAGCTCTTCGCGCAGCTCGCGCGCCAACGCAGCCCGTAACTCTTCGCCCGCTTCCACCTTGCCGCCCGGAAATTCCCACTGCAGCGCGAATGCCTGCTTTTCCGTACGCTGACAGATCAGCACACGGCTATCGCGCACAATCACCGCGGCTACCACCAGTTTTCGCCTTAGCCCCTCAGACAATCTTTTCCTCTATGTGCGCCACTTCGTCCAGCCCGCGAATCCCTTCCGGACGCCAGAATCTCTGCGGATACAGTGCCCAGCGTATTGCGCGAAGTCCCCCCGCCAGCGTGTGCGCCGGTGTGTTGAACAACTCATCGGCCACGCAGTACACTCGCCGTTCCTTCACTGCGGTGGTCTGCGCCCAGCCTTCGCGATTGCATACCTGTTGCAGCGGCACGCGATCACCCGCGCCGCACCATGCCGTCAAAATGATCTCCGGGTCGGCCACTGCCACTGCCTCTGCCGTGGTCTGCGCTCCCGGTTCGCCCACAAAGATTCCGCCCGCCGCCTCTACCAGTTCGGCAACCCACTTCTGTGATGAGATCAGCGGCTTGCCCCACTCCTCGCAATAAACGCGCTGCTTGATGAAATTCGCGGTATCCTGGCGCGTTTGCGCAATCTCGTCCTGCAGCCCACTAATCAGCTTTTCTCCCGCTACGTATTGATCGACCAGCTTTGCGAGCACACGAATATCGCCGTACACGTCGGCCAGTGCCTTGGGTGCCAGGGCCAGCACTCGAACGCCTGCCTTGAGAAGCGTCGCCAGTGACTCCATCCTGTACGGAACCGAGGTAATCACCAGCTCCGGCTTCGCCGCCAGAATCTCTTCGCTCTTCGTGGACCATGAATCCTCGATGATCGTCTGCTCGCCCTGTGCAATCTCCGGGCAAATATCCTTGCAATAGCGAGTGCAGGCAACTACCTCATGAAGTGCGCCTAAAGCCGCCAGGGTTACCGTGCTGCTTGGTTGTAATGAGACTATTCGCATATGAAAAAAGACCGCCTCATGCGGCCCATTGATTCTCAATCCTTATCTGCTCTCCAGCACAGGTATCATCCGGACACTGCCTATCGTTTCCGTCGATTTGAAAATACGCTCCACCTACCCGTTCTGCTCCGGCCAATATACGCTCCACCCCAACTCGGTCGCCATGGCCGCCAGGTCCGCGTTCGGATTCACCGCGTATGCGCTCTTTGCGCGCTCCAGCATCGCAAAGTCGTGCATCGAGTTTCCAAATACAGCGTCCACCGGCCGCCCAATGATCCCCTCGATCACCGTCTGCTTCAACTCGTCCGTCGGAACCCGCAGCAGCCGGTCGGTCACCAGACCGTCCTCGACCGCCAGGGTCGCGGCCAGCACACGTTCCGCAGGAATTCCAAACGCCGCCGCGCCCGCTTCAACCACCCAGTTATTCGTGCTGGAGACGGCCCAAAGCTCACAACCCTGCGCCGCCAGTTGACGCGTCAGCTCCCGCATCTCAGGAAAAATCCGTCGCCGCACCACCGCGTCGAAGAACTCGCTCGCGCAATCTCGCAGTCGCCGGTCTGTCACTCCCTTGTTGATCTGGATCATCTCGCCGCAGATGGCCAGTTCATCCACCCGCCCAGCGAGATACTCGTCATAACGATGCCGGATAGCGTTGGCAATCTCCGGAGAAACCAATCCCCGCTCCAGCTCCCAGTAGAAGAACTCAGCGCCAGCATCGCCTGACCACAACGTGCCATCGCAATCGAACACCGCAATCGCCGGATGCGTGGCCAGCACCTGTTGAACAAATTGAACCGAACTTAACGTTGGAGAGCTATGGCTCAAAACAATTGGCTCCTGTAATGAAAGAATTGGCTGTTGACCTCAGTCCCAAGGCGCTTTCCACGTCGTATCCGTCACCACCGCAGCCAGCGGATCGGAGGTCTTCACCGTCCGCACGTGCTCCCGGTTAGCAGAAAGAATCTCATCTGCCGCGCTCCATTGCTGTCCGCGCAGAAACAGCTCAATCATTCTGCGCCCCATCAGCACCGGGTGTCCTTGCAGCATCTCCGTCTCGGGAACCACCGCCCAGATCTCGTCGCCTGCGGCGCAATATTCCGCCACCATCCGGTGAACGGTCTCCGCCGTCAGCCCGTGGATGTTGAGTCCTGTAACCAGGGCAGCGTCGCGCCCGCGGTTCAACACCTCTTGCAGCGTAGCCCGCAGAGCCTCGGCGTCGTCTGTGTTTGGCGGCAGTTGCACCATGTACGCCGCCTTGGCCCACACCACCGGGGCCAGCGCCTCAGCGTCTGCTCCCACGGCCACCAACACCATCTCGGTATCGGCGTTCAAGGCCTCAATCAATTCCTTCACCGCGTCGCCCTTGGTGCTCCATCGCGACTCCCCGGCTCCTACCTGCGAGCCGGCCGCCAGAACTACTCCGCAAACGCCGGGGCTGTGCATATGCATAAAGGTAGCAGGAGCCGCGCCTCCTAGCCAGTGCTCTTCACAATCCGCTTTCGAACTTTAAGCGGGAGTCTAATGCAGCATTCGCGATCTGGGGTGGAATCTGCTCGCGCCTCGCGTTACAATAACCAGTTCAGTGGGGGACTATGGAAAAGAATGTTTCTGGAACCGAGCGCTTCAAGGCGCTCGCCGGCGATCCTCAAAGCCCTGCCCGCATCGCGCAGGTCACCTACGGCGGCAGCCACGAAGAGGAAGGCGTTCTCCTCACGACTCTCGACTCGGCCGTAAACTGGGTGCGCAAGAGTTCCATCTGGCCCATGACTTTTGGTCTTGCCTGCTGCGCCATTGAAATGATGGCCATGGGTGCGTCGCGCTTTGACATTGCCCGCTTCGGCGCCGAGGTCTTCCGTCCCTCGCCACGCCAGTCCGATCTCATGATCATCGCTGGACGCGTTTCACAGAAGATGGCCCCGGTTATTCGTCAGCTCTATATGCAGATGCCCGAACCCAAGTGGGTCATCTCCATGGGCGCATGCGCCACCTCCGGCGGAGTCTTCAACAACTACGCCATCGTGCAGGGCGTCAATCAATGGATTCCGGTCGATGTTTACGTTCCCGGATGCCCGCCGCGTCCCGAGCAACTCATCTACGCAATCACTCTCCTTCAGGAGAAGATCAAGAACGAGCGTGGCTCATTCAAACGCGCTCTCAATATTAGCGAGTAGCTACCAGCATCCAGCCGCGCGCACCGTTCTTTAGCAGCGTGCGCGGCCTCTTACCCGCATTCTCCTCATTGGAAGTTCGTTGTCGTCTATGTAGCGGGCAAGCTTTCGGCGGAAACCTCGGCAGCGCGGCGAATTGCCGGCCGAAGTTCAAAGTTCCACTTCCAGATGGCGAACAGTGGCGGATACACCACCAGTTCCATCAGAAATGATGTGATGATTCCGCCAACCAGCGGTACGGCGATGCGCTTCATTACGTCCGCGCCAGCGCCGTTTGACCACAGAATCGGCAACAGGCCGAACAGCATGCAGGCTACGGTCATGACCTTCGGCCTCAGGCGCTTCACTGCTCCGTGTTCAATTGCCTCTTGTAGCTCACTCCATGTGGATAGGCACCCGCGCGCGGCCGCATCGGCGCACGATAGGTCAAGATAGAGCAGCATGAAAACCGCTGTCTCAGCGTCCACGCCCAGCAACGCAATCAATCCCACCCAAACTGCGACGCTCATGTTGTAGCCCATCCAGTACAACAGCCAGATCGCGCCGATTCCCGAGAACGGAACCGCCAGAAGAATGATCGATGTTTTTGCGATCGATCCGGTGTTTGCGTAGAGAAGCAGAAACACCGCGAACAGCGTGATGGGCAACACAACCTTCATCCGCTCACGCACGCGCTGAATAGATTCGTATTGCCCGCTCCAGACAAGCTGGTATCCGGTAGGAACGTTTACCTTGGCCTGTACCGCGCGTTGTGCGTCGGCCACATAACTGCCCAAGTCGCGTCCAGCCACATCAACAAAAACATAGCCGCTCAATCTTCCGTTTTCGTCGCGAATCATTCCCGGACCGGAGCGCATGGAGAGCGTTGCCAACTCGCCGAGCGGCACCTGTGCCCCGCCAGGAATCTGCACCAGCACACGTTCCAGCGATTGCAGGTCGCTCCGATATCCGCGCATGTAACGCACGCTGACCGCGTAACGTTCCCGGCCCTCCACCGTAGTAGTCGCAGTCTGTCCGCCCACCGCAGTCATCAGCACAGACTCTGCGTCGTCAACGGTGAGACCGTAGCGAGCCAGTGCATCGCGCTTCAATGTGAAGTCGAGGAAGTACCCGCCAGTCGTACGTTCCGCATAAACACTGGCCGTTCCAGCAACTCCATGCAGCGCCTGCTCCACCTCGTGCCCAATGCGTTCGATTTCCTCAAGGTTGGAACCAAGCACTTTCACTCCAAGTGGCGTGCGGATACCGGTTGTCAGCATGTCAGTGCGTCCCTTGATCGGCATCGTCCATGCGTTGGTCACTCCCGGCATGGTCAGAGCTTCGTTCAACCCTCCCATGCCGTAAATAAGTTCAGCGCTGGTCTGCCTGTCCGTCCATATGTGGCGCAGAGCAGCATGGGTCCATTGCGGCAAGCGATGCGTGTACCAGCGCTCGCGCTCCGGCCACTCCTCGCGAGGCTTCAGAACCACAACGGTCTCCATCATGGAGAATGGCGCCGGATCGGTCGCGCTTTCTACGCGTCCTGCCTTGCCAAACACTGACTGCACCTGCGGGAAGCTTTGCAGAATGCGATCCTGTTCGCGCAGCAGCCTGCTCGCCTCGCCAACGGAGATTCCCGGAGTTGTCGTAGGCATATAGAGCAGGGTGCCTTCATCTAGCGGAGGCATGAACTCTGATCCAAGCTTGTTGTAAACCGGAATCGTCGCGGCCATCATCAACAACGCAACCGTGATCGGAACCCACTTGTGATTGAGCGAGAATTCCACAACCGGCTGATAGATTTTCATCAGCGGCTTGCTGATCGGATGCTCTTCTTCGCTCCGAATCTTTCCCACCAGAATCGCACTCGCTACACGCGCCAGCCATTTTGGCCGGAACTCAAAATTCTTCACCCGCGTCAGCAGCAGGCGCATTGCGGGATCAAGCGTGATTGCCAGCAGCGCGGCAATCACCATAGCCAGCGTCTTGGTAAGTGCAAGCGGCTTGAATAGCCGGCCCTCCTGCGCCTCCAGGGAGAACACCGGCATAAAGGACACGGCAATCACCAGGAGCGCGAAGAAACTTGGCCCTCCGACTTCTTTCACTGCATCGATAACCACGCGGCGATAATCCTGCTTGCGCCCTCCAGTTTCCCAGTGCTCCAGTTTCTTGTGCGTCTGCTCCACTACCACGATGGCGGCGTCCACCATCGCGCCGATGGCAACCGCAATTCCGCCGAGCGACATGATGTTGGCGGTCATCCCCGAAAGTTGCAGAGGAATAAATGCAATCAGGATCGTGACCGGAATCGTGATGATGGGAATCGCCGCGCTCGGAAAATGCCAGAGGAAGACCAGTATCACCAGGCTGACGATAAGCAGTTCTTCAATCAGAGTGTGCCGCAGATTCTTCACGGCACGGTCGATCAGGTCCGAGCGGTCATAAACCGGAACAACGCGCAAGCCCTTGGGTAAAGACGGTTGCACCTGTGCAAGTTGCGCCTTCACGCCCTCGATCACCTTTTCCGCATTTTCGCCTGCGCGCATGATGAGCACGCCGCCGACGGCCTCGCCTTTGCCGTCCAGGTCGGTAACGCCGCGTCTCATCGCCGGTCCATAGGCCAGCGTAGCTACATCGCGCACGCGCACGGGAGTTCCACTCTGCGCGTTGGTGAGCAGTACGATGTTTCCAATGTCATCGAGCGAACGAATGTACCCGCGTCCGCGCACCATGTACTCGCGCCCGCTGAATTCCACCAGGCGTCCGCCAACGTCGTTGTTTGATTTGCTGATGGCATCTGCAACGGCGCTCACCGGCAGTTTGTAAGCCTGAAGCTTGATCGGATCAAGATTTACCTGGTACTCACGCACAAACCCGCCAACCGGAGCGACCTCCGCCACCCCGGGCAACGATTGCAACGCATATCGCAGATACCAATCCTGATAGCTGCGCATCTGCTCCAGGCTGTATTGCCCGCTGTCATCTACCAGCGCATACTGATACACCCAACCCACGGCAGTGGCGTCCTTGGCCAGTTCGACGCTTGCGTCCTTGGGCAGGCGAGTGGTGATGGAGTTGAGATATTCCAGCGTGCGCGAGCGCGCCCAATAAATGTCTGTGCCCTCGTCGAAGATGATGTAGATATACGAGTAGCCGAAGTCGGAGAAGCCGCGAATGTCCTTCACTTTCGGCATTCCAAGCAGCGCAGAGGTGATGGGATACGTGAGTTGATCTTCGATGATATCCGGGCTGCGATCCCACTTGGCGTACACGATTACCTGCGTGTCGCTCAGGTCCGGGATCGCATCAAGTTTGGTGTTGCGCATCGCGCGATAGCCGAAGATCGCCGCCACACCAATCAGGATCAGCACCAGCATCCGGTGACGCGCGCTGAACTCAATGATCGCGCCGATCACTTTGCCCCTCCCATGTCCATGGGAGCATTCAGCCGTGTGTCGGAGTCGAGCAGGAAGTTGCCGCTCTCCACGATGGTCTCGCCCTTCTTCACGCCCGAAGTGATGATGGTTTTCCCGTCCACCGTCGCACCCATGGTGACTTGGCGCGGCTCGAAGGTGGCGTCATCGCGAGCCAGAAAAACTGTCTGCATGGTGCCGCCGTTCAGCACGGCCTCGGCAGGTACAATCGTATGACGCCCATAGTCGATTGTGAGTTCCACATTTGCCAGCATGTTCGGCTTCAGTACCAGTCCCTCATTCGCAACCTCAATCCGAATCTTCGCCGTGTGCGTCTGCGCATCGAGCACCGGGTAGCTGTAGCCAACGCGGCCAACAATCGTCTTTCCGGGAGCATAGGGAAAATGAATCACCGCCTTCTGTCCAACCTTGACGTAAGGAAGATCAGCCTCGAAGACGTCGGCCGTCACCCACACCCGCGAGAGATCGGCGATTATGTACAACTCCATGTCGCCCGCCGTAGAGGTATGCGGAAACGCCTTGCGATCCATGATGAAGCCGCTGACGGGCGAGTACACGGTGATGGTTTTGCTCACCTGTCCCGTGCGGTCCAGGTCTGCAATCTGCTTGTCTGTCAGATCCCACAGCTTCATTCGTTCCCGAGCGGACTCCATCAGCGACTGCGAACTCTTTGCCACTTCTTCAAACTGCGAATTGCCAAGTTGTTGCTGCCCTCGGCGGGCAATCAGGTATTCCTGCTGCGTCGCTACCAGGTCAGGGCTGTACACCGTGAACAGTGCCTGCCCCCGGCGTACCAATTGCCCGACAAAATTTGCGTAGACCTCTTCAACCCAGCCTGCGGTTTTCACATGGACATGAGCGATTCGTGTCTCATCCGCGGTTACAACTCCAGAGGTTCTCAGCGTGCGGCTTACGCTCTCCTCTTCCACCATGGTCAAGCGCACTCCAAGAGCCCTCTGCTGGCTCTTGGGCATATGGATGGCCCCTGTCTCCGCGCTTGCTTGCTCAGCCGGCGTCTTCGACTCATACATCGGAACCAGCGCCATGCCGCAGTCTGGCGCAATACCCGCTTTGTCAGAGTGGTACGCCGGATGCATCGGGTCATACCAATAGAGAATGTGTTTCTGCGGCTCCGTGCTCGCAGCTTTGGGTTGACTAGCCGCCAGTACCGTGTGCGAAGCTCCGCGCAGAGTGAAGTGTCTTCCAAATAGCAGGAGTGCAAGCAGGGCGATAGCGGCCACCAGTGCAGTGATTCGAATGAAGATCTTCATCAGTGTGCCTCCGGTGCGCTCGGCGCATCCATGTTGCCGGTTAACCCGCGAATGCGGGCAATGGCGATTTCGTAGTCGGCGCGCTGCCGGTGATAGTCGAGTTCGTAGGAGTAGATCGCGGTGTAGCTGGTGAGCACCGTTAAGAAGTCCACGTTGCCAACCGTGTAGGAGGCCTGTGCCGAGTCGCGTGCCAACTCCGCCTGCGGCAGTATCGCTTGATCGTAGAGGTCCAGCATCTGCTTCGCCGTTTGAGCTGCGGCGTACGCCTGTCGCAACTCGTAGCTCAGATCGAGACGCCGCGCCTGTTGCCCCTGCTGGGCGGCGCGCACGCGCAACTCACCTTCTGCAATCTCCTGATGAATTCGCTCGCGGTGAAACGCCGGGAGGTTCACCGTGAACTGCATTCCATTCATGTCAGGCAGTCCGGTTCGCTGCTCGTACATGTAGCCCACACTGAGATCGGGAACTCCGCTCTTGCGGCTCAAGGCAAGAGCGGCGCTTTCGCGCTCACCCATGCGAACCTCACGGGCAAGCATAAGGTCATTGGCTTCGGCAATTGATGAGAGCGTTTCAATCGCCGGCAGGACAGTCGGAGATGGCAACGCAGCGGCGGCTGGCAGTGGCGTACCGGCCGGACGACCCATCAGCGTATTCAAGCGCGCCGCCGAAGTCAGGCGCTGCTGCTGCAGTGCTGCCGTGCGCTGCAAGAGCATTGAAATCTCAAGCCGCGCCCGCAGTACGTCCTGCTGCATCGCCTTGCCTACGCGATAGCGCGCCTCGGAAATCTCGGCGAGTTGCACCAGTCGCTGATGGTTGCGTGCGGTAATTGTCAGCGCCACATCATAGTAGGAATAGTCGAAGAATGCCGCCCGTGCCTCGGTAAGAAGGTTCCGGCGGGCCGCGCTCTCGGAAACTTCCTCTACCGCGACATCTTTTCGTGCCACATCGCGCTGCAATGCGCGCTTGCCGCCCAACGGGATCATCTGCATGACGGACAGTCCGCGGTAGCTCGAGGGATCGTTGTCCTGCACCTTGAATGGCACCGGGTTCCCCATCCAGGAGACAGTCACCGTGGGATCAGGCAGTACGCCCACCTGCGGCATATGCGCTCGTTGTGCGGATACCAGCGTCGCCGCGCGCGCCAGCGCCGGACTCGCCGACAAAACCTCGCGCTCAACATCCTCCAACCGGAGCTCATCTGCCACGGAGGGCCGAGCCGTGCTCTCCGCAGTGGGGCGAGCACTTTGAGTCTGCTGCGCCAATGCCAGCGGCACCATCAGAAACACACAACACAATTGTCGAAACATGTTCATCTCTCTTCCAAAGCGATTGCCAAGCCACGCCCATACGGACCAATGGCCTCAGGGCAAAGTCAGCAGCAGGGAAGAGATGTCAGATAAGAAGAGTGCAGAGGAGCGATAAAGGAGACTTCAATTGCGGGGGAGTAGCAACAGTTTCCACGCGGGGCGCGGCAGTAACCACCAGGTACGCAACGACGGATGCAGTCGGCATGAGCGCGACCTGCATCGGAACCACGATCTGTGCGGAAAGCCCGCTCACCAAGGGCACAGGAGCGCTACGCTCGCAACACGGAGCCGCTGGAGCCTGCCCGTGTTTCGACGAGCCAGTACCCGCAAGCTGTGCAGATTTCATCATGGCGCAATGTGAGCATCCGGACTTGGCCGCGGTAGCCGCAGACCCGCAGATCGCAAAGCTCAACACCGGTGCCAGCAGCACCGTGAAGAGTAGTCCAAGCGACATGAGCCTGCGCAATTGCATGAATCATTTATACACCCGCTTGCGACTGAGACGTGTGATAGAAATCACGTCTGCCGAATTCCGTATCCAGAATGCAACAGGCCCTCCGCCTTAGCGGAGAGCCTGTTGTCTGCGTTTGCAGAAGTTTAGTACATGCCGCCCATACCGCCACCGCCGCCGCCGTGCATAGGAGCTTCGGACTTCGGTTCCGGAATCTCAGCCACCAGCGCTTCGGTGGTAAGCATCAGGGCCGCAATCGAACCTGCATTCTGCAGGGCCGTGCGGGTCACCTTGGTCGGATCGATGACGCCGGCCTTCACCAGGTCAACAAACTCACCGGTCTGGGCGTTGTAGCCGTAGGCGGTGTCCTTGTTGTCGCGGATCTTGCCGATAACCACAGCACCCTCTTCGCCGGCGTTGGCGACGATCTGGCGCAAAGGCTCTTCCAGAGCGCGCTTCACGATGTTGGCGCCGATCTGCTCGTCGCCGTGCAGTTTCAGGGCTTCCACGGCGGGAATGCAGCGAATCAGCGCTACGCCGCCGCCCGGGACGATGCCTTCTTCAACAGCCGCGCGAGTTGCGTGCATGGCGTCTTCCACGCGAGCTTTCTTTTCCTTCATCTCCGTCTCGGTAGCTGCGCCGACCTTGATCACCGCAACGCCGCCCACGAGCTTCGCCAGACGTTCCTGGAGTTTCTCGCGATCGTAGTCGCTGGTGGTCTTGTCGATCTGGGCACGAATTTCCTTCACGCGTCCGCTGATGTCCTCAGACTTGCCCGCGCCTTCGACGATGGTCGTGTTGTCCTTGTCGATGGTCACCTTCTTGGCATTGCCGAGATCGGCCAGCGTGATGTTTTCCAGCTTCAGGCCGAGGTCTTCGGTAATGGCCTTGCCGCCGGTCAGAATCGCGATGTCCTGCAGCATTGCCTTGCGGCGATCACCAAAGCCAGGAGCCTTGACGGCGGCCACGTTCAGCGTGCCCCGCAGTTTGTTGACCACCAGGGTAGCCAATGCTTCGCCGTCAATATCTTCGGCGATGATCACCAGCGGGCGTCCGCTCTTGGCAACCTGTTCGAGCAGCGGCAGAAGGTCCTTCATGCTGCTGATCTTCTTTTCGTGAATCAGGATGACGGCGTTTTCGAGCACGGCTTCCATGCGCTCGGCATCGGTCACAAAGTAAGGCGAAAGGTAGCCGCGGTCGAACTGCATGCCCTCAACCACTTCCAACTGCGTCTCCATGGTCTTGGCTTCTTCCACGGTGATCACGCCGTCCTTGCCGACCTTCTTCATGGCTTCGGCAATGATGTGGCCAATGGTCTCATCGTTGTTGGCGGAGATCGTGCCCACCTGGGCAATCAGCTCTTCGCGATCCACCGGCTTGCTCAGTTTGTCGAGCGCGCCCGGAATGCGGTTGCCTTCTTTGTCCACCGAGCCGTTGACGGCGAGGATGGCCTTTTCGATGCCGCGCTTGAGCGCCATCGGATTCGCGCCCGCAGCCACGGTCTTCACGCCCTCGCGGAAGATCGCCTGGGCCAGAACGGTCGCTGTGGTGGTGCCGTCGCCGGCGATGTCGCTGGTCTTGCTGGCGACTTCCTTCACCATCTGTGCGCCCATGTTCTCGAGCGTGTCCTTCAGCTCGATTTCCTTGGCCACTGTCACGCCGTCCTTGGTAATCAGCGGCGAACCAAACTTCTTTTCGATAACAACGTTGCGACCCTTCGGTCCGAGCGTAACCTTGACTGCATCTGCCAAGACATTTACGCCGCGGAGAATCGCCTGACGGGATTCCTCACCGTGAACAATCTGCTTTGCCATTGTTAAAAGCTCCTTCGAAATTCTTCAACTGCTCCACGCGGGCTCATCCCGCAGGTGGCTGGAAACTCAAACGGCGGCCAATGAGCCGCCAGCTATCACTTACCCAGAATGCCGAGGACTTCTTCTTCGCGCATGATCAGCAGCTCTTCGCCGTCGATCTTGATCTCCGTACCGGCATACTTGCCGAACAGGATGCGGTCGCCAGCCTTCACGGCCAGGGGAAATACCTTGCCTTCATCGTTGGACTTGCCCTTGCCGACGGCGATTACTTCGCCTTCCTGCGGCTTGTCTTTCGCCGTGTCCGGGATGATGATGCCGCCACGAGACGTTTCCGCCTCTGCAATGCGGCTCACGACAATACGGTCATGCAGCGGGGTAAGCTTCGTAGTAGTTGCTGTAGCCATTCGTGAAACTCCTTTCGGGATTGAGTGAAACTGTGCGGCGGACGCCGCATCTCAAACGTTGACGCGAGCAACGTCCGTGGAGGACGTTGTTAGCACTCTCGCCATACGAGTGCTAATGTATCCTGTCCATCGAAAGTATGTCAAGTACCACATGAGCGTAATTAACTCATATTTTATAATGTCCAGAGCTGATATGTTCGGCCAAAAGCCCAAATCCTCCTAGGTCTTCACCTCTTTGCAGCAAAGGTTCCCACCCGGCCCGCTTCCGCATACAATTAAAACCACTCAGGAGTGCGTCCTGCCTCTAAGTCCACGGAATTTCGAGGGATCTCATGAAGCCTCCATTCGTCCTGATCATCGCCCTGTCGCTCCTCATACCCCTGTGCCTGTCAGCGGGGAACAAGAAGAATGCTCCGCCAGAGCTGTTCAGCACTCTCAGCTTTGTAGTTCTCAGGGATTCCGATGGCAAGCCGA
>Ga0302140_10004266_pt1 | contig 18184 bp, 12 predicted proteins | sample I_Bog_E1_1_FD_202095 | JGI IMG/M metagenome (GOLD analysis project Ga0302140, IMG submission 202095) | Peat permafrost microbial communities from Stordalen Mire near Abisko, Sweden - I_Bog_E1_1 | ecosystem: Environmental > Terrestrial > Soil > Wetlands > Peat | place: Sweden: Abisko, Stordalen... | reverse complement strand
CACGTGATAGGTGGCGAGAAAGCGACAGAGCGCGGGGCGGGGATTGACGTTCGCCGGAGCAACGGCGTAGAAGAGATTCTCCAAGCGGTTGTATTGATGGGCCACCAAGTACTCCTGGATGAAAGGTTGCCCGAGGAGCGGCTCGTACTCCATGCCGAACTTCGGAAAGTCGGGGCCGACGGGAAGCCCGGTCCGGCCGGCCTGCAGCGTCGCGTAGCCGCCGATAATGCGAAAGCGCATCTCGTCATCAGCCTGCCAACTCATCGCTTCGGTGTCGAGTGACGTGGCGAAGGGGTAGGTGAGCACGACGGTCCCCGACGGAATCACGTTCAGCGCGGACTTCGTGTCCGGTGGATAGGTGGCGGTTTCGGTCTTGAAGGGCAGACGGGGGACGATGAAGGCGACCGACAAAAGGAGCACCAGGGCGGCGCTAGCTCGACCGAGCGACGCCGTCCAAGTGAGCGACGTTCGATCAGCGATGGTGCGCACGAGCCGGTCGCCCCCAATAGTGAGGGCGATGACCGCGAAGAGCCACACGACGAAGGCGAATCGCGCCGGCACGATGTTGTCGAAGATCGAAACGTGGGCGAGGAGCGCTTCGGGTAGCCGAACGCGCGTCTCGTGATCGTTGATCGTCAGCGGTGACCCCAGGGACAGAAGCAGTGCGACGAACGCGAGAATGGCCGAAAAGACGACAATCCGGTCTTTCCGCCATCGAACGGCCACGTAGGCGAGGAGTAGGACCGCGGGTATGCCCAGATAGGTCGAGTTCTCGCTCAAGTTCCCGTAGACGAATCGCCACGATATCCCCCAGAGCCGGTAGAGCGTCATCGCCTCGTTGAGGGTGGGGACGAATGGTCCATAGAGATCGGCGTGATAGAGCTGCAGCGCGTGCGTTGGCAGGACCGTACCGACGAGGTGCCCCGGGGCAATGAGGAGGCACCAGAAGTACCAGCCGTCGATGACGAGGAAGACGGCCAGCGCCGGACCGGTCGCGCGAAGAAGGCCGCCGAATCGGTGAGAGAGGTCGCCACGATCGACGACGACGAGACCGACGAGACCGACCGCGACGACGACCACTAACAGCCCCAGCAACTCGGGCGAGATGAGGACTTGGGCCCCAGCAAGGACGCCGAGCAGTACCCCCATCCGTATGGGCCGTCGCCGCTGCTCGAAGAGGAGCTCGTAGAGGCACCAGACGATGATTGGGGGCAGCGGCGCGAAGACGAGATTGAGGTGGCTCTGTCCTTGAGTCACCATGTACGGTCCAAATCCGTAGGCGAGGCCGCCCACGAAGGCCGCGGGCCAACGGCACCAATTACGTAACACCAAGAACATCGCTCCTGCGCTGCTCGCGAAGGCCAGGCGAAGAAGGATGTTGAACGCCGCGATGGGGCCGAGCAGGAGGGTTACGGGTGCCGCCACCAGACCGAGCAACGGGGCCGAAGTGTTGTCGGCGAGATTGACGCTGTGGGGGTAGTCAATAAATCCGGTCTGGAACAGGCTGAGTCCGTGTCCCAGGGCGTAGGGCACCCACGCCAAGAACCACGTCATTTGAGCAGGATCGCCGAACCCTCCGGGGGCGAAGGGCACGTTGGGCAGTCGCGACGTATTCCAGGGCGGCGCGGGCCAAAAGACTGCGATTGAAAGGGCGACGAACGTGACAAGACATATGGCAGTTACCGGGCGGCTGGTAGCGCGACCAGGGACCAAGGTGATGGTTGAGTCACTTTTGGGGTGTGACTCAGCCACGGCGAAAGCGTACCAATGAAGGAATTTGAAGTCCGGGACACCCCAAAGGACATACCGCACGCTCGGACCTAGTATCGCCTGTGAAGTACCGAGTGAAGAAATTGGCTGATGGAACGTGCGAAGGGGTGCGGACGGATGAGTGCCGAGACGATTGGGAGCGCCTTGGGGGAGAAGCGCCGAGCGCTCGGACTCGAAAAGGGTCAAGCGGCAGACAAAATAGGCATGAGCCGGACCACCTACAGTTCCTACGAGCAAGACGCCCAACGCCCATCGGTCGACGTGTTTCCGGCTCTCGCAAGCTTCCTAGAAATTTCTATTGAAGAGTTGCTCGTCCTTTATGGAGCCACGTGCGTTGCAGCGATGCGTCCGTCATTGGATCGACTGTTGGCAACCCAAGTTGATGGTTCTATCGAAGTGAACTCCACGGAGGAGATTCAGCCGGTATCGGAAAACCTTAGATCGAAGGTCACGGAGTCAAGCGATGAGAGACTTGCGAATTCTGTGGAGATGCCCGAAACGACCTTGCCGATTGAGGTTGAAGCGGAGACCTACACCATCAACTCGCCAGTTGTAGTGGACTCGACGGACTCACTCGACTCGCGTAGTTGTGGAGGAGCTGAGGCAATTCAGGATCCGGTAGGTCTTCGAGAGTTTGAAGTGACACCGTGGTCAACGCAACATGATGACGCACCTTCCAGTGCGGAGCAACCGAAACTCGACCGAGCGACGATGTTTGAGTCGTCTCCTATGGTCATTGAGTCGCCGGTACTTGATGATCGCGCGAAAGACGTAGACCGCAAGAAGAAGAAAAAGAAGAAAAAGAAGAAAAATTAGAGCAAATTCCGCAGAAGTGCCGTGGTCGCAACGTGTCAGACGGATCGGTTGGCACGAACGATGCTGGCGTCTTGGCGAGGGCTACGCGTGCTGAAATCTCGACGGAGCGCACTCGGGCTCTCGGCACTAGTTATCGTCTGTCTCGCTATTCCTCAACTCACCGTTAACTCTGCTGCAAGGGCCGACACGTTGCAAATGGCATCGGACAGCTTGGGGACGAGTTGGTATCCCGACGAACCCGCGCTGGCACCATCTAACTTGGCCAATGGCAAATTCGGGGAATTGTTCGATTCGCAACTTGTTGGCCAGGTTTACGCCCAACCTCTCGTTGCCCAGCCGACAGTCCTCGTCGTCACGGAATCGGACAACGTCTACGGAATTAATTCCACGACAGGAAGCATTGCGTGGAACGACAATTTTGGTCCGTCGGCTGACCCCTTGCAACAGATTGGGTGTGGAGACGTAGGAACAGGCTTGGGAATCACCGGCACGCCAGTAATTGACTCCTCGACTGGCATCGCCTACTTTGTTGCGGCCACCGACGGCGGTGCAGGTGGTGCAACCGAGTGGTTCATGCACGCTGTCAACGTTCAGACGGGATCGACGCCCTCCGGGTGGCCAGCCGGTGGTGTTCAGATTCAAGGAAACGCGGATAACGACTCCGGTACAGCCTTCAATGGGGAGTACCAGACGCAACGGCCGGGCCTCGTGCTGGTCGACGGGGTTGTCTACGCGGCGTTTGGGTCGCAGTGCGACTACGACAACTGGGAAGGTTGGCTCGTCGGAGTGTCGGAGTCCACGGCGAGCATCACCACTATGTGGTCGTCCGAGGAGGACGTATCGGATATTGGTACGGGTAAGCCCGGCGGGGGCATCTGGCAGTCGGGCTCTGCGCCGGTCGTGGACAGCAACGGCGACATTTTCGTTGCTACGGGAAACGGCGATATCCCTTCAAGTCCCGAACCTGACACTGACTCCGCGGTAACCACGTACGGCGAAGCGGTCGTCGAGTTGCACGCCGATTCCAGCGGCCAACTTCAAGTTGTGGATTGGTTTATCTCCGCCAATGCCGTCTCACTCAATAGTCAAGATGGCGACCTCGGCTCCGGCGGCCCCGTAGCCCTGCCCGCAAGCATGGGCTCACCTGAGGAACCGAATGTCCTATTGGAGGTGGGTAAACAGGGCCTCCTTTATGTCCTTAACGGGAGTGCTCTCGGCGGGTACCAAGAGGGTCAGGGCGGAGCAGATGACGTGCCCGCCGAGGTAAGTCTGAGTGGCGGTGTCTGGTCCAAGCCAGCGGTGTGGCCGGGTAACGGCGGATATGTCTATGTACCCACCGCGGGCACCGCAGGCTTTCAAACGAACGGTGGATCGCTTGACGTTCTGCAGCGCGTCGTCAGCAACGCCGGTGTCGTTTCATTTCAGTTGGTCGGTCAGACGGCCAATTCGGGTGACACCTTTGGCTACGGCTCGGGTACTCCCATCGTTACGTCGACGGGCGCGACATCTGGTTCCGCGGTCGTGTGGATCATTCACGCCAACAACTCGAGCGGGACAGACTCTCAACTTGAAGCGTTCAATCCGGTGCCCGTCAACTCCGGGTCCAACGGAACGTTAGATGAGATATGGCAATCCGGAACGTTCACCTCGACGGTCTTCACCGAACCAGGCGTCGATAACGGGATTCTCTATGTAGGAACAAAAGACGGGACGCTTTTGGGGTTCGGTGCGTTGAACTCGGCGACGCCCGCACTTACCGCCTCGAATCTGAGTTTCTCTCCGACGGTCGACTTCCAATCGGTAACCGCGACAGCAACCTTCACGGCCTCGGCGTCGACGATTGTCTCGTCACTGGTCGAGAGCGGAGCGGCTTTCACTATTGGCGCCCCGGATCGATCGCTTCCGGCCACCCTTACAACGGGCGAGTCCATCACGGTGCCCGTGACCTTCACCCCCAATGTTCTTGGCGCAAACGCGGGTCAGCTGACGCTTAATGCCACCGGCGCAGCGACGAACATATCGTTAATTGGTCAAGGATTGACGTCAACGGCGACGCTCACTCTTTCGCCGGATGAGGTCGACTTTGGATTGCAACCGATCGCTGGATCCACGGTCTCGACATCGGATACTTTTACGAACATATCGTCTAGCCAGATTGTGATCACGAGTTTTAAGGTGCCCGTTTTACCCTTCGCGGTCACGAACCCGCCGACCACTCCGCTAACGCTTCAACCCAACGGCCAGGTGGGCGACTCTCTCACCATCAACGTCACGTTCGACCCACCTGGCTCGTCGGGTGATTTCGTCCACGTGTTCAATAGCGTGGCGACCCTCAACACGACAATCGGAGGAGAATCCGAACAGTTCGGCGTAGCCATACAGGGAACTGCAGCCCCTCCCGCCCAAATCACCACCATCCCGAACTCATTGGACTTCGGCGACGTCGACGTGGGCGCCGCGTCGTCGATGAGCTTCGATTTGGGTGACCAAGGAGGCTTTCCTCTGACGATCACGCAGTCGTCGCCGCCCTCAACCGGCGGCTTTAGTCCACTGACAAATCCATTCACTCAACTCGCCGGCGCCAGCGACGTCATTGCTCCAAATACTTCGATCGTTGAGACGGTACAGTTTGCGCCCACGTCTGCCGGTCCCGTGTCCGCTACATGGCTTATCGAAGGAAGCGACGGTAATGGACTTCAAACCGTCACTTTGACCGGAGTTGGCGTCACCTCATCGTCAACACCCCCAACGTCTCCAACGAATCCAGTTCCTCCAGCGAATCCCACACCGATAGTGCTGTCAGTTACCGCGGCGTCGGGCAGAGTCGGCGCGCCTCTCACGCTCGAGACGACTGGGGATCCCAACGGAGGCTCGGTGAGTTTTAGCGTCACCGACGGCACGGCGAAGGGCTGTGAGGTGTCGGGCCACGAACTTTCTGCGAAGAGCTCGGGGACGTGTCTGGTGACGGCTACGAAGTCTGCGAATGGCACCGTGTTGGCGTTGTCGTCGGTTCCGACGGCTATCTCGTTCACCGGGAGGTCAACTGTCGCCAGGCCAAAGCCTCTGACTCTCGTCTTTGCTAGCTCGAGTGGGGCCTTAACCGCCGCCGATCAGCGGGCTCTTGCCAATTGGGCGCGCCTCCTCAAAGCGGGCGAGAAGGTGGTGTGTCGAGGATATGCAAAGGGTGACGCCGCCCTGGCATTGCGACGGGCTACCTCGGTGGCCCGTCACCTGAGTCGCGACGATGTGCAGGTCGTAATAGAAGCCGTGACGAACGCTATTACTAACAAAGCGATCGTCGCCGTCGCATGAAAGTCAAGGCTCAGGTTGCCTATCGTTTGCGAGCGTGTCTATTGTCAGTCCGAAGCACGACAAGAAGTGACACTTATGATCTGGGACGCAGCATCGCCGGCCCCTTGAGATACGGTCTCGCGAACCCGTGCACGGCTGAGCAGTACCGGTGCCCAGAGGCCATTCGAGGACCTCTGGGGTCGCGCCATAATTATCCAGACCCGCTGCTGTAAACTGTCAGTTCTTTGAGTTATTGGAAAATGACGAAGAATCCGGCGGAGTTCGTCACCAGTAGTGCGCCCTGCCGGACTCAGTGTTAGAGGATCAATGCAAGTTAGGCGAAGGCCACTAATGGAAACATCCGCTGTGGCTAAACGCGCGCTGGCTGCAGCCGTTGTGTCGACGATGGTGGCCACCATCGTACTCGCGGGAGTTCCAATGGCCGCGTCCTCGGGGGCTAGCTCTTCCGAAAGAACTTCTGTCGTGCCATCAACGGGGCTCATTTCAGCCGGACCTTCGCGGAGTGAGTGTCTTACTCCAAATCTTTCGAGCAATGGAACCGGGCTCGCGTCTCTTCAATCACTAATCACAAGTTTTGATTCCGAAACTGATAGTTCAGTCACTTGCATCTCGTCGTACTTGAACGGTGCCCCCAACTGGTCAGCGTGGGAGCATCCCTGGATTGATAGCCCAATGTACGGGTATAGCTCGTGGGTAGCTGAACGTCCCCAGAGTCGCGAATTGGTGTTGGAAATGAACTTGATTCCCAACAGTCTCGAGAATGTCAACAACCCATCGAAATGGGAGGAGGCGTGCGATGCCGGAAAGTACAACGGCTACGCGAAAGTGTTGGGTGAGAGTCTCGTCACCGCAGGCCTCGAAAACTCCGTAATTCGTCTGGGCGCCGAAATGAACGGGATATGGGAAGCCGACTTCATTGGCACTACGAAGCACGAACAAAATATGTGGGCTAAATGCTTCGCCAACGAAGTCACCGGGATGCGCGAGGCGACGGGGGAGCATCTACTTTTTGATTGGAACCCCAACGCCTGCAAGGGTAACTATCCCTACTCGAACTATTACCCCGGGAACGCATACGTCGACATCATGGGCCTCGATCTCTACGACGTCGGCTGCGAAACCCCCTTTACATCGCTTACATTCTCGCAACTTGTTAGCGAACCCGCGGGACTAAACAAAATTGAAGCGTTTGCTACCAAAAAAGGCAAACCAATGAGTCTTCCTGAATGGGGACTTTCGACGATCCCGTCGGGCGATGACCCTTCCTATATCGATGGGATTGGAACCACCATCGCCAACGGGGATTATTCGTTCGAGACATATTTTGACGCGGCGGGTTACAACGTAAAGGCCTTGCCACTCGGACCTAAAACACCACTGTCGCTCGCAGCATTTCGCCAGTGGTTCGGTGATGTAGGGAATTCGAAATAGTCAGATACTTTGAAATTCCCGTGCGATCGACTCTTGCCGGCCTCTTCGTTTCTTGAAGAGGTACCGCCGCCGGGAAGCACTCTGTTGGGGTAACGTGACAGCGGAGTCATGATCAAACATGTGTACCCGATGAGTTTCCTTGACTACCTCAGTGTTTCCAATCTCCCCGTTTGTGGCGAACTGCGACGTAATCGACGTCACACATGTCGGTAGAGCCAGACGGGAAAGGCATCGGCATCGACACGGTATTCGTGATACCGGTTGGTCCCGATTGTCAACTTGACTTCGTCGCTGACACGATTGAAAGTGTTCGACACTTCTCACCACAATCCCGAATCATCGTGGTCGACGACTCTCAACACGATTTGGGAGTTGCTCTGGGTAGGCGATATGAACTCACCGTCCTCCAGGCCCATGCGCACGGAGTTTCTGGGAGTCTCTTTCTGAATCTCTCCGATGGATTTAGAGAAGCACTCACCCGACCATTTCGAATTCTTGTGCGGCTCGACACCGATGCCCTTATTGCGGGATCAGATTTTGAGGCCAAAGCCATAAAACTTTTCGACACCGACCAACGTCTTGGATCACTGGGCTCATTCCAAATCGGCTACGACTGCATTGGAACAAGGAACAGGCAGTGGGCCAAATGGCAAATTTTGATTTATTTCGGTGTGCGCAAGTGGATGAAACCGAAGTCGAAGCTACTGGTTAGGAGACTGGTATGTCGAGCTCGGCGCAACGGCTACAAACTCGGGGAATCGATCTTGGGTGGGGCGGTTGTGTACCGCCGCGAAGTAGTTACCGCTTTGGCGGAGGCGGAGCTCTTGGGTCGCGCGGAACTGGCAGCGATTGGATTGCAAGAGGACCATATTTTTGGACTCTGTCAATACGCCATCGGATTTCATCTAGGTGAGTTCGGAAATCGATATGACAATCTTCCGATGGGAGTTGACTGGAAGGGTCTTCCCGCATCGCCCAGTGAACTCATTGGTCTTGGAAAGTCAATAATTCACTCAACGAAGAACTATGAGGACTTGGACGAGGAAGAGATTCGACGCGAGTTTCGAATAGCGCGGCAACAAGAGTCAAACGCACGTGACTGACGGCGCGCACTTCGCCGGTTTTTGACTCTACGAAGGCCAAGACTCCTCACTACTCGACTCGCGTTAATGCGACGACTTCGTTTCCAATCAGAGTATTGGCGAGATCGTTGGCGATCTCTGAGGCTCTCTAGTTGATTTGAGGAACTGTTGAGATTTCGTAGGCGCCGACGTGATTTGAGACTGCGAAGTTGTTCCCCATGTATAAGGGCTCACTCAAGAACTTCTTCCTTGCGAAGACTACGCACCGCATCCCCAAGATTCTGACTCTGGCTATCTCATCCAGCGTCCTTGTGGCCATGGTGAATATCGATGCCTCGGCGTCAGCCTTCGGGGGAAGGGATTCAAGTGCCGTTCGCACCGACGTCGTTCTCACCCTCGCCTCCGAATCGAGCAACAGCCAATTCTCGGGTTTGGTGAAGCGTTGGGAGACGATCTCTTCGCCTATCACTGACCCCACAATCACGACCACTCCAATCGTTTCTGGTGACGGCGGCGGAGCAGGTACCGGCGGTACAAGCGGTGGCACGGGCGGCGGCGGTACAAGCGGTGGCTCGGGCGGCGGCGGTACAAGCGGTGGCTCGGGCGGCGGCGGTACAAGCGGTGGCACGGGCGGTGGTAGCGCGCCGGTTACGACGACTACGACGACCACGCCTCCATCAACTACGACGACCACAGCACCACCAACTTCGTCGTCATCTAGTGGCTTGATTACGGCTGGTCCGTCGCGCAGCGAGTGCCTCGAACCAAACATTCCGTCCGGCGACTATGGACTTTCGTACATTCAGTCGGCCGTCTCGGGCTTCGACGCGGAAACGAATTCCAACGTCACCTGCGTCTTGGCGTACTTGAACGGTGCGCAGACCTGGGCTCAGTGGGATGACCCGTGGGTCACTCAGGCGTACGAGGGGTACACAGCGTGGGTTGCACAGGAACCGCAGACCCGCCAAGTCGTACTTCAGGTTGACTTGATTCCGAGCAGCCTCTCAGACGTGAGCAACCCCTTGAGCTGGGAACAGTCGTGTGCAGCCGGAAACTTCAACTCCTACGCGACGACCCTCGGCCAGAATCTTGTCGCAGCGGGCTTACAGCATTCGGTGCTTCGTCTCGGCGCCGAAATGAATGGGACGTGGGAGGCGGACTTTGTCGGCAACACCACGCAGGAGCAGAATCTGTGGGCCACGTGCTTTGACAATGAAGTAGCCGGACTTCGTCAAGCGGCGGGGGAGGACTTTCTCATTGACTGGAACCCCAACGCTTGCTACGAAGACATCCCGTACGCAAACTTCTATCCTGGCAATGCCTATGTTGACATCCTGGGTTTGGACTTCTATGACGCCGGATGCAACTCACCGACCACGCCTCTCACCTTTACGCAGCTCTCAAACGAGTCCGAGGGACTCACTAACTTCGAGGCGTTTGCTGCCGCGCAGGGTAAGCCAATGAGTTTTCCCGAATGGGGACTCGACTCCACGCCATCTGGTGACGACCCCGGGTACGTTGACGGTATTGGCTCTGCTGTCGAAAATGGCAACTTCGCCTTCCAGTCGTATTTCAACCTGGACGACGGGGGAACCATGCCTCTCGGATCTGACGCTCCGCAGTCAACGGCCGAGTACCAGAAGTGGTTTGGCAATAGCTAGAGTTTCGCTGACAGCGTCTGGTAGTGCCCATCAAAACTAATCACGCTTAGTTTTCAAAGCTTGCCACGCTCCCTGCAGAAATCCAACGTTGCTCGCGATCTCTTCGCCGGCCTGTATGTACGGATAGACGAGGGCCTCTCTTGTGCCTCCCCCTCTAAGCCAGGAATACCAGCGACGATAGAGAACGTATGGCGAAAAAACGATCACCATGAGTGAGGTCAATGGACTTACGACTGCCACGAAGAGTGCAACTAGAGCCGCACACGGAAAAAGCGGAGCAAGAGACGGAATGTGGCGGTCTCTTACCCATACCCGGCCGTTGGTACGACCGTAGCTGTGCGATCGTCGAAAAGTATCTCTTAGAGAAGCGTCGAAACTGTGACGCATCACAATATTCGGGAAGAGTTGGACCGTATCCGAACCAAATCGAGACCGCAGCGGGCGAGCTAGGGACTCTTCCTCGCCAGCGCCTCTGGCGTCGCTAAAACCTCCCGCTTCGCGCGCGACGTCAACGCGTACGGACATGTTGGCGCCTACGGTGTAGAAGACGGGCCGCTGATCGAATCGATCAAGGGGCGGAGAGAATTGAAAGCGCAGCCGCGCCCATAATCCGGCGTGCTCGTTGATCTCGGCTTCTTGATGCCTCAACGGTCGCCGAAACGCCACGTAGCGCCGATTGAAGGTGTCTGTTTCAAGAGGCTCTACCAATCCGCCGATCATTGTTACGTCGGGGCCCACGCTTTCCCACGCCTCGCCAAGTTCTTGTATCCACTCAGGGGGTGGAACGCAGTCATCGTCCATTAATGCCATGAATCGGCCTTTTGCCTCGGCGAGACCGACATTCAGTGTGTGACCATGACCGCTGTTCGTCGTTAAGTTTACGAGTCGAACGTTCGGTCGTTGCGAGATTTCGGGAGTAGCGTCCGTTGACGCATCGTTGATCACAATCACTTCGTAAGAGAATTCCGTTTCTTGCGCTTCGAGTGCGTCGAGCGCCATTCCTAATGTCCGCGAGCCGTTAAAGGTACCAATGGCGACGGAGAACATCAAGTCGTCGGTTTCGTCCACGTCTTTAGAGAGTGTCATTGACACCTCCCACAATCGTTGCCATGATATTCACTCTACGATCCGTCAACTTCAACCTTCGACTGGTGAGACCCGGACCTTGAGTGGTAGCGGGCTAGTCGCTCGTATAGGGCAGAATCCCGCGTCGATATGATCGATTCGTGTGGGGCTTCTTGGGTTGGGGATCGTATCCATCTTGCCTATGTGCCTAGTTGGCAGTAATCAAGAAGGGGACCGGGAGAACATTGACTGAGCCGGTCGAAAACATCCTTGACGCAGTTCTCGTCGTCGTTGCATTCAATGAGGCGGAGAGGATTTCCGACTGTCTGAATGCGCTGCTCGGTCAGGAGACCGATCAGTCGTATGAAGTAATCGTCGTAGATGACGGGTCCTCTGATGACACCGTGGGAATCGTGACGCGTATCCAAGATGTCGAACCGCGCCTCAACTTGGTGCGTCATGAATCGAATCTCGGCCGGGGCGCAGCGCGGCGAACCGGCCAGAACGCGGCGCTGGCGCGTCACATTGGGTTCGTTGACGCCGACATCATTGTTCCCCCGGATTGGCTGCAGCGGTGTTCTGATGCCCTAGGCAAATACAGCGCCGTGTCCGGAGTCGCGCTGCCGGATGGCGACGCGGCGGTGATCTGGCGCATTTTTAGTCCTTCCCTGCGTTTTCGAGTTGGATTCTCGGGCATTACGGGGAACAACGTCATCTTTGACGCGGACGTTCTACTTGAAGAACCATTCGAAGTTCAGTTCACTCTGGGAGAAGACTTCCGCTTATCGCATCGCTTGATGCGTCGCGGCTACCGGCTGAAGACATTGGCTGATCTCACCGTCGAACATCGAGAAGCCAAGACGTACGGCAAAGCGATCAGGTACATGTGGGACACGGGCATTGACGCGACCTCGCACCCATTCGAATTCAAAATCGTTCGACTCGCGGATGCGTCGTGGTTCGCATGGATAGTTGGTTCATTGGCGTCACTCATCGCTTCAGCAGTCGGGGCGTGGGGGTGGACCGCGGGTGTCCTCGGAGCGGTCGGAATTACAGTGGGGACGAGTTTGGTGTACACCATTTCAAGGTTTCGGTTTCTGCCGCGACCTCTTCGCTGGATTGCGAGCGCCATTGGGAATGTTCCACTGGTTGCTGCTTATCTTCTTGGCCGCACGTGGGGCCTAGGCGTTTACGCAGCACGAAAAAGCGTTAAGAGTTTATATTTTTAGATGCCGTCGAAACCTCTCGCCCCGAAGCCTTCGTCGACAATAGCTTCCCTTCATCAACTGACAGCCAACTTTTTCTCGTGAGAGGCCCTTGGTAGCATCGGAAAGTGCCAACAAAGTCAGTGAGTTCGTTTCGGCGCGCACTCCTCATGCTCTCGACGACGTATGAAGTGCCGAACGACGCTCGTGTAAGAATCTATAGAGCAGTTGGAATTGCCGTGGGCGAGAGCACGATTTTGTGCCCCCATCACCGCTTCGGAATGGCAAATCGTCCGGGCGCAATTACGATTGGTTCACATTGTTACGTCAATCAATACTGTTGGTTCGACGCGGGCGACGCGACTATCACGCTGGGAGATCATGTGGTGATCGCAGCAGGGGTGTCCTTCCAGGCAATCACGCACGGCGTTGATTCCAAAGCTCGTCGGGCAGTGGGCGAAGAGTCTTACCCGATCACGGTAGAGGATGGAAGTTGGTTAGGCATAGGTACGATCATCTTGCCTGGAGTCACGATTGCGTCAGGATGTATCACCGGCGCCGGAGCGGTCGTAACAAGTTCCACAGAGCCCAACGGTGTGTACGCGGGCGTTCCAGCCGTCCGGATCAGAGACCTTTCCGACTGACCCAATGTATCTTTGTGGACCAGCGAGAGCATCGAAATGAACGGGCATGATAGGAGGGCGAAGTGAATGAGGACCAGCACTCGTTCTTGATCCTTGCCCACCGCGACGAAGCGATGCTTCGTCGGCTCGTAAAACGTATCGAACCTCTTGGCCCCGTGTACGTTCACGTCGACGCAAAAACCGATATGTCCGGATGGCAGCGCCAAGACTTTGATTGCACGTTTCTGCAACGCCGTGTCCCGGTCTATTGGGGAGACTGGTCAATGGTTGAGGCCACCACTCGCTTACTCGAGGTTGCGTTGAAGGATCAATCGAACTCACGGTTCACTCTCCTTTCTGGTTCGCACTATCCAATAGTTTCCAATGATGAAATTGAGAAGAGCGCTCGCGACTCGGGGAATCTGATTGCATCCAGGAGCGCTCCGAACATGCCGGATGGTTCGCGGCCCGAATCCGATTACCAACGGAGATTTTACAGAACAAGGATTGCGAACGGCTATTGGTCAAAATTGAAAAATGGTTTCATGAATCGAGTTATTTATTACCGCCGCCCACTTGACTGGAAGGCGGTTGCCCCGAGCACGGGAATGCGGGCCGGAGAACAGTTTTGGTCAGTCAATCGCGAGTTCGCTGAGTACTGCGTATCTCGCGTGCGAGATTCGTCCCCACTCACCAATTACTTCAAGAAAATTGTGTGCAGTGACGAGAAAATTTTCGCAACGTTGTACGGGGAGTTTTCAGGTGAGTTTGTTCTTGAAGGAACGACCTATTCGAAGTGGTCCGGTGGCGCAAATCCGTTGGCACTCTCTCCGGGCGACATTCAGGAGGCTCTGACGAGGTATCACTTTTGGTTCGCACGGAAATTCGAAAGCAGCGACACATCAATGCTCGACTGGCTAGATCGACTTTAGGTATATCCGAATGCGAAGAGCTGTATGACTCTTATTTATGGGATCGTTGAAAGGTCCTTTTGCTCACCTCGCGACGAATCCTGGAGGTGCCTTCGCGAGCGGGAACAACGACAAACAACTTCCAAAGTGACGGCCGGTGCTGACTGCGAAGGACGAGGGCCCAAGACTTGCTTTCGAGCCCGCGTCGTTCAAGCCGGGGTATGCCTTGTAAGAGGCCTCGCCTAGAAGCGTCGAGACGGCGGCCGGCAAAGTAGTCGGGTTCTAAGTGAGTGGTCCACATCGGTGTCAGGCAGGTCCAGCCCCAGGGGATGCACAGATCTTCAAGCCAAGCCCAGTTCCGAAATTTCAGTTCGTCGACGCCGCTCGCGGCCAGAGGTTTCAGCAAGAAGGGCCTCACTTGATGAACTTCTCTACCTCGCTGCACACCATTTCTGACGACGGCCGGCCAGGGAATTTGCGCATCGGTAGGCCACGGGTGGCAGTAGACGCTGAATCCCGCAGACAAGTACTCCCTTGCATGATCAATCTCATCATCTGCGAAAGACATTCCGAATTTCTTCCATCGATCCAAATCGAACAGACCCGTGTCCGTCAGGCCGAAATTACGCAACTTGGGAGGCTTCCCTGAACCGCTCATCTCAAGTTCGTTTCCCAACGACCGATCGGACGTGAGTAAGCACGTGAAAATATTGACGCAGAGAGCATCGGACTCAAATATTTCGATAGCCCGGTCGACTACCTCGTCGCCCCACCACAGCACTTGCATGTCGCTCTGAACGAGGTGCACGTAGTCGAACTGCTCTTGAATCGCCACTGCGAATGCTTCTCGATATGCATCGTATAATCCGCCAACTTTTCCATTGGCGAGATCGTTGGTGTCCCTGAGTATCAACCTCATCCTAGAATCAAGAGCTGCCAACCGGGCCAATCCCTCTCTCAATTCTTGGTCCGGACTCGCATTGTCGACCACTAGAATTTCGTCATCTGGGGCTACATATCGCACCGAACGCACTGCATTCAAAAAGTACGTTTTGAGGCCGTGTCCCACCACCACGTGGAGTACTCGCGGGGGCAATTTCCCGGATTGACCGCGTTCTCCAATATCGCCCGAGTCGGTCATATACCTCTCATAGTTCCCTCTTTTGCTGGGAGATTAGCGCCCAGGACTCGCGCACTTGACACGGCCGGCTCTCAGGTGGCGGTCCGCGGCCGAGTATCTAGTCGATTCACAATGCAATCACTCCAATTTGACAAAACCCCCACTTTCTGAGATAGTGGCTATCGCAAGGGCTTATTCGAAGGATACGGCTTTGAAACTTTCCCCTGCGGTCCGAGACTGAGGTCCCGAATGATTACCGAGACCTCAAGCGGCAAGGCGCCTTTTCGCCTCTCGATCATTGTCCCATCTTTCAACGAACACTCCACAATACCTAGGGTTCTTGACGACCTTCTGTCCCTCGACATCCCGGGAAAGGAGTTGGAAGTCATCATTGTCAATGATGGCTCAACCGACGGAAGCCACGATCTCATTGAATCGCTTGACGACTCACGGCTCGTGCGAATACACCACACGACGAACCTAGGCAAGGGTGCGGCGGTCCGTACCGGAATTGCCGCGGCGAAGGGATCGCACGTACTCATCTTTGATGCTGACCATGAATACGACGTTCAGGACATTCCTAGGTTGGTAACGCCGATTCTCACCGGGCGAGCAGAGGTTGTCTACGGGAATCGAATGTCAGGGTTTGGCACGGTGCACCCCTCCCTCTGGCACGCTATTGGCAACAAAGCGATGACTCTTTTTGCCAACGTCCTATTCGGATCAGCGATTTCGGACTTGCACACCTGCCTGAAACTAGTGCCAATGCCACTTTTGAATAGCTTCGATCTAACCGAAGGTGGTTTTGGTCTGGACACCGAACTGAGTGCTGAGGTTCTCCGAGCGGGATTCCGTCCATTCCAAGTCCCAATTAGTTACGTCGGCAGAAGCGTCGAAGAAGGAAAAAAGATTCGCCTTCCGGATGCTTTGCGCTGCGTGTATGTACTCGTCAAAGTGCGTCTTCGTCCTGTGACAACGTACGGGAACCGAGATCGAAGCCTCACGCCATTGGTCTATACATCTTCGAGTTAAGCAGCCGAATGCTCAACTGTGCTGCTCTGTTCGACGAGCGTTGTGAGTTTTGTGTTGATGTCGCAAATTCATGTGACGTAGAACCCGTTATTCATGCTTCCTATCCACTTCTTGAACACCAGCGGAAATTGTGAGCCATTAGGGTCAAGCAATGCCCCGTCGTCCGAGTTGCTTGAACGTGTGATGACCAAACGTACCCGACTCAGAGTTGCTGTAGTCAGTGATGCGCTTTATCCCTGGCATAAGGGTGGCAAGGAAGTTCGGTATCTGCATCTTCTCACGGGACTTCCTCAGCAGGGGATGGACGTAGATGTCTATTCAATGAAGTGGTGGGATCACAATCCGGAAGTGATCCACACCGACGGTGGATCTCTGACCTATCACGCCATATGTCCCCGTATCGCGATGTACCAAAAGGAACGCCGGTCTATTTTCCAAGCGATCGCCTTCTCGATCTCAACCTTGCGACTCTTGACGCGCAAGTTTGACGTAATCGAGGCCGACCACATGCCGTTTTTGCAGCTGATACCTCTCCGTTTTGTTGCGTGGCTCAAGCGGGTGCCACTGGTCGTGACATGGAATGAAGTGTGGGGCAAAGAACGCTGGCGTTCGTACGTTGGCGTCATTGGCTCTGGAGCCGCACTCATCGAACACATTTGCACGCGGCTTCCTGATGCGATCATTTCAATTTCGAGTGGGACCGCGGAGAAGTTAGTGGGGATGGGCGTCGACTCGAATGACATATTCGTCGTGCCAGTGGCCCTTGATCTTGAGGGACTACGGGCAGCAGGCGAACCTTCGTCGGCGCCGGAGCTCCTCTTTGTGGGCCGTCTGATTGAACACAAACATGCAGACCTCGCTGTCGAAGCTACGCGAATACTTTGTGATCGGGGTTATGACGTTCACTTGGGGGTCGTTGGCGTGGGGCCAGAATATGAGCGACTACTCGCTCAGGTAGAAGCGTTGGATCTTGTTCCGCGCTTGACGTTTTACTCAACCGTTGAGTCTCAGCAAGAACTTTGGTCGTTGATTCGAGGTAGCAAAGTTGTCTTGGCGCCCTCGGTGCGTGAGGGCCTAGGTCTCGTAGTCGCTGAGTCACTGGCGTTAGGCACACCAGTCATCTGCGCTATTCATCCCGAAAACGAATCCGCCAATCTATTGAACGCGACCACGGGTTCACTAGTCCCGGCTTTCAGTGCCGAAGCCTTGGCAGACGCCGCAGAATTTTGGCTTAATGACGATTCGCGGCGAAGTGATCGAATAGAGAACTTCATGGCGGCCCACGAAGAGCTCACGGTCGGCGCGATGTCGGCTTCCTATGCGGAGATTCTTAGGAACGCGGTCAACCCATTCGAATAGGGACTGTGTAGCGAAGCACTTTAAGTTGAGGCACTCTCGTTTCCTAAAGCCGTGACGTCTTGTTCCACCTCAATGCCAGATCTGTCGAATGACCATCGGGAGATTTTGGCGGCCGACATAGGTCGTGAGGACCACACACGAAACGGCGCAATAGCACGCTTGCCCGATAAACCAACCCAACCCGAGTCCGCCAAGGCCGTAACTGACCGATAAATACAGGCTGACGAGAACGAACACGGAGCCGACGACATTAGCAATCACGTACGCGGTGACCAACTTCCTCGCGAGGAGCACGATGTCGCTGATGTAGTTCAAACAAAAGAAAACACTTGAAGCTGCGCCCCAGCGAAGCAAATCGCGTCCGTGGACTGAATAGCCATGTCCGAACAGTTGCAGCAGCAGTGGAGCCACGCCGATGACAACCACTGCCAGAGGAAGTGTGACGATGTACGCAGATCTAAGGGCCTTTCTCACCGGCACAAGAATCTCTTCCGGGTGTCCTGCAAGCTCAGCGAAGAGTGACTGGGCAGTCATCGCCGGGACCACTATGAGAATACCGATGATGATTACTGGAATGGCGGCATAGGCGGCGTCCGTTGGCCCCAGGCGCGAGAGGACAATCAAAGGCAGCAAGGAGGTGGGAAGTATCGAGGCGAGGACGGCGACTTGGCTCCCTACGGCGAAACTTGCGTGTGACCACACTAAGCCCAATCCCCATTTTGAATTCGAACCCGGAATGCGTCTTACTCGCCAGCGAAAGAGAACTATGTCGATGAGCGCGGATGAGCCCGCGTAAA
>Ga0302140_10004260_pt1 | contig 18195 bp, 13 predicted proteins | sample I_Bog_E1_1_FD_202095 | JGI IMG/M metagenome (GOLD analysis project Ga0302140, IMG submission 202095) | Peat permafrost microbial communities from Stordalen Mire near Abisko, Sweden - I_Bog_E1_1 | ecosystem: Environmental > Terrestrial > Soil > Wetlands > Peat | place: Sweden: Abisko, Stordalen... | reverse complement strand
GCTCTGCCGCCGCCCCTGAGAGAACTACGCCGATTCTCTTGTTGGCTTTTGCCCGGTTTGCGGCTACGGCCGACGCGGCGCCGCTCTTGGAAGGCCCTGCTTGAAATGAAGATGCGATTGGCTGGCGCAGGAGCCGGAGAAGGTCAACCAGCGGCGTACCTTTCACAAACTGCGGAAGAAGATCCAAAGCGGGGGCAGAGAGCGTATCGTCGGCCATCATGTCAATCAGCACCCCCACCAAGGCTGCTTCGCGGCCTTTCGCGGGGAGCGGGATGTGCCGAATTCCGTCCTCTGACTTCGCCAGGCGGGCGTGCTCAACCCGGATGCGCTCGTCCAGCAGGCGGCACTTCAGCATCGTGGCATAAAGCTCGAGCAGCTTTTGGTTGGAAATCAACGAAAAGCCGTCATGGGCAGGCGCAGATTCGGCGGGGGCCGAGGACACGGATCCTGCTGCAGCTCTGTTTTGCTTGTCTTTCAGGGGCATCTGCTGGGGCATCACTCCGGATAGTGGGATTGTATACGGCTGGGGGAGGGTGCCTGCATTTGGACTGCCGGCAATGTCCTCAGCGGCGCTTCGGATCGCATTTTGACGCCAGCCGGATTCTTGTTACTATTAGGGAGCACATGAACCGCGCTTCCCACAGCCGCTCCTGTTGTTGCCTGTCGAACATATTCGACGGGTGTCCTCGCTAATCTCCGATCCCTTTCCACGCAAGATTGAGAAAACGCACCCGTAGCTGAACAGCCGGGTACGTCGTCGCCTTGTGCCGGCCTTCAGCAAATCCCCTGAGAGGTCAGCCATGCAGGTCGTCGAAAACGAAACCCCGTCACCCCAGACCATAGCCAGTTCCTCCGTTTCGCGAGGCTCCGGTCACCTGGGCCATTTGCGACTGCTGGAAGCCGAGAGCATCCATATTCTGCGCGAGGTGGCCTCGGAGTTTGAGCGCCCTGTAATGCTCTATTCCATCGGCAAGGATTCCTCGGTGATGCTACGACTGGCGCAGAAAGCGTTTTATCCGGGACCGATTCCGTTTCCGCTCCTGCACATCGATACGGGATTCAAGTTTGAGGAGATGCTCACGTTTCGCGACAACATGGCTCGCGAAGTCGGTGCCACGCTGCATGTGTGGCGCAATGAACACGCGATTGCCGCCGGCACCAACCCGGTTGCGCTGGATACCAAACGCTGCTGCGGCTTGCTCAAGACGCAGGCCCTGCTGGATGCGCTGAAGCACTACAACTTCAATGCGGCATTCGGCGGCGCGCGCCGCGATGAAGAAAAATCGCGGGCCAAGGAGCGTATCTATTCGTTCCGCGACGGCGCCGGACAGTGGGACCCGAAGAACCAGCGCCCCGAACTTTGGAGTCTGTACAACGCGCGCATCCATCCTGGCGAAAGCATCCGCGTCTTCCCGCTCTCGAACTGGACCGAGATCGACGTGTGGCAATACATCCACGAAGAGAAGATCCCGATTGTGGATTTGTATTTTGCTAAAGAGCGGCCCATGGTGGTGCGTCCCAGTAGTTCGGGTCCGGCCGCGCTGATTCCTACCGAGCAGGCGTTTGTGATTCTGCCCGGCGAGAAGCCGCAAATGGTCAAGTCGCGGCTGCGCTCGCTCGGATGCAGCCCATGCACAGGCGCTATCCGTTCTGATGCGGAGACGATTCCAGAAATCATTGCGGAGCTTATTTCGTTTCGTTCCTCTGAGCGGGCCAATCGCGTCATCGATCACGATCAGGACGGCTCAATGGAAATCAAGAAGCGGGAGGGCTATTTCTAAATGGGCGCTCTCACGGTTCCAGGTTTTTCCATCGACGAGTTTCTCCGCCATGAGCGAGAGAAGGATCTGCTGCGCTTCTCAACGGCTGGCAGTGTGGATGACGGCAAGTCAACCTTGATTGGACGGCTGCTTTATGACACGCAGAGCGTGTATGAAGACCAGGTGCGATCGATTGAGGGGAAGGGAACCACGGCTCCCGGTCAGATCGATTTTGCGCTGCTGACGGACGGGTTGCGGGCCGAACGCGAGCAAGGCATCACCATCGATGTGGCCTACCGCTATTTCTCCACGGCGAGTCGCAAATTCATCATCGCGGACACGCCCGGACACGAGCAATACACGCGCAACATGGCCACTGGAGCGTCGACCGCGGACGCGGCAGTGGTGCTGATCGATGCCGCAAAGGGCGTGCTTATTCAGTCGCGACGCCATGCGTACATCGCATCTCTGCTGCGCGTACGGCATGTGCTGGTGGCCGTCAACAAGATGGACCTGGTCGATTACAGCCAGAGCGTGTTTCGCGCTATTGAACGCGACTTCAGTGCGGTCCTCGATGAGATTGCGGCTGACACCGGCAATCCCGTGGATGCGATCTTTGTTCCGGTCAGCGCGCTCAAGGGAGACAACATCGTTCACGTCTCGAAGGCGATGCCGTGGTACCAGGGGCCTTCGCTGCTCGGTTTGCTTGAGAGCCTGCCCTCCTCAGTAGACACGCGGACAGAACCATTTCGATTTCCGGTGCAGCGCGTAGTCCGTCCGGATGCTGCATTTCGCGGCTTTGCCGGGCAAGTCGCCTCCGGGACGGTTCGTCCAGGCGACGAAATCACCATATTACCTTCTGGTCGCAGCGCCGCGGTAGAACGCATTGTGACCTTTGATGGTGATCTCGCCGAGGCAACTGCGCCTTTGTCCGTAACCCTGGTGCTCGACCGCGAACTGGATATCAGCCGCGGCGATCTGATTGTGTCTTCGCATACGCCAGCAACGGTAACCAAGGGCCTGAAAGCTGCGCTGGTGTGGATGGATCAGCAGCCGCTCGAGCGGAATCGCCGTTACCTCCTGAAGCACACGAGTCAAACAGCGCGAGCGATCATAACTTCCATTGAGCATCGCACTGACATCGGAACGCTCGTGCACGAGCCGGCAGAATCGCTCGAGATGAACGGCATTGGCGTGGTGACGGTGCAACTTCTGCGGCCAATGCCGGTTGACCTCTACGGAAAGAATCGTTCCACCGGCGCATTCATTTTGATGGATCCGCAGACCAACGCTACCGTTGCCGCGGGAATGATTATCGCAACTTCAGGCGGAGGCGGCGGACGCTCTGCGGCCGGTATCGATGGTCCTGTAACCGCCGATGAACGCGCAGCGCGCTGGGGGCATCGTGGCGCCTTGCTCGAGATGTGCGGACCAGAGGAACTAATCGACAAGGTCGAGAGATCGCTGTTTCAGCAGGGCATGATCACATCGCGCATCGACACACGGGATGAGCTATTACGGAATCGCCCAGGGATGTTAGAGAGCATCGTCAAATTGAAGATCCAGTCTGGCTTTCTCGCCCTTATCGCGGCCGCAAATGATAGCGACAAGCTGACGGTACGGGCAGAGACTCATCAGATTTCGGTGAGTGCCAATCAGCCAGACCATGCAATCCAGGCCGTGCACAAACTGCTGACTCGTGCCGGAATCGTGAAGATTTCAGAGAGTATCGATTGGGAAATTTAGATTGTGAGGAAGGGTTTTAATGAGCATTGCTGAAATCGCATCCCGTGTGACTGGCAAGTTGAATGACGTGCGTGCTGCGCTCGCCGCCGAGGTTACAGGCAAGGGAGATGTATGCCTCACGTGCAGCTTTCAGGCCGAAGATGTCCTGCTGACCAAACTGGCGGTGGAACTGGATGCGACCATTCCTATCCTGTTCCTCGAGACCGGCTACCACTTCAAAGAAACCTACGAATATCGCGACAGGATTGCGCAGGAGTGGAACCTGAACTTGATCAACCTGCTGCCGGAAAAAACTGTTGCCGAGCAGGAGGCCGCGCATGGTTTGCTGTATCAGACCGCGCCCGATCAATGCTGCAAACTGCGCAAAGTGGAACCGCTCTTCAAGGCTGTAGGTGAGTATCGGGTATGGCTCACCGGGTTGCGCAGAGAGCAGGCAAAAAGTCGCGCCGCTCTTGAAGAATCGGCATTGTTTACGCTTCCCGGCGGCCGCCAGGTACTGAAGCTTGCGCCGCTGGCTGACTGGACGACGCAGGATGTGTGGTACGCCTGCGAAGAACTTTCGATTCCGCTGCTTCCGTTGTATGCGCGTGGATACTCATCGATCGGCTGCGAGCCATGTACCTCGCTTCCACTGGATCCCAATGATCCGCGATCGGGCCGCTGGGCCGGTCGCAAGGTCGAGTGCGGTATTCACATTGAAGCGGCGCCCGCAAGTTAAGCGAGGCGCAGAGGAACTGAGGAAAGCATGCAGTACTTGATTGGATTCTTGATTGCACTTTTCATCGCGCTGACCGGTGTGGGCGCGGGTACCGTCACCGTGCCAGTGTTGATCCTGTTTCTTGGGGTGCCTGCGCCCGTAGCAGTTGGCATCGGCTTGATGTTCGCAACCGCCGTCAAGCTGATCCTGGTGCCTACGCAAATCATCCGCCGCAACGTAGCCTGGAAGACTCTTGCATACATGCTTGCGGGCGGAGTGCCGGGTGTAATCGTCGGATCGCTCTTCCTCAAACACTTGGTGACGGTAGGCCCGCAGACATTGTTGAATGCGCTGCTGGGAGCGATTTTGGTCACGACCGCGAGTTGGCAAATCTATGTAGCCTTTCGGCCATTGAAGCAGAATGCCAATCAGCCGGACCGCAGTCCGTTGCTGGCATGGCTCATGTTGCCAGTGGGTGCGGAGGTTGGATTCTCTTCCGCGGGCGCGGGCGCGCTGGGATCGGCCGCACTGCTAAGCCTGACACCGCTGTTACCCGCGCAGGTTGTAGGAACCGACATTGCATTCGGGTTCATCATTTCGCTCATCGGCAGCAGCGCGCACTGGTTCTCCCACACTGAGAATATGGATCTGCTGATTCATCTCATCGAAGGCGGCGTAGGCGGCGCAATTGTGGGAACCATAGTCAGCACGCGTGTTCCGCGCCGGCAACTGCGCTTCGCTCTCTGGGTCTGGCTGCTGTTTCTAGGCGGGCAGTTTCTGGTCAACAGCTACCAGGCATGGGCCGCACCGCAGAAGGCGCCGACGAGCCATACGCATGTTTCGAAAACAAATTAGGCAACGCAACAGAGAGAAGACTCGACTTCGCGGCGGAACGTGTCGGTAGCTCGCTTTCCCATTACTCGGTTGAATAGAACGCCAGCATGAATCGGTAATACGACCACAGATCAACCTTGGAAGACATTTCATAGGTGGAGTGCATCGATAACAAAGGGATGCCGACATCGAGAACTTCCATGTTGCGCATCGAGAGAAATCCACCAATGGTTCCACCGCCGCCGACATCGACGCGCGGCGTCTGCGTTTGCCAAGCAATGTGATTCGCGTCGAGGATATGCAGCACGCGGGCGGTGAATTCGGAATTAGGATTGAAGCCCGCGCCGTATTCTTTAATGGCGACTCCATAGCCGACGATAGCGGAGTTCGAGTTCTCAGAGTTCATCGGAAAAATCGGATTGACGCCGTCATTGGTGTCCGCGGAAAGCACCTCCGCGTGGACCAGCGCGTTGCGGACATCAAGCGCGGTTGCGGGTTTAGCCTGCGCATCAATGAGCGCAGTGAAAGCCGAGTCAAGAAACTGCGAACCCGCGCCGGTGTCATTGACAGAACCAACTTCCTCAAAATTTGTGATGTAAGCCAATGCCGTCTCTCGCGGCGTTCCCTTCAAATCGAAGAGTGAGCGCGTGGCGGAATAGGCGGAGAGCTTGTCATCCTGTCCCCATGAACCAACAAGGCCGCCATCGATGCCGACGTCCGCGGGTTGCGTGGCTGGAACAAGCTCCAACTCCGCTGCCACAAGATCTTCATCGCGAATCTTGTATCGCTCGCGCAGCGTGGCCATCACCTGGTCGGCCACGGAGGAGTCGATGCCCGGTATGCTGCCGATGACGGGATTCATCTCTTCGCCGGAGAAGACCTCCGTGTAAAGGCGTGTGCGCAGAAGCTTGTCGGAGTGAGGCGCAGCATCCGGAATTACGAAGACAGGATCACCCGGCGCGAAGCCGATGTTGACGTCGATTTTGCGTCCGTCGACGGTGTCGATACGGCCTACCAGCGCCATGGGCAGGTTGGCCCACTGGTAGCGCTTGATGCCGCCATACGGGATGGTTTTGAGCAGCGCAACCGAGCCCGGCGCGTTGACGACAGGCCGGGCCTTGAGGTTGATGTGCGGCGAATCTTGATGAGCGGCAACCATCCGCGAGCCGGACTCAATTGGACTGCTGCCTATAACCGCGAAGAGCGCTGCGCGCCCACGATTGCTGAGGATCAGTCGTGCACCCGGCTTCACCTGGGTAGGCGAGGTAAAATCCTCAAAGCCCGCTGCATGCGCCAGGCGCATCAATTCGGCGGAAGACAAAGCGGCCGACTTTGCGTGCCGCATGTAGTCCTTGTAGGGCTCGGCGAATTGCATTACCTGATTCTTCTGCTCAGGAGTCAGGGTGAGCCACGCGGATTTTGCCGCCACCTTGCCAGTGTCATTGCCCGCATCTCTAGCCTGGGCAGAACATGCGAGTGAGAGCGCAGTAACAACAAGAGCGGAGGGTAGAGAAGAAGTGAATCGCATGCCTGAATATAGCGTGCAATCCGTCGGCATGTCATCTGGAATTGACGAGGCGGGAAGCACTCGCCGACGCGTACACTCGGAGAGAAACATTACACTCTCTGTATGAGAATCACGCGTAGAGAGTCTCTTCGTGCAATGAGCAGTGCCGCATTGTCTGCCATCGCAACTCGCCAGGGGTTTGGTCTGATCTCAGGTGCTGCCGCAGCGCCCACATTGCGCATGACCGCTGCGGCCGCTGGCATTGTTTACGGCTCCTGCAGCGATGAGCAGTTTAGCAAGCAGGCGGATGCTTACAGGGCGCTCTTCCTGGACCAGTGTGCTCTTTACGCGGGCAATCTTTCGTGGCAGGGTATCGCACCGGACGCTGCGCATGAGGACGATGAACACGACCTGAATGTTGCAGTTGCCCTGGACGGCGGTCTGAAGCTTACAGGAGCTCACGTGCTCTGGTATTTGTATACGCCAGGCTGGCTTGAATCGCTGTCGAGGCAGAAGGCGCAAGAGGCGGCTGCGGCCCATATCCAGCGCCTTGCCGGGTTTTATCGCGGCAGGTGTTTTTCATGGAATGTGGTCAACGAAGCAATCAAGCCGGAGGAGCATGGACCCGATGGGCTGCGGGTCAATTGCTCCCTTCAGCGCGCCCTCGGGCCCGACTACTTTGAAGCGGCATTTCGGGCAGCGCGAGCGGCTGATCCCGGAGCGCTCTTGCTCCACAACGATTACGATCTTGAACTCGATACGCCGGAACAGGATGCTCGCCGCACCGCACTCTTTCATCTGTTGGATCGCCTGCAAAAAGCGAATGCTCCCATCGACGGTGTAGGCCTGCAATCCCATCTGAAACTATCTCGGATGGCCGACTTTCATGAAGCGAAATACCGTGGTTTTCTGCACAATCTATCGCAGCGTGGATTGAAGATCATAATCACCGAACTCGATGTGGATGATCGTGGCGCATCGGCAGCGGAGGCGGAGCGCGACCGTGCGGTCGCAGACGTTTACTCGCGATTTCTGGCTGTGGCGCTCGACGAACCATCAGTAATCGCGCTCGTCACCTGGGGCCTTGTTGACCCGTTCAGCTGGCTGAATCACAATGTATATTTCCCGCAATTCGTGCGGCCCGACGGCCTGCCGCAGCGGCCTCTGCTGTTCGATGCGACGCTGCGTCCCAAGCCAGCATACGATGCAGTTCTGAGTGCGTTACAACATGCGCCACATCGCGGTTCCACCAATCGGTAAGTAGCTTCAGGCCGCGATGCGTTACTTGCCGCCGCAAACGCAGGTCCTGAATCCGACTCCGGTTCCATGGTCCAGGCTGCACACATAGCCCTCCCAAAACGGACCCAGAGGTATCGGAGAGTGTCCCTTGAAAAAATGTGTTTGGTACGCGAGACTCTCCTGGCCCGTCCCGAAGCTGTCCGCTCGCAAATGCCCAATCAAGTCAGCAAGAGTTTTAGCAGAGAAGGCATCCTCTCCATATGTTTCCTTGAAGCTGTATTCCTTCGGCCACGTTGTATCCACCCCCGTAGTATTCGATGCCGCGAACACAGTGTAGTCAATCAACATTGCCGAAGAGGGAGCCACCTTGCTCACGGTAAACGACGGAATGTTCCCGCTGACTGGCGAGATTGAAGCCACAACCTTCATGGGCACGCCCGCATCTCCACTGCCCAGTAGATGCAGCTCATCCATGTGCGTATGTCCAAAAAGCGCAAGCTTCACCACATCCGCATGGCTGGTCAGCGCGTTCGCAAGCGCGTCGGAAGACAGATACCCTTCGACCTCTCCACCGGTGCACAGCGTAGCCGCATTCGCAAGCGCAGCTTTCGGGTTTATGGCCGGTGGCACATGCCCAAGCACCCATACTCGTTCGCCTTTCTGTCGTGCGCTGTCCAATGCGCTGGTCAACCAGGCCATCTGCTCCTGTGCACCCTTCTGATCGGATTCATCTGCCTCACAATCAGCGAATTTGGACATCATATAAATGTCATCCAGCACCAGCAAGCGAGTGTTCTGCATGGGCGCGGTCATTGTAACCGCGTAGTAACCGCCTGATTCGTAACTCGCGAGTGCCTGCTTCCGTTCCCCCGCACTTACTCCCACGAGCCCGCCAATCGTTGCCTCCGCCGTTGCCTTCAGATACTCATCCCGCACATCCATGCGGTTGTGATTGCATCGGGAATCATTGTTGCCCAGCGCGATGTAAACAGGAATCCCGGCAAACACTTGCTCAACCTGCTTCATCACAAACACGGTTGTCTTTTCAGCAAATGCTGCGGATAAAGACTCATCGTCAGCCGTCGATTTTGGAAGCTTCAAGGCCGCGCGGTAACGGCAGTCGAGATCGTGTACCAGCAAATCGCCGCTGACCGTGACAAATCTCGCGTTGCCAGCCTGAGCCATCGCCGCCTGCAGGCTGCTTGCCAGCAGCGCATAGGGCGCGTCCGTAAGTTGCTTCGCCTTGCATGCCTTCTGCACAGCGGCAAAGTCCGCCTCCTGCGTAGCCGAGTCCGGAGAGCTTAGAATCGCCGCCCACTCCTCCACCGGCGCCTTCACCAACTGCGGCACTTTAGCTGGATCGTGAAAAGGATCAAGATGCAGATCGCTCAGCATCACCACGTCGACTGTCGACTCTTGTGGTGCAGGCTTCGTCTTGGCGAGTGCATTCACGGCCAGCAATCCGGTGACTCCGCAAACTAACAACGGGCCGCCAAATCCATCGCGAAACCAAAGAACGCTCATTCGAATATGGGACTTCAACATAGTCAGCGAATCCTCCATCCTGCTCGTTCTCTATTGTCCCGGTTTGGTTTCAACATGTGATGAACTGGCCGGCAAAATATCGCCATGGAAGCTTTCCGGCGGCCCCAGATAACTGGGAAGAAGATGGCCATGATCAATCACGATCCGCTCGAGCACAACTCCAGGATCGACCATCCAGACCTTCAGCGTATGGTATCCCGCATTGGCAATCGACAACGGAATCGAGACTTTCTTCACACCGTCGCTGACTGCCTGTTGCCAATCAGCCGGGGCATTATGCTCCAGCATATCGACGATTGTGCGGGGACCTTCGTCGACGGAGACAGCGAAGCGCAGACCTCGGCCTGGAACAAAGTTCAATGTCGGAGCAAGGATCGCCTGCATTGTGAAACTGCCCGTATCGTAGAGATACACGCGGTATTGAAGACCCGCTTGAGATTGCATGTTGCTGCTTGCTGTAACGGGAAAAATGGTCATAGCAGAACGAGTCTCTCCGAACCTAGGCAATTCCTGCCATTGCGTAGTTGCGTCGGCAGTGCGAGCAGTGGTGTCCGCAGACTCAATCGCCACATAGCCATCGCTCTCAATAAATCCCTGGGCATTGTCACGCGTCACGTCAGGCAGTCTCAGAGTCTGCAAGGGAACTACAAATGGCGGCCCGTCATTCTGCTTAATGGTGACGGTGCCCTGCGCTAAATCGGCAGGCGCGGCGGCCCAGTTTATATGAACATCGAGCGCAAGATCCTCACTTCCTACCATGCCTGAACTCTGGCTCACGATGATCCACGGATCACTCACTGAAACTTCAAACCGCACGGGGTTTAGGCCGCGATTGAAAAGCGTGACTTCGCGTGCCTGCTGCGCGACCGAATCGAACTGGCCCAGCGATGGCCGGAAACCCAAACTGCCCTCAACCGCAATGCCGAGACTCGAATTGCCTGCGGGTTGCACCTTAGTTATCGCGGGCATGGTATTTAGCGGCGGCTCATTCCAGAACGTGTAGCCAATGTGCGTCTGGTCCATCATGTGGTTCCATTTGCCGTCCAGAAGCTTGTGATTGTATTCATCGCTCAGTTCCGCGTCTTTCGCAAAAAGTGCGCGCGCTTGGTCGGCATAGTCATTGGCGCTTACACGTCCCTCACGCGCAAACAGCGCATTCCGTCCCGCCGCGATGTATAACTCGGTAAGATTGGCGCAAGCGTCCACGGGATACTGCGCAAGTTCAAAGTAGGATGCGCGTTCATCCTGCGGCAATTCATTGGCGAGTTTGTCCACCTTCTCCGTCAGCTCACGCCACTCCTTCTCCACGCGGTCTGCTTCGCGATAACTTGTCAGGCTGAAGGTGGAAGGATCTATCTGTTCAGGTTTACGGCGGGAATTGTAGCGTGTGTAGTCTTCAACCGCAGTCGCGATTTCCCCGGCATGGTCCGGCCCAAACTCGCGCGTTGCCCAAAGCCGTGTGTACTCATCCAAGTGGTCCTGGTCAAAGCGGCCGGGAGTGCGCGCCATTGTCAGGAAAAACTCGATCGGGAATTCCATCGGCTTCAGATCGCCAACATTCACTACCCAGATTCGATCCGCGCCGTAGTTGAGTGCCATGTTCATCTGTTCCCATATTTGTGGGAGGTAGTTAGTATTCAGCCACTTATACGAGCGAGGATCCCCGACATAGTCAAAGTGGTAATAGATACCAGCTCCGCCGGAGCGCTTACGTTCTTCCGCTGTAGGCAGCCGCCGGATATTTCCCCAGTTATCATCGGACCAAAGCAGAGTAACATCGTCGGGTACGCGCATACCGTTGTCGTAGTAACCCTGCACTTCCTTGTAGAGAGTCCAGACCTGTGGAACCTTTGCCAGATCTGGGTTGACGGTCTCCTTAAGGATCTGGCGCTGGTCGGCGACAATCTTCTCCAGTAAGTCAGCATTTGCAGAAGCCGACATGGGTGTGTCATTCACGCCTCGCATCCCGAGTGTGACAATCTCCTCGTACCTCTTATCCCGTTCCATGCCGGCCCGCCAGAACGCATTGATTCGATCTTTGTTCTCCGCGTAGTTCCACGGGCCGTCCGCGCGCTTCCATTCCTTCTCAGCGCGCATCATAGGTTCCTCGTGCGAGGTACTCATCACAATGCCATACTCGTCCGCAAGCTCCGCATTCAGCGGGTCATCCGCGGCGAAAGAGCTGTTCCACATAGCGGGCCAAAGAAAGTCGGCCTTCAGCCGCAGCAGAAGTTCAAATACGTGCACATAGAACTTCGAGTTATAGCCTCCAAACTTCTCATTCACCCAGCCAGTGAGTGCCGGCGCTTCGTCATTCAGGAAGATGCCACGATACTTGACCGCGGGTACTGGCTGAAGGTGCCGTCCGGGCTCAACATAGAGTGTGTCCTGATGAGGGATGCGAACGTCGGCCCACCAGTACCACGGCGAAACGCCGATTTGTTCCGAGAGATCGTATATGGCGAAGATCGTCCCCCGCTTGTCGCTCCCTGCAATAACCAGCGCGCGAGCGACTCCGGGCATCGGATGATCCACGATCGTCGTCACCGCTGACTCCCATTGGCCAGCAATTCCGCTAACGTCGATCTTGCCGCGGCGGACAAGGTCGTCAATCAGCCGGCTCCTGCCAATCGTCCCGATCACCACAGCATCCGCATCGTGCAGATCTGCAGAAGAATGCCCTACTCCGGGCCGAACCCCCGTGACGCGCTCGATGTCTGTACTAAGATCGCCAGCCGCGCGGGTTACCCCGGGCCAATCGTTATCGCTTACCACCAATGGCGCGGCGTGACCGCCTTCCACAAGGCGGAATGCCCCCGTCGCAGAATGATTCAACACATAGTGGGGTTCCCCAAGAGCAAATGTTCGAAGTGGCGTCGCGGCAATGGCCAGGACAACGGCAATATGAACAGGACGGATGCGGTTCATCAAATTCATCAATTTGACCTCTGGCGCCAACTGCGCCAGTTTATCGCGAACGGACGGCTTGTGGAACCTGAGGGATCCGCGGCTATGAAACTCCACGCGACCATTTCAGCTAGAATTCATCCCATGTCAGGGAATGAAGCACGCTCTTCGTCGATCCAGGTCGTCGACTCGCACACCGCAGGTGAACCAACGCGCGTGGTAATCGCCGGCGGCCCGTCCCTGGGCCACGATGCGCTCCCAAATCGATTGCGCCGATTTGCCGCGGAGCACGACGATTTCCGGTCTGCAGTGGTGAACGAGCCTCGCGGTTCGGATGTGCTGGTGGGCGCGCTGCTGTGCGAACCTGTGGACAAGACCAGCGCTGCGGGAGTCATCTTTTTTAACAACGTTGGCTACCTCGGCATGTGCGGGCACGGAACCATCGGCGTGGTTGCAACACTTGCTCATCTGGGCAGAATTGGGCCAGGGGAACACCTTGTTGAAACGCCGGTCGGCACTGTCCGCGCAACTCTCCATGCGAACGGCAGCGTCACCGTTGAGAATGTTGCGAGTTACCGACACAAGGCGAATGTCGCAGTGGATGTCCCCGGTTTTGGTCCCGTAGTCGGCGATATTGCCTGGGGAGGCAATTGGTTTTTCCTGATCGAAAATTCGCCATTCCCTCTCAATTTGGAAAACGCGGAGCGCCTGACCGAGTTCAGCTGGGCGGTTCGCAACGCCTTGGGCGTCGCCGGAGAAACTGGCGCAGATGGGCACGAGATCGACCACATCGAGATATCACATCCCGCGCCGTTTCCAGGTGCCGACAGTCAGAATTTCGTTCTGTGCCCCGGCAAGGCCTATGACCGCTCGCCCTGCGGAACCGGAACCAGCGCCAAACTTGCTTGCCTGGCGGCCGACGGCAAGCTTGCTCCCGGGCAGTTGTGGCGGCAAGCCGGAATTCTGGGCACGGTCTTCGAAGGTTCGTATCTACTGCGCGATGGCAAACTCATCCCCAGCATTACCGGCACAGCGTTTATCACCGCCGAAAGCAAGCTGATTTTGAGCCCCGGCGATCCATTCTCAGCGGGCATACGCGCATGAGCGAGAGCTGGGATGTAGTGATCGTGGGGGCAGGCATCGTGGGCGCCGCGTGTGCCTTGGAGTGCGCAAAACGCGGCATGCGCACCGCGGTAGTGGAAGCCAATTTCATCGGCGGCGGAGCCACGGCTGCAGGGATGGGCCACATTGTCGTAATGGACGACTCGCCCGCGCAGCTTGCCCTCACTCACTATTCGCAAACTCTATGGCAGGAGTTATCAAAGGCTTTACCAGAGGACGTGGAATACGAAGCCTGCGGTACATTATGGGTGGCGGCCGACGAAGAAGAGATGCAGGAAGTGCAGCGTAAGAGGGACGTATACGCTTCTGCAGGTGTTGCGACCGAAATCCTTGACGGGCCGGGACTGGCGGACGCCGAACCGCAACTGCGGACCCCACTCGCAGGCGCTCTATTAGTTCGTTCAGACGCTGTTTTGTATCCCCCTTGCGCGGCCGGATTTTTGATGAGAGAAGCGCAGCGCCTTGGCGTGCAACTTTATCGGCGGAAGGTCCATTCCGCGCACTCCGGACAAATTCGCCTCGACGACGCCACCCAGCTGAACTCAAAACAAATTATTATCGCGAGCGGTGCGGATGCCTGCGAATTAGTCCCGGGACTGCCGATCAAGAAGCGCAAAGGGCACCTGGTCATCACGGATCGGTACCCTCAATTTATACGCCACCAACTGGTGGAACTTGGCTATCTGAAGAGTGCGCACTCCTCTACCACCGACTCGGTCGCATTCAACGTGCAGCCGCGCAAAACGGGTCAGCTCTTGATTGGATCCTCGCGGCAATATGGTGCGGAAGATGCTGAAGTCAATCCGCAAATTCTGTCTGCGATGACCGAACGCGCGCAATGGTATCTGCCGAAAATCGGCGAACTCTCTGCCATTCGCGTTTGGACCGGGTTTCGCGCAGCCACTCCCGACAAACTACCGCTGATAGGTCCCTGGCCGGAAGACGATTCGCTGTTTCTGGCAACGGGCCATGAGGGACTGGGCATCACCACATCGCTTGGAACGGCTCAGCTGCTCGTGGATTATTTTGAAGGTGCAGCAACCGCGATTTCCTGCGAGCCCTACCTGCCTGGGCGGTTTGCAAGGAGCGTGATCCGTGCCTAAGCCTGCGTCCCTTCGTCTGCTGGTCAACGATCGTCCCGTGAATGTCGCATCCGGAACCACTGTTGCATCCGCGATCCTGCTTGCCGGCATTCCCACGCGGCGATCCGTGACCGGCCAACCACGCGGACCACTCTGCGGTATGGGAATTTGCTTCGAGTGTCAGGCCACTATCAACGGGACGATGCATCAGCGAACCTGCCAGGTTTTCTGCACGGAGGGAATGGAGGTACGCACCCCGTGACAGAGCGCTTCGACATTCTTGTAGTTGGTGCAGGACCGGCTGGCATTGCCGCAGCGGTAACCGCCGTTGCTTCCCGAAAAAAAGTGGGACTGGTGGACGACAATCCCGTCGCAGGTGGGCAGATTTGGCGCGCCGGTGCCGCTCAGCCCGTCGCTGCCCTCGCATGGTTTGAAAGACTCGCAGCATCGTCTGTCGCCCGGCTCCAGGGTTGGCGCGTTTTCGACTCCCCAAGCCAAGGCGTGCTGCGCGCGGAAGGTAATGATGGCTGCCGTGATCTTGTCTATAACCAGTTGGTTATGGCCACCGGCGCGCGCGAGCGCTTCTTACCTTTTCCAGGCTGGACGCTGCCGAATGTGATGGGTGCCGGCGGCCTCGATGCAATGGTGCGCGGAGGCCTGCCGATTGCCGGCAAACGCGTCGTTGTCGCTGGAACCGGCCCACTGCTGCTGGCGGTTGCGGCCCACCTTGCGAAGAAGGGAGCGAAAATCGTCGCAATCTGCGAACAGGCTCCGCTCCACCGATTCGTCCCATTCTGCGCGAGCCTGCTGGGCGAGCCCGCCAAAACGAAGCAAGGGATCGAATATGCTCTGTCGACTTTTGGCTCGAAGATTCACACAGGCTGCTGGCCCGTGGCCGCAAACGGCGATGAGATGCTTCAGTCCGTGACGCTGCGGCGGCGCGAAAAACAATGGGAAGTGCCATGTGATTACCTTGCGTGTGGTTTTCATCTGGTGCCGAACCTGGAGTTACCAGCGCTTATGAAGTGCCGCATTGACAATGGTTTTGTGGCTGTAGACGATCTGCGGCAAACTTCCATAGCCGGCATTTTCTGCGCAGGTGAACCAACCGGAATCGGCGGCGTGGAGATGGCTTTGCTGGAGGGCGAGATTGCTGGTCTCGCTGCTGCTGGAAAAGTCGTCGAAGCGAAGAGAATGGCACGGCGAAGAAAACGCGGCCTCGGATTCGTACGCGCATTGAGTACAGTCACCGAACTTGATCCGAGGCTGAAGCAACTCGCCACCGACAAAACGCTGGTCTGCCGTTGCGAAGATGTTTCCTATGGCAGACTGCGAGAGCACGCCTGCTGGCGCGAAGCAAAACTGCACACGCGCTGCGGCATGGGTCCGTGCCAGGGCCGCGTTTGCGGTCCGGCAACCGAATTTCTCTTCGGCTGGAAGATGGACTCCACTTGGTCAACCATCCGCCCCCCGCTCTATCCGGTGCTGGTCTCGAGCCTGGGCGATCCCGATAAACTTGAATTTAAGAGCGACAGCCTTGCCTTGGCGGGCGCGCAAGACCAAAAGGAGATTCAATGAAGTGGTATGGTGTAATGCCTGCGATGACGACCTGCCTCGACGAACATCTGCAGGTGGATCATGCGTTCATGACAGCGCACGCGCGGTGGCTGCTCGACAATGGCTGCACCGGGATTGTTTCCCTCGGCTCTCTCGGACAGGCGGCAACGCTTACTTTTGCGGAGAAGGAGACTATTCTGCGCAATATGGTTGCTGCAGCAGAGGATCGTGCTCCTGTTGTCGCTGCAATCTCGGCGCTCTCAACCGACGAAGCGATTGCACTCGCAAAAGCAGCCGAGAAGGCAGGCTGTTCCGGGCTCATGGTGCTTCCTCCCTTCGTGTATTGCGGCGACTGGCGAGAGATGAAAGCGCACATCACTTCGGTATTTCGCGCAACGCCGCTTCCGTGCATGCTCTACAACAATCCCGTCGCCTATGGGACTGATTTTCTTCCGGAACAAATCGTCGAACTAGCCGGCGAGCACCAGAATTTCGCGGCCGTGAAAGAGTCCAGCACCGATGTGCGCCGTGTGACAGCGATTCGCGCATTGCTTGCAATTCGGCTGCAGTTATTTGTTGGCGTGGACGACGCGATAGTCGAAGGCATTGCCGCGGGCGCTGTAGGTTGGATCGCCGGTCTGGTGAACGCTTTCCCAGCGGAATCGGTGGCGCTCTTCAACTATGCTGCCTCAGGAAAGCGGGAAGAAGCTGAAGCACTCTACCGCTGGTTTTTGCCACTCTTACGCATGGATACGGTCCCGAAATTTGTTCAACTCATCCACCAGGTCCAGCAGGAAACCGGCACTGGCAATGCGCGTGTGCGTCCACCCCGGCTTCAAGTTACCGGCGCGGAACTGGATGAGACCCGCGCAACCGTGACTGAAGCGCTCCGCCAATCGACCGCAGTGCGAAGCACGCCGTTTTCACGGCCATAAGGAGCAGGCATGGACTTGAAGAGTGTTTCGCAATTCAGCGGCGCAACAACGGACGATAGTTTTCGCGCACTGAATCCGATTACCGGGGAGCAGATTGAACCTCAATTCAATTCTTCGACAATTGAGCAAGTGGATGCTGCAGCCAATAGCGCGAGCGATGCATTCGCTGCGTACCGTGCGCTGAGCGGAAAAGATCGGGCCGCATTCCTGCGCAACATCGCGGATGGTCTTGATACTGCGACAGAGGAACTCGCATGGCGCGCACAACAGGAGACGGCTCTGCCGGCGCCGCGACTGCAAGGAGAAGTGAAGCGCGCCAGCAATCAGTTTCGCCTCTTCGCAGAGGTTCTCGAAGAGGGGTCGTGGGTTGCCGCGCGCATCGATCCTGCAATCCCTGACCGCAAGCCGCTTCCACGGCCCGACCTTCGGTCCATGCTCCATCCGTTGGGGCCAGTTGCGGTCTTCGGCGCAAGCAATTTCCCCATCGCGTTTTCAGTAGCCGGCGGCGATACCGCGTCGGCCCTCGCCGCGGGCAATCCAGTCGTGGTAAAGGCGCACCCCGCGCATCCGGGCACCAGTGAAATTGCAGGCCGCATCATTGCGCAAAGCGTGCGCGTCTGCGGTTTGCCTGCTGGCGTCTTCTCGCTGCTCTTCGACGCCGGCATTGAAGTCGGCAAAGCGCTGGTCCAGCATCCAGCCATCCAGGCTGTGGGCTTTACAGGTTCACACGCTGCCGGGAAAGCGCTCATGAGACTCGCAGCCGAGCGGCCACAGCCCATCCCTTGCTTTGCTGAGATGAGCAGCGCGAACCCCGTCTTTGTGCTTCCCGGCGCATTGCGCGAGAAGAGCACGCAACTTGCAGCGGGTCTCTTCAGTTCTTTCACATTGGGAGCCGGGCAGTTCTGCACCAAGCCGGGCCTGATCTTTGTCCCGCAGCAAACGGAAACGGAATCGTTTCTTGCCGAGTTGAACAAGCTTATTGAAGGCAGCGCTGCATTCAATCTGTTGACGCCGGGCATCGCCACAAGTTTTCGCAAGGCTGTCAGTGCTCGTCAGGATCACAAGGACGTGCGCGTGCAAGTGGCAGCAGAGGCAACTGGCCCATGTGCCGCAACTGCCGCGTTGATGGAAGTCGACATTGATGCACTGCTTGAGAATTCATCGCTGAGCGACGAGGTTTTCGGTCCCACAACATTGCTCATTCACTATGAACAGCGCGAGGCAATGATGCAGGCAGCCGCTGAACTTGAAGGGCATCTCACGG
>Ga0302140_10004250_pt1 | contig 18227 bp, 16 predicted proteins | sample I_Bog_E1_1_FD_202095 | JGI IMG/M metagenome (GOLD analysis project Ga0302140, IMG submission 202095) | Peat permafrost microbial communities from Stordalen Mire near Abisko, Sweden - I_Bog_E1_1 | ecosystem: Environmental > Terrestrial > Soil > Wetlands > Peat | place: Sweden: Abisko, Stordalen... | reverse complement strand
TCCCCCACTCGAGGGTGTGAAGGTGGCCGTAAACGTAACACTCTGGTTCGCCGCTAGACTCAGAGGCAGCGACAACCCGCTAATAGAGAAGGTTGCTCCCGACACGTTGGCCTGCGAAATTGTGACGCTCGATCCGCCCGTGTTCGTCACGGTCTCCGAAAGATTTGCGCTACTGCCCACCTGTACGCTTCCGAAGCCGAGTGAGGAGGGATTCGCCGATAACGTTCCTTGTGTGGCGCCTGTACCCGATAGAGGAATGTTTAAACTCGGATTCGAGCCGTCGGAGGTGATCGTGATGCTACCACTAGAACTTCCGCTTGCAGTCGGTGAGAACACCACGCTGAACGAAGTGCTCTGCCCGGCGCTCAAGGTCAAAGGCAAGCTCAATCCGCTCACACTGTAGCCGCTACCACTCGCTGCGGCCGCGGAAATCGTAAGACTTGTTCCACCACTGTTCGTCAGTGTCTCGGACAAGCTCGAACTCTTTCCCACCTGCACCGTGCCGAACGCCAAACTCGTGGGATTCGCGGACAAAGTACCTTGCGAGACTCCGGTCCCAGAAAGCGGAATGCTGAGAGTCGAGTCTGATCCGTTGGAAGTGATGGTCACGCTGCCGCTAGCCGCGCCAATGGCCGTCGGCGAGAACAACAATGTGAAAGAGGTGCTTTGGCCCGCACCCAACGTTAAGGGCAGACTCAAACCACTCACGCTGAACCCACTGCCGCTTGCGCTCGCGGCAGAAATCGTCAAGCTCGTGCCGCCGGAGTTGGTCAGCGTATCAGTCAGTGACTTCGAGGTGCCGTCCTGAACATTGCCAAACGCCAGGCTGGCCGGATTCGCCACCAAGTCTCCTTGCGCTGCGCCTGTACCCGACAAAGGAATGCTTAAGCTCGAATTCGAGCCGTTCGATGTGATCGTGACAGTGCCGCTAGCAGATCCACTTGTACTCGGCGCAAAAACCACCGTGAACGAGGTGCTTTGTCCGGCGGTCAAGTTCAAAGGCAAGCTCAGGCCGCTCAAACTGAAGCCACTACCGCTCGCCATCGCCGCAGAGATCGTAAGACTTGATCCACCACTGTTGGTCAGTGTTTCAGACAAGCTCGAACTCTTGCCGACCTGCACCGTGCCAAACGCCAGACTGGTCGGATTCGCCGCCAGCGTCCCGGGCACCACGCCTGTTCCAGAAAGCGGGATGCTCAGCGTCGAATTGGACGCGTCTGAGACGATGCTCAGCGATCCACTCGCCGAACCCGCGCTGCCCGGAGCAAAAATCGCAGTGAAGCTGACACTCTGACTGACCGCGAGAGTAACGGGAAGGGAAAGTCCGCTAATCGAAAATCCAGCTCCACTCGGCGTTGCCTGCGTGATTGTCACCGCGCTTCCGCCCGTGTTCGTTAAAGTCTCGGATAGGTGGTTGCTGCTGCCGACATCAACAGCACCGAAGCTCAAAGTTGAGGGATTGGGAGAGAGCGTGCCCGCCAGGACGCCCGCGCCCGACAGGTTCAGGACAACATTGCTGTTGGACTGATTGGTAGTGATCGCGAACGTGACGCTACCCGTGAAATTTCCACTTCCTGTCGGCGCGAATGTAACCGTCGCTGTGGTCGAAGTGCCCGCGCTCACTGTAATCGGCAACGCAAGGTTTCCCAGGGAAAATCCAGCCCCGCTGAGCGTCGCCTGATTGATGGTTAGGTCCATTCCTCCGGTATTCGCCAGGATGACTGTGGTCGCCTGGTGAGATCCCACCTGAATTGTTCCGAACGAGACCGGAGACGGAGTTGGTGTTAACTGCCCCGGGCTTCCTCCCTGTCCCTGTGTGACACCATTGCCCGACGCGGTCAGCGAGACAATCAATTGCTGGTTCGGATCGTTTAACGAGATCGTAGTAGAAACGTTGCCCGCAGCCGCAGGCTGAAACACAACATTGAAGGAAACGTTTTGGCCGGGAGCGATAACGAGCGGCAGAGTGATGCCCGTGACCTGAAATGCGGGAGTCAGACCCTGAATCGATCCGACGGTAACCGAGGAGCTCGTATTGTTCGTGATGGTGTCCGACAGCGACGAAGAAGTCCCGATCACCACCGACCCAAACAGCAACCCGTTGCTCGCCAGTTGCACCGAACCCGAGCCTGCCTTCGACCCGCCCAGCGCCTGGCATCCCGTCAGAATGAGCAGGGACGCTGCAAGCATGAGACCGGTGACGACAGCCAAAAAGGATGAGCCCTTTGTTGGTTCTTTCCGGGAACTCTGAACCGAACCGTTTGCCGAACTACCCGTCGAACTGGGGGCCGAACTGCGCTGCAGCCGATAAGCGTTCAAAGCGACCTCTGAGTGTCGTCTCCGCAAACCACAGCGGGGGGATTTTTCTAACACCGGCAGCTCAAAATTCCCGCTCCGGCAGAATCAGTTTCGCTCTTTCGGGCGATGCGCCATAGATCGCGAAAGTCCAGCTGGATGCGGCATCCGGCCAAGAATCCCACGGCCGAATCTCCTTCGCGGGGTTGACCTCTGGTGTAAAGGAAAAAATTACAAAGTCGCTTATAAGCTATTGCTAATACGAGGGCAATTCCTTTTGCCGCAGAACGAAAGTAGTTAGTACATGTCAGAATGGCGAAGGAGAACATGGGGCAAGTTGCCGGGAATTTGGGGCTCGCTCCGGGGAAGCGATGTGCAAACTGTTGCGCATAGATCGTACCGTCTTCAACCCTCCTTGGGGCTGGTCTCTGCCCCCGAAACGCCTATCTCGTTGCACCTCTTTCTGTTCTAGCGAGTGCTTTCCCGAATCGCCGGGTTTAGAATGAGTGGATAGAGTGATTCGGTGGCAGGTGGCGTGCATCTAACATTGAGTACCTCGTAATCAGAAGTTATGATCCCCGTACTTCGGGTCCCCATGAATCGGAGTTCTTAAAGATGAGATTTTCGTTGGCGGTGGCGGTCGCGGTGGTGGGAATTTCCATGAGTGGGTTGGCGCAGCAGAACAACAACCAGTTCAGAGTGAAGCATGTGCCTGCTGAGAAAGGCATCCAGAAGAGCACAATGCCAGCAGTGAAGACTACCGGCTCGTCGTCTAACGCCAACTCCAAAGATCTGCAAACCCTCGAACATCAGACCGCCAAGGGAGCAGGGTCTCACACGCAGGGTGCTCGCAAAGCCCCGCCGTTGAAACCGGTCAAGGAAAAGGCAAACCCGCCCATGAATTTTAACGGCGGGTCCGGCGGAAAAGGCACCAGCATCGCTCGCCAGAGTGCGAATCCCTACAAAGGGCGGCTGAAGCAGAAGCATTCGCGGTAGGCATTCTCGCCAGACATCATCGTCACGAGTTCTTGCTGGAGTTCTTGCTGGACAAGAGTGGCGAATTCCGAGAACGCCTTAACGTTTTCGATTGGCAGCCGCCGATTGAGCTGCAGTTGCGGGCTGCGTCTGCTTCTTGATCTTTGGCTCTTTCAGCGAATACTTCAGCAGGCAATAGAAGGCGCGCATGCCGTCTTTCCATCCGATTTTCTTACCCTCTTCGTAGGTTCGTCCCCAATAACTGATTCCGACTTCGTAAATGCGCAAGCGGCGACGCGCTACTTTGACGGTAATTTCCGGTTCGAATCCGAAGCGGTTTTCTTCGATCGGAATCGACTGAATGACCTCACGCCGAAAGACCTTGTAGCAAGCTTCCATGTCGGAAAGATTGATGTTGGTGAGGCAGTTGGAAAGTAGGGTCAGCGCGCGGTTGCCCACCGAATGCCAGAAATATAGCACGCGATGCGGAGCTCCGCCGAGAAACCGGGAGCCGTAAACAACGTCTGCTTTGTCCTGCACGAGCGGCGCAATCATCAAAGGATATTCGGCAGGATCATATTCCAGATCGGCGTCCTGGATAATGACGTAGTCTCCTGTTGCCTCCTGAATTCCTCGGCGCAGGGCTGCTCCCTTCCCCATGTTTTGCGGCTGGAACAGGGTTCGAACTTGCGGATACTCGGCTTGCAACATCTCCAGAATTTCGCGCGAGCCATCGCGGGATCCGTCGTCAACACAGATCAGTTCGATTTCGAGTGGCACTGCGAGAACTTTCGCCACCACTTCGCGAAGTGTGGCGCGTTCGTTATACACGGGCATGACGACGGAAAGCTTCATCTTTTGACTATTCGTGTTTTGCTTATTCGTCCCTGTGCACGGTCGAGGGCGAGAAGGCGGGTAGGCAGAGGGCGATGTACTCCGCTCCGTGGGGGAATGGAGTGGAGTAACGAACCCACTCTCCGCGATGGGCGAGGACGGCTTGCCCGGCGGCGACGTCGATTTGGCCGGAGCTGTGCTGGACTCGCAGCGTGCCGCGCAACACGACGGTGTACTCGTCGAAATCGGGCGTCTGTCCGGGCTCTTCCCATCCTGCTGGACTGCGCATGTGGGCGAGGCTCAGTGCGTCGTTTTTGGTGTTGATGAGGCCGACAAATTCTTCAATGATCTTCGGTTTGCTGCCGGCAGATTCGATCCGCGCAGGAGCTGCGATGAGGGTTGGCATAGGGTGAGAGGATCCTAGCAACGCCGAGCGAACTGCACAAGCGTCGAAATGCTGGGAGGGATTGGATCGATGTAAATTTGATCTATCGATCTTTTAGAATCATGGATTTAGGGCTGTTGGCTCTCTCAGATCTCTGGTTTTGAAGAACTTATCTTTAAATTATTGTGGGGTAAGGAGTTAGACAGTCAGCGGTAGGCCGTCGGCCATCAGGAAAGCAGGTTCCAGGGAGGCCTGCGCCATCCCGGGATGCTTTCGGAAACGCTCGAAGGTTTCAAAGAAAAACGGAGCGTTAGCGGAAGGTTTTTGGTCTCTTGGGAACGGATTTCTCCCGCGAACTGAAGACGACGCGTCCTCAAAAAGTAGTTTCGCCGATTGGGGTGGAAGTCTGTGATGGTACGCATGTGGGTTGGTGATGAAAAAGCGAAGCGGGGTCACGATGGACAGGATCGACTCAATCGCAAAAAGCGCGATTGAATGGGGCACCCGGACCGCCCGTAAGTTACGGAAAGATCCGCTTTTGGTTCGGCGAACAAATGGCGGGGTGTGGCGGATTTTGTGCAGGGGTTGTCTGTAAGTGATAGAAACTAAATATTGAGTAGTGTGGTTATTTAGGCACAACCGTATTAGGTTTTGCCGTGTGAACTTTACATTTTCGAGAGGGCGGTGGCTTCGGGGGGCACAATTCCTTTTTTGGGAAAAAAGATGGGCAGGGCGACGGGAATTGGGGGTCTCGCCGAGAGAAGTTTTGTCAATGTAAGGTGGCGCACGTGCTTTTGAGGTTGAGAGTGGAGATGAATATGCTCAGGCATAACCACATATCCAACGACGAACTGGTAGCGCCAGCGCACCTGCTCCAGTACGACAAGAAACAGATCGCGGCGCGGCGCCGCGCCGAGTAATAGTTGACGCCTGTAACAACTGCAGGTGATGAAGTGAAGGTCCTCCGCGGCGGAGACGCGAGAAGGGGCGCGCCCACAGTTATTTCTTTGTCCAAAGTGAGGGCAAAGACAGTTATGGTCGCGGCGGAGAAGTGGGCCACTCCAGGGTCCGCTCACCAGCCGGTGATCCCCTGTTGTGAGCCAGCCGAAGCATATCCCGTCGACACTTGAGCATGCAGGATGGCGACGACCGGAACCCAGCGTTCAAGCTTGTGATGGCCCGTCTTGTGAAATATGTAAGCGACGGCAAGATTCAAGCCCACACCTCCGCCATAACGGTAAGCCGCTCCCCAACCATATCCGTACGCTTCAAAGTGTTTTTCCAGCGGATCGAGGGTGCGACCACGAGCCTGCAAGGCGCCCGCACAACCGGAATTTCCACAGGGGGCCATTTGACCGCCATCGTCTCCGGACTGAATCGCCAGCAAGGCCTCCGTCTGCGAAGCTACGTTCAGCGCCTGTAGCGTAACGTTGGTTCGATCGAAGAAGCGATGGGTAGATGTCGTGTTTTCGTTTGGTTCTGATTGCTGGGGGACGACTTGAGCGGTCGCCCCGACAGTTGATGCCATCAGGATCGGCACTAGATAACGTCCAAGTCTCATCTCGCAGTCTCCGTTATTAGTAAGATTTTCAGGACTCGCACAAACAACGTTCAGCCTCCTCGGGGTGGGGAGTCTGCAACTTCGGGAACGATTGGCACGAGGAAAGTCTTTCAGTCGTTTGCGGCAACCGCACGGGACAGCGTCATAGGTTCGCGGACCTGCTCGGGAACAGTGTTCTGGGAGGACTTGCTTGGTGCGGCGATCGACTCGTCACTATATTCCGGCACAATGTCTCGGATCTTTGCCCGTATCGACTCTTCGGTTCCGGAGAGCATGAGCGGTTCGAGTTCCTTGAGGTGCCCCATCAGATTGAGCCATGGTGAGAGATTTCCATTCGTGCGCTGAACCTTATCGTGGGGCGTGGGCAGCAGGGCTTCGCTCGAATAGAACAGCTCTTCGTAGAGCTTTTCTCCTGGCCGAAGTCCGGTGAAGACAATCGGAACGTCTTCCTCGGAGGCTCCGGACAGCCGGATGAGAGTGCGCGCCAAATCTGCGATGCGGATAGGCTCGCCCATATTCAACACCAGGATGTCGCCGTGGGCGCCGATCGTGAAGGCCTGGAGCACGAGGGAGACCGCTTCAGGAATGGTCATGAAATAGCGCGTAATTTCGCGATGGGTAACGGTGACGCGCCCATCTTTGCGGATTTGTTCCTGGAACACCGGAACAACGCTGCCTTGCGAGCCGAGAACATTGCCGAACCTCACGGAGGCACATTGCAACCTGGAGGGGCGAGAGGCGAGGATCAGTTCGCAAATCCGCTTGGTCGCGCCCATTACGCTGCTGGGATTCACCGCCTTGTCGGACGATATCAGGAGAAAACGCTCGCAGCCGGCTTCTTCGGCAGCATGAAGAAGATTGATGAGACCGAAAACGTTGTTGCGCAGCGCCTCGACCACATTGCACTCCATCATCGGAACGTGTTTGTAGGCGGCAGCATTGAAAATGATCTGGACACCGTGAGCGCGAAGGATTCGTCGGATGCCCTCCGGATCTGTGATGTCGGCCACGCAATAGCAAACCCGATCGCCGTACTCGGATTGTGTCAGCTTCAGTTGCAAATAAAACATCGGGGTTTCGGCCTGGTCGAGGCAGATCATTTCTGCTGGTCCGCACTGTAATATCTGATCGCAAAGTTCTTGCCCAATCGATCCGGCTGCGCCTGTGACCAAGACGACTTTGCCTGCCAGATCTCTCTGCACTGATTCCAGATCAAGCCGGACGGGGTCACGACCCAGTAATTCTTCCAGATTGACCTCGCGCAACTGTTCAACCATTACCTGGCCTTTGATCAGGTCTGCCATCCCGGGAATCGTCTTAAACTTGCGCCCGCTAGCCATGCAATGTTCAAGAATGCGGCTCATCCGTAGGCCGGTGACGGAAGGCATGGCGATGAACAACTCATCGACTTGATAAGCGGTAGCCACGTGCCGGAGTTCTGCAATGGTGCCCAGAACAGTCACTCCGTGAATCCGTACGCCATGCTTCGCGGCGTCATCGTCAACGCATCCTACGACGAGATAGTCGGTGTGGATTAATTCGCGAATGAGCGCTTCGGCTGCGTCGCCTCCACCAACAATCAGCACGCGGGTTCCAGCGCCTCGACGGCCGGGCTCGGACCTACGCAAACGGATGCGGGATAGGACTCGAACGGCACCCAAACTCGTGGCCGTCAGCAGCGCTTCCAGGAAGTAGATCGAGAGCGGGAAACTTCTGACTTGCAACAGCACCCGGATTACGAGAAAGAATGCTGCGCTGCCGATGGCAACCGCCTTCCCGATATCGGCCGCGTCGCTTACTCCTGTGTAACGCCAATAACCATGAAAGAGGTTATAGCGCCACAGCACGAGCAACCTTATGGACAGGAGCAGCGGGGCGGTCCCCAAAAGCAACTCGGGATTAGGCACGGAAAACTCAAATCGCAAAAGCCATGCCGCGAATAAGGATGCAAGGATGATGAATGACTGCAGTAAAGCTATGACCCACGGGTTTTTCTTTAACAGCATATTAAGTTTCTCTCTATGGTTGCAAGGCCGGAGTAAGGTTGAGGGAACGGGCGCTTGTGCCCGTCAAGAATAGTTAGCGTTCAGTTGCTGGGGTTGGCACGGGTGGCGTATTCCAATACCTTCTCGATCGATCGGCAAGTGTAATCAATGCTTGCAAGGTCGAGCGCGGGGTGGACGAGGAACATGAGGCCAGACTCGCGCAACTGCTTGGATATGGGATTGCGTGCCGGGTCGCGCCGATCTCTGACGAACGCTTTTTTCCTGTATTCGTCACTGCAACTGTCGACGAAGCACGGTACACCTTCCGCACGGATTGCCATGAGAATTCGATCGCGACTCCAACCGGACCGCAGACATTCTGGGCGCACGAAAGCGTAGTACTTGTAATAGGCATGAAAGCATTGAACTGGAGGGGTCGCGATCCACAGGCCTCGCAATGGAGCCAATCTCTCATGCAGAATGGCCGCATATTTTCGGCGGGTTTCGACCCAGCCGTAGACTTTCTTTAAGGCAATGCGTCCGATGGCGGACTGTACTTCGGTCATCCTACCGCTCGTCTCCAGCATCCCAGGAAAGTGTTGAATCCCACTCCTCATGGTTCGGTTATCGACCCCGTCGGCGCCGTTGCGATGTTCCTGGTAGACCGAGGCACGTTGCCACGCCTCTGTATTGTTGGTGACGAACATGCTGCCCTCGCCTCCAATCGTCATAATTCCGTCATGGCCGAATGAAAACGCCGCCGCATCGCCCATGGACCCGACCGGCTTTCCGTTGTATTTTGCACCCTGGGCTTGCGTGCAGTCTTCGATTACCTTGAAGCCTCTCTCTCGGGCCAACTGAAGGATTCCGTCCATCTCGCAGGGCCAGCCGGCGAGGTGGACGGCAACCACTGCCTTAGTAACAGGTGTGATTAAGGGCAGAATTGTTTCCACAGTGACGTTTTGGCTCTGGCGGTCCACATCCGCGATCACGGGGCGCGCTCCGATCGCAACAGCGCGTTGCGCCGCAGCCATGAGGGTTCGGCTGCTGATAATTACCTCGTCTCCAGAAGTTACCCCCACGGCATGCAATGCCGTTTCGAGCGCCAAGCTAGTGTTGGCGAGAGCAATCGCATAACGACAACCGACGAACTCGGCGAACTCTTTCTCAAAAAGGCGTCCTTGTTGACCGGTCTCGTAGCGGATTTTGCCTGAATCTAATACTCGGGCCGCGGCGTCGATCTCGTCTGGTGCAGGGCAAGGCCACTTCGCAAACTCCGGCACATTCCCATTGAGTGTTTGAGACATATTAAACTTCCACCTTCCCTTATCTTTTCAGCATACGTCTTATCGTTTACTGGCCAACGATTGCTGGTCAGAACGATTTTGACGGGTGCGATCCGTCCGCTTTCCGATAGTTACAGTTGAGGAGAGTCTTTACCGCGAAGGTCCGGCGCTGGCAGATGCTGTTCTCGGTTCCGGGACGCATTCGGGTGTCGTGGCAGATTCCATTACGCTTTTGATCACGCGGCAGGCGTGGTCGATGTCTTGGAGTTGAAGTGTAGGATGCACCTGAAACATCAGGCTTGTTTCGCCGAGTTCGTGCGCCACCGGCAGACGTGGACGCTTGCGGCGTTCTATTGCAAAGGCTTTTTCCCTGGCGATTTCGCTGCAACTCCCGACAAAGCAGGGGATACCCTCCGCGGAAATTGCTTGCAGGATGCGGTCGCGGTTCCAGCCTGTTAAAAGCAGTTCGGGGCGGACAAAAGCGTAGTACTTGTAGTAGGCGTGGTACGAATGGGCGGGTGGCATGGGGATGCGCAGCCCTCTCACCGTGTTCAGTTTTTCGTTGAACAAGGCTGCATATTTTCGTCTGATTTCAACCCAGCCCGGGACTTTTTTCAGGGCGACACGCCCGATCGCCGACTGCATCTCGGTCATTCGTCCGTTCGTACCAAAGGATTCGTGCAGCCAACGGAATCCAACCGGATGCTGCCGGTGGTACACGGCGTCGTAGCTCTTGCCATGATCCTTGTAGCTCCAAGCTCGATCCCAGAGGTCTGTGTTGTTAGTGGTGAACATTCCTCCTTCCCCGCCGGTCGTCATAATCTTGTCCTGGCAAAAAGAGAATGCTGCAACATCGCCCAAGGAGCCGGCGGGATTTCCTTTGTGATGGGCGCCCTGTGCCTGGGCGCAATCCTCGACAACTTTGAGGCCTCGCTCACGGGCCAACTCCATAATTTCGTCCATTTCGCAGGGCAAACCAGCCAGATGTACGACGATGATCGCCTTTGTCCGGGGCGTGATCATGGGGAGAATCGTTTCCGCGGTGAGGTTCTGGGTGCTGCGGTCGACGTCCACAATCACAGGACGCGCTCCCACCGCGACAACGCAACTTGCCGAAGCAATAAAGGTTCGACTGGTGGTGATAACCTCGTCACCCGGTCCAACCCCGAGTGCTTTCAAGGCGGTTTCCAGGGCTACTGTGCCATTGGCTAATGCAATCGCGTGCTTGCAGTTGGAGAATTGAGCAAACTCTTTTTCGAAGAGACGGCCCTCTTCGCCCGTCCAGTAGTTCACCTTGCCGGAACGGAGCACGCGCGCCGCGGCCTCGACCTCGTCGGGCTCAAAATAGGGCCAAGAGCCGGGCGAAGAGCGGAGATTTCCCACTTCTTCAGTCTTCATTTGTTTTTGTCCTCAGTTATTGAATGTGGTGAGTTTGCGTTTTGCAGGAATGCCAACCACGGTGACGCCCGGAGGCACGTCGTGGGTGACTACAGCGCCGGCTCCAACGGTGGAGTTATCTCCGATTGATCGATATTGAAGTATCTGGGCGCCGGTGCCAATGAGGACGCCTCGGCCAATCCGTACTCCCCCGGAAATGTTGGCTCCGGGATTGACGACACTCCCTTCGCCGATCCTTGCCTCGTGGCCGAGTGTGCAGCCAAAATTGCAGAGCGCGAATGATTCCAAGACAATGTTGACGGTTCCAATCACTCCGGAACAGACGAGCGTGCCTTCTGCAAATTGAGCACTGTCGAAATCCACGTGGGCTGTTGGATGTATCAGTGCAGGAAATTCTACATTCGGCAACACATCTCGAATCTGTTTGCTGACCTTCAATCGCGTAATGGGACTTCCGATTCCAACGGCAACAGCATCCACACAACTGGCATTCGTGTGTAGCCAGCCGTAGTCGCCAACTATTTCGTCGCGGCTGTCGTACGGACCGAGGGCGCTGAGGTCGGTCACGACATATCCGGCAAACTCCCAGGTCGGCGCAACCCGATTAATCTCGCGAATTATGGCTTTGACCTCGCGCGCCATCCCGCCGGCGCCGAGTACGATGATCCGTTTCAATCAGACTCCTTGACACTAAGTTCGTGGGAACCGAGAAACTCCGGCATGGTTGCGTGTCCGACCTGAGAGATGCCTTCACGCGTGAGCGTCTTCCAGAGCGTCAGGGCGATGATTCTCAGATCCAGCCAGAGACTGCGGTTCTGGACGTACCAAAGGTCGCATTTAAACTTTTGCTCCCAACTGGCCGTATTTCTGCCGTTGATCTGCGCCCATCCGGTGATACCCGGCCTAACATCGTGACGTTGCATTTGCTGCGGGGTATAACGCTCGAGATATTCCATCAAAAGGGGACGCGGGCCGACGAGGCTCATTTCTCCGCGAATCACGTTGACGAGTTCGGGCAACTCGTCGAGACTGCTGCTGCGGAGGAACCGGCCCAGAGCAGTTAAACGCTGAGCATCCGAGAGCAACCGGCCCGCCGCATCGCGATTGTCTGTCATCGTGCGGAACTTGAGGCAAGTGAACGGGCGCGCCTTATATCCGGGACGCACTTGGCGAAATAACACTGGCGAGCCCAGAAAGATGCGGACAACAAGCGAAACCAGCGCCAGGAGGGGTAAAAGGGTGACCAAACTCAGGGTTGCGAAGACAACATCGAAAACTCTCTTCGCCAACAGTCGTAGAGGCCGTTGGTTTCTTTGCTGGTGAGGGTCTAAAAGTTCTCTATACATATCGGCGCGGGCTTGCCACGTAGTCTCTGGACGGAAGGCCTGCTCCATCCACTTGCGTCCGGCGCGAGCCATATCTGAGCGCATCGTGGGGTTGCGCAGCAAGGATTCGATCGCTTCGGATAGAGCACCCGCATCTTTCACCGGGACGATGAAACCAGTAATACCGTGTTTTACGGAGTCCACTGCGCCGGTTGCATTCGTCGTCACGACGGGCACTTCGCTCGACTGCGCTTCGAGTGGAACACCGGGAAAGCCTTCGCGATAGGTTGGAAGGGCAATAACGTCCATTAAGGCGTAGTAAGAAGCGGTGTCGGAGACAAATCCCGCACGGATAATCGTCGGGGTCGTGTCGATGTACTTTCGGATGTCGGGATTTACGGGATCGCCGTTCTCGAAATCTCCCACCAGCAGAAGGCGCAAATCCGAGCGACCAGCGCTCAACGTCTTAAACGCTTCTACCAATTCGTGAATGCCTTTGTCCTTAACGAAGCGGCCGACGAACCCGATGACCGTTTCTTTTCCGCCAAGACCTAATTGTTCACGAAGTTGCGCGACCAGCACAGTGTTGCGGAGTTTTGGAGTAAATCTCTCCGTATCGACACCGCGACTACTGTTTCCCGCCACCCTTGCCTTTTCAGATGGAACTAATCTGAGCTGGATGGCGCGAAGCCGCAGGCTTTCACTGACCGGGACCACGCGATGTGCGCAGCTACACGCCACACGCTCGGTTGTCCATAAAATCAGACGTTTCAATCCAGTCGCGGTTTCCATCCGAAGGCCGCGCATGGTGTAAACGCGGCATGGCACTCGCGCGAGCATCGCCGCGAGCGATCCCAGCAGACCAGCTTTCGGCGTGCTGGCATCCACTACATCGGGCCGAACTCTTCTAATGATTCGATACAACTTCCACAACGACACAAGGTCCTGAAGTGGACTGATCTCCCGCTGCATTGGAACGGCCAAGCTCGCCGCGCCCTGGGAGCTAGTGGTCTCCGTCAACATCTTGCCTGGAGACGAGACCAGAGTGGTTGCAAATTCAGAGTCTTCCAGATACCGCAGCATTCCTCGATAGAAGCCGCAGGAAACGGAAGCAGTCACGATGAACAAGATGCGAGGGCGTCCAGGCATCAGAAGCTTCCCGCTTGCGCACGCGACGTCTGTTCAGGCTTTTTGATGAACGAGTGATAGATGGACTCCCACTCGTCCAGTACGGAAGAAAGGCTGTAGTTTTTGACTACGAATTCCCTACCAGCGGCGCCCAATGCAGCCCTTGCCGAGAGAGACTGTTGTTCCATCCGCTGCATTGCGCCCGCTAATGCGGCAGAGTCATGGGGTGGCACCAGAAACCCAGTGACGCCGTGACGTACGATTTCGCAATTTCCGCCGACGTCGGTCGCGACGATAGGAAGAGCCGACGCCGACGCTTCCAGGAGAACCATCGGCAGTCCCTCCCAGGCGGAAGACATCACGTATGCATCGGCCGCGGTCATCAAAGCGGGAACATCCGTGCGTATACCCAGAAAACGTACGCGATGTGAGACACCTTGTTTCGCCGCGAGTCTTTCGATCTCGACCCGCAAAGGTCCGTCTCCTGCGATTAGAAATATGTCTCGTTGCGAAGGAGATCGGCGAATTGCGTCGACCAGATTTGGATAGTCCTTCGGAGCTTCGAACCTTCCTACGGCCAGCCAAACGAATTGATCCTCAATACCGAGTTCCTGGCGGAGAGCCGCCCGAGTTTTTGGATCCGGACGGAAGTGTTCAACAGGAAGCCCGTTCGCGACGACCTTCACCCGGTTTTTGGGGACCGAACCGACTCGGGTGTGGCGCTCTGCGGCGGCTTTGCTGATGGTTGTGGTGAGATCAGAAAGACGATCGGTCGAGGCACAGGCTAGTTCAATCCAACGTCCGCCGTCAATCATGCTGTGAGAGGTTGAAACAAGTGCTGGCATTGGGCAGATCAATCGCGTGAGTCGAGCCAAGAGGTTGGCATGGACCATGTGGCTGTGTACGATGTCCGGACGAAAAGCAAGAATGATTCCGCGCAAGCGTATTGCGGCACGCGGATCGGGGTATCCGCGCTTCATGTCCAATTCGTGCACTGGAATTCCCGCCTGTCGAAAGCGATCGGCGATGATTCCGCCGCCCAGCAGCGACGCGACTTCCGCTTGCCATCCACGGCTGAGCAGTCCCTTCGTAAGATGGAAGACCTGCGTCTCCGCCCCACCGAGATTCAACCCGGTTGCCAATAACAGAATTCTTTTGCCAGGAGTTGTCATTGTGATACAGGGAGGCTGGAGGAATTGCTGATCTCGTCGACGAGCGATCTATATTGTTCGGTAACTCGGTCTTGTTGAAAACGTTGCACGCAATCGACAGAAGTTCGCTTCTGCAGTAGGGTCTCTCGCATGGCTTCTGCGAGGGCAATAGGATCACCGGGGTTTACGAGTTTTCCGTAAAGGCCGCCCATGAGAATCTCACGCGGTCCGCTTTCGCAATCCGTTGATACGACGGGAACGGCGAGAGCCAACGCTTCAATCAGAACAGTTGGAAGTCCCTCCCAGAGAGACGACAGAACGAAGAGGGAAGAGTGAGCTAAGTATTTGTACGGATTCTCAACGAAGCCCGGGAAAGCTATGTCCTCAGCGAAGCCTGTGGACGAAGCAAGGGTGGTCAGCGTGGGCCGATCTTCCCCTTCACCAAGAATCATGAGCCGGCACGGCATTTGGCGGCGAACCAGCGCAAATGCGAGGAGAAGAGTGGGGAAATCCTTTGCGCGTGTCAGCCGGCCAATTCCCAATATCACGGGCGGAGAATTTGGCTCAAACCACAGATGTTCGACGACATCCTTAGATCGCGCAAACAACTCCGGACCAACCACTGGGTTATAGATCACTCTTACGAGTTCTCGAGATAAATTGAGACTGGCAGCAAGATCATCGGCAGTACGTTCGGAGACGGCAACGACGGACTCGACTCTTGTATAGGCATGGCGGGCGCAACGCGCGAAGAGCCTGGTCTTTGCTGAGCCGTCTGACAGAAACCGGGACCAAGAGTTGTGGACCGTGGCCACGATCGGGACTCGGGTTCTCGCCAAGTATCGAGCCCAGAGAGCCACGATGCTCGCGTGGTCCTGAAAGCAAACAATCGCCCTCGGTCTACGCTCACGCATGTATCGAGCGAGGGACCAAATCGAGGTTAGAGTGCGACGTGCTCCCAAGTCCACAAGCCGTGCCTCGCCCGGAATGCGCGCCATGTATTGCCCGGTTGCTTGAGCCAATACCACGTCTACCGCGCCGTGCAGCGCGAGCAGCCCGTTGGCCAGATTCAGGAGAACTTTTTCCGCGCCCCCACCGCCCAGGGAAGGTGAAAAGAGTGCGATCGGATTATGAGTCGATTGTAAGGAGGGAGGCAAGGCATCCACCTAAAGACTTCTTATTAACTTGCGGTTGAAACGCGGTTTGGAATTGCGATGTCGATATAGCCGCTCGTGGCTTTACGACACGAGGCATCGTCAACTCACTTAAAGTCGGTCGACAACTCGTGGGAGGGACAAAAACGATCGAACAATTCATCCCACTTCTGCAGAATTTCCACAATGCCGAAGCGATGCAGGATGTCGGGTCCTCGAAGGCTCATCTGCATGCGACGCTCTGGATTGCTCATTAATTCATCCATGGCGGTGACGAGCTTTTGCACGTTGCCAGGAGGAACCAATAATCCGTCGACTCCCTCACGAATAATGTCGCGCGGGCCGGAATCGCAATCGAAGCTGATGGCCGGGAGACCACACGCCATCGCCTCGCATAAGGAGCACGGAAACCCTTCAAATCGGGATGGCATGACAAATAGGTCAGCCAGGCGAAGCCAGGCGAAAGGATTCTCGACTCGTCCGCCAAGACTCACTCGGCTGCTGAGGCCGAGGCGTTCAACCATCGCCTCCAATTGGGGACGGAGCTCTCCCTCCCCCAGTATCGTGAGACCCCATTCCTTATGCTTAGAAGCTACTTCTCGAAATGATTCGAGCAGCAAGTCGAATCCCTTCTGAGAAACCAACCTCCCAACCGCAATCAGGTTACGCGGATGAGAGAACGACACCTTGCCATCCTGCTCTCCGACAACAACCGGATTTGGCATAACCACCGCCCGCTCCCGCAGGAGCGGCCTCCAGCGCTGACCGACGTTGGCCGTCAAGAAGGTAACGACCGATGCAAACGGGTAGGTTATCAAACGCAGAAGTGACCAAATCGCTCCAATCCGGAGCTGGCCGGTATCATTGTGCTCGCACACGATTGTCGGGATATTCAATCCGAGGGTGGCACAGATGGTTAGGACATTTGTACGGTCCATAAATCCGATGACTACGTCGGGAGCGCACTCGGTTACGAATTTCCGCAACACTTGCATGCGCCGCAAGTTTGCTCGAATGCCGTCCAGCAACCCCTTAGAAGGGCTCGCCAAGCCTGCGCCGATTCGGTGGATCCCGGAATGAAGCGGATAAAAAACAGGCGAGTCATTTAAGGTGAAAATAGTGACATCGTCTCCGCGAGAATGCCAGGCTTCTGCGAGAGAAACTACCACTCGCTCAGCGCCGCCAATCCCCAATCCCGATATGACGAGTAGAAGCCGCACTCAGCTAGCCCTCAAAGGTCGAAGACGCGAAAGGTGCCGGCGGAGCGCGGGCACAGCCTTCTCGCATACGTTTTGCGATTGTGCAGCAGCGAGCGCAAAAATGATCCACGTCAACCGCGTTTCCTCCCATGTAAGAGAGCTCACTCCGACGCACCAGCAAAACAGAATTGCAATCCATATCGAGCGAGTCGATGGGTCCGCCCGCCACACCGTCTTAAACAACAAGTAGACGATCGCCAGGAAAAGCGCTAATCCAACGAGACCTTCTTCGAGTAACACAGAGAGAAACGTGTTATGCGCCACCATGTCAGTTCCCGATGCGACGCGAAATGTACCGGCCCCGGCGCCCAAAACGATGTGAGAGGGTAACTCGGACAGCGCAGCCTGCCAAATCGGCACCCGAGAGTTCATATCTTGAACATCACTACCCATCGTCAGAATCCTGTCCAGAGTATTTTGCGGTACGAGAACCAGACCCAGGCAGGTGAGGGCAAGCAAGCCGCCAAGTGCGGCCACTCTCAGGGACGGTTTGGACTTCCATTGAAAAGCAATTGCCAAAACGGAAACCGCGGCTACGATCGAGCCTGCCCGCGAACCAGTCAGGGCTATGGTGACGAGTGCCAAGGGTACATAACAGAAAGCCAGAATCCGGACTTTCTTAGAGCCACCCTGGGCGGCATATCGCGAGATCAGAATACCCAAAGCGAGAGAGACGGCTAAGTCATTCTGATCCCAACCTGCAGCCGTGAACCTTTGGACGGACTTACTGGTCCCAACCACCTCCGTTGCAAACTCCCGAATCGTATTCGCAATGCTGATATAGCTGCCCAGCATGTAGGCAACTCCGAGTTTACGACAGGACTCTGGGGTGACGGCAAACTCCCAGACCAACCAGACCGCCAACATGTTCTGGATGTATGTCCGCATCACGGGCAGCGTATCTTCCAGCGCCAAGGTCCAAAACACGCTAGCTTCAGCTAGCAATAGAAATATCAACATCAATATGTGGACTGGTTTGGGTCTCCTGATCCTTCCTCGGGTCAGAATCGCGATTGCGACGAACGGAACTGTGGCTATCGTGATCATGCGGCTGATTGGCCCAAGCCAGCCAAAGGAAAGAGAATGATCCCATGGCACGACGAAGAAGTATGTCCACGTCAGCAGGTAGCACAACCTTCTCAACAGCAGATCCGAGCTTTTCATTCGATCGATCCAGCGGCGGCTGACCTGGCTGCCACACCTAAGGGAAGCGCCAGCGCGGGCGCATAACTTGCCCGCTTTAACGCCCACCGAGCTGCGAACACCACGAAGGTGCACGAGATAACGTAGTACAAAGATGTGGCCAGCGCGATGCCAGCCACCCCCCAATACTTCATGCAAACGAGGTTTAAGATGATATCGAGAGATAGATTGATACCGGCTCCGTAGAACAGAAGATTGTTTCTCCTCAGTGAGGAGATCAGCCGAACATGCAACATGGATACAGCGTAGAACGGTATCTGAAGACACAGCATGGATTGAGCGCGTGCG
>Ga0302140_10004249_pt1 | contig 18228 bp, 14 predicted proteins | sample I_Bog_E1_1_FD_202095 | JGI IMG/M metagenome (GOLD analysis project Ga0302140, IMG submission 202095) | Peat permafrost microbial communities from Stordalen Mire near Abisko, Sweden - I_Bog_E1_1 | ecosystem: Environmental > Terrestrial > Soil > Wetlands > Peat | place: Sweden: Abisko, Stordalen... | reverse complement strand
AACGAAAGACAGCTGGGATCCATCAGGCAACCATTCTTATCAAACAAAACATAAGGCGCATCGAAGTTGACGATGGTGCGGTTGTCATTACTGGCTTCATCAAGGTCATCCGTGCGGATCTTTGAAGGATAATGGTGCGATTTACTGTATAAAATGTAAAGCGAGCACTTATCCCCCGCCAGCGCAAATAACCCTTTTTGGTTGGTAATATGCACCAGGTCTTCCTGTTTCAGGGGATCGGGTTCCAGTTTGTCAATGGTTAGGGGCAATAGTCGTTTGCTTTGCCAGTAAGCCAGCGAATCTTTGTAAACGCGCGCTTTATGTTTTAAGTTTTGATAGTATTTAATTTCCCGGTTGATCAGCGTATCCGGGGGGCGGTTGGGATTGGGCAGGTGCGCTATGCGCAGCACCTTGAAACCTTCCGCCTCATAACTGTTATTTAAAAGGCATCTCAGGAAATGCATCGTGGAACCATCGTAAGCTTCTGCCCTGCGTTTTTCCCACCTCTTTTCCTGGGCCGGAGTGCCCCGCATTTCCTGAAATAAAGCCGGGCCCCCAAACTGAACATCGTTCAACTTGCCATTCCCCACATTCTTTATAAAATTCGTGAGCAGGTATTTGATTTTATAACCCAGCGCATTATTTTCAATCCCAAGGAAATCTTCCGAGGACGCGGTTAAAATATCAGACGAATAGTTATAGTCAAGATCAAGCAGCTCCGGGTTCAATATTTTACATTCCGCTGCGAGCGCAGATGATCCTAAAAATTCTTTTTTAAATAAGGTATAATTCTTTTCCCGGTCGGGATCGGCCCTGGAATCTACCTTTACCTCGGTTAGCATGATGGTTTTTGGCGAAATAGCAATGGCGGGCACGTCCACCTCCCGGCTATCCGCCACGATCAACTGTGTATAAGTGTCGTAACCAACATCTGATACGATCAGCTCATACTTTCCCGGCTTTACATTTTGCAATAAAAAGGTTCCGTCGCTGCTGGTTCTGGCGCCGATAGTGGCATTGCTCAGGAACACGCTGGCATTCTCTATGGGTATCTTGTCGATGGCCGTTGTAACCGTTCCTTTTACCTGGCAGGAGGTTAATGCTTCTTTATGCTCCAGTAAGATATGGTTGTCCATTTGCCTGAAACATAAGGCTGTGTTTTGAAGTAAAATGCCCAGGGTTTGCGTAATGGTGCGCGTGTCGGCGTTTAGGTTGAGATGCGTTATCGTTTCCACGTCCGCTTCGCGGTAAAAAAAACGAAATGCCGACTGCTGCTCTATTTTTTTTATAGCGTTTTCAAGGCTTTCGTCTTTCAGTCCCAGAGTTACTTTATCCGTATTAATGTCCTGGGCCTTTGCCGCTAATAAAAGAAATTGAAACGCCAGAAATACTAAAACCGATGCGAGCCGGTGTTTGCGCATTGTCGCATTAAAATTTATCAGGCTTTATAATTTAGAGTCAAGAAACAAGAATCAAGAGTCAAGATAAAAAAATGCACTTGTTTCTTGATTCCTGGCTCTTGACTCTTGGTTCTTGACTCTTGGTTCTTCACTCTCTATACCATCAATTACAGCCGGGGCCGTCGATAACTATACTGCCATCGGCTTTGGTTTGATAAGTGGCATTGTTAAAATTACAAATTACTTTTAATATCTGGTCCAGTTTCTCTTCTTTCAGTGCCGAACCGGTAAAGCGGCAATTTTTTACTTTATCATTCGCAAAACTGATCTTTACATTAAAACGCTGCTGCAACTGTGCCGCCGCATCGGCAAAAGTGATATCGTTAAAGCTAATGGCATTTTGCTGCCAGGCTACCGCCTCGCCGACATCAACATTTTGCTCCGTTTGTACGTGGTTTAAAGTATTGACGCTGATCTGCTGGTTTGGCGTGATCACACCCAATAAATGGCTGCCGTTTGAAACGCTTACTTTGCCCCGGGTTACAGTAACTACAACCGTGTGCGTGCCCTTGTCTTCCTTAATATTAAAGGCAGTTCCCAGCACGGTAGTGACAATGTTACCCGTATGTATAATAAACGGTTTGGCGGCATCGTGCTGAATATCGAAAAAGGCTTCGCCCGACAGGTAAACTTCGCGGGTTTTGCCGTCAAATTCTTTCGGGTATTTTAAGGTCGACCGTGAATTTACCCATACCTTGCTGCCGTCGGCCAAAACAACCTGGCTTTTTTGGTTCAGCGACACATTTAACGAGATGAGTTGCGCCTGCCTTGGCCGTTCGAGGTATAAAATGCCCAGCGCCAATAACAGCATCGCCGCTACGGCTGCGATAGTGCGCCATAGACCCCGGCGAGGCCGGATGGGTACTATTTTTTGATCGCCGATACTTTCCTCCACGTCTTCAAACAAACCTTCCAGCCATTTTTCCCGGCTTGTTTTATCCATTTGCTGCCATTCGGCCTGCGGATGCTGGTAATGCTCCAGCCAGGCCTCCACCCGTTCTGTCTCGGCAGGCGTAGCCTCCCCCTTTAAATAGCGATCAAACAATTCTTCCATATCAATCCGGCTCATAACAGCAATATTTTGTTAGTTGTCGTTTATGTGTGTAAATAGTACTATCAAAAAGATTTTTATTTTACCATCAAACCAATTTGTCTTCCAAAGGGCAAGCTGCTTAGCTCAAAATGAAAAATCGACCCAGTACATAAGTTAATCAAACAACAAATAACCAGGCTGACCATTTAGTTTTGCCACTTTTCGTAATCGAATTTATGATCGCAAATAGCCCAAGTGTCAAAAGTCCGATTATCGGCGGCAAAAAAATGTTGTAAACTGCACCGAGTTCATATTTGTCTAAATTTATGGTAGTAGCCAGGATACAAGAAGCCACGACGCTAAGGAAAATAAAAAACACGCATCGACGGGTACTTTTCTTATTCATAGTTCGCTTTCAGAAATGAAGAAACGGCGTATCATTTCAACCACAAAAAAATAAACGTTAACAGGTAAATACTACCCAAAGTCTTCCGCAAATGTTTCAAAGCAGCCGATAGCTGGTTCTTCACAGTTTGCTCCGATAAACTCAGCTTTTCAGCGATCTCCCGGTTGCTCATCCCTTCTTCCCTGCTCAATTTGTAAATCTCTTTTATCCGCGGCGACAGCTGGTTGAGCGAATGTTCAATGGTTTGCCGCAATTCTTTCGCTTCGAGTTGTTTTTCGCTATCCTCACTATAAGTAGCAGCAAAAGACTGCACCGCCGACGCATAATCCTCGCGCGTAATGTTTTTCCTGATCTTATCCACTATCCTGTGCCTGATCACCGCAAACAGGTACGACTGCAAATTCGAAGTAATGCGCAGTTGCTCGCGGCCCTCCCAAAGTTTTACAAAAATATCGTGCAAAATATCGCGGGCATCATCAAGGCTGTATAATTTGGCGCCGGCAAACCCGGCCAGCTTTGCCGCAAATCTTTTGTAAATTTCGGCAAAAGCCCGCTCGTCGCCTTTTTTTAGCAAGGTTACCAATTCATCATCGGTTAAATGGGTAAAGGCTGCCATTGGGTTTATAACTGTCCTAATGTAGTATTTAATAAATATAAAGGCAAATTAGCGAACATGGCCAAGAAAGTGTTTGAAATGATTCATGGCAGAGACGCGATGCATCGCGTTTTTGACTAAAAGATTGGATTTGTAATAAAATTGAAGGAACGATCGGCTGCCTGTCAGTAGGAGACACGACGCTTCAGGTATCCGGACAAACAAAATCCGCTACCTGTCAGCGGGAGACGCGATGCATCGAGTCTCTACGTACATCATCCCCTCTTCTCCACCCTATCATAAAACCCGCCAAAAAGGTTCATTTTTATCCCTTCTTCCTTAAAAAAGTCGCCGGGGAAGCCCAATTCGATGGCGCTGGCATCGTTTAACTTTTTTAGCTGCCCATCGGTGAGGTTGATGTGAATGGTTTTCAAATTATCCTGCAACTGGTTCAGTTTGGTTGCGCCGACAATAGGGATAGATGAAAAACCCTGCTGCATGGTCCATTTCAGCGCCACATTTCCGGGTGTTGCGCCGATCTCTTCGGCAACCTCTACAACCGCTTTGGTGATGGCCTCGGCCTGTTCGTTGCGTCGTTTGCTTTCTGGCTTGATGCGTCCCTGCTCGCCCCGCAGGTATTTGCCGGTCAATACGCCTCCGCCAAGCGGCGCCCAGGGCGTAACGGTCATGCCATAATGTTTTGCCATGGGGATCATCTCCCGTTCGGGTGTACGGGCAATCAGGCTGTACTCTATTTGCAGCGCCACAAACTGGCTCCAGCCCATCAGCTCGGCCATGGTATTGCCTTTTGATACCACCCAGGCCGCCGTATCGCTGATGGCGGCGTAGTTTATTTTACCCTGCCGCACCAGGTCGTCCAGCCCGCGCAGTACCTCGTCAATGGGCGTCAGGTCATCCCAGATGTGCAGGTAGAACAAATCTATAAAGTCAGTTTTCAGCCGCCGCAAACTGTCTTCCACGCTGCGCATCATGTTTTTGCGGTTGTTACCGGATGCGTTGGGGTTGGTGAGGTTATCTTTTAAGGAATATTTGGTGGCTACCACAAAATAATCGCGGTCGTGGTTATGCAGGTATTCGCCAATGATCTTTTCGCTGGTGCCGAGCTTATACATATTTGCGGTATCAATGAAATTACCGCCCGCATTGGCAAAAGCGTCTATAATGGCAAAGCTGGTTTCCTTATCGGCGCCCCAGCCCGCTTCGGTGCCAAAGCCCATGGTGCCCAGGCAGAGTTCGGAAACTTTAAGGCCCGAGCGGCCGAGTAATTTGTATTTCATATGCTACTTTTTTAAGAATCAAGAGCCAGGAATCAAGAACTGAGACAGAAACGTAAATGTCGACTAATTTACTGCAAAACGATGTCTGCAGCCTGGTAATTTTTAAATTTCACCCTTCTTAATTTTCGACTATGAACTATCAACTAAGAACCGTGAACTTCACTTAATGATGCCGCTTCTTTTTCATCAATCCGCCGGTCGTATCTTCAATACTCTGCTGAACGATAAAGGCAGACGGGTCGATACCTAAAATCTCCTGCTTTATCGATGGTATCTCTAAACGGGTTGCTACCGTAAACACAATGTCGCGCGGGCTGTTAATGTGGCCGTCCTTTCCATAGCCGCCTTTACCTTCGTAAACCGTTACACCGCGGCCGCGGGCAGTGATGGCCCTGCGGATGGCTTCGCCTTGTGTGGATACTACGGTGATGCTGGTGTATTGCTCAAGACCGTTTAAGATGAAGTCGATCATTTTTGATGCGGAGATATAGGTGAGGATAGAATAAAGCGCCGACTCCACCCCCAGGAAAAACAGGGCCGCAGAAAAGATGACCACGTTGAACACCAAAATAATGTCATTTACTTTTAACAGCTCCAGCTTTTTGCTGAGCAGCAGGGCGGCGATCTCGGTACCATCCAGCACCGCGCTGCCGCGAATGGCCAGCCCCACGCCAATACCCAAAAATATGCCGCCGAAAACTGCGCTGAGCAGCTTATCGTGCGTAACGTCCGGGAAGTTGACAAAGGCCAGGCAAACCGCCAGGCCTGCGATAGCTAAGGCGCTTCGCGCGGCAAACCCACGGCCCAAGGCCCGGTAGCCAACAATAACAAAAGGTATGTTGATGATAAAGATGAGGATAGAGATGGGCATCCCCGTGATTTTAGCCAACAGCATGGAAATGCCGGTAACACCGCCGTCGATAAACCTTGTCGACATCAAAAACCCCTTGATGCCCATGCCTGCCGAAAATATCCCTAAAACAATAAGGAAGAGATTTTCAATTTGTACCCTTGCTTTCATGTTTAAAGATAGGGAGGAAAGGTGAAAGGTGAAAGGTGAAAGGTGAAAGGTGAAAGGTGAAATCAAACCTGGGGTTTGTTGAAGGGGAATGAACAGGATTTAAAGCTTGCGTTTGGAAACAATACTTGCACGCTGTTTGTATTTATTGAACAAGCTATAGCAAATGAAAATAATTAATATCCATAAAACAGTAACAGCCGATCAGTTGCTATCATTGATCGAACTGAAGCTCAACCGGCGTTTTAACGAACAAAAACAAACGGATATCTATTTCACAAGCGAGATCAACGGGGGCGCGGTTGAGATTGCTCAACCCGATCTTTACGAAGGCTTTTTGTTCCGGATTGAAATAAAAGGTGAGGAGCTGCACATTACCCGTTCAGAGCATTATGTAGATGACGTAAACTCCCTGACAGTAGAATCCATTTTAAACGGAATTTTTGCTGACCTTACTGACGACGGCAAAGTGACACTTATATTAGAGGGGTAACTGGTTACATCTAAAAGCAAGGGCAGCTTCAAAAAAACGTTTTTAATCTTTCGGACTCTACTGACTTTTCGGACTTTCGGACTCACCTACCCGTTTATCCAGCTAAACTTATACTCCAGCATGGGGTTTTTCATACGCTCGGCAACGCGGAGCAAACGGGCGGGTAAATTCATGATATAATCACGGGCCTTTTCGCCGGATTCGGTCAGCTCGCTCATACTTTCGATGTGCCAGTCTTCAATAAGTTCCTTTAATATGTCTACATAATCAACAGCAGTATAAATTCCGAGGCGTTGCGCCGCGTCTGTAAAATGGCCGAAGGTTTGGCCGATCATCAGGCCCACCTCGCGTAAAAAGTGCGCAGGCATCACTATTTTTTTGCGCATCATATCTTCAAAAGCCAGCATCGCCTCGTTAGCGTCGACCTCAAATATTTTACTGATAAAATATTTGTAAGCCCTTGCATGGCGCGCTTCATCCCCGGCAATTACGCCGCACATTTTGGATAGCAATGTATCACCGTCACGTTTGGCCTGCGATGCAACACGGCGGTGCGACACGTTGGTAGCCAGTTCCTGGAAAGAAGTATAGATAAAATTACGATAGGGATCGCGGCCGGTGCCGATGTCAAACCCATCCGAGATGAGGTATTGGGTGGATACTTCCATCATGCGCATATTAACGCGGCCTGACAGGTACAGGTATTTATTCAACAGGTCGCCATGGCGGTTTTCCTCACCCGTCCAATGCCTGGTCCATTGCATCCAGCCGTCGCATTCGTCAGTGGATACGCCTTTAACCATTGAAAGCCACGACTCATAGGTCGGCAGCGCTTCTTCGGTAATTGTATCGCCTACTAAAACCGCTACCAGGTCGTACGACAAACCCTGGGCGCTTTCCTGCAATTCTTTGATCTCGTTGAAAAAAGTGTCACGGGACGAATCGGGCAAAAAATCGGACGGCTGCCAGATTGTATCGATGGGCTTCAAATATTCATTCTTTTTTTCAAGCATGAATTTTTCGATGTGCACCATCACTTCCCGTCTCTTTTCCTCAAAGAATTTCATAACATACAAATAGGGTGCAAAGGTAGGTAATAATAATCATAATGAGTTTATCATTTGGGCTTTATATACCCAATAGCCTCCTTCATGCAATATGGCAGGTTCCCTATTGAAGGTTCCCCGTCAAAAATGGAGAAATTACCATTATAATCCCATAACAAACCGGGAATGTTTAATGTTTTTAATGCCTGCCTAACGGTACTGATATACCTGCAGCGGCTGTCGGGGTCGGCATATTTATTATACACGCCATATTCGCCGCAAATAAGGGGAACATCGTATTTGTCGGCCCAGCTTTTTGCGATCTGAAGCTTGTCCCGCACCGATTGTTCGTTGCCGTCAATTGGGTATTCGTTATAATTCTTCTCTCCATCCGTATTTTTTGCCTTTGGGTTAATAATTGGAAATTTTTCCGCATTGTAAGGAAATGGTACCCCAACGGTTGATTCCTGGTCGCCCGCCCATTCGGCCCCCTGGTGAGTAAATAAAAACGGTTCGTAGAAGTGAAAAGTGTAAATAATGTTCTCGTCTGCCAGCCGTACAAACCGACTTAGTTCGTAGACACTGTTATAGTTTGATGCGCCCACAATAAGTGTACGGTTAACATCTATCTTTCTTATTGCGGTTACAATATTATAAGCCGCGTCTTTCCATATTGGCGGGTCCATATGGGGCGGCTCGTTGTATAGCTCGAAAAAAAGGTCCTCATCGCTTACATTTTTATAGCGTTTTACCAGCTTCAACCATAGGTTTACGATCGTTTTTGTCTCATCGAGAAAATTATTTTCATTAAAATTACCATTATGGTAATCTATTATCAGCTTAAACCCGTATAAACGGCACTGTTTAACAATATTATCAATATGGGAAAATATTTGCTCATCTGCAATATGCTCATTTTCATAATATTCAAAAGCGACAGGCAACCTGATACTCTTGAATCCAAGCTTCTTTAAAAGCGCCAGATCGGTATCAGTTAATCGGTTTTCGGCTAATGCATCCTTATTCCAGGTTTGTTCGAGCCATGAAACGCTTACGCCATTGTCCAGGCTTTTGGCCCGGTTAAAGGCCGTTAAACGGGTCGGCGGTATTGTTGGATTGCTTTTTGCTATAACTGGATGCGCTGCTACGCAAAGTGACAGCATAATCCCGCAGAAAAGGCTGATCGTTATAAGATTTGCCTTTCGGTTGGTAAAACAATGATGTTTAAATGTGCATAAGTATGTGTGAAGTGTTTTTTGATTTTTCATTTACTTTATGCGAATTACTTTACAGACAACTGATATTATCATAATTTCATATACTGAATAATGTTTGTTCAAATAACAAAACAGGAGTTTTTACGTGAGATTAATAAAAAGGCCTGGTACCAGACCAACAATATTATCTGGACCATCATTTTTATTTATCCGCTGTTCAGTATTATCGATTTTATCTTTGCACCGGATATCTGGCTTCAATTTTTTATTGTCCGTATCATCACCGACCTGGTAATTTTGGCGTTTTACAGCCTGTTTCAACGTAAAGGATATAATTACCGGGTATTGCTCCATGTCACGTTACTTATTCTTTCGGTAACCTCTGCCTTGCTTTGTAACCTCGTCGACATCGGGGTATTGAACATTTATTACCTGATGTTTTCTGCTATTTTCCTGTATTTTAATCTCCAGGTATTTTGGGAGGCCATCAATTCAGTTGTCGAGGCTGCGATAGCGCTGATACTGCTCGCCATTTTTTTTAAGTTGTTTAGTGTGTATTCACTGGACATCGTAATAGCAAACGGAGGCACCGTATTCTTTATTATAGCGGTCATCTCCTGCCTGGTGCCCGGCGCACGTTATAAAGTAATTGTAAGGGACGTACGCTCGCAGCTATTGATATCGAAATCAAACGACCAGTTAAAAGATCAGTTTTCTGATATAAACAGCAAAAACTCCATCATCGATACGCAGTACGAGCAGTTACGCCGGCTGGACGCACAAAAGAACAACTTTATTAATATTGCCGGCCACGACCTTAAAAACTTAGTCGGCTCGATCATCATGAGCAATAACCTGCTTAAGGACGAAGATTACCGCTTGAGCCCCGAACAGTTGGAACTATCCGGCTATATAGCGCAATCGGCCGAAAAAATGCAATACCTGCTCAACAAGCTGATGGATGTAAGGGAAATTGAAACATCGCAGGAGTTGAAATTCAACCCGGAAATATTTGACATCAATACCGAGGTTTTGCATGTTTTCAAGGGCCTTGTTGAAACAGCACAAATAAAAAATATTCACCTGGTTGATAATATCTCGCGGCACCCGATGGAAGTGCGGCTGGATAAAGTCTTCGCAGGGCAGGTATTTCAAAACCTGCTTTCAAATGCCATCAAATTTTCGCAAACCAATAACAGCATACGTGTTGTGACCAGCTTACAGGGCTACCGGTTTGTGTTTGAAATAATAGACGAAGGAATTCCCATCGGGCGCTACGAACTCGATGACATGTTTGGAAAATTAAAAACCCTTAACGAGGCGGCAAGCCATGTGGAGAACAGGCTGGGTCTGGGGCTTTCAATAGCAAAATTGATGACCCAGGAAATGGGCGGCGAATTGACGTACCGCAGCGACGATAACGGAAATTATTTTAGAGTAGAGTTTCAAGTAATAAACTAATATTGACAACCAATGAATAAATTTTTAACCTTATTAGCCCTTGTGTTTCTTTTAAGTAAGGCATCATTGGCTCAACAGATAGTGTCCTTCAAGCAATTGGGGTACCAGGATCAAGCGATCTACGGGATGAGCGGAGCCGTTTCCGTATACCCCAAAATTTCACCTTTGGTGCAAATTGAAGGCAGCAAGCTGGTGTTAAAGCTGGAGCCATCACAGGCCGTTATAAAGGAACACTCCTTTGTAAACGTTATCATTAACGATAAACCGGTTTACAGTGCACGGCTTACACCCGATTCCATCGAAACGGTAACGATCAACTTAACCCAGCAGGACCTGTCCGAAGGCAGGTTTTTAAAAATCCAGGTTAAAACGCTGTTAACCGTAACCGACGACATCTGCCGCGACCTGGACAACCCTGCCATGTGGTTGAAGGTAAAATCTACATCTTACCTTGCACTGCTTAAAAACCCGCATGCAAGCCAGGCCGATATCAATATCAGCAATTGCTTCGAAACCAAAAGAGCGATTGTTTACCCGGCTGATCCGTCATTAAATGATCTCAAAGCGGTGGCATGGGCCTATGCCCGGCTAAAAAAGAGCCAAAGCAAGCCAATATTAGTTTTCGAGGCTGATAAGGTGCCTGATAGCGTTAAAAACTATATCCAGGTAGGTAATATAAGCGCCCTGCCCGACGATAAAAAATCACTGATAAAGGTTACTCCTGACGCAGGCGATGGTCTATTATACCTTGCCCAATCCATGACAACCGTTACCGACACCGTGACCCAAAGGGTGATGCAAAAGGGCAAAGCGGTTGACACTAAAACCGTGACTACCGAACAGGTTCCGGCCGAAATTCTTTTTGTTACCGGCGACGGCGACCCCGGCTACGATAAGGCGATCACCACGATGGGTAACATCAATATACTGAATTCGAGCTTCGGGCAGTACCTGCTGATTGATCAGGCTGAAAATACCCATATCACAAATCTTGACGAAAACCGCTCGCGGCTGACCCTAAAACAGGTGGGCGGCACAAGCGATTTTCTCTCCGGTATCGGTTCATTAAAAAGTGCGTACACTTTCAAAAACAGCGACTTTGATTTCACTCCGAAAGAAGTTGAGATACACTTTATAGGCAGCTACAGCGGTTTAAATCCTGGCGACAGGGGCTATTTTAACGTTTACCTGAATGGTTTATTGATCAGCAGCGAAAAACTCGATGCCTCGGGTAAATTAAATACCTCCGTAACCATCAACCGTTATCAGCACCATAAGTACAATACGCTCGAATCGGAATTCAGGTTCTTCCCTACCAATGGCGAATGTAAGAACAGCTTTATCAACTTCTTCGGAGAAGTTGATGTAGATAAATCTTACCTCGAGTCGAAAAATCCATTTATTTCGAGCGACCTCAGCTTTTACCAATATCCAGAGGCTTTCAACAGCGGCACTACCAAAGTGATCATTTCAAAATCTGTTGCTAAAAATACTGCGGGAGCCGTTGGCGAAATTGTTTACGAGCTGAATAACAACGTAAATGCCAACAATTTCCCTGATTTTGCCTATTCAGACGCCGTTCCTGAAGGTGATCTTAAGAAATACAATATCATTGCACTGCTCGACAAGGACGATCCGTTGATGAGCAAGTTCAGCAATCCGCCTGTAAAATTTCAGAATAACTTCAGGTTATATAATCGCGACAACGGTAAAACGGTATACGCTGTTTCGGATACGGCATCGGCAGGTATCGCCCAGATATTTTATGGCGGCGGTAACAACGCCACGCTGATCATTACGGCCACCGGGTCAAAAGCTTCTGACGCCTATTTAGCGGTATCTAAAGCTATCGGCGAACAATTGTCGACGTTGTCGAGCAATGTTTGCGTAACCGATGCCGGCGCCAACAAATATCTGTTTAATATCAATAAATCTAGCGACAACCTGGAGTACGTCGAACCCAAGAGCTCTCTCACTCGTTTTTGGGAAACTTACAATTTGTACATCTTGTTAGGCATACTGATACTGATCTTATTGTCCTTCCTGTATGTACGTTCAAGAGTTCAAAGGTCGCAGGAACAATACAACGATTAATTTTGTTAGCGGGGCAAGTTAACGAAATAAGCAACCTTAGCGGGCAACCCCTGCTAAGGCTGCTTGATAAATTGTATAACACTTTACTGAAAACTTAAAATATGTCTATTCCTGAACTTTTGGTTAACGATGGTTTCATCACGCGGCGGGATCGGGAACAGATTGAAGACTTTTCGTCCCGGTCGGGGCAGTCTTTTATAAAAATTGCGCTCAATTACGGCTATATTTCCCGAAAGAACTTCGAACGGTCGATGATCAACGCGGGGTATCCAATGAGGGAGAATGTTCGCGAACAGGAATACGATAAGGAAATATTAAGTAAAATAGAACTAAAATTCGCGGAGCAAAATGCAGCGCTCCCGCTTCGAATTGAAAATGGCCGGGTCGTAACCCTGATGGCCGACCCCAGCAACCGCTTATTTATTGATTTCATCCGGTTTACCTTCGATTGCGAACCCGAAATTATAGTCGCTTCGGACCTGGACATCGTTTGGATGAGCCATAAACTGCTGGGCGATAAATATGTACAATCGGCGGTGTACGAATTGCTGAACCGTGACCCGGCCAACTCGGCCTTCATAACTTTTTCTTCGGGACAGCTCATTTCACTATTCATTTTGCTGGCAATTGTGGTGGTGGGCCTGGTAACCCATTTTAAGGATACTTCCATCATTATCAATATATTGATCAGCGTATTTTTCCTGGTCGCTATTTTGTTCAAGATGTTCCTTGCACTGGTAGGTTCGCGTTTTGAGCTTCACCAGGCGGTAACACGCGATGAAGTAAAAGAACTCGCCACCGGCGATCTGCCCATTTATACCATTTTGTTGCCGGTTTACAAGGAAGATAAGCTGATCAAAAAGCTGATCTGGAACCTCCAGTCGCTGGATTACCCGCGCGAGCTGCTGGATATCAAGCTCCTTATCGAAGAAGACGACGACAAAACCCTCAATGCCGTGCGCAACCTGGATTTCCCGGCGATATTTGAGGTGGTGGTGGTTCCGTTTCACATGCCCAAGACCAAACCAAAGGCATGTAACTACGGGCTGCACTTCGCACGGGGCAAATACCTTACGATTTATGATGCCGAGGATATCCCGGATACCGACCAATTGAAAAAAGTGGTGGCTTTGTTTGCTAAGCTGCCATCAAATTATATCTGCATTCAAAGCGCATTAAACTACTTTAACAGGAACGAAAACTTTCTTACCAGGATGTTTACCCTGGAGTACAGCTACTGGTTTGACTATATGCTGCCCGGCCTTGATACGCTTGATATCCCCATCCCGCTTGGCGGCACCAGCAACCACTTTAAACTGGATAACCTGGTTGAACTGGGCGCCTGGGACCCCTTCAACGTAACGGAAGACGCCGATTTAGGCGTAAGGGCCTATGCAAAGGGTTATAAAATAGCTATTGTAAACTCCACCACGTTTGAGGAAGCCAATAACGAGCCGATCAACTGGATACGCCAGCGCTCCAGGTGGATAAAAGGCTATATGCAAACGTACCTGGTGCACATGCGCAACCCACTGGCATTGTTGCGAAAAGTAGGCTGGAGAGGTTTTTTAGGCTTCAACTTCTTTATCGGGGCAACGCCTTTAACCTTCCTGGTATATCCATTCCTGCTGGGTATATTTATTTGCTACCTGGTGTTTGACCTTTCGACCATCCGGACGTTATTTCCCGACTGGGTTTTGTTCATGTCGATATTTAACCTGATGGTTGGCAATATATTAATGATCTATATCAACATGATGGCGGTATTTAAAAGGCGCTTTTACGAGCTGATCCTGTTTTCAATCGCCAATCCTGTTTACTGGCTAATGCATTCAATTGCTGCGTTTAAAGGTTTGTATCAATTGATTGTGAAGCCTTTTTATTGGGAAAAAACGGAACATGGGCTTAGCAAAGTGAGCAGCCCAACAAATGTTGTCAAATGAGAAACCAATCCAAATACCTGCTGCTTATTGCCGCGCTATTGGCGGTTTACTACGTACTGTGCGGTTTTTATTTGAACCACCTGGGCTATTACAGCCAGGAGGCCCTTTTTTACATGGAGAAATCCAAAATTATCCTTAACGGGCTGGGCGACAGGCTAAAGGTGATGGGGCTTACCGCGCCCATCCTGCCGTTTTATTCTTCGTTTATCTTTTCGTCCATCAATTTTGTGCCGCCGCCGGTAATTGCGTCGGCTATTTGCATGGCCATCCTTTTTTACCTGATGGCCAGCACACTGATCAAGCGCTCTAACGATATTTTTTATATTTTTATATTGCTCATCATCTTCCTGCTGCACCCGGGAATGTTGTATGCGGCAACGTCCGGCAAATCCATATCCCTGGTGTTGGTGTTTTTCTTCCTGTTCTTTTTTAACCTGCTAAAATTTTACCGGTCCAATACCACCTTCCACGTGTCTATTGCCAGTATTTGCTTGGTTATTCTCATATTTTGCGACTATAAGTTCATCTGGCTTACCCTGTTTTTTATCCCGTTGGTACTATCCATCACGGTAAAAAGCTTGAACCTGGGCGAGCAGGAGTCTATTTTCAGGCTGCACCAAAGTTTTAATAATCCCTCGCTGCGCCGAAAATTGATCAATAAAACATTTGCGCTTTATATCATCCTGTTTATATTGCCCATTTCCTGCGTTATCTGTTATAAGCTGCTTAACCTCACCCACGCGCAGGACCTGGATTATTTTAACGAAAGCCCCTACGCAACCTGGACGGTACTGGCCGATAAACTAAGCTTTGATCAATTATCTACCAGCTCTTTTTACCAGCTGCCCGAATCTTCGGTGGTGCTTTCGCTAAAGATGATCCTCTTTTGCCCTTTAATCCTGGTTGCTATTTTCCTTTTCAGGGACAGTACCTACCAAATCCTTACGCTTTTAACGCCTTTTGCATTTATAGAGTTTTTACATATCAAGTACGACAAGGTATTTCTGCCGCAGGAGTTTTACCTTATGTTTGTTGTGCTCGCCTTGCTCTGTATCCTGTACCGCGCCCAAATCATCCAGCGACAGGGTATTTTAAAATTAACAGTGGCCGTGCTGGCTATCGTCCAACTTTTCACGGGATATTATGTGCTGAAAAATTCATCTGTTGGCGAAGAAAGAAATTTTATTTCGATGGTCGAAAGCCGCGCACCTGATACCCGGCAGGACGAAAACCGTGCGCTTGCCAAATACCTGAACCACCTGCCGGAAGATTCACATGTATTGATTGACGATGGCATTGCCTACCCGGTAGTGGCCTTTACCAATAATATCCATAAACTTACCTTACCCTACCAGGAAGGAATTTTCCTGACCGCTATTGAAGCGCCGGATAAATACGACAACTACATCCTGCTGGCTACCGATAAAAACGAAGTTACAGGCTTTACACAGCTCAACGAAAAATACATCCCCGTTGTAACCCGCGCCAATAGCGGATTAAGATTCCGCAGGGTTTACGAAACGGACGATTGGGTGCTGTATAAGATTTTTGGAAATTGATGCGTTAGGGGGTCAACCGTAGGGGTTCAAAATTTTGAACCCCTGCACATGGTTCATATTTCATGATAGCTGCGAGCGCCGTTAAATTAGGTGCGGTACATCACGATTTTTAATATCGAATAATGTCCCGATAGCTATCGGGAGCGATTTTCGAATGCCGAAGTTTTAACTTCATTATTTTACATTCGACATTCGGTGTTCGATATTAATTCATTTCATAGTTCATGGTAGCTGCGGACAGCCAACTGCTATTGCTACTGTAGCGCTTTGCCGCCTTTGTTGGTGTTTTTCGCCATAGCCGTCAACCTGTACCCATTTTTAAACCAATTGCCCCGCAACGCGTTTAACTATCGGCAATATAAAAGAAATGAATTTTATCGACTTTGTGTTGTTTATCATCCTGCTGGTTTGCGTACTGGCGGCTGTGCGGCGTGGCTTTATCCTGAGCACACTGCAATTGCTAAGCTGGTTGGGCAGCCTGGTTATCGGCTTTATTTTTTGCAAGTCGCTGAGCGGGGTGATGCTGATAATTTTTCCGGGTATCGGCGTGTTTTCGGCGGTAGTATCGTTTGTCCTCATCGTCATTATCGCCCGCGTCCTGTTAGACCTCCTGGCAGCGCGCATTTTACAGCAAACACCCTTTTATTTGCACACTTCGGTGCTTAACAAAATACTGGGTATTGTGCCCGGTTTGGTCGATGGCTATATCTGGGCGGCATTGCTGGCGGTATTTTTGCTTTTGATGCCGTTTCCGGGCCTGCTTTCGCGCGAGGCCCATAACAGTAAACTGGCGACCGGGCTGGCCGGCAAAACCGGGTGGCTGGAACACTTGTTGTCGCCTGTATTTGCGGAAATTCCCGGGCGCGTCATAGGCGGCCCGGGAGCGGAACGCGGGGAAGAAAAATTTACCAAACTGCCATTTACCGTACAACGGCCCGAAGTACAGGCCGACCTGGAAGCGGAAATGCTGCGCCTGGTGAACAATGAACGCACGCAAAGAGGGATGGCCCCGCTTAAAGCCGACCCGAAATTAACCGCCGTTGCCCGCAAACATTCAGTGGATATGCTGGCAAGGGGGTATTTTTCGCATTATACACCCGAAGGCGTCGACCCTTTTGCACGTATGCGGAATGACGATATTAATTTTTTGGCTGCCGGCGAAAATGTGGCATTAGCGCCAACATTGGCGCAGGCGCATTCGGGCCTGATGCATTCGCCAGGGCACCGCGCAAATATCCTCAATCCCGCTTTCGGTCGCGTGGGCATCGGCATTGAAGATGGCGGAATTTACGGCTTGATGATCACGCAGGATTTCAGGAATTAAAACAGCCCTCCGTAGTTTTATTTACGCCCTCGTCGGTGTTTTTTTACCAACAAACCGAAAATGTCTGACCACCATCCAATCGATGCTTGTTTGCCCCCTGCGGAGACGGGAACTATAAATCATGTCAGTGCAATGGCATGGTGGTGATTTGTCAATGACATGGTGCCACGTCTGCGACAGCATAGACGGAGCGCCTACTGTACGTCTTTTGAGAGGTAGTATTTAAATGTGGTGACAAAAGTGCTATTGTCGTAGTTTTGGGCAAAAGTAACCAGTCTCCAGCCGTTGTTATAATAAGGCTTCAGCAAGTTCATCAGCGCATCACCCTCCACGGCAAAATGTTCCACCGAGGCTGCCATAGGTAACCTGATGTTGAGGTTCCTTACTTCCTGCGCCGAATCGGTGCGGGTGACGATGATGTTGCTGAAGCGGCCGTTTGCCTGGTAAATGGTAATACCCATGTAATTGGTTTTTGCTTTTGACTGGGCAGATGCGCCATAGCCCGCTGCTATAGCCAGGCATAGGATAATTAGCTTTTTCATGATGATAATGGGTTAAAAAGTGTACAAATATGACTGAAAATGAAGGAGTAAGTAAATTAAAGGGAATGGTAAAAGTTGTGTTACGGAATTTGGGGCGTAGATTTCATTTGCCGGCATTTTGCATCATCCCGCAAATTATCCCCATATTTAATCGTCAAAAAAATGGAAATGAAAATAGTACGGGTACAATACACCACGCGGCCGGAGTTTGCGGCGCGCAATGCCGAAAATATTGCTGCTGTGGCGGCGGAGATACGGTCGCTGAATTTACCGGGCGTTATTTATACGGCCTACCTGCTGCCGGATGGCAAAACTTTTATGCATCTTGATCATTTTGGGAGCGAGGAAGCGCACCAAAGCGTAACTAACCTGGCTTTGTTTAAAAAATTTGCGGAGGAGCTGCATGCCAGCGGACTGGAGGCCGAGCCGGTTTTGCTGCTGCCGGGCTTGGTGGCGAGTTCGGGGGAGTTTTTTTAGTAGCAGTTTTCAGTTGGCTGTGGGCGGGGGAGTGGAGTAGCAGTCTTCTGAAGTCATGTCGTCCCCCAATGAGCAGATCAGTACCCCACACGATAGGGAACCCGTATCCGGGCTGCCTATTCAGCTCTATCGGGAGGGAAGAGGTGGACATCGCCGTATTAAAACAAGAAAGCCCCTTGTTCGTCAGAACAAAGGGCTTCTTTAAGATTTGGCACCGACCTACTCTCCCACATTTTACTGCAGTACCATCGGCTCTGGCGGG
>Ga0302140_10004248_pt1 | contig 18228 bp, 13 predicted proteins | sample I_Bog_E1_1_FD_202095 | JGI IMG/M metagenome (GOLD analysis project Ga0302140, IMG submission 202095) | Peat permafrost microbial communities from Stordalen Mire near Abisko, Sweden - I_Bog_E1_1 | ecosystem: Environmental > Terrestrial > Soil > Wetlands > Peat | place: Sweden: Abisko, Stordalen... | reverse complement strand
AGGCTGAAGCGGCGCCAATGCCGCTGCAGAAACAGGACTCGCCGATTCTCGTCCGGGAGCCTGCGGAAAGTTGATCTTTTTCAACAGCGCCTGAAACCGAGGTTCGTCCTTGATTGGCTTCCATCCAGGAAGGGCTTCTGCTGAGAACCACTCAGCAAGGTTCGGGTCATGGTTTGCGCTGGCCTCCTCGAGCAGTTGCAGCGCCTCCTGGTTCTCCCCGTGCTGGACGCAGTCGTAGGCGCGCATGACGCGAGGCTTCTCCGTGGCTGGGCCGCAAGACTCGGCTTTCAAAAACAATGCCTCCAACAGTCCGCGTTCGCCGCCCTGCGCATATCCAGCCCTTTCCGCGCCCGTTAATTCTCTCAGCGCCGGATCGTTATGAAGCTGCGCAGACGTTTCTGACTCGGCCAGGTAGGCCGGATAGTTGCGACGGTCAAATTCAACGAGGGCAAGGTATGTGTGCACTGTCGCGAGACCAGGGTCTGCGCGCTCCACCTGTTCCAGAAGCTTTGCCCCTTCATCCTTCCTGCCCGCCACGTACAACACAATGCCCTTGTTGGCGAGTATCGAATGGGAACCTGGATCAAGCTCCTGTGCCTTGCTAATCTCCTCAAGCGACTCTTGAATCATCTCTTGATCGCCCTTGTCCCAGGGCATTTTCCAGGGAGAACGGATTCCCATCGTGAGCGCGTTGGCAAACCAAAGGTGCGCCAGCGGATCTCTTGGATTCAGTTCAATGGCGCGACGAAATTCCCTATACCCTTCGGGATAGTTCCCTGCACCCCACACTTCGGCAAACCCCAATGCGCGATGCGCTTCAGCAAGGGAGTCATCCAGCTCCACGGCACGTCTGGCTGCCGCAAGCGCTCTGGGATACATGTCGCCGGGAGGAAGAGTAGAAAAAATCCGCTGAAAATTGTAAGTGTCGGCCAAGCCCGCGTAGGCCTCAGCACTGTTGGGATCGCGAACAATGGCTTGCGTAAAGTCATCGAGTGCGCGGTTGAGGCTTTCTGGCGTTCGCTGGCCCCACTCATAGCGGCCTTTCAGGTAGAGCTCGTGGGCTAATTGCTTGTCAGCATTTGCGGGTGTGACGCTGGCGGAATCGCGGCGGCCACTGGTGCGAGAGTTGACGAGGAAAACGACCTGAAGAGCAACTCCGGCAAAAAGCAGAACGAGGACTGGAATGTGCCAAAACCGACGATGTGCTCTTCCAGCAGGGAAGGATGCGGACAAAACCACGGGGGGCAGCGGGGCTTCCGCTTGAGGCGGCGGAGCCATTGAAGCAGCCTGGTCCACTTCATTATCGCCGTTGCCCGGAACTTCCGCCTCAATGGCGTTTCGAAGTTCTTCAGCCTTTGCTGAAGTCAGCCATTCATCCAGTTCCGCCCCAAGCGCGTAGACGCTTCCCCGTCCACCGCCGGGCAGGTGATGGACCGGCAGCGAACGCTCATTCTCCCAACGTTTGGCGGTGCGTTCGCTCCTGCCCAGATAGGCAGCGATCTCTTTCCATGAGTCCAGGCGGACAGACGAGGCTTCTTGCGGCCCGGAAGAGCCGGAAGGAACGATTGGCATGAGATGGCCTTTATTAGCCTTAGACGGCACTTGCCCTTGATACGGATTGCCACGATTATAACTTCACGGAGCTGCGACCCCTTTTAAAAAATTGGACATTCCAAGGTAATTACATCTGCTCACGCGATAAATGCTCGGCCATTAAATCGAATCTCAGGAGATTGAAATGATCATCGACAGAATCGTTGCCAAGGCCCTGTTGGCTGCCCTCGTCACTTTTCCAATAGGAGCGTATGCCGGTACAGTGGACATTAACTTCAGTTCGCTCTCTCAACCCGGCAGCACGTATACCGCAGTGGGAAGCACCACAACGCAGGATGGCGTGACAGTTACGGGAACCGATTTATATGTATGGGAGGCGTCGAGCCCGAATCTGCCCAGCCTGAGCATTGCAGATACTTCTGTCTTCGATTATTACGCCAGCACTCCCGACACAATTACGGCCGGAGGCAACGAGTTCACGATGAACTCCATTGATCTGGCTCCATTGCTCGCCGGCGGAACCGGGACATTCGACGTCGAGTTCACCGGCACCTTCGCGGACAGCTCAACCACGTCTCAGACTTTTACCGTGAACGACTCGCCGGACGCCCTGCAACTCTTCAACTTCAGCGGCTTTGCGAACGTGGTCAGCGTATCGTTCGGGCAAGGAACGAATTCTGGGTTCTTCGAGGGCCAGGATACCGCCTATCAGTTCGACGATGTGGACGCCACGCTGCCTGGGTCGACTTCTACGACACCCGAACCCAGCAGTGCGCTTCTCTTTGCCAGCGGACTAGTCGGATTGTTCCTGCTGGCATCTCGGCGGAACGGCTTGCGCGCCTAGAAGCCTGAGGTGTCAGAACGGCCCAGGGCGAAAAACCCTGGGCCTTTTTTTCGCGCCTGAAGCTCTTTTCAATGGCAACAACAGCCACGGCGGGCGATATGCGATACTCGAAACGGTATGTATAAACGCATTGTTCTAAAGCTTTCGGGTGAGGCACTGTCTGGCGATCGCGGCTTTGGCCTGGATGCCGACAAGGTAGCTGGAATTACTGACGAAATTTGCGAGATACAAGGGTTGGGCGTGGAGATCGGCATTGTGGTCGGCGGAGGGAATTTTTTCCGCGGCGTGGAAGAGCAGGCCCGGGAGATGGACCGGGTGAGCGCCGACAGCATGGGAATGCTCTCCACCGTCATCAACGCCATCGCGCTGCAGGACTCGATTGAGAAGCGCGGCGTGCAGTGCCGGGTAATGAGCGCGGTATTCATGAACCAGCTTGCCGAGCCGTATATTCGCCGCCGGGCTGTACGGCATTTGGAAAAGGGCAGGGTGGTGATCTTCGCGGCCGGCATCGGAAATCCATTCTTCTCCAGCGACACCGCCGCAAGCCTGCGCGCAATGGAGATAAAGGCAGACGTGCTGATGAAGGGCACCAAGGTTGAGGGCGTGTACAACGCTGACCCGGTGCTGTTCAAGGATGCCGTCAAGTACGACGAGATTACCTACATGGAAATCCTGCGCCAGGGGCTGAAGGTGATGGACCTGACCGCGGTGAGCCTTTGCAAAGACAACAACCTGCCGCTCATTATCTTCAACATGAACCAGCCGGGAAATATCCGCAGAGTGGTCATGGGGGAGAAGGTCGGTTCAATGGTAACGGCGTAAAAGCAGCTTCTAGCTTCTAGCTTTTAGCTCAAACCGTTTTGAGCAGTGTTTCCGCATGTGGATCGAGCTGTACGCGAGAGAGCCGGTCATGAGCTAGAGGCTAGAAGCTAGAGGCTAGTAGCTACGGAGTGGAGATTAGCAAGCCAGCACGGCTGAACGCTCTGACGGGCTTGCGCTCGTTCGCCGCAATTAACATTGTTCTCTTTCATTTTTCCAATCCACAGTGGTTTGGCTTTATGGCGCCGGTGGTCAACGCCGGATACGCCTCGGTGAGCTTCTTCATCCTGCTCTCGGGTTTTGTGCTGGCCTATAACTATGCGGCGAGGGCGCGGACCGGCGAGCTGGATCGCGTGCGTTTTTGGAAGGCGCGGTTCACGCGGCTCTATCCCATCTACCTGCTGAGCCTGCTGTTAAGCCTGGGAATGGTGGGGCCGGAGCGCACCGCGCACACCCATGCCATGTTCTGGGCCGGCATGGTGCTCACGCCGCTGCTGCTGCAAGGGTGGATTCCGGAGATCGCGACATTCCTGAATACACCGGCATGGACCATGTCGGCCGAATGCTCTTACTACGCGATCTTTCCCTGGCTGGCGAGCTGGAAGCTGCCGGTGAGTTTCAAGTCTCACCTGTCGAAGATGGCTGTGGTGTGGGGGCTGGGGATGGTGCCGGGCGCGCTGTATATCGCGTTCAATCCCGACGGAATCGCGCATCCTGACCGCTGGAGCTACGGCAAGTGGCTGCAGGCGCTGAAGTACACACCCTACACCCATTTGGCCAGTTTTGTGTTTGGGGTCATGCTGGCCAACCTTGACGAAATGATTGCGCGAGCCAGCAGGTTGCGGCTGTGGTTGGGCCTGGCTGGCTTTGGCGGGTTATTCTGCCTGCTGGAACTGGGGCCGGCCGTGCCCTATCCTCTCATTCACGATGGCTTGCTGATGCCGCTGTTTGGTTGCATTGTTCTGGGGCTGGCCGGAAAGAACCTGCTGGCGGGCTTCTTCGGTTTGCCGCCTCTCGTGTTTGTGGGCGAGGCCAGCTATTGCCTGTATCTGCTGCATTTCACCATGTGGAATCTGATCCACGACTCGCATGTGCTCGACCGCCTGGGCCTGGCCAGGTTCGACCCGTGGATCAGCTACCTGATCCTGATTGGGATGGCCTTGCTGGCGCTGCACCTGGTGGAGAAGCCGGCGCAACGCCAACTGCGGAAGTGGATGGGGGCGTGAAGCAGTGGACAAAGATTCGGGATTAGGAAATGGGGCACGGCAAAAGGCCCAACCGCGAGGGTTGGGCCTTTTGCCGCGCTGCAGTCCTGTTTTGCTTACGGTGTGACCGACTCAATGGAATGGTTGCCGTGCGGAACCGACGCCAGCGCAGCGGGAGCTGAGCCGGTCGGAAATGGAGTGGCCAGCGTAGATTTCAGGGCGCCTGTGTTCGGATTGAGTTGAAACCCTGAGATGGAGTCGCCAAGATGGTTTGCGGTAAAGACGAAGCGGCCCAGTGCAGCATCCACCAGGATCGCCACCGGCTGAGTGTCAGTTTGGTTCAGAGAGTTCCCGACAACATTGACAACGGCCGTGGGCGTGCCGGTGGCCAGGGAGATGGTGTAGGCCGTGACCGTCGAGTCCAGCGCGTTGGCTACATAGATGTAGAGCCCGCGCGGGTCGATGGCGATTGAGGCCGGTTCGTTGCCGGTCTTGAATGGACCGTTGATCAGGAAGTCAAGAACGTTGCCCGACTGAACCGTGTATCCAATCAGCTGGTTGGAGGCGAAGTCGGTCACATAGACGAAACGGTTCGTAGGGTCTGAGGCGATCGCAGAGGGTTTGACGCCGGCTTTGTAGGGACTGCCGCTGGCCGCGGACAACGCGCCGCCTGAGCCCACCGCGAATCCGAACACCCAGCCTGGGTTGGCCGTGCTGGTTGGCGTCGTGGTCCCGCCTGGGTTGTAGGCTGACTGGTCGTAGGCGGTAACGTATACGGCCTCGCTGTTGGCCAGAACGTTGACGCCGGTCGGGAGAATGGTGTCGGAGCTGTAGCCGGGAACCGTAAGCGTCTCCTGCGAAACCACGGAACCGATGGTGCCTGACGAAAGAGAATATGCCGTGATGGTGGCCGACGTGGTGCCGGAAACCACATAAAGATACGTATTGGCTGCGTTTACCGCAATGGCCACGGGGGTGCTGATCGCTGTGACCTCGTCCTTTTGCGTCAGTACGCCGCTGCCCGAAAGCGCGAAATGAACAACCGAGCTGTTTCCCGCATTTGCGACATACAGATTCGCATAGTCCGAAGTTACGGCCATTGAAACGGGATTCGTTCCCCCGGAAGCCACGATCGGCTGTCCTGTCCGGAGCGTGCCGGTCTCGGAGTCTACATCGTAGGTTTCGATCTGTCCGGTGCTGCTGGTTCCCGAGCCCGCCGAGTTGGCCACAAACAGATAGTCAATGGTGACGATCTCGCAGGACGTCAAGAGGCTGGCCACCAGTAGGCCGATGCTGGAGACCAGAAAAAGCTGGCTCAGTTTGCTGAACTTCATGCGCTTCCTTCGTCGTGGGCCATCGTGTTGAAGCCCCAGGAAAACCGGTTAAGTTGCCCCATATGGATTGTAAAAGCCCGGTACGGGGTGCTGCTACTTTGTCGTGCTCGAGCCTGAGCTGCCGTGCGGAATTGCCGCGACGGCCGTGGGCAGGGCGTTGCTATTGTACGGAGAACTCTTCGAAGTCAGCAGCGTGCCGGCAGTCGGGCTCAGCTCAAATCCAGAGACATTGCCGCTGATGCCGCTGCCCAGATAGTTGGCGGTGAAAAGAAAGTGATTGGTAGAAGGATCGATGCCGATTGCCACCGGTTCCGATCCCGTGGTGTAGGTGCCGAGATTGGTGAGCGCGCCCTCGCTCATCGAATACGCTGTAACGGTGCTGTCCAGCGCATTGGCCACGTAGACATATGAGTATGCCGGGTCCACAACAATAGCCGTGGGCCGGTCACCCGACTTCACCGGGCTCCCCAACGAAGTCAGCAGGCCAGTCCCGGAGGCGACCGAATAGGCGTGGACCTGGTTGTTCACCGAGTCCGTGACATACACATAGCTACTCGATGGATCGCTGGCGATTGCCGCCGCACAGGTCCCGCTGATAAAGGGGGCGTTGAGGTATGCGTTGGTGCAGGTGCCCGTGTCAATCGCGCCGCCGACAAGGGGCGCGCCGCCGTTCAGCGGAGTGAGAGCACCCGAAGAGGCAATCGCGAAGCCAAAGACGTAATTGGCCCCCGCGGTGAAATTCGAGGCAGCCGTCGAATCGTATGCGCTCACGTAAAGGTAGCTACCGGAATGCAGCACGTTAATTCCGGTGGGCTCAACCACGTCGTTGGGGCTGCCGGGAATGCTCAAAGGCCAGTATGTCAGGTTTCCGTTGGCCACCGGATTCGGTCCAATCGAATCGCTGGGAGGCGAAGTGGTCCCGACCGTAATGGGATAAACGGCAATTGATCCCGAGCAAGGCGCGGCGGTGGAACAGGTTGGCAGCGGCTGGTAAAGGTCGGCGACAAACAGAGTGGTTCCGCTGACGCTGACGGCAAACGGGTAGATTCCCGCCGTATTTGTGGTGTTCTGAGGATAGAGTTTGCCGTCGTTGCCGATGATGAACTGGACAATCGAATTATCGTCCTGGTTTACCACGTAGAGGTTGGAATTGTCGGACGAAACGGCCTCGGCAACGGGATTGCGGCCTCCGGAGGGAAACGGTGAAGTGGGAATCTGGCGCATCGCGCCCGACTCGGAGTTGATCTCCATCACGTTGATCTCGCCGGCGTTGATCGTTCCCGCAGCCTTGGAAGAGGCGACGAAAACAAAATCCACGGTAAGCGTGGCACAGGCGGTGAGAACGGTGGCCCCCAGGAGGCTTGCCGCGGCGACCAGAAGCAACTGGCCCGATTTGTTGAACTTCATGCGCATCTTTCGTTAGCGGGGAGAATCTTCTCCCCCCAAAAAGCGGTTTGGAATCGAACCTCAGAGTGCGCAGGCGAAAGGCCGCACGATCAAGTTCGGCTACGTTTCAAAGGTGAATCCGGCTCTTCCACAAACTTGGGCCCGGATTCCGGGGCAAACACCGGGCCGGGAACCGGCCAGCCCGCTTCTGCTGGCCTTCGTCCCACTTGCACCCGGCGCCGCACCCGATTAGTCGGTGCGCCCGTCCATCAGACACCATGTGGCCGGGCCCTCGAGCGGATAGCTCGTGCTTGCGCGCAAATTGGTGAGCACGCCTGAGTTGGGGTCAACCACCCGGCCGGATACCGCGGAATCGTAAAGGTCGGCCAGGTAAATATATTGGTCGGATGGGTCCTCAACAATGCATTGGGGGCCTGCTCCGGAGCCGAACGGCTCACCGGCGATCAAGCTCAGCTGGTGCGTACTGGGATCGATTACATAACCCGTGAGGCCGCTCTGAGCGTTGGTGGTGTTGGTGTTGTTGCCCTGATTCGCAACGTAGAGAAACTTGCCCTTCGATTCCACCAGCAATTGAATAGGGTTGGAGAGCGTCGGGTCGTCCGGTACGATTCCACCGGTTGCTGCCTGCAATGCGCCGTTGGAGCCCACGGTCCATGGAAGAATCTGGCTGGTGGCGCCGGTCGTGTTCGGCGCCGCGGGCGCTTCATCGTCGAGTATGTACACGTACCCGCCGGCATTGATGATGGCCGTGGCCGCATAGGCGCCCACCGGCTGGGAACTGTTCTGGCTTACCGTCAACTGCCCGTTGCCTGCGGATAAGGCGTAGGGGAAGACCGAGTCGCCAGTGGCGGGCGTTCCGCTGAGCGTAAGGAAGTAGCCTCCGGTCTCAGAAAAATCGATTGGATCGGCCGGTACCGGAAAATAGGTTATCGGTGTGCCGTTGGCTGCGGTAACCTGCGCATTCACAACCAACTGCAGGCGGCCGGTCGTCTGGTTGATGGTGAAGGCTGTAATGTCCCCGCACGAAGTAGCGGAGGCTCCGAGCGCCAGCGTGCAGGCTGCGCTCGACGGTGCGTCGTGCTCCAGCACGTAAAGATAGCTCCCCGAGGAGTCTGCAATCATTCGGAACGGATTGCTCCCTTGCGTGAAGAAGGTTTCCTGCTCGGTCAGGATTCCGTTTCCGCCTACCGCAAACTCCACGATATTGGAGTTCTGGCAGGGGTCCGCGGTGGTGCACACTGAGCCGCCGCTCGAATTCACTCCCCGGTTGAGCACGTAAAGAAATTTGCTGCCGAGTATAAGGACGGCGCGAACCGGGTTAGCGCCTCCGGAAGAAATAGGCAGCCCGTCAATGGTGGCCAGCCTGCCCGTATTGTGATCGATCTTGAAGCCGCTGATGATGCCGTCGCCGTTGGGCTGTGCTGTCACGGTGCCCGTCACATACAGAAAGCCCACTGTATAACTCCGAACGCAAGACGTAATGCTGAAGACCACGCCCAAAGAAAGAGCGCTCATCAGAAGTGCCTTGCCGAATTTCGTAAACTTCATGCGATTCCTTCATCCTGGTCAGGCGTGTGCCGCCAAGTTTGCTAGTTCCACAGCAGTGCTGGGTTGGGACGGGTCCCTAGGCCATTGTAAAAGCCAAGGGTAGGTTGTGCCTAGTTTCAGCCGGACACAGGGCAATCCAATGAGTTTATTGCTCCCATTCTATCCTCCCGCGCCACTGAATCCGGCACTTGGCTTCCATACCTTCCAATTTCGGGCGCGGATGCGGTTTGGACGCTGGAACAGAGGGAAACGTCAACGCGCCAGCTCGGGGCCAGCCGCAACGGGGGCCGCGGCCGAGTAAAGCCGCTCACCCGCTTCCGCCGCGACCGCATGATTTGGTAATGGTCGGAATGTAGCGCTGGCCTCCTGCCGGCTGTAGCGCGGACGTCCTCGTCCGCGCTTGTTCATGATGAATCATAATTTCTTGCGGTCTAACCACTGCGCGTCCGCCACCCTACCACACCCGGCAGGAGTTGACCGGATACATCGGCTGTCCCTTTTTGCAGCCGAACGCCTTGCCGAATGCGTCGAAGTTCTGCACCGTGCCGTTTACGCGCCATTTGCCCGGCGAGTGCGGATCCGTCAGCGCTGCCTGCCGCGCCACCTGATCGGTCCGATTTTCGCACCACACCTGCGCGAACCCCAGGAAGTAACGCTGCGCTTCCGTATAGCCGCCGATCTTCCGGTCGATCGTCTTGCCCTGCGCCGCAAGCGTATCCAGCAGCGCCATGTACGCAATGCGCAATCCGCCGTTGTCCGCCGTATTCTCTCCCAGAGTCAGCTTGCCGTTCAGCAACTGCGCCGGCACATCTCCGTGCGCCGGAGCTGCCTCAAATCCGCCATACTCCTTGGCTTCGCAATCGGTCCGCTCCACAAACGCCTTGCGGTCGTCGGCTGTCTGCCACTCGCGCAGGTTGCCCTTGCCGTCGAACTTCGATCCCTGGTCGTCGAATCCATGCGTCATCTCGTGGCCAATCACCACCCCGATGCCGCCGAAGTTTACTGCCGGATCCACAGTGAAATCAAAGAATGGCGGCTGCAAAATACCCGCGGGAAAGTTGATGTCGTTGAACGACGAGCTGTAATAGGCGTTCACCGTTGGCGGTGACATGCCCCACTCCTTTTCATCCACCGGCTTGCCCAGCTTGTTGTAGTTGTAACCGTTCTTGTAGATGTCCACATGGTGCATGTTTCCGATCAGGTCATTCCGGTCTACTTTGATACTCGAATAGTCGCGCCACTTCTCCGGATACCCAATCTTGTTGCGGATCATGGCCAGCTTGGCTTCCGCCTCTTGCTTGGTCGCGTCGCTCATCCACGGCAACGCCTTGATGTCGTCGCCGAGTGACTTCTCCAGCGCGGCAACCAGCTTGTCCATGCTGTCCTTTGCCGCCGGCGGAAAATGACTCTTCACCCAGTCCTGCCCCACCGCCTCTCCCAGCGCACTATCCGCATCCCAGGTGCATTGTTTCCAGCGCGGAGTGGGTTCGTCCTGGCCGGCCAGCGTCTTGCTGAAGAATGCGAAGTTCTCATCGAAAAACGCCTTCGGCAAATTCAATGCCTGTCCATGCAGCGTGTGCCAGCGCAAATAGCTCTTCCATGCGTCCACTGGCTCGGTCTCGACAAGCCCGCTCAGCGCTTTGAAGAATTCCGGCGTCGCCACATTAAGCGTGTCGAAGTGCCCAATCGGTAGCGACCCGAAAAATGCAACCCAGTCGAAGTTGGGAGAGATCTTCTCAAAGTCGGCGACTGTATAGATGTGGTAGCGGTTCTCCGGCTGCCGCATCTCCGTGCGGCTGATGGCTGCCTTGGCGAACGCAGTCTCAATCTCCATCACTGCCGCGGCTTCCTTTGCAGCCTGCTCGGGCGTGTCCCCGGCCAGCGTGAACATCTTCTTCAAATGCTCAATGTATTGCGCCCGAATCGTCTTGAATCGCTCGGAATCGACAATGTAGTAATCGCGATCCGGCAGCGACAAGCCGCCCTGGTATACCTGCGCAATCTGCTGACTCGAATCCTTCTGATCCTGTCCCACCCCAAATCCGAAAAATCCATAAGGACTGCCCTCATTCTCAAGCTGGCTCAGCAGCGGCGCAAGTTGCTTTCCGCTTTGGAGCGCAGCGATTTGCGCAAATGCAGGTTGCAGCGGAGCAATCCCCTTCTTTTCCACCAGGTCCGTGTTCATGCACGACGCAAAAAAATCGCCATATTGCTTCTGCAGCGGACCCACGGGGTTCTTTGCCGCTGCGTCCAGCGTCTGCCACAGCAGGTAAACGTTGCGCTCGTCCAGCACCGAGAAGGAGCGCGCCCAGTCCACCTGGTCCGGCGGCACCGGGTTGCTCTTGACCCAGTTGCCGCAGGCGTATTGATAGAAATCCGTGCAGGGATCCGCGGTCTTATCCATCGCCGTCACATCAAAGCTCTTTGAAGCCGGTGGCGCCGAAGGGATGGACGAGTCGGCTTTGGGAGCGGCGGGCGCCTGGGCCAGCGCAGTTCCGGCGGCCAGCAGCAGCATTAGTGCGAGGCGAATCTGGTTCATGAAAACTCCTTGGGTCGCGTATCGCAAAGGCAGCGGTCTGCCCGATATTGCGAGTGAGAATCTGGATTGGAAACAACCGGGAGAAGCTGCGAATCAGCAGAAATCGATACATGGGAGGCTATCACGCGGAACACACGGCAACCAATCCATTTGTTGCGAAGAAACCAGAAGAGGGGCCATCAAAATCGGAAAGCCCGGATACCCAACGCTGGTTAGCGGGGCATCCGGGCCTTCAATTGCTACCAGACGCGGCAGGAGTTGACTGGATACATCGGTTGGCCCTTGGTGCAGCCAAAGGCCTTGCCGAATGCATCGAAGTTCTGCACCGCGCCGTTGGTGCGCCATCTTCCCGGCGAGTGCGGGTCGGTTAGCGCCGACTGCCGGGCCGACTGCTCGGTCTGGTTCTGGCACCACACCTGCCCGAAGCCGAGGAAGTAGCGCTGCGCCTCCGTATAGCCGTCGATCTTGTCGTCGATCGACTTACCCTCGGCAGCCAGCGTATCCAGCAAGGCCATGTAAGCAATGCGCAGGCCGCCGTTGTCTGCCGTGTTCTCGCCCAGCGTCAGCTTGCCGTTCAGCTTCTGCTCCGGCTGGTTGTCGTGAGCCGGAGCCGCCTCAAAGCCGCCGTACTCGGCCACTTCGCAGTCGGTTTTCTCAACAAAGGCCTTACGGTCGTCGGCGGTCTGCCACTCGCGCAGGTTGCCCTTTCCGTCGTATTTTGAGCCCTCGTCGTCGAATCCATGCGTCATCTCGTGGCCAATCACCACGCCGATTCCGCCGAAATTCACCGCAGGGTCAATGGTGAAGTCGAAGAACGGTGGCTGCAAGATGCCGGCGGGGAAGTTGATGTCGTTGAACGAGGAGTCGTAGTAAGCGTTCACCGTCGGCGGCGTCATGCCCCACTCCTTCTCGTCCACCGGCTTGCCCAGCTTGCCCAGGTTATAGTCGCGATCGAATACCGCTGTCCGGTGAGCGTTCCCGATTACGTCGTCCCGCTTTACTTTCAGCGCCGAGTAGTCGCGCCACTTCTCCGGGTAGCCAATCTTGTTGCGGATCATGCCGAGCTTCTCCTCCGCAGCCGTCTTGGTGGCGTCGCTCATCCAGGGCAGCGTCTTGATATCGTCGCCCAGGGACTTCTCAAGAGCGGCGACCAGCTTGTCCATGCTCTCCTTCGCTGCCGGCGGAAAGTGCTCTTTCACCCAGTCCTGTCCCACCGCCTCACCCAGCGCGCGGTCGGTGATGCTGGTACATTGCTTCCATCGAGGCGTATGTTCCTTCTGTCCCGCCAACGTCTTGCCAAAGAAATCGAAGTTCTCATCGAAGAACGCCTTGGGCAGGTTTTCCGCCGAGGCGTGCAGCGTATGCCAGCGGAAGTAAGCCTTCCATGCGTCGATCGGTTCTTTGTCGATAAGATCGTTCAGAGCTTTGAAGAAGTTGGGAGTAGCAACGTTCAGTGAGTCGAACTGGCCAACTTTGATGTCCTTGAAGTAGACCGTGAAATCGAAGTCCGGCGTCAGCTTCTGGAAGTCGGCCAGCGTATAAATGTGGTAGCGATTTTCCGGCTCCCTCATGTCCGTGCGGCTGGTGGATGCCTTGGCCAGCGTGGTCTCAATCTCCATGACGGAAGCGGCATCCTTGGCGGCCTGGTCGGCGCTGTCGCCCGCCAGCGTGAACATCTTGGTCAGGTGCTCAATATATTGCTTGCGAATGCCGTCGAATCGCTTGCTGTCGACGATGTAGTAGTCCCGATCCGGCAGCGACAATCCGGCTTGGCCAATCTGCGCAATCTGCTTGGACGAGTCCTTCTCGTCCTGGCTCACTCCGAACCGGAACAGCGGCGCGGGGTCCCCTTCCGCAGCCAGTTCGCCGATTAGCGTGGCCAACTGGTGCGCGTCCTTCAGGTCCGCGATGCGCTTCAGAGCCGGCTCCAGCGGCGTCAGGCCCTTGGTCTCCACCAGGTCGGTGTTCATGCAGGCGGCAAAGTAGTTTCCGTACTGCCTCTCCAGCGCCGTCTTGGGGTGTGCGGCGGCCGCGTCCAGTTCCTGCCACAGCAGATACCGGTTCCGCTCTCCCAGAAGCGAGAAGGAGCGCGCCCATCTCACCTGGTCGGCCGGAATGGGATTGTCCTTCACCCAGTTGCCGCAGGCGTATTGGTAAAAGTCGGTGCATGGGTCGGCGGTCTTGTCGATAGCCGAAAGGTCGAAGCTACGCACGGGCACTGGCGGCGCGGGTGTTTGCGAGCCGGCAGGCGAGGCCGCCGGAGCCTGCGCGAACGCGGTTCCGGCGGCAAAAATCAAAACAGGAACGAAGCGAAAACATTTCATGGGATTTCCTCTTTGAAAACGGTATAAGCCGATCTGGTCAACCAGCACTGGTGATTTCGTAATGTCTCTCATGAATCTGGGTGCATGAATCTGGGTGCCCCAGGTCTCGCCTTTGAGACCTGGGAAACCGCAAACCTGCACGGTAGAAATACTCGTCAACCAGCCAAACTGCCCGGCGCTTATCGAGCCAGTGCCGAGGCCAGGTATCAGGTCAGGATCGAATCTGAAGCAGCCATTTCGGAGCAGGCTGCGTTGCTGAAAAGCCTATCACGCTGGGCGGATAACGAAGAAGGGCGCGAACGAGCGGGACTCTCCCGATTGCCGGCCATCCATCCACCACCGCAAAATTGGCTGTCATCTTGAGCGCAGCGAAGCGGAGTCGAAAGATCTGCGGCTTCTTTTTCGGCCGCCGCTTACAACAAAGCATTCCGTCCGGTTAGCCGGTAATCCGCCCGGAACCCTGCGAGCCTACTCCAGACCTTCAATTCGTGCCTTGACGATTTACGGGAAGAATCGTTCCCGGCCTCAAGTAGTTAACGGCAAGAGCTATACTTTCGCTGATGACTCCTTTCCCCAAACCGCGCGGATTTTGGGATTACGCACTCTTTGCCTTGGTATTGACCGGTGCGCTGGCGCTCTTGTTTTGGTTGTGGGTCCGTGAAAGGTTTGGTTGGGCTGACGTCGCTCTTGCATCTTTTGTCGCCGTTTTGTGCGTTCTCGTCATCATCCTTGCTCGCCGAGGGGAGAGGGCGAAATGGATAGCCCAAACGACCTGGCATGTGCACGCACTGGCGAGCCTCGGGGCTCTTGCGCTTGTGCTCGGAGCTTTATACGCGGATGCTTACCTCCTCCACCGCCGGGAAACTAATTCCAACTGGCCCGGCGATTACACGGTGATCGCGATTGTCGTGACAGCCGTGACGATCTCGTCGTTCCTAGGACGACATCGTTCAAAACGTGAGCTGTTATAAGCAGGACAATGCGCTCAATCGGCGCTTTTGAGTTCCGGAAGTATCGTCGCCTAACCGCACATCACTCCGCCCCCGAACCCAAGACCAGAAAACCCAGCGACCCCACCCCGCCCCATTTGCTAAACTCCCAGAACAGTTGCCCCGGAGAGCGAAGCCAATGTTCCTAAATAAAAAACTAGCAGCAGCATTCCTGATAGCAGCCAGCGTAGCCGCCGTCTCAGCCCAGCCAGCGCCCCAACCCGCCGCCAAACGCACCCTCGTCCGCGCCGGTCACCTGCTGGATGTGAAGACGGGCAAACTGCTCGATAGCCAGACCATCGTCGTCGCAGGCCAGAACATCGATTCCATTGCGCCCACAGCCCAGGTGCAGGCGCAGCCTGGCGATACGGTGGTCGATCTGAGCGGGCTCACGGTGCTGCCGGGCTTGATCGATGTAGACACCCATCTGACCATGAACACCGACTTCGATCCTTATCGCGAACTGATTACGACTGACGCCAAAGATGCCATCAACGGCGTGGTGAATGCGCGCGCCACGTTGATGGCCGGCTTCACCACCGTGCGCAACGTGGGCGCAAGCGGCTTTGTGGATGTGGACCTGCGCGACGCCATCAACGCGGGCCAGGTTGCCGGGCCGCACATGCAGGTCAGCGGCCCTTTGCTGGGCATTACCGGCGGCCACTGCGACGAGAATCTGCTGCCCATCCACTATCACGTGGTTGGCGACGGCGTTGCCGACGGCATTGCCCAGGTGCAGCACCAGGTGCGGCAGAACATCAAGTACGGAGCCGACCTGATCAAGATCTGCGCCACCGGCGGCGTGCTGTCCAAGGGCGACGATCCCCAGGCCTCTCAGTACACTCTTGAAGAAATGCAGGCCATTGTGGCCGACGCCCACCGCCTCGGCCGCAAGGTTGCCGCGCATGCCCATGGAGCGCAGGGAATTCTCTGGGCCTCCGAGGCCGGCGTGGACTCGATCGAGCACGGCAGTTATATCGACGATGCGGCCATTGCCGAAATGAAAAAGCACGGCACTTACCTGGTGCCCACGCTCTATCTCGAAGACTGGATGGTTGAGAAAGGCAATCTGCCTGCTTTCTATCATCAGAAGATGGTCGATGTTAGCGCGGTGGCCAAGAGCAACATCAAGCACGCCATGCAGGCCGGAGTAAAGATTGCGCTGGGTACGGATGCGGCAGTGTATCCGCACGGGCTGAACGCGCACGAGCTGGATGTATATGTGAACCAGTTAGGTATGGCTCCGCTGGCGGCTTTGCAAACGGCCACCGTGAACGCCGCCGACCTGATGGGCTGGAGCGCCAAGACCGGCACTCTCGAACCCGGCAAGTGGGCAGACATAATTGCCGTGGACAAGAACCCGCTCGACGATGTGCGAGTGCTGCAAGATGTGAAGTTTGTGATGAAGGCGGGAGTGGTTTACAAGAGTGAGGGAATAGGGAATAGAAAGCCGTGACGCGCACGCTTTTGATATTCGGTGCATTGCTTCTGCGCGGCATGTGCAGCGCGCAGGACGTGCATGTTCGCGTCTCTGCCGATGTGAAGACAGGCATTGAGGGCACTGCGGAATTTCCCACCATCCAGATGGCATTGGACCATCATCCCTTTGCCAGCTTGAGAGCCGATGGCAAGCCCGGTCGTGTCTTCATCGAAATTGCTCCCGGAACTTACAGGGAGCGAGTTATCGTCACGCAGAATCACACTAACATCACCTTGCTGGGTATGGGTAAGTCGCCTGAAGATGTAGTTATAACCAACAGCCTGAACGCGAAGCAGGCCGGCGGAACCTTCTTTACAGAAACAGTAGAGGTGAACGGGACGGGTTTCGAGGCAGATAACATCACGTTTGAAAACACTGCCGGCAACACCGGTCAGGCCGTTGCAGTGGCTGTCAGGGCCGACCGCGCCATCTTCAAGCATTGCCGCTTCCTCGGCCACCAGGACACTCTCTTCGCCGACCACGGCCGCCAATACTACCTCGACTCGTATATTGAGGGCGGCGTCGACTTCATCTTCGGCAATGCCGCTGCGGTGTTCCATCACTCCGAGATTCACGCCAATGCTCCCGGCTACCTGACGGCGCAGTCGCGCACCTCGCCCGATCAAACAACGGGCTACGTCATTCTCAACAGCAAAGTGACCAGCGGGATCGAGCATGTTGCGGGAGCTGATCCAACTTTGTCGGCGAGAGAGGTAATCTGCCTTGGGCGGCCATGGAGGCCGTACTCGCGGGTTGTGTACATCGACACGGAGCTTTCCGCCGATGTGACGCCGCAGGGATGGAACGCATGGGGTAAGTCTGAAGCAATGCCGCTGGCGTACTACGCGGAGTTCAACAGCACCGGCCCCGGTGCGAACCCATCGGCGCGCGTTCCGTGGTCGCACCAGCTTACGAAGGCGGAAGCGGAGAGATTCGAGCCCAGGGTGTTCCTGGCTGGTTCCGATCATTGGGATGCGGAAGCGGAGGCGGAGAAATTGCCATAATGGGATTCGGCGCGGTGCGACGAGCAGTTGGTGCTCTTGACAAAAGGTACAGGAATACTGTACGTTTGGATTTAGAGGCATCCCCATGGCCACCGAAACCACCTACACCGCGTTACGCGAAAACCTGGCGTCCTACCTGGATCGAGTGACCGACGACCGGGAGGTAGTAATTGTGAAGCGGCGCGGGGCACGGGATGTGGCCATCATCCCCGCCGATGAGCTTTCGGGCCTGATCGAAACAGCGCACCTGCTGCGTTCACCGAAGAATGCTGAGCGGTTGTTAGCATCTCTGCGCGAAGCGGAACAGGGCGGCGGTGAGGTGATGACCGTGGAGGAGCTTCGACGTTCAGTTGGATTGGAAAATGCGAGCTGATCGAATTCCATGAGCAAGCCAGTTGACCGCGTTGCGGTGATCTCAACTAAGTGTCGAGACGATCTTGGGTATTGGATTGAGAAGGACCGCAAAATCGCGCTCCGAGTCCTTGAGCTGATGGCTGCGATTCTCGCCGATCCGTTTGTGGGCGTAGGTAAGCCCGAGCCGCTCAAATTCGAGCTAGCCGGATGCTGGAGCCGACGCATCACGCAGGAGCACCGGCTCGTCTACCGAGTGAAAGCAGACAGGGTCGAATTCCACCAGGCAAAGTATCACTATGAATAGCCCAATCGTCGAGTAACTCTGACTGAATGCCTACGCTAGGCTGACCGGCGTTTATCTTCTTCCAGGCTGGAGATGCGCTTGTCGAAGGCGAAGGATTGCTGCACCGTTTCCAGGCGCTGAGCGACAATGTCGAACCGGGCGCGGATGGCTTCCTCATGGAATTCCAGACGCTTGTCCTGAGAATCCAGTCGCTTGTCCATCGTCTCAATACGCTGCACGATGCTCTCGTAGCGAGCGCGGCCAACTTCCTCCATGGAGTCGAGGCGTTTCTCGATGCTTGAAAGACCTGCACGGATTTCGCGCAGCTCGGGAGCAAGAAAATCCTGAACGACCTGGCGGGTTTCTTCGACAACGCCCATGAGATGGAGCTCCTGATCGAAATCTTACACCTTGTTTGCCTTAGAGCCGCTTTAAATTGATGACCTCAGGGCCGACGCATATCAAATTCCCAGTAATTTGAGCAGATAGGGGTTGTCCCATGCGGCTTTGAGTCGTTTTCCCTTGATTCCTCGTTTTAAGGATT
>Ga0302140_10004243_pt1 | contig 18233 bp, 16 predicted proteins | sample I_Bog_E1_1_FD_202095 | JGI IMG/M metagenome (GOLD analysis project Ga0302140, IMG submission 202095) | Peat permafrost microbial communities from Stordalen Mire near Abisko, Sweden - I_Bog_E1_1 | ecosystem: Environmental > Terrestrial > Soil > Wetlands > Peat | place: Sweden: Abisko, Stordalen... | reverse complement strand
CTGCCAATCAACGGAAATATCATCATTTACATGGCTACATATTTGCACCCTTCCCGTGACATATGTAAGCAAAATCAGCCGCTTGGCCAGATCGGAAGAAGGAAGCTCCGCCTAAAGAGGCCAGGAACTCGTTTCACAGAGCCCTGGCCGTCATTGCGAGTTTGGCGCCGGCCTTCGGCCGACCCTGAGGGATGAAACGGCCCCTTACCGTCATCGCGTAGCGCGGCGATCCAGGGGCCGGCCAGCTGCCGGTTGGGATAAGGCTGCTAGCCTCAGCTGGGCGGCCCCTAAGTTGCTTCGGCTCACGCTCGCAATGACGGAAGGGCGCCGTCGCAGATAAATCAACGTGTTAGCGAATTGTTTCTGCCTAGCGTGAGCCGATCGAGGTAGGGACGCGCATGACTTGGCGCCCCCCGCACAGATCCGTACGTGCGGCTTTCCCGCATAAAATGTGGCCGGCCACATTTTATGCGTAATGTGGTCCCGGTTGTTATGTGGCGTTGACCGGTAAGGGCCAGAGACGGCGTGGGTCCAGGAGATTTTGGGCGCCACATAACAAAACGGCTTCAGCGATCGAAGGAAGTCCATCCGGGCCGGCTGGTCGCGCCATCGTTTCGGGACTTTGCCCATGTCCGGCGCCTCGCATTTTTCGGCCGCCTTGGCCTTCGTTTCGAAGTCGATCTCGGCGTAGATATTTGCAGTGTCCAGCGAGACGCGCCCGAGCCAGCCTCGAACTGTATTGATGTCGACGCCGGCGCGCAGAAGGTGGGTCGCAGTGGTGTGCGGATAGAATGGGGGCTCACGCGTTTTGTCGCCAGCGCGGGCATTTTGGCGACAACCTCGAGGGCAAAAGGGCGCAGGAAATCCGCTAACTTTTTCCTTCATTTGCGGACGCAGCCTTAGTATCGGCAGCGGACAAATGTCGTCGACTGCATGACGGATTCGCATCGGCAGAGTCGGCATGCCGCCGCCTCGACCGTCATTTTCGAACCAGCCCAAACATCGACCTCACCCGTCATGAAATTCGTAAGTCACTTCGGATCTGTTCGCCGGTTAGAGGGCTGACTGCGCGGCGGAGACCGCTTCAGCCTCCCGTGTCCCATTTTCGGGCAGCGACGAGGCGTTGACGACCTGATCGCGGCCGCCGTGTTTGGCGCAGTACAAGGCCCGGTCTGCGTTGCGTAGAAGTTCGTCGGGTCCTGTTTCACCTGTCCGATCCTCTGTTGCGGAAACCCCAGCGCTGATCGTCACGATCCGATCCATTGCGTCGACATGTTCCAGCGCCAGGCCGCTGACCGCGAGTCTGACCCGCTCCGCCACTTCCGCCGCCCCCTTCTCGTCGGTGTTGGGCAACAGCACGACGAATTCTTCGCCCCCATAACGGGCCGCCAGGTCTCCGGGCCGGCGGATCGTCGCGGCGATCGCATGGGCGACTTGCTTCAGGCATTCGTCGCCGGCGGGATGCCCGTAGCAATCGTTGAAGGATTTGAAGCGATCGACGTCGATCATGATCAGCGCGAGGCATTCGCCGTCACGCGTTGCGCGGCGGTGTTCCCGGACGAGCGCTTCATCGAAGGCGCGACGATTGCCGAGGCCGGTCAATCCGTCGCGGGTCGCGAGAATTTGGAGGCGGCGATTGGCTTCAGCAAGTTGATCCTCCATCGACTTGCGCAAGGTGATGTCCCTGAGGGCGCCGACGATGCCGCAAAAGGCGCCCGTCTGCGGGTCCCTTACCGCCTTCATTTGCGATTCGACCCAGATCCAGCGACCGTCCCGGTGCTGCCTGCGCGTGATCGGAGATTGACGCTCCGCGTCGCCGGCATCCAACGCTGTGAAGGCGGCTTTGATGCGTTCGGCGTCATCGGGATAGGCCATCTCGGCCGGCTTGAGGCCGACCATTTCGGCAGGCTCGTTGCCTAGGACGTCCCGGGAGGCCGGCGAGACGTATCGGAGCACGAGGTCGCGATCGAGTTGAAAAACCATGTCGCTGCTATTGTCCGCCAGCAGGCGATAGGCAGCTTCGCTTTCCTTGAGTCGGCCCTCCCCCTCGATCCGAGACTCGATGTCGCGAATGACGACGAGCCGGTGCGGAACGTCGTCGTCAATCTGAACCCTTTGCGAAGCGGCCTCGACCCAGATGTAGGCGCCATCCTTGCGTCGCATGCGGTAGGTCAGCGTGACGTGTTCAGGTAGACTGTAAGTCTGGGCGCCCCAGGTCTTCGGGTAATCCTCCGGGTGTATCGTCTCTTTCGCCGTCATCGCCAGCATTTCCTCCTGGGTCCAGCCCAGAAGTTTTCGGCAGGCCGGGGAAACGTACCTCCGCTGCCCGTCTTTGCGGGCAAGGATCACCATGTCGGAGGAATTCTCGGCCAGCAGGCGATAGCGGGCTTCGCTTTCCTTCAAGCTACGCTCCGCCACGATGCGCTGTTCGATGTCGCGAATGACAACGAGCAAATGCAGCGACTCTCCAGCGATCTCAACCTTCTTCGTAGCGTTCTCGACCCAGATGAACGCGCCGTCCTTGCGTCGCATGCGATAGGTCACGGTGACCTGTTCGACTCCCATGGCGGTGTGGGCGCTCCAAGCTGCTTGGTAATCTTCCGGATGCATCATGTCTTTCGGCGTCATCTTCAGCATTTCCTCGGGTGTCCAACCCAGGATTTTCAGGCTCGAGGGCGAAACGTACTTCCTCAGCCCGTCGTTTCGGGTGAGCATGACCAGATCGGACGAATTGTCGGCGATTAGACGATAGCGGGCTTCGCTGGCTTTCATGCGCTCTTCGGCAATGACGCGCCGTTCGATGTCGCGCCCGACGGAATGAATGACCGTGACGCCGCCGGAGGCGTCGAGGATCGCACGATTTGTCCATGATATCCATCGCGTCTGGCCGTTCGGCAGGACCACCTGGTTTTCGCTTTCGACGCTTTGCTCCGACGCGCAGACTTTCTGCAGCTGTTCCATAACCGATCCACGAACGTCCTGCGGGACATAGTCCAACAAATTCGTTCCGATCAGCTCGTGCGGTTGCCGATCATAATGTCGGGCATAGGCGGTATTGACGAAGCGCAGTTCGCCGTCGGGTTTCGCCAGTGAAACCAACTCCGTTTGACTTTCGATCAGCCCTTTGTAGAGCGCCTCGCTCTCGACCAATTTCCGCTCGGCGTGCCTCAGCGCGGTGACGTCGGTGATCACCGCCAGCGAACAGCTTCCGTGTTCAGTGTCGCCCGGGTCCGTGACCGCCGACATCAGGACGTCGAGCACGCGCCCGTCCTTGCAAACCATCTGATATTCGACATTATCGCAGCGGCCCGCGCGGAAAAATTCGGGCAGGACCTCCCGGATCGCGTAGTCTCTCGATGCCGGGGTGAGGAAATCGCTGGATTTTCGTCCGAGGACCTCCTCGCGTCGATAGCCAAACTTGGCAAGCCACGCGTCGCTGACTTCGTTCAGGCGGCCTTCGGCATCGATGGAATGAAGTATGGCGGGCGTCACCCGAAACCAGCGTTCGAGCGTAATCGCGGGATGCGGCAGGCGCTCGGAAATTACGCGCGGCGTAATTTCACGGGAATTGTCGGTAACCGAGCCCATGCCAAGCGAAACCGCTCTGATGCCGCTCGGCTCTTCATCGCCGCGCCAACATGGTTCCATCCCAGCGTCATGCTCGGACCTACTTCGAAGCAAATACCACGTCGATATTGGTCAATACACGGCGGTTCGCGCATAGGAAAGACAGATTCCGCTTGAGAAAATCCCGAATTTGACCGCGCATCGCTTGCGTCCAGCTTAGTTCGCAAGCGTCAACGATCTCTAAAATTCAACCGAAGGTGGCGAAGAAGTTTACTCAGGATTGCAGTCACAGTATATTCAACGCCGTTTCCCAGTATTCATGCGCGGGCGCTAACTCGAGCCCTGCGGCTGCCGTCATGCCCGCGCTTGTCGCGGGCATCCACGTCGGGACGTCGCAGGACAGCCTCCAAAGCGCGGTCGAAGGCCCAAAACTCCGTTAATTCCCAGCGGGCTAGCCCCCCTCACCGCCCTCCCTCCATCGCCATCCGCGCCGCCAGCCCGGCCAGAACCGTCCCCATCAGCCAGCGCTGGACGAGGCCCCAGGTCGGCCGGGCCCTCAGGAAGGCCGCGATGGTTCCCGCCATGATGGCGATCGCCGCGTTGACCGACAGGCTGATGGCGATCTGGGTCGCGCCGAGCACGAGCGACTGCCCAAGCACGCTTCCCGCCTGCACGTCGATGAACTGCGGCAGCAGCGCCAGATAGAGCATCGCAACCTTCGGGTTGAGTAGATTGGTGATCAGCCCCATCGCAAACAATTTTTTCGCACTGTCGACGGGTAGAATTTTTACCTCGAACGGCGAGCGCCCGCCCGGCTTCAAAGCCTGCCACGCCAGCCACAGCAGATAGGCCGCGCCCGCCAGCCGCAACGCGTCATAGGCATAGGGCACGGCGAACAACAGCGCGGTGATGCCGAAGGCGGCGGCGAGCATGTAGATGAGGAACCCCAGCGCGACGCCGCCCAGCGACGCCAGCCCCGCCGCGCGCCCCTGGGTGATCGAGCGCGAGATCAGATAGATCATGTTCGGCCCCGGCGTCAGCACGAGCCCCAACGCGACCAGCGCGAAGGCGATGAGGTGGGTCGGCGTGGGCATGCGTCACTCCGCGATGGGCCTCAAGCGCGCTTTAGCAGGCTTTCCGCCTGCGAAAAATCCTCGGGCGTGTTGACATTGAAGAACGGGTCGAACGGCTCGGCCGGCCAATCGGCGTGAGCCAGCCTGAAGCGCGCGGCGAAGGCGCCGACTTTGCGTAAGTCCTCGTCGAACAGGGACTGCCTGAGCGCCTCCGCGAGGCTCACCGGCCACAGCGCGGCGAGGTGATGCTCTCGCCCGCCCGATCGCGCCATGGCGATATCCGCCCCCGCCTCGCGGCGCGCCTCGAACAGCCGCGCGACGAGGTCGAGCGGCAGGAACGGCGTGTCCGCGGGCAGCGTCACGACGTCGGCCTCCTCGGGGAAATGGCTCGCGGAAAAATCCAGGCCGGCGAGCAGGCCGGCGAGCGGACCGGAGAAATCCGGCCGCTCGTCGGCGATGACCGGCAACGCGAACGCCGCGAAACGGCCGGCCTCGCCATTGGCGCTGAGCGCCAACGCAATACATTGCGGCCGCAGGCGCTCGATCACATGGGCCAGCATCGGCCGGCCGCCCAGCGGCAGCAACGCCTTGTCGCCGCCGCCCATCCGGCGCGCCCGGCCGCCGGCGAGGATCAGGCCCAGCGTCGCCATCAGGCCGCGGTGACGCGCCAGATCGCGTCGCCGACGTCGTCCGCCACCAGCAGCGATCCGTCCGGGCCGATGGCGACGCCGACCGGGCGGCCGTAGGACGCCGATTCGTCGGGCGCCAGGAAGCCGGAGAGAATTTCGCGTGGCGGGCCGGAGGGCTTGCCGTTCTCGAACGGCACGAAGATCACTTTGTAGCCGCTGAGCGTGCTGCGATTCCACGAGCCGTGTTGGCCGATGACCATGCCGTTAGGGAAGCCGGGCAGCGTGCCGGCGGGCATCCAGCACAGGCCGAGCGACGCCGTATGTCCGCCCAAGGCGTAATCCGGCGTGATCGCCTTGGCGACCAGGGCTGCGTCCTGCTTCACGCGGTCGTCGACCGTGCGGCCCCAATAGCAATAGGGCCAGCCGTAGAAGCCTCCGTCCTGAACGGAGGTCAGATAGTCCGGCGGCGTCTCGTCGCCGAGGCCGTCGCGCTCGTTGACTACCGTCCACAGCGCGCCGGTGTTGGGCTCGAGGGCGAGACCGACGGGATTGCGCAGGCCGGAGGCGAAGATGCGGCTCTTACCCGTCGTCAGATCCAGTTCGTGGATCGCCGCCCTGCCCTGCTCGGCCGCCATGCCGTTGTCGCCGATGTTGGTCTCCGACCCGACGCCGGCATAGAGTTTTTGCCCGTCGCGGCTCGGCAGCAGGCTGCGCGTCCAGTGACCGCCCGGCTTGAAGGACACCCACTTCCTGCCCGGCGCGTCGATGCGCGTCGCGCCCGGCGTATAGGGGAACGAGACGATGCCGTCGGTATTGCCGACGTAAAACTGGTCGCCGACCAGCGCCATGCCGAACGGCTGGCTCAGGCCCTCCATGAAGGCGTTGCGCACTTCGGCGATTCCGTCGCCGTCCGCGTCGCGCAACCGCGTGATGCGGTTCGGGCTGACGCCGACGGCCGCGGCGCGCCGCATCGTGGCGAACATCGCCAGTTCGAACAGAGATTTGGGCGCGCCGACGTTGAACAGCGATTCGGCGATCAGCACGTCGCCGTTGGGCATCGCCTGAATCCAGCGCGGATGTTTCAGGCCCAAAGCGAAGGCGTTGACCGTCAGCCCCGGCGCCGCGCGCGGCGTCTGGCCTTTGTCCCAGCCCCTGGCGGTCGGCATTTTGAGCGTAGGCAGCGCCCCCTGCGGCATCGCTTTCGGGATCGTCGGCGCGCCGCCAAAAGCGGGCGCGGGCGCGCCTTGCGTCGCGCGCCGCCACAGGATGGCGGCGCCGCCGATCAGGGCGACGATGCGTGCGATGATGCCGTACATTTGATCAACCTTTGCAGAAACGGCGCCGCCGTCTAGGCGCCGGTCATGACAGCTTCAAGCGGCTTCATATCCCCACGGGACGCGCGAGCGCGGATTCGAGCAGGCCTGCATCCCGGATGCCGGGCGCGCCGCCATGTTCGGCGAGTTGAGCGTCGTGCACCGCGTCGACGACCGAGCGAAGGACCCAGAACGGCACTTTCACTTGAAGCGCTTACTTCGCAAGTTCGCGCAAAGTGTTTCGATACGCGGCCATAGCCTCGCGCGACGCGCTGACTTGCGTTTCGAAATTCTGATCATGCGGCCTTACCCGCATCGAGCCATCCGGCGCTTCGGTGAGGTAAAGCGTGTCGCCATCCTTCAGATTGAGACGCTCCAGCAGGACGTCGGGCAGGACGACGCCGAGCGAATTTCCAACCGGGCGGACTTTGAGTTCCATCATGGCGAAAGCCTGTCAGTCTAATTTCAAGATCAGTAACATCGTAGCGCGCCGCCGCGCAACGACGGGTTTGCCCGCACGCCCGTGGGATCGACGCGGCGCGCCCCTCCCTTTTGCCAACCCCCGCGCCTTCCCCTACAAGGCCGCGCCTTATCGAAAGCGCGCTTGGAATCCATGGACCGCACGATCCTCATCGCCCTGACCGCCGCGCTCGTCGTCGTGCTGGTCGTGTTCGCGCTCTGGCCCGGGCTCGACCTCGCGGTTGCCCATGCTTTTTACGTCGATGGCCGTTTCGTCGGCGAAACGCCTTGGGGCAAGGTCGCGCGGACCCTGTTTCGCGTCATACCCTACGCGCTGCTGATCGCCATGGGGCTCGCCTGCGCGCTCAAGGGGTTCGGCGTGAAAATCCCCTACGCGCCGGGCGGGCGGGCGATGGTGTTCCTGATCGCCTCGCTGGCGATCGGGCCGGGGTTGATCGTCAATCTCGGCATGAAGGATCATCTGCACCGGCCGCGGCCCGTCCATTTGCAGGAATTCGGCGGCGAGGCGCCGTTCAAGGCTTGGTACGAATTCGACGGCGCCTGCGCGAAAAACTGCGCGTTTCCCTCCGGCGAGGCGTCGCAGGGGTTTTGGATGGTGGCCCCCGCCCTGCTCGCGCCGCCGCCGTGGCGGCCGCTCGCGATCGCCGCCGCGTTGGCCTATGGCGTCGCGATGAGCCTGTTGCGCCTCGCCTTCGGCGGGCATTTCCTATCCGACGTGATCGTCGGGGCGCTGATCTCGCTGATCGTGATCCAGGCCCTCAAGCGCGCGTTCTGGCCGCGCGGCGGGCCCTAGGGTTGCGCGGAGGCGGGGCGGCGATTAAGACGCGCCGAACTTCCTTCCCGCCCGCGCGAGCCCCCATGTCCAGCCCCAAGCAAAAAGTCAAAAAGGTCGTCCTCGCCTATTCCGGGGGCCTCGACACCTCGATCATCCTGAAATGGCTGCAGACCACCTACGGCTGCGAGGTGGTGACCTTCACCGCCGACCTCGGCCAGGGCGAGGAACTCGAACCGGCTCGCGCCAAGGCGGAACTGCTCGGCATCAAGCCCGGCAACATCTACATCGAGGACGTGCGCGAGGAATTCGTGCGTGACTTCGTGTTTCCGATGTTCCGCGCCAATGCGGTGTACGAGGGGCAATATCTGCTCGGCACGTCTATCGCGCGTCCCCTGATCTCGAAACGCTTGGTCGAGATCGCCCACGAAGTCGGCGCCGACGCCATCGCTCACGGCGCGACCGGCAAGGGCAACGATCAGGTGCGCTTCGAGCTTTCGGCCTATGCGCTCGATCCCGAGATCAAGGTGATCGCGCCGTGGCGGGAGTGGGAATTCGCCTCGCGCACCTCGCTGCTCGCCTTCGCCGAGGCGAACCAGATCCCGATCGCCAAGGACAAGCGCGGCGAGGCGCCGTTCTCCACCGACGCCAACCTGTTGCACGTCTCCTCCGAGGGCAAGGTGCTCGAGGACCCAGCGCAGGAGACGCCGGGATATGTCTATTCGCGCACCGTCGATCCGGAATCCGCCCCCGACAAGCCGACAATCATCGAGATCGGTTTCGACAAGGGCGACGCGGTTTCGCTCGACGGCGTGGCGATGTCGCCGGCGACACTGCTCACCGCGCTCAACAAGCTCGGCCACGACAACGGCATCGGCCGGTTGGACCTCGTCGAGAACCGCTTCGTCGGCATGAAGTCGCGCGGCATGTACGAGACTCCCGGCGGGACGATCCTGCTGCCGGCGCATCGGGCGATCGAGTCGATCACGCTCGACCGCGGCGCGGCGCATCTCAAGGACGAGTTCATGCCGAAATACGCCGAGCTGATCTACAACGGCTTCTGGTTCTCGCCCGAGCGCGAAATGTTGCAGGTGATGATCGACAAGAGCCAGGAGTTAGTTACAGGTCGCGTCCGGCTGAAGCTCTACAAGGGCGGCGTCTACGTCATCGGCCGCGACAGCCCCTATTCGCTCTACGACCAGGACCTCGTGACCTTCGAGGAAGGCGCCGTCGCCTACGACCACAACGACGCCGGCGGCTTCATCAAGCTGAACGCGCTGCGGCTGCGGACGCTGGCGAAGCGCCGGATGCGCAGCGAAAAGAAAGGCTGAACGTCGCTCGCCCAGCCCTAGGATAGCCGGCGCAAACGGTCTAGGCTCCCTCTCGACGCCGCCGGCGAGACCGGCGGGCAAGGGAGGGAACGATGATGTCCGCAAGGGCCAGTTTTGCGCGCGCGCTGATCGCTTGCACTCTCGCCGCGACCGGCGCCGGGTCCGTCAGGGCCGATAACGCGCCCGGCGTCACGGCGACGGAAATCAAGTTCGGCCAGACGATCGCACTCAGCGGTCCGGCCTCCGCCTATAGCGTCGTCGGTCGGGCCGCGGTCGCCTATTTCCAGATGATCAACGAGCAGGGCGGCGTCAACGGCCGCAAGCTCAATCTCCTCGAGACCGACGATTCCTACAGCCCGCCCAAGACGGTCGAGCAGACCCGGCGACTGGTCGAGCAGGAGGGCGTCGCTTTTGTCTTCAACGGCATCGGCACCGCTGCGCAACTCGCGGTGCGCCCTTACCTCAACGACAACAAGGTTCCGCAGCTGTTTTCAGGCTTCGGCATCGTCGACCCCGAACATTATCCCTGGACAGTGCCGTTCTTCCAGATTTACGCCACCGAGGCCTCCCTCTACGCCCATTACACGTTGCAGACGCAGCCGCAGGCGAAGGTGGCGATCCTCTATCAGAACGACGATCTCGGGCGCAGCTACCTCAAGGGCTTCACGGACGGACTTGGCCCCGAGCATCAAGGCATGATCGTCAGGACGGCGTCCTACGAAGTGTCCGAGCCGACCGTCGACAGTCAGGTCATCACGCTGCAAGCCTCCGGAGCGGACGTGCTGCTGATCGCCGCCTCGCCGAAATTCGCGGCGCAGGCGATCCGCAAAGCGGCCGATCTGAGTTGGAAGCCGACACGCTTTCTGTCTGTCGTCTCCTCCACGATCGCGGGCGTGCTGAAACCGGCGGGACTCGACAATTCCCGCGACATCGTGACGGCGATATCGAACAAGGACGTCACCGATCCGCAATGGCGGGACGACCCCGACGTCAAGGCCTATTCGGCCTTCATCGGCAAGTACATGACGCCCACCGACCTGTCGAGCAACGCGGCCGCTTACGGTTATCAGTCGGCGGCTCTGCTGGTCGATGTGCTCGGCAAGTGCGGCGACGATCTTTCTCGCGACAACCTGCTGCGGCAGGCGACCCACATCGACAACCTCGTGCTGCCCCTGACGCTGCCGGGCGTGAAGATCAACACCAGCCCGACCGATTACCGAATGGTCCGCCAATACCAGTTGCAGCGGTTCGACGGCGAACACTGGAAGCTGTTCGGCGACCTGCTGGCGGATTGAAGAGGATCGTCGTCAAGGTGTTCAGCAAGTCGCGTATGGATCGGCCGAGCCGCGCCGCTAAAAAACATCGTCGCGGTCGAGCTTCGACAAGGCGCGGCCAAGTTGCCGTCGGACGAATTGTGCGCGGCGGGCCGTATCCCGAGAAATCTTCTCGCCTCCGGCTTCGCTCGAGTGCTGCGCCCGAGCCGCGAGGCTTTGGCCGTCCGTTGATACATCATGGCCTAGCTGAACCGGCCATTGACAACGGATTGCGGGCGGAATGGCTGACGCTATGAATGATGATTTCGCGTCGGTTACTTCGCAGAACACCAAATAAGGGTAGGGGCTCACAACCAAGCGGCGGATGGTTGGATCATCGGTGCGCGCACGCAGCAACGGATGCGCGGGCAGCAGGTCAATGAATGATTTGATGCGGGAATGGACCCGCCCCGCGCCCTGCGCCGAACGGGGCGCGAGATAATCGAGAATCCCTTCGAGATCGGCCAGAGCGGGAAGGGTGTATCGAAGCCTCACAAGCCGTGCTTCGCCCAAACCGCCCGCACCTGTTCGTCGGTGGCAAATTCACCCCTCGTCGCGACCGCTTTTGAAATCGCAATCGCGCGGCGCTCGTCCTCGGTCAAAGCCACTTGAGGCTCATCGTCGCCCGCAAGCTGCAAGACGAGTCGCGCGATTTCATCCTGTGTGGCAGGGGGAAGGTCGCGGGCAGCTTTAACAGCGCGGTCCAACAGGCCGGTCATCGCCGGAGAATACGCCTTTCCGGGAGACCCCGGAAGCAAAAACCGCCTTCCGTTCCGCCCCTGGGGTCTGCATCACGAAACCCCTCGAAGCCGCGACAACCCCCATTCGCTCTACGACCAGGATCTCGTGACCTTCGAGGAAGGCGCCATCGCCTACGACCACAACGACGCCGGCGGGTTTATCCAGTTGAACGCGCTGAGGTTAAGGACGCTGGCGAAACGAAAGATCAGGAGCGAGAAAAAGAGGTGAGACCGAATGCGCCGGGGGGGCATGAATTTTTAATTCGCTCAGCCGCGTGGGAAGGGCTCGGAAGTTCGAGCGAGCCCAAACACAAGGGTCTCGAAATATACACTTGGGTCCGAGGCCGCCGACTAGCTTCGAATGTCGATGATTGGACCCAAGGCAAGTTCCGCAAGCGTGTGTTGCTTTACGGGGTTATAATAGTGCCAGTGTCGCACCAGAGCGTTGCATTGCTATCGGACGATTGATGTGTCTCTACCAACGTGCCGTCGCTGGCGAAAGTGAGTGCTGGGAACGCCCCGCCGACGATGACGTTGTTGAGCGAAATCCACCAGATTGACTCATTGGTTGCGTCAAGGCGACCAAGCCCATAGAACAAACTGTTATTATACTCGTAAATCAGGCACACCATGCCGTCATCGCGCAACGCCAGTCCTGTCGTTTGGCCCTGGACCCCATAAAGATAAAATGGGCCGTTTGGTTTCCATGTTATCGATGAGGAACCATAAGTTCCAATGTTAAAGTATAGATAATCATTGTTGCTATGAACCTCTAGAATACAACCATTGTCGTTGACGACGATCGAAGCATGGTCGCCGGAGGTATAGGGAACCAGTGTCGCGTTCCAAGTGATCGACGTCGACGAGCCCGACCCGGAGAGTTGCCCGATATTGTATTGTAGAGAATTATTGCCCTGGGTGAACATGACAATCACCAAGTTGCTGCTGTTCATCGCGACCGAGGGGTGATTGCCGTCTGAAATGTAGGTGCCCCCACTCTGATCCCAGCTCACATTGTTGGCGCTGGCCGTCCCCGTCTCCCAATAGAGATTGATCGTACCACCGCTATGAATTTCCAAAAATGTCCCGTTATCCCGCATGGCCACGGTCGGCCAATCTCCGCCGCCGCGCTTTTTCCCGACTATATTCCAGGTAACCGTGTTGCCGCTGCGCTGCGCGACGTCCCAATAAATATTACTGGAACCGCCTTCGTGGAATTGCAAAACGGCGCCGCTATTATCGATCGCGATCGCTGGATGCTGCCCAGAGTCGTAGGAGGGCCCCAGGTTCCACTGGACGTAATAGGCCGATTTGGGTTGCGGCATCTCCACCCAATTGTTGTTCGGCGGTTCGACGAGAACGATGTTTTTCTTGCAATTGGCCATCACCTCCGGAATGACCCACTCGAGTTGTTGCACCTGTGCCAGAAGGGAAGGCGCGTCCACAAGAATGGAATTGGCGATGACTTCTCCCAGGGGAAACACATAACCATATTCTGCACTCGCCATGTCTAAATAGGAGGGCGGATACGCGGCGGGGTCCGGCGCAACGATACTCGATCCCGACCCATCTTGCAAAAACGTGGAAAGCTGCAGCAGTTCTCCACGACGAGTGAAAATCATCAACGCAATGGCAAAATAAGGTTCATTCAGTAAAGGTTGCTCCGCCTTGGGGAGGGTTATTTTGGTCGACAAAATCATCCCGGCTCCGGTCAGACTCCACGAGAGTTCGGGGGACATCACGCTATAATAAACGAACGGATCTATCGCAGGAGCGGTGATTACGTGTCCAGCCCCTGACGGATTAAAAGAGCCGGGCGGGAAAATGGAATTGTTGATTGGCACCCCCGGATACATACCAGGAATCATTGCATTACTAAGGATAAACTCTTCATTGTTTATTATCGTTGATTTCTTGCCGTAATAAGACCAAGTATATTCGAGACCGTCGAGGTTGAGCGTAGGAAGCGAAAGGGTTGCGGTTGAGGTCTGCTCTGGCATGATACAGGCCGTGACACGGTTGATGGCATGGACGATTACCGCCAGGAAATTCGCCCGCCCGCCATCGCTGCCCAAACCAATCAAAAACTTCGCGGTCGCCGCGATGACGACCAGGCCCATGGCGGCGACAGTGATGAAGGTAAATACGTAACGTACATAGGGCAGTGCATCTCCGAAGAGCAGCGCGGAGATCATCTTGCGAACAATTTTTTCCTTTACTAGGGCTTGTAGTCCGAGTTCCAGGATCTGAACGCCCGTGCCCATCGTTGGGAGCGAGACGCCGCCCCATGTGATGTTGACATTCACCGAAATCAAAAGCGGCGCGTCGAGCGCTGGAACCCAGGCATAAACCAGGCTTACTGTCGCGCTGTCGTCAAGCTGGTTGTTACGAATATGGGTAAGGTCGAGATTGATCGTCAATGTAGCGACGGGTTCGTTGACTTTGAGCTCTTTGACCCAATTGGTCAAATCGGCAATCCACGTCAAAATTTGCTGGGTAGGGTTTTCGATTTCGTTTAACAAGCCTACCAGCGTGTCGACCGCACTCGTTACATTGTTCAATTCGTCTTGAGTTAAAGGCGCCGTTGACGACGTGCCCTGGCTAGGTCGGGCGAATTGATACTCGCTACCCTGGCTAACGAAATACGCTGTGTTTTCGTAATTCCAGCCTCCGTTACTACGATCGGTTTCAAACGGTTGATACAACTGTCCAAGAAGACCTGTGTTCAGCGATATGTTTGTCATAATTACAACTCCCTTTGCTGTTGATTTACAGGCTGCCTCGTAACAATTTGAGACGTCGCGCGACCCATAAGGGGCGTACCTTGCATCCTTGCGGAATACCGTTGCGGATTTTGCGATTACAGAGATTACCCTTGAACCCACAAATCACTTGCGGCTCGCCTTTGGCGCGCTGGGCGACCCAGGTCGAATGATTTCACGACGTCATTCGTGGCAATTTAAGCGCCGGACCCCTTGTTCCCGCTAGGAAACTGTCCTGTATTGCAACAGCTTCCGACGAGAAAATCGTAGTCTTTTTTCATTTGCTGTTAGATGACTAGGCCCCATACTGGGATTCACCTGAACGTCAGTACCGCGACCGGTCGGCGCCCACGCAGGTCATTGTGAAATGCAACCCAAGGCAAAAACCAAAACGCCGCACTTTTTGCCCTTATCCGCGCAAACTCCGCGCTGCGCATTTCACGCGCCAGCTTGCGTCTCGCGGCTCCCAGGAAACAAAGATCAATGAAGCATCCGCTTATCCGTCCGGAATACTCTCGCGATCCTCCCTACGATCGTATGTTTGTTATGCTAACTTAAGCTTTCGGAGGAATCAATCCGGGCAGCTGCGAAAAATGACGCGTGACGCTTCGCGGCCGCAAAATCCAGGTATCACACAATATTACTTTCTTACAATGTTCAATATCCACTTGGCTTCGTAAGCTAGCAGGTTTGGACCGCACCCGGGCGCGCCCAAAAAGCGATCGAGAGTGAGGACGAAGGTCGCCGCGATCTTCAGCGCGATGCCGCGTCCCATCCCGGGGCTCAGAACGCGCCGGGGAAAGCGCCGCCGTCGATGAGAATGTTCTGGCCGACGATGTAGCCGGCCTGCGCGCTGGCGAGGAAGGCGCAGAGCTTGCCGAATTCCTCCGGCGAACCAATGCGCTGGGCGGGTATCGACGCCGCGCGGGCGGCTTTGGCCGCTTCCGGGTCGAGCGCGCTCGTAAAGGTGTGCTTGATGCGATCGGTGTCGAACAGGCCCGGCTGGATCGAGTTGATCGTCACATTGTGCCGGGCGTATTTGCGCGCCGCGCTGGCGAGGAACGCGGTCAGGCCCGCCCGCGCTCCCGAGGATACGTCGAGCCGCGCGATCGGCGCCTTCACCGACGCCGAGGTGATGTTGATGACGCGCCCGAAGCCGCGCGCGGCCATGCCGGGCAGCGCGCGCTGCGCGAGCGCGATCGGCGTCAGCATGTTGGCCTCCAGGCCGGCGAGCAGATCGTCGCGCGAAATGGCCTCGAAATCGCGCGGCGGCGGGCCGCCGTTGTTGTTGACGAGAATGTCGGGATCGGGGCACGCGGCGAACAAGGCGTCGCGCACGGCGGCCTGATTGAGGTCGCCGGCGACGACGATGACTTGCGCCCCCGTCTCGGCGCGGATCGCCTCGGCGGTCTGCTCCGCCGTGGCGGCGTTGCGTCCGTTGATGACGACACGGGCGCCCGCCCGCGCCAGTTCCAGGGCGCAGGCGCGTCCAAGACCCTTGCTCGACGCGCAGACGACGGCGCTCCGGCCGGCGATTCCCAGATCCATCTCTGTCCGCTCCACCCAAAACTCGACGAGCCCCGTCTATCCCCTCCGTGGACCGCTGTCATCGCGCCGACATGAGAATCTGGGCAAGAAACTGATGAAACCTTCGTTAACTCCGCGCCGTCGGGCGCTGCCGCCCAGGGGAGACCCCGTGGAAAACGTCAACCGTTACCGCTCGATCTTCCTGTCGGACATGCATCTGGGCACGCGCGGCTGTCAGGCGCCGCTGATCCTGGATTTTCTCAAATACAACGACGCCGATTGCTATTTCCTGGTCGGCGACATCATCGACGGTTGGCGCATGCGCGCCAGCTTCTACTGGCCGCAGGCCCACAACGACGTGATCCAGAAGCTGCTGCGCAAGGTGCGTCGCGGCGCTCGCATGGTGTTCGTGCCCGGCAATCACGACGAGTTCGCGCGCCAGTTCATCGGCCTGAGCTTCGGCGGCGTCGAGATCGTCCGCAACGTCATGCACACGACGGCGGACGGTCGGAAATTCCTGGTCATGCACGGCGACGAGTTCGACGTCGTGGTGCGCCACTCCAAGTGGCTCGCCTTCCTCGGCGACTGGGCCTACGACGCCGCGATTTTCATCAACACCCATTTCAATGCGGTGCGCCGCTGGTTCGGTTTCGGCTATTGGTCATTCTCGGCCTGGGCGAAGTTCAAGGTGAAGAACGCCGTCAATTTCATTGGCTGCTTCGAAGAGCAATTGGCGGGCGAAGCGCGTCGGCGCGGCGCCGACGGAATCATCTGCGGCCACATTCATCACCCCACGATCCGCAAGATCGACGGCATCACCTACGTCAACACTGGCGATTTCGTCGAATCCTGCTCGCTGGTCGTCGAGCATCAGGATGGCCGGCTCGAAGTGAAATACTGGTCGAAGCCTTTTGCCGGACAGGCGCTCGTCGTGTCGAAAGACCGCATCGAGGCGGAAGCCGAAGCCGCCTGATGAAGATCGTCATCGCGACCGACGCCTGGCGCCCGCAAGTCAATGGCGTGGTCCACACTTTGGAGCGCATGACGCGCGCGGCGACGCCATGGGGCGCGGAGTTCGCGTTCGTCACGCCGCGGGGGTTTTCAACCCTGCCGCTGCCGACCTATCCCGACATCCGGTTGGCGCTGGCGACGGCCCAGGCGGTCGGCAAGCAGATCGAGGGCTCCGGCGCCGATCATGTCCACATCGCCACCGAAGGCCCGATCGGCTGGGCGGCCCGCAGCCATTGCCTGTCTCGCGGCCGGTTGTTCACGACAAGCTACCACACCCGCTTCCCCGAATACATTTCAGCCAGGACCCTCGTGCCGGAGGCCTGGACCTACGCGGCGCTGCGCGGCTTTCACGCGCCGGCGGCCCGGGTCATGGCGCCGACGCCATCTATCCGCGACGAACTCAGCGGGCGCGGTTTCGCGCGGGTGACCGTGTGGACGCGCGGCGTCGACCATGCGCTGTTTCGTCCGCGGCCCGGCGCCGCGCTCGACCTGCCGAGGCCGATCTTTCTCTATGTCGGCCGCGTCGCGTTGGAAAAGAACCTCGAAGCGTTGCTGAACCTCGATCTGCCGGGATCGACGGTCGTTGTCGGCGAAGGCCCCGCGCGCCAGTCGCTGCGACAGCGATTTCCGTGCGCACACTTTCTCGGGGCGAAGTTCGGCGAGGACTTGGCGCGGATTTACGCCAGCGCCGACGTGTTCGTCTTCCCCTCGCGGACGGACACGTTCGGCATCGTGCTGATCGAGGCTCTGGCGAGCGGCCTGCCGGTCGCCGCCTTCCCGGTCACCGGCCCGGTCGACGTGATCGGCGACAGCGGCGCCGGGGTATTGAACGAAGACCTTCGCGAGGCCTGCCTGGCGGCGCTGGACATTCCGCGCCAGACGGCGCGCACGCATTCGTTGAAGTTTACCTGGGCGGAGAGCGCGCGGCAGTTTTTGCAGCATGTCGAGGCGAGCCGGACGGAGCGGCGGGCGGCGGGGTGAGCCCCGCTCACGGCGCCCAATCGGTCACCATCAGCCCCGGCACGCGCGCGAATTCCCGACGGTTCAGCGTCACGAGCGCCGCGCCCCGGCGACGCGCCTGCGCAGCTATCAACACGTCGTAAGGGCCGATGCGCGTCGCCTTCGCCTCGAGATAGGCGCGGATTTCGCCCGCCTCCGCCGCGTCCTCGAGGTCGAAAGCCGGCGTCTTGAAACCGGCGGACAAGAAAGCCTCCAGCATTCGCTCCGATCTCTCGCGCCGATCGCTCATGGCGACGCCATAGCGCAGTTCAAACAAGACGATCGCCGGAAGGATGAGTTCGGTTCCTCGCGCGATCTCGGCTTCCAACCGGGCGGAGATTTCCGGCCGTCGCCCGTTGACGCCAAAAATGACGATGTTCGTGTCCAGGCAGAACATCCGCGCCGCCTAATCGAACGAAACGGTCTCGTCGGCTTCGAGCGGCGGATCCTCCGGCAGGCCGTCTGGCAAAAAGTCGGCCGCGCCCAACGCATCAAGCCGCGCCCGCCATGCCTTGACGTCGAAAGGCGGCTTTGCCAACGGCTCGAGGATCACCTTGTCGCCCTGGCGGCTGACACGCACTTCCGTGCCTTCCAGCCGAAACGCCTTGGGCAGACGAACGGCCTGGCTGCGGCCATGCATGAACAATTTGGCGGTCGCGCTCTCCGCGGGAGCCTTGGGTGCGGCGGTCATTTGAGGCAGCCTCGAAGTTGATGGC
>Ga0302140_10004241_pt1 | contig 18236 bp, 8 predicted proteins | sample I_Bog_E1_1_FD_202095 | JGI IMG/M metagenome (GOLD analysis project Ga0302140, IMG submission 202095) | Peat permafrost microbial communities from Stordalen Mire near Abisko, Sweden - I_Bog_E1_1 | ecosystem: Environmental > Terrestrial > Soil > Wetlands > Peat | place: Sweden: Abisko, Stordalen... | reverse complement strand
TCATTTCTTCTGACACTAAGGTTACTGGTGGTCAAGCAAAAAGGTTGATGGACTGCATCGATTGTCATAACCGTCCGGCTCACTCGTTCGATACAGCCGAACACGCACTTAATAAAGATATGGCGGCAGGAACGCCGAGCATATCACTTCCCTTTGTTCACAAAGAGGGGCTCAGTCTGATTAAAGCGAACTACAATTCACGAGACGATGCGGCCACAAAAATTACTTCAGGATTGGAGCGTTTCTACCGTTCACAGTATCCCTTGGTCTGGGATGGGCAGAAAGTCCTCATTGATGAGGCAGCCAAGAGCCTGACGGCCATCTATGAGAGAAATGTCTTTCCCGGCATGAGGGTGGCCTGGGGATCGCACCCTAACAATATCGGTCACAACGATTCACCGGGATGCTTCCGTTGTCACGATGGTAACCATAACGCAAAAGGCGGCAAGAGCATCACAAACGATTGCGCCGCGTGTCACAATCTTATTTCGGTTGACGAAGCTAATCCTAAGGTGTTGGCGGATCTACGCGGGCAATGAGGTGCGTGGAAACCGATGCTTTTATAATCAATGAGTTCGCGCCTGTCAAGTCACGACTGCTCGCCTGGCATGCGGGTATCAATAGGATCTGCGGGCCCGCTCAGTATTGCTACGGCCAACGGTGGGATAAATACTGTCTTGTGCTCGTAGTGGGCTTCTGGATCTGAGGTCAACAGAATCTGGCTTCCTTTCCTAACCGGTTGCGATAACGGAGATGTGCCGAAGTTGAAGATTGCCTGAATCTGGCCACGCTCCATAGTCAGCCATTCAGTGCTCTCGTCGAAGCTAACTTTGCAATCCAAGAGGTTGCCATCTCGCAAGGATGCGGTAGAAGTGCGCAGATGAATAAGGCTTCGATACCAATCCAACATTTCCTTATGATGTGCCTGATCGAGTTCACTCCATTTTAGTTTGGAGACTTCGAACGACTCTTGCGACTCAGGGTCCGGGACGGAATCCCACGCTCCGTCCGCTGCATGTTCCCTGCGCCGACCTTCAGAAACCGCTCGCGACAACTCTGGGTCTTCATGATCGGCGAAGTACAGGAATGGCGAGGAGGATGCGAACTCTTCTCCTTGAAAGATCATAGGTACAAAAGGTGATGTCATTATCAAGGCAGCTGCAAGCTTTGCCTTGTTGATACCGACGACTTCGACTATGCGGTCTCCGAAGGCTCTGTTTCCAATCTGGTCGTGGTTTTGAATGTACCCAAGAAAGCGGTGCCCGCTCAGATTCTCAATGACCCCGCCATGAGCGCGACCTCTATATTCCGAGTAGGTTCCATCGAATACAAACACAGACTTTAGGGATTTTGCGATCTGGGTAATTGAACCAAAGTCTCGATAGTAGGATCGGCGCTCGCCGCTCAAGAACGCGAAAATCGAGTGATGGAAGTCGTCGCTCCATTGAGCGTCCATTCCTCTTCCTCCACTACCCGATGGCTCGCCTGTCGTGCTGGAATTCCGAGGCGATACAACCTGGGGATCATTCAAATCGCTTTCTGCGATCAAGAGCAGCTTCCGACCGAGTTGATTGGATAGCTCTTCGACCTCCTCTGAAAGTTGTTCGAGAAAATGCTTTGCAGATCGGTCGACGAAGGCATGGATTGCGTCCAAACGAAGGCCGTCGAAGTGATAATCACGGAACCACATAAGAGCGTTGTCGCAGAAGAATCTGCGCACCTCATCGCTGCCCGATTCTTCGAAGTTGATGGCCCCGCCCCAAGGCGTGTGGTGCTGCTCAGTGATGTAGGGCCCGTACTTGCCTGTGTAATTACCTACGGGGCCGAAGTGGTTATACACAACGTCGAGTAGAACTGCTAAACCGGCTGCGTGACAGGCGTCTACCAGTTGCTTGAGGGCCTCAGGACCTCCGTACTTCTCTTGCGGAGCAAACAGGGACACACCGTCATAACCCCAGCCCCATCTTCCAGGGAATGAATTTACCGGCATGAGTTCGACGTGTGTAATGCCTAGATTCTTGAGGTATTTGAGATGCTCGATTGCGGCTGTGAAAGTTCCTTCTGGCGTGAATGTGCCTATATGTAGTTCGTAAATGATCGCTTCTGAGAGAGGCGGCGCTGACCATTTATCGTCGCTCCACGTGAAGCTGGATTGATTCAATAATCGAGACGGGCCATGAACGCTATCTGGCTGCCAGGCAGAGCGAGGATCAGGATATGGATGCGGGTCAGAGTCCAACAGGAATTGGTAGGTCGAGCCATAGTCTGCGGCGTCTACATCAGCTTGCCACCAACCTCGTGAAGCAGGGGACATCGCGTAAGTCACACCGTCGACTTGAACAGCACAGGACGAAGCGCGAGGTGCCCAGACTGAGAAATGATGCATTATTACTCCCCTTTGATCATTAGGGCTACGGGAAATTCGTGGAAGAGCTGTTGCATTGGCACTTCACCTATCCATTTTTTGCCATTGGATAAAGCGTTTTTCCACTCCCCTGCCGGAAGTTCGATTTTGGTGTTTACCCACTCGCCTGCAACAGAAAACGACAGACGTGGAACTATCGTTACGACACTGTCGCCACGCAAGAATGCGATGATGTGCCCGGCATTTTTTCCGCTTGCTGCTATTGGTTTGTAGCCACCTGCGGGACCAAAAGCCTTGGCATGTTTTTGGCGTACCTCAAGCGCTGTTTTCATAGTCCACAGCTTAGGCATTCCACTGGCGATATTTTGGATAATTTCAGTAGCGGTCATTTTTTGTATCTGAGCGAGCATTTGCTTTCGCTCATTGAAATCGACTGGGCTTCTGTTGTCAGGATCTACCAGCCTGTGGTCCCACAGTTCTGACCCTTGGTAACAGTCTGGAATACCTGGCACCGTGCATTTTAAGAGAGTCTGAGCGAGTGAGTTTGTTCGGGCGGCAGTGTCGATGAAACTCACAAAAGATTCTACTTCTTGAAGGAAATCCTCATCTGCAAAGACTGATCGAATGAAGTTTTGAAGCTGCTGCTCGAATTGTGCGTTTACGTTTGTCCAGGAAGTTTGCTGCTTGGCTTCGCGTGTTGCTTTCTGCATGTATGTCAAGGCTCGATCGACACTCCAGGGCCACGCCCCGATGATTGTCTGGTAGAAGAGGTACTCAGTATTTTTGTCAGGATACCCATAGCCATGAGACTTCGCATTCAGGGTGAACCATCTGTCCACAACTTCACTAAAGATACTGGGGACTTCACTAAGTACGAACAGACGAGCTCGAAGATCCTCACTTCGTTTGGTGTCGTGCGTGGTCAAGGTCACCATACCGAGTGGATTTTTCTCTAGCGCGTACTGATTGAATTTGTGAAATTCCTCTACGGTCGTGGTTGGTTCGAGAGGATTGCCCCCGACTTCATTGACGGCGATCAGACGGTTGTAGCAATAGATAGCTGAATCCTCAACACCTTTTGCCATGACTGGACTACAGAACTGCTGGAATTGTGCCACGAATTCAGACTCTACTCTGCCCTGCTTGCGAAGCAGTAACACATCTGCAATGAATCTGAATAAGCGGATATCAATATCTGGCCGATACTTTGAGGCAATCCCGATCGAGGCGTCGACGGCAGAAACATCCAATTCGGTGACTTCATTGCGTTCTGGAGAAACATAGGTTCGATAGACGGAGAGGCAGGCTGCGACTTCGCGAAGCGCGTGCCGGATATCGGTGCGACTGAAATCCCGATGATTTCTGTCACTCTCGCAAATCTCGAGGAACAATGAACTCAATCTATTGACATCGCTTCCTAGACTTTCGGCAGTAACTGCTATCTTTTTATCGTGTGACAGCGCAACGAAGTCGGTAGCTTCTCCGAGGATCCTTGTATAGATAGCGTCCAGTTCGCTTATACCTTGCGGATCAGTGAATAGTCCGCCGACTACATTCAGAAAGTCATAACCAGACGTGCCTGCAACTGGCCAATTTTCCCGTAGTTTCTCGGTGCGCGCAAGAATTTTTTCGACTACTATCCACGCAGATGGTGCATGACTCCGAAGCCGGTCAAGGTATAGCTTTGGGTCTCGAAGACCATCGACATGATCTACGCGGACACCGTCGAGCATGCCAGATTGCAGCCACTCCAAGATGAGTTCGTGGGTATCAAGGAAGACATTTTCCCGCTCGACCTTAACACCGATGAGTGAGTTTACGTCGAAGAAGCGGCGGTATCCGAGATCTTGATCTGCAGCTTTCCAATGAGCGAGGCGATAGTGCTGCATCTGCAGTAAATTATCCAACTCATCGCTGCTCTTGTTTGTCTCCGAAACGAAGTCATCGATGGCGCTCATGATGTCTGGGCGTTCAGACAGGTATCGGGTGAGCATGGCCAGCAGAACTGAATCATCCCGTTGCGTCTTCTTGCGCAGCTGATCGTCATCGTCGATCCACAGTGTATTCAGACCGGCCAGTCTATCGGCTAGAAAAGACAGCGTTTCCGACGACGTTGCATTCGCCGCTTTTCCCAAAATTGCTGACATAGACGATGGGGAGACCGGAAGCCTAATCGCGTCTACAACTAATTCGAGTCGAGCGCCGTTGCGGTTTAGTTGGATGTCACCATTTTCGAGAACGATCCCGTACTGGTCGGACAAGATAGGCAGCAATATCTTATTGCGTAAACGTTCTTCACCTGAAAGCCAATCAATGTCAAAATACTCGGCGAACCGGCTGAATGGACCATTTTCCAGGACATCGCGCCAATACGGATTGTTCTGGGTAAGAGACATGTGATTGGGAACGATATCCAGAATCTGACGGATACCGAGACTGCGTGCTCTTTGTATGTAGCGTTCCAGGGCACTTGCACCACCCAACTCCTGATTGACCGATTTAAAATCTGCGACATCGTAACCATGTGCACTTGCCGGTCCTGACTGCAACCAAGGAGATGCGTATACGTGGGTAACGCCAAGATCATGCAAGTACTGGAGCACATTTGATGCATTGTCGAATGTGAAGTCGGCGTTGAACTGCAATCTATATGTCGAGTATGGAGCATCACTCATCAGCCGTCTCCTGTTTTGTATATGGAGTTGAGAAATGCAGACGTTGGAGGTGCAATCCAAATGGTAGGAAAATTGGAACTATTGACGCCCTAATTACAAATGATGGGGACACTGATAGCCATTAGGAGGCAATGACTACCAGTGAGGTTGCCTGATAGGCGCACTTCATCGCTACATATATCTATGGCGTGCGATTTCTAGACGCATCAAGCGAATGGCTTAAGAGGATAAGACACTCGTTTGGCAAGACTCATGCCTACATTGGCAGACTATCTCTGTCAGGTTCCTGGCAGTTTCGCAATGATCACTGCAATAGTCCGATCCATCAGAGATTAAACAATTGCATGCAGGATGTGCACATTTCTTTGGCTTCGACATGAAGTTCTCCATTCATCGATTCGGTTAGCCGACTTACGGGGATCTCCCGCTTTCGTCGGAGCTGCAGGATTATCGCTTAGAGAACACCCAGCAGGTAGGCGATTAGAACGATAAGGAGAATCGTACCTAAACTAATGCCAGCTCCGCCGCCATAGCCCCACCTGCCGTAGCCGTAGTACCCACCGCCACCGCCGAGAATCAGAATTAGAAGAATGATTACCACAATTGTCATTTTGCCCGTCCTCTTTTCTACAACTAAGTCATTCATAAACTTCGATGCATATCGAGCGTTGGCGGGTGGGCTGGGAAACACCAAAAGTTTAGCGAAAATTTGTCTTAGTGCGCTTTCAAGCATTCTGCGTCGTTAAAAGGGAAGGTTAACTCGATCTCTTTGTTAACCTCTGCACCGACCAGCAACATGAGACCTGTGATGTAGAACCACGTCAACAGAATGATTACTGCTCCGAGAGAACCGTAAGTAAGGGAATATGTATTGAAGAAATATAGGTAGGTGCGTAGGCCTAAAGACGCCACTAGCCAACCAAAGATTCCGAAGAGAGCACCTGGACTAAACCAACGCCAATGGCGCTGTTTTGTGTCTGGCGCCCAATAGTAGATTGTGGCAAAGGCCAAAGCAAGTAAGACGACTGCGAGAGTCCAACCGATGCCCCTGGCGAATGTAGCCAAGATCCCTCTCAACATAGTTTGACCAACGTTTTGACCTGCAATTCGGGCGACATAGTCTCCGCCCAACAGGCAAGCGAGGATGAGAGTCACGATTCCGCTCAGCAAAACAGTGAGGCCGATGGCGTAGACTCGCGCCTTGATGTACGAGCGTGTTTCTTGAATTTTGTAGACATCATTGAGCGTGTCCTGAACCGCTGAGATTCCAACTGAGGCGGACCATATCGCGACAACGAGGCCGATCGTCAACTTGCCCGGCGTTGCTGCGGCAGTAGTCTCGTTAAAGGTCTCGAGGACTGTGCCGAGCGCTGAAGAAGGGATGACGAGCGCAAGGTAATGAAGGAGGCGATCGTAGATCTGATCTGCGGAACGGGCTGCGAGCCCGAGTAAGGAACTGGCGCTGAGCAGGGCTGGGAACAGAGCGAAGAGAAAGTAAAAACCCAGCTCCGCAGCTCGATCAAACAAGTGGTCCGTCTGAACGGACTTGAATATTCTAAAGACCAGGACTCGCAATGAAACTCCGTGAAGGTTCCACAGAGACCATGATCTGGACCCACAAACGAAGTGAAATACCTTAAGGTGAACTGCCTCTGAAGCAACCCCGCTAGACGGGCCATCGATCTGCGAGTGGGGAGAATGGTCCTGAGTCACGCGGTAGTCCCTCTGCTGCAGATTGGCTCAAATTACTTGACTTGAGCTGTAGAGATGGATGCGCTGGGCATGGAAATGGGTGGCCGACGTGGTGCGTGGATCGGCAGCTTTAGTTCATCATAGATCTAGAAGGCCGTTTCAACTCGATCCGGTGGAGCAAAATTAATAGCTAATTGCACCTGTATCCACCATAGTGTGAGATCCAGGGACAAACTCGATATCAAACCCTCTACAGGAAGGAAGCATCAAACCTCAGAATGTTCTTTGTGCCTGCGCAATACCTTCATTTGATGGGAATTAAGATTTGTGGGCGGCGATCGATCTGTCGCGCCGCTCAGATATTTGGGACAATCCTAACTGGCCTCGGATTACTACCGCCATTGTTCGCTCAGACGACTGGAGAAAAGCAAGCCAAGGACTCTTTTGCCCAGACTCAAATCCTATCCTCGTACGAAGGTCAGAAGGTGACATCTATAGAGATAGCGGGGAGCCCTGAAAATACGACTTCTGATTTCTCTGCCTTTTTCGTGCAAAAGACTGGAGAGCCCTTTTCTCAGGAGAAGGTTGAACAAACTGTTGCAGCGGTAGAAGCGAAGAGCTCATTCAAAGACGTACGTTTGCAGGTCGACCCAGACGCTGACGGAGTGAGGGTTCTGATCATTCTTGAACCATCGTTTTCTTTCGGCAATTTTCTCTTTCCGGGAGCTGAGCAGTTTTCCTATTCTCGCTTGATCCAGATTGCCAATTTTCCGCCTGAAGCGCCATTTAACAATGAGGACATTGCAACAGATCGCCAGAATTTACTAACGTTCTTTCGGCAAGAGGGCTTTTTCGAAGCAGAGGTGCAACCCGAGACAACGATTGATAAGGAACACGCATTAGCCAATGTTGTTTTTCACGTTACATTGAAACATCGAGCGGCGTTCGGGAATCTAGTAATCAACGGGACTTCTGCTGAACAGATAGCAAGTTTGAATAAGAGTCTTCAAGGGTGGATGGCGCGAGGCCGGGGTGCCGCTATTCGCCCAGGGAAATCCTTTCATCGATCAACCCTCGCGAGAGCGACCAAATATATACAGGGTCAACTAGAGAAGCAGGATCGTCTAGGGGCACAGGTCAAACTTTCGGGTGCTGAGTATCACGCAGACAGCAATCGCGCTGACATTCACTTTGACATACAACCTGGACCGTTAACGCATGTGGAAGTGGAGGGAGCGCACCTCTTTAGTTGGACCCGTAAGTCTCTGCTGCCTGTTTACCAAGGTATTGGAGTCGATGATGAATCGGTCCAGGAGGGAAAACAAGCGCTGGTGTCCTACTTCCAAGCTAAGGGATATTTTGATGTCACAGTAGATGCGCAGTTGCGTGAGCAAAAGAGCGGGGACGTGGTGACATATAGCATTGCGAAGCAGAAGAAGCACAAGGTTACGGAGGTCAAGGTATCCGGGAACAGTCAGATTTCTTCGGACAAGTTGAGTCCACATCTGAGCGTTGAGAAGTCTCACATTTTTTCGCCCGGAAAGTTCAGTGAAAAGCTCGTGCGTTCCTCAGTGAAGAATCTGGAGGGTGTTTACCAGTCTGAGGGATTCAGCAGTGTGCATGTTGTACCCACCGTTACGAATGCGGGCGGAGATATCAAGATTTCGTTCGTAGTTAGAGAAGGGCCGCGAGACACCGTTGGTTCTCTGACGATCGATGGAGCAGACACGTTCCCTGAAGCCAAGTTTGCGCCTGGAGGACTAAAGCTCGGTGCGGGGAAACCATATTCACAGGCTTTGGTAGAGTCAGATCGCGCGAACATTATTGCGCATTATTTGCAAGCGGGATATCTAACCTCTAGCTTTCGGCAGACGGCTACGGTCGCTTCAAAGAGTGATCCCCATCACATCAACGTTGTGTACCACATCTACGAGGGGCCGCAAGTGTTCGCTCAAGATGTCATAACTCTCGGACGAGTGAAGACCAAGCAAAAGCTGATTGATCGAGACGTATCGAGTATCAAACCCGGCAGCCCACTCACAGAGACGGAATTGTTAACAGCTGAGAGTAAGCTTTACAGCCACACGGGGGTGTTTGATTGGGCAGAGGTTGATCCCAAGAGACAGATCACTACCCAGACAAAGGAAGATGTGGTGGTAAGGGTACACGAGGCCAAAAAGAACCAAATTACTTATGGATTTGGCTTTGAGGTGATCAACCGAGGCGGAAGCATTCCGAGTGGCACGGTAGCCGTGCCAGGTTTGCCGCCTGTTGGACTTCCCTCAAACTTTACTACAAGCCAGACGACCTTCTACGGCCCCCGAGGAACATTCCAGTACACGCGAAATAACATTCGAGGCAAAGGGGAGTCCTTGTCGTTTACTGGGTTTGCAGGACGGCTGGATCAGCGCGGCGCTGCCTATTACATTGACCCCAGTTTTTTGTGGTCTTCGTGGCGGGCGACTACCTCATTTTCGGCGGAGCGGGACGAAGAGAATCCTGTGTTTTCTTCGCAGCAGGAGCTTGGTAGTTTTCAGGTCCAGCGAAATCTGGATAAGGCGAAGTTTGACACGCTTTTCCTGCGCTATAGCTTCAGTCAGACTGACCTGACACGAATTGAGATTCCTTCGCTGGTATTGCCTCAAGATCAGCATGTGCGGCTGTCGACGCTTGCTGCCAATGTGACTCGTGATACGCGAGACAACCCGCTTGACGCGCACAAAGGGATGCTACAGTCGATTGAATTGGATTTCAATACAACAAAGCTGGGATCAAGTGTCGACTTTCTGAAAGCGTCCGGTCAGGCCGCCTATTACAAGCAAGGCTTTCACAATATTGTGTTTGCCAACAGTCTTCGTATCGGCTTAGCTCAGCCTTATGCAGGAAGCCGAGTTCCGCTAAGCGAAGCCTTCTTCACTGGCGGCGGAAATACGCTAAGAGGTTTTCCCCTGGACGGTGCTGGTCCGCAGCGAGAGGTTGAGGTATGCAGCAGCGGCCAGACCAGTCCTAACTGTCCCTTTGTACAGGTGCCAAGCGGCGGAAATGAGCTCTTCCTGATCAATTCAGAAGCCCGAATCCCACTGACCTTTAAGAAGGGTCTGGGGCTAGTGGTTTTCTATGATGGCGGAAACGTATTTCCCAATGTTGGGTTCCACGATTTTACATCGCTCTACACAAATAACATCGGTGTTGGGTTGCGGTACGCAACGCCTGTGGGTCCGGTTCGAATTGATCTCGGCCGTAATCTCAATCCGACAGCAGGAATCACACCGACACAATATTTCATCAGCATTGGACAAGCATTTTAACCGGAGGTCGCGTGGATAAGAATTCGCCAGAGATAACTTCTGGGCCAACAAATGAGCAGCGACCTCGTGCCCGCAGCATTCTTTTTAAGATTTCTGCCTGGACGGCGGCTGTGGTAGTTGCGCTAGCGCTTATCGCAGCAATTACCACAACTATGTTGCTGAACAGTGGGCGGTTCCATTCCTATGTTTTAAATAGAGCGCGTGCGGAAGCCAGCGATGCATTGGGTGTGCGTGTCCAGTTGCAGAATTTTGCGATAAGCCTTTCCGCACTGAGTCTTGATCTATATGGTATTACCGTAGACGGGGCTTCCCCTTACTCCAATCCTCCATTGCTACAGGTGGACCACGTGAAGATAGGGGTACGTATTGTTTCTATTCTTCACGGAAAATGGTACCTGGATAACTTTCAGATAGACCGGCCGATCGCGCGAGTGTTTATGGATGCTCATGGAGTGTCCAACCTGCCGACGATCAAGAGTTCTGAAAACAGTAACAGCAATACAAATTTGTTCGATCTTGCAATTCGCAGGGCGGTCCTAGATAACGGCGAGGTTTATTTCAACGACAAACAGACACCACTTTCGGCGGACCTGCACGATGTTGATTTCCGCGCGTCCTTCAATACATCGCTACAGAAATACTCGGGACGGTTGGCGTACAGCGATGGGCACCTGATTTCTGGGTCGCTCAAACCAATCCCGCACGATCTGGAAGCAGAGTTCGACGCGACGAGAACGACTTTTCAGCTCACACGCGCCAAGCTGACGAGTGGTTCGTCTCAGATTCTTTTGAATGGGACATTGAACAATTACGCAGCTCCAAATGTTGAGGCATCTTATGATGTCCAGGTAGACGGCGGCCAGGTCCGAAATATTTTAGGAAATAGTTTCGTGCCCACTGGATCGGTGCGGGCAGTGGGTTTTGCTCGCTACGTGACTGTAGCGGGGCGCAGTTTGCTTGATTCGCTGGAAGTGAATGGCGATATTCAAAGCAAACAACTAAAGCTGGATACTCCGAAACTTCATTCTCAGATTTCGAACCTGGTAGGTCACTATAGCCTCCGCAATGGCGATGTGACACTCCAAGACCTGCGCGCAAGTACATTGGGCGGCTTGATCGAAGCGACCGGAGTGATGAGTGACGTAGGCGGGAAATCGCATACGAAGGTGAATGCGAACCTCAATCGAATTTCGCTGCCAGAGTTGAAGAGATTGCTGGGGAGGAATACAGCGTTGAACGGATTGGCGCTGGCCGGAACGTTGAACGCTAAAGCTACTGCTACATGGGGACAAACGCTTCAGGATCTTACGGCCCAGGTTGACTCAACCATTCAGGGGAACGTTGCGAAGGCTCAGACAAACGCGATCAAGAACGCGAGTCTTTCTCAGGATACAGTCCCAATTGAGAGTGCTTTGCATGGCCGCTACAGCGCCAGCGATAAGCAATTGACGTTGACGAATTCATTTCTCCGAACGCCACAGACGAATCTGACATTGAATGGCAAAATCAGTGAGCGATCCAGTCTTGCTATTCGGCTTCAGGTTGATGACCTGAGAGAGCTGGAGTCGATTGCGGATATTTTTAGGACGCCTGCTGAAGGCGAGACCCTGCAGCCGCTTGGTCTCGCTGGAACGGCGTCATTCCAGGGAGCAGTCACTGGTACGGTGACCTCTCCTCATTTGACTGGACAGCTGACTGCATCAAACTTCCACGTGAATGGCACGGAATGGAAGGTGTTTCGAACCGGTTTGGATGTCAGTCCCTCGCAACTTGCGTTGCAACATGCTGAACTCGATCCAGCCCCTCGTGGCCATATCACTTTCAACGTGAGCACTGGGCTGACGAATTGGGCATTTACAAAAACTAGCCAGATTCAAGTTGACCTGAACAGTTCGCAGCTCGACATAGCTGCTCTGACCCAATTAGCTGGCCAACAGATTCCGGTGAGCGGAACTCTGGCCGCTAATCTCAAGCTGCACGGTACGGAACTGAATCCTGTTGGAAACGGCAATCTTACCATCGCTGGAATTGTTGCTTACAAGCAGCCTATTCAATCAGTAAAGCTTACTTTCTCGGGCACTGGCGATGAGGCTCATGGTGATCTGAATGTAGACCTGCCGGCCGGACATATCCAGAGTAATTTCACCGTGGAACCGAAGCAACGAACCTATACGGCGAAGCTGAACGCATCGGGTATTCGACTCGAGAAGCTGGATGGACTAAAGGCTAATAACGTTAATGCAACTGGCGAGCTTTCACTGAATGCAAGCGGGCAAGGAAGTTTCGATAATCCTCAACTCAATGCGATTTTACAGATCCCTCGATTGAGCATTCAGAACCAAATTATCAGTGCATTGAATCTGCGGTTGGATGTAGCTGATCATTTCGCGAACGCAAACCTTACCACTTCAGCGGTGAACACCAACATTCAGGCTAAGGCACGAATCAGTCTTTCGGGCGATTATCTTACGGACGCGACTCTAGACACGCAGGCGATTCCCTTGCAGCCACTGATTGCGATCTACGCGCCGGAGCAAGCTGACAGTGTTACTGGACAGACTGAAGTTCACGCCACTCTGCATGGGCCGCTCAAGAATAAGAATCTGTTGGAGGCTCATGTCACTGTTCCTGTTCTTCAGTTGGCATACGGTAAGAGCGTCCAGCTGGCAGCAGCTTCTCCGATACGCGTGGACTACAAGGACGGCGTGGCAGAGCTGCGACATTCATCCATCCGGGGAACAGATACTGACCTTCAGTTTCAGGGATCAATTCCGACGACAGGCGCCGGTCAACTGTCTCTGATGCTTCTGGGTACTGTGAATCTTCAGCTTGCGCAGCTATTCGATCCCGATATCCGAACTGGCGGTGAGTTGAAATTCAACATCAACTCGTCCGGACCTGCGAATGGGGCCAACTTTAGCGGTCAGATCCAGATTGTGGATGCTGCATTTGCTTCGAGCGACCTGCCTGTAGGCCTGCAGCATGGTAACGGTGTTCTGACTCTTACCAAAGACAGGCTTAGCATCACCAGCTTCCAAGGAACCGTCGGTGGAGGAACTCTGACGGCGCAGGGGGGAGTTGCGCTGCAGCCGAAGCTACAGTTTGACGTAGGCCTTACGGCAAAGGATCTGCGAGTCCTGTACCCTCAAGGGGTTCGTGAGAATGTTAATGCAAATCTGAGATTAGCGGGAACAACCGATAATGCCGTCCTCGGCGGATCTGTTAATTTGTCGGACCTTTCGTTTACGTCAGCGTTTGATCTGAGCAGCTTTATCAGCCAGTTTAGCGGTGGTGTGAGTGCACCCCCGACTCCTGGATTCAGTCAAGACTTACGTCTCAACCTTGCAGTGCGCTCAAGCAGCAATGTGAGCCTTGTAAGCCGAACCCTGAGTATCGGTGGCTCGGCGAATCTACAGGTGCGTGGCACTGCTGCGAACCCAGTGATACTGGGTCGAGTCAATTTGGACAACGGCGACATTATTCTAAACGGGGATCGCTTTCTGTTGAATGGTGGCACCATTGAATTCGTTAACCCATCCGAGACTGAACCGGTGGTGAATGTATCGTTGAAGACGACGATTCAGCAGTACGATGTGTATCTGCGCTTCAATGGACCAATTGCACAGTTGAGGACTAATTACAGCTCTGACCCGGCGCTTCCCTCTGCCGACATTATTAATCTCCTCGCATTTGGACAGACTACTGAGGCCAATTCCGCTAATCCGTCTACAACCGCTAATCAGGCAGCCGAGTCCCTGGTTGCTTCGCAAGTGAGCAGTCAGGTAACGAGTCGAGTTTCAAAGATCGCAGGAATTTCTCAACTCTCAATTAACCCTGTATTGGCAAGTGGAACTAGCCAGGGACCTGCCGGGGCTAATGTGACGATTCAGCAGCGAGTGACGGGTAACCTCTTCATTACCTTTTCGAGCAACGTTGCTTCGACGCAAAGCCAGACTATTCAGGGTCAGTACCAGCTTTCGCCCCGCGTAGCGGTGAGCGCTACACGAGATCAGAATGGTGGTTTTGCGTTTGACACGTTGATCAAGAAGAGCTGGTAACTTCTATCCACCTGCGTGCAGGGCCTTCTGGTGGCTGACGTCGTCACCGTCACCTTTGCGAAGACTGCTGAATACCCATGTGGACGCAATGGTCATTGCTCCAAGAGCAATCAGTGAGAGATGGATTCCGTGGACAGTCTCGGCTGCATTTGCCCCAGTTTGAGGGATGAAGAGAGCTGTGGTGAGGCCAGCCGCGGCAACACCGAAACTTACCGACATCTGCTGCATGGTACTAGCTATGGAGCTAGCGCTGCTGGTTTGGCTTTCGTTTGTATCCGCGAAGGCGAGAGTGTTCATGCTCGTATATTGCAGCGATGAAAAAGCGCCGTAAGCGAACGCTTGAATGACAATTATCCAGACAGCGGTGTGCAGGCCAACGCTCGCGAAGGCCATGATGAGTAATCCAATCAGAATGGTATTCGAGATCAAGACGCCGCGGTATCCGAACCGTGTGAGTACGCGTGGCATCACTACCTTCATGCCCATAGCACCGACTGCCTGCGGCATGATCAGCAGTCCGGATTGAATCGGTGTAAATCCCAGACCGACCTGATACAGCAGGGGAAGCAGAAATGGTACGCCGCCCATGCCCAGGCGGGTGAAGAAGCTTCCGCTGACGGCAGCGCGGAAGGTACGGATTCCGAAGAGGCCGAGTTGCAGCAATGGAAACGGAATGCTCCTGGCATGAACTCCATAGCCTAGAAGCAAGAAGATTGACAAGGCCAAGAGTCCGATAATCTCGCGCGAACTGAGAGCATGTTCACCAAAAATCTCAAGGACGTAGGACAGCAGCGCGATACCGCTTCCAAAGAGGATGAGCCCAACTAGATCGAGAGGATGTGTTTTTGCTTCACGATAGTCGGGCAGGTGCATGTATACCATCACCAGTCCAACGAGCCCTATCGGGACATTAAGAAAGAAGATGAAGCGCCAGTGAAGGTAACCTACGATCAGTCCGCCGGCGATTGGGCCGAGCATGGGCGCTACGAGGGCTGGAATTGACACGAAGCTCATGGCGCGAAGTAATTCTGACTTGGCGAACGAGCGGACAAGAGTCAATCTCCCAACGGGCACCATCATGGCTCCGCCCATACCTTGCAAGACACGACATGCTACGAGTACGTGGATATTACTCGACAATCCGCAGAGCAAGGAACCTAGCGTGAACAGCCCGATTGCCGAGGCGAATACGCGGCGGGTGCCGAATCGATCGGCCATCCATCCGCTGATGGGAATGAAGACTGCCAGACTTAAGGTATAGCTAGCCAATACTGCTTTCATGCTGAGCGGGCCAACTTGCAAAGCCGCCGAAATTGCCGGGACCGCAGTATTGAGGATGGTCGTATCCAGCGACTCCATAAAAAGGGCTACGGCGACCAGCCAAGGCAGCAATTGCCTGGTTGTTTCAGGGAGTGTGCTTGTTGTTTCGGGGGAAGTCATGGATTGAAAATTGGCCTCTGCTGCGATTGTCTTTCATACGAGTCTACACGGGGTTTAGATGCTGTCGAAGAGGCCCTTCGCCCAGACGCGCCAGGATGAAGTAGGATGAAATCGCCATGCAATGGTCGTCCGCCAGTATCCGGTTTGCTGCAGTTGCCCTCCTCGGCTATGGTCTGGTCTTATCGCCCGTCGGTGCAGCCCAGGGCGCTTCGGCTGATCTCAAGCAAGCGGATGCTGATTACCGTGCTGGATCTGCTGCGCTTTCGCGCAACGATCTGAATACAGCTTTAGCCAAGTTTCAGAATGTTGTCCGGCTAGCACCTACTGCGGAACAGGGACATAGTGCTCTTGGCGCTGTCCTGCTCAGGATGGGTCGCACAACGGAGAGTATCCGCGAACTGGAAAAGGCGCTCGCCGCTAAGCCGTCCGATAGCAGTGCGCAGATGAACCTGGCGCTCGCTTTTGAACAGAGCGGTCAACCTGCAAAGGCCGTGCCTCTGTTCGCAAAGCTTGAGGCTACTGCCAAAGCTTCAGGCCATCCACTTGCATTGCCGCTTACGACTTCTTATGTTCATGCTCTTACGGCAAATGGGCAATTTCATGAGGCCACGTTGCTGATGGAGAAAGCAGTCGAGGAGAATCCTGGCAGCCCCGAACTTGAAGATGAGCTCGGCTCATTGTTCGCCAAGCAACTGGACTGGCCTGATGCGGAAAAAGCGTTTGATTCTGTTGTCAAAGCTAAGCCGGGGCTCGCTATCGGGCATCTGCACCTCGGTTTGGCGCTGCAGGCAGAGGACAAGGCAGGTTTTCTGGATGAGTTGGCCAAAGCATACGAACTGTCTCCTGCAAACGCGGTTGTCGTCGAGGAATTCGGAGCTGCGTTGGCGCGGTCCGGTCAAGACGAACGAGCCGTGCCGGTTTTGAGGGAGGCTGTCAGGCTTGATGCAAGATCCATAGCTTCCCAGTATCAACTGGGCCTGGCGTTGCAACGAGCCGGGCTACTTGATGAAGCAATCCCGCTGTTGAAGAGGGTTGCAGCTTCATCCCCTGAGAATGTCGAGGCAGAGATCAATTTAGGAATGGCGCTTTGCCAGGCTCAAGACGCGAAAGACGCTGTGCCTATGCTGCAAAATGCGGTGAAGTCAGCACCGGAAAATCCTACGGCCCATCAGGATCTGGCTGCTGCCTACATTCAACTCAACCAGCTTGACGATGCGGTCGTTCAATTACGCGCCGCCCTGAAGTTATCGCCCGACGCTCCGCAACTACATTACAATCTGGGGCTTGCGCTCAAGATGAAAGATGATGCCGCAGGAGCGATTCCTGAACTGGAAACTGCTCAATCGATCAATCCGAATGCGCCTGAACCTGCTTACGTTTTGGGTGTGCTTTACATGCAGGTTGGACGATATGCGGATGCTGCAAAGGAACTAAAGACTTCACTCCAATTGCATTCTGAGAATGGTGATGGTTGGGCAACATTAGGTAGTGTTTACAACAAGTTGGATCAGCTTCCGGAAGCGGTAGCTGCATTGCGCGAAGCGATTCGGCAGCTCCCTGAACAACCAGACCCGCATCTTACTCTGGCCTCGGTGCTTACAAAGCAAAATCAGGCGGCAGAGGCAACGCTGGAGCGACGAAAAGCTAGTGATTTGATGCGTTCCAATATGAATCACCAGCGAGCCGAAGTTGCTACGAATACGGCAAATTCACAATTCAAGAAAGGCAATCTGGATGATGCTGTTTCCGAGTTACGCGAGGCTATCAGCTATGACTCAAATTACAGGGAGGCGCATCTTAGCCTGGCGAACGTTCTGGATCGACAGGGCAAACCGCTAGAGGCGGCGGCAGAAAGACAAAAGGCGGAACAACTGAAGTCGACGCCACCTCAATAAGCCTCGCCTAGATTCTTTGCTCCGGATGATCGCTTTTTCAAGTTTTTCGAGCGGTTGTACAGTTCTCAGGTTGATTCGCTATAGTAATCGCACCCGTCATCCCCCGGTACTTCTTTGGCGGAAATCGAGTTAAAGCTATGAGCACTTCCGAAGCAACAGCTCAAGGCTTCAGGGTCATTTCACTACGCGTGGCTGCATTCGTTTCCCTGCTTGCGGGAGCATCCCTCTTGTGCCTTACCACGGTTCGCGGTGCACAGGATTCCAATAGCTCAGAGGCCTCAACGCGAGAGGCAAACACTCGCAAGGCATATGCAGCGGGTGTAAGGCAAACGTATAAGTTTCCATTTAGCAAAGATAGTCTGTCGATGCCGGGAAACGCCGCAGCTGTGGGCGGTGACTTTCTGGAGGCGACTGCGTTTCCAGATGCCACCTACTGCGGTCATTGCCACCAAGAGGCTTACCACGAGTGGCGACAATCTTTGCATGCAAACTCTTTTCGTGCACCTTTCTACCGTGCGAGTGTGAATATTCTCATGCGTACAAAAGGTATTGAGTTTGCGCGTCACTGCGATAGTTGTCACAATCCGGTTGGAGTATTGGCGGGAGCCCTGGATGAGAGCGCGATGCTTGACCGAAGCTTCGATCGAGACGGACTAACCTGCATGACCTGCCACTCCATACAGAGCGTGCAAACAAAACTTGGCAACGGCAGCTTCGTGATGGGCGTACACGCAGTGATGGTGGACGAGAGCGGAAGACCGGTGCTTGGAATAGTAGCAGATGCAGAGATTCTTGCTCATCTT
>Ga0302140_10004240_pt1 | contig 18237 bp, 18 predicted proteins | sample I_Bog_E1_1_FD_202095 | JGI IMG/M metagenome (GOLD analysis project Ga0302140, IMG submission 202095) | Peat permafrost microbial communities from Stordalen Mire near Abisko, Sweden - I_Bog_E1_1 | ecosystem: Environmental > Terrestrial > Soil > Wetlands > Peat | place: Sweden: Abisko, Stordalen... | reverse complement strand
AAAATAATCTTTTCCAAAAAAACGATTTAAAATTAATAAAAACAAATTAATTTGTAATAGTTGGTAATAAATTTATTATGAAAAAAAAATTGTCTAAAGTCTCTTTTGTCATAAGAAATAACGATTTTTTTTTGCTATTATATATTTCTTATTAGTTAATCTCGCAAAAAAATATTTTTTTTCATTAATGAGCATCTGAAAATGATTCTGCAAATTTGTTTCGGCAAATTGGACAAACACCATTTCTGGAGAGCCAGGATTTTATACAAGTTTCATGGAAAAAATGGCTAAAATAATAATAGTTTTTAATCTTTAGATTTTTTTACTTTTCATTGCACGGAAGCACAATGATATCATGGTTTTCCTCATATTCCATCATGCAAATACAACAGACTTCTTTGGGACTTTTTTTCAAAAAACTCTCTTTAATTTTTTTCGTGCTCAAAGAGTCAATGAAATTCTAAAACATTGAAAAACAAACAGCTAAATTAACATTTTTTCTTTAAACTGCTAACCTGTCTTTGAGAGATTCTTTCTTCCGGAAAACAATACATAATAAACAATCCAAAAGGCAAATATAGACAAGTCAACACAAAAAGTACCAAAGGAATCAAATAATAAATGTACCCCATGATGATAAAGATGAGGCTTGTGGTCCAAAACCATGGGCTGTTCTCTTTGAAAAGTTAAGAAAACTATCTATGAAATATTAAAAACCTTTCGAACAGACAGTTTCGGAGAAGAAGATCACATTGCCAAATAAAAACAACAATAGATAACAAAATCTGCAGAATTCTAGCAAATATGACGTCCATGGGTTATGTCGTTCAATATTATTATTCACATCAAATCCATTCAATGAGTTCTCATTGCCCATCCTTCTCCGAACCTGCGAATGGAAGGTCAAATCGAAATTTCTAAATGAATTATCAAATGAATTATCAAGCGTCTCTTGTAATCTATGATTAGCCCCCATTATTTCACAAATCATTAAGGTAGTCGTCATCACATTTAATATATCATAGGAAAACATCGTCGTGAACCAAACTTTCAATGATCCGGAGCATTTTTCCTCATCGTTTACAAATAAGAATAGAGAAACTATTGAGATTTTGCCAAGTGAAATGAAAATATAGGACAGGTTCATCATAATGGATTCTTTTATTGCGAAACGAATTCGAGAAAGTCGAATGTAGAAATTTTCTGGGAGAATGCTACTATTGTTGATATGTGAAGACTTTTGAAAAATTTATTTTTTAGAGGAATTTTTAGATTTTTACAGAACTTTCATCCTCACGCAACAATTGCCGCTCAACCTCCAAGTAAAGATGCTCTGCTTCAAGGGGATTATTGTTCAGCATCGCATTAATTTGGATTTTAATAAATATTATAATTCAAAAATTTTAAAAAATGAAATGTTTTATTAATTAAAGGAAATTTTGGATTTATGGTAAGCATTTATTTTTGGGATAAAACAAGGAAATCTTGCTCCCTTTCTCATCTAAAATTAAAAAATAAAATGAAAAAATTTTAAAATTAAAAAACCAAATTATTAATTTTTTTTTAAAATTCATCAAAAAATGAAAATTTTTATAAAAATATTTCTTAATGAAAATTTTGGATCCAAAATGTTAATCCTATCATTTTTCTCTTCTTTATCTAATAAAACAAGGTAAACTTTCTTTCAATTCTTCATCTAAAAATAAAAAACTGAAATCTGAAAATTTTCACTTTTTCTTACTGCTTAAGAATTTAAAACATTCTGCTAAACTAATCAGTTCCTCGGGTTTGTTATATTTTCCCTCCAAATTATTAGAACTCATCGTTTTTATCTTGGCTTTTAATATTTCTTTGCAATTTTCATGAGGTATCGTTGTTTGATAGGGGAGTTTTCGATATAAAGGTGATAAAACGAGCTCTTGACCTAAAATTTGAAATATTTCCGACCTGTTTTCTTCGACCGTCCGATAATAAAAGAGCTCATAAACAACGGAATTTAACCATCTGATCAAACCCTTTTTCTTTTCTTCTCTTGAAGAAATTGGAGATGTTTCATTATCCATTCCAAAATTGTTGTTTTTTTTTTATAAATAAAATACTTTTTATTAAAAAAATACATTTTATTGTTAAAAAAATTAAAAATACAACAATTGTCTAAGACCTCATTTGACCAAAAAAATAATAAATATCATTTAGCAAAAAATGTCAATATTCACACCTCTGACAAAACAATTATCGCGCACCAACAAGGAGGAAAATTCCTTAATGATCAAGCCATGTTGTAGATTTAACGAATTTTATCATGGTTGGGGCGATGAAAAAACCGCTGTAATTTACTTAAAATTACGTTCGAAAAGTTGTGGTAAATTTAATTCAAGAACCTTCTGTTCGAAGCCCCTCTGTCGTGTGGATTCTACTCGACAAATTGATGGGCCTGCCAGCAATCGAATTTTGAATGTGAGGGATCATTCTAGTTTAACAATAAATGTGAGTTTTTACTTTAAATAAAGAAAATTATGACATACAAGATAGGGATGGCAATTTTGCAGATTGAGATATAATATGGGCAAGAATTATTATACAGGACCAGAAGATTTCATTCATATTGATAATTATTACGATAAGATGATCGAGAAAAATTTCAAAGATAATGAAAACCAAATCAAGGGCGATTTTAATGCGAAGATTCGCAACCTGCAAAGCTTTTACCAGGAAATGAATAGAAAATACGATTTTCAACATATGAACAAAAAGGATTTGCACAACAAGTTAAAAGAAATGAACATCCAAAACAAAAAAAACAGAGCCCGAGCTTCTAAAATGGAAGAACCTTCCTTGGGTAAAATTAACGAAAAAAACCAAAAATTCAAAATTTTTAAGGTGGTTTGAAAATTAAACAATTGTTGAAAGAAACAATATCCGCGAATAAAGAAAACAACCAAGAAAGTCTCATAAAAACATTAGGTGCCTTTCCAACTTTTGACCTAAACAAAATTATGTCCGAAAATAGAAAAAAAGAGGAACTCAAGCCCCTTTTGGAGACTTTGCAAAAGCCAAATGAGTCATTATCAAACTTAAATTTCGAAAACATCGAGGAAAGCGCGAGCGATTTAACAGAATCTGCGAAATTAGAACAGAAGCAGGAGAATTCTGAAGAAGAAATCAAACCTAATAGGCCTAATGATGAAAGTACCAAAAAAAATTAGTGGTTTTAACTAGTTGATAATTTTAAAGAACTGAGGGAAAAGTCAAATATGTTCAAAACTCTTGAATATCAAAACAAATTCATCGAAGATATCAATAATGGTAATTTCCAGCCTGAATTATCAGCCAATAGGATAAAAAAAAATTATGATAATAAAAATATGGAAATTTATTCTTCCAAGAATAAAACATCGGTTTTGCCTCGAGAAAATATGCTTCCGAGTAGAGATGTTATGGCAGAGGAGTTTAACAATGCCAATTACATGTTTTCAATGAATTATGAACAATCCTCCAGACTTTCTGATACCAATCTCAAAAATATGCAAAAAATGCAATATATTAAAATGGGACTGCTTGACAAAAAAAAACTCAAATCTAAAAAACCATCAGTTTTCTCTGACTCGAAAAATTACTCTGATTTGACGAAAATCAGCAATTTTGATGAAAAAACACAAAACAACCACGGGTCTGATGATTTGGAAAAAGAAAAAAATCTGAGAGATTTTAAGATTCAAGTCCCAAAAGGACAAGAAAAAGACATTTGGAATGAAATCAACGATTCTTTAAGTTTTCATGAAGATCTGAAGAAATTCACAAGGTCAAGCATTCATTTTTTAGTAAAACAATAGGTTTTTTTGGATAAAATCTTCATTTGTTAATTTAGAATACTAGAAATAAAAATAAAATGAATGTTGATAATAGAAATCTTGAAAACATGAAGGAGGAAATGAAGAAATTTAAAGAAAAATTGGAGAAAAACAAAAGAAATTGTTATTCGTCGGAAAATGATAAAGCGAAAAAAATACGTGACTCGAGATTGAAAGAAAAAACCGAAATGAAATTAGGATTCCAAAAAGCAAAAGATAAATTTGCTCAAACTGAAAAAGGAGGGTTTAGAATAAACTTGTTGGAAGATTCCAGAAATTATATAAGGAAAACAAATAAGATCGTCGCTAAAATACGTGCGCAATCATTTCATTCAAAATATTGATAATTTAATATTAATTTATTTGTGAACTAGTCAAGAATTTGTTTTTTCTGTCTCACGATTTTAAAGTAATAGATCATGAAATCCTTCCCTCGAAAAAAATAAATACAGGCAAATTTTTAAAAAGAAGAAAAAGAAAACATTATTAACCAATTTGTAAATAAAAGAAAATTTTATAATCATTCTCTTCACAAAATTTTATAAAGAAATAAATAATTAAAATCCTTCCCTCGAAAAAAAATCAATACAAGCTCTTAACAAATTTTAAAAATTATTGACCAATTTGTAAATCAAATTTTATAATCATTCCTAAGAAAAATAAATTTAATAAATATTATCAATGAAAAAGGAAAATAAAAAATTTTCGTTCTGGAATGAAATTTCAATACAGAAAGATGGAAAATGGGTCAAATACTTTTCATACATTTCTCAAAACGAATTGGTTTATTTCAAGTCAAAAAGTATAAAATCGTCTAATTTATCATTTATTTCGTTCTTAGAGAGCAAAAATCCTAAAGGCATCATAAAATTTCAAAATGCCTTCATTCAAGAAAAAACAATCAATCCAAATGAAAAGATCATCATAATATATGCCAAGTATCTCATCTGCTTTTATAAATATTGATTTTTTTTTTACATAATCCAAAAGCAAAGAAAAAAGTCGAGAGATTGTGACTTTGAAATCACAAAATAATGAAGAACATGCAAATATGTTCAACTTTTTGATTTCAGCTAATGTCGATACAAAATTTGAAGAATTAAAATTGATGAAGAAATCTTTATGCAAAACCTCAATTGGGGATAAAAACTTCTTGGATTCCCCTCATGTAGTGCCTTTTGAAAGTCCTCTCTTTATTGATAAAGATTTCATCAAAAACAACATCGGGGATAGTCTTATAACGTTGAAAGCCAAGTTTTTTTGAATTAAAAATATGGAAAATTTATGATTTTTTAGCACGTCGCATTTTTTGAAAGACAATTCTGAAAAGTTCCAATTGATCGGCGCATTTAAAGACATGCGAATCTTCGGCAACAGAATCAAAAGAAAAACTTTAGATATTTTTGAAACCAATATTTTGATCAAAGTTATCGAAAGAATCGACAACTATATCTCGGAAAAAAGGAAAAATATGGGAGATTTCAACTTTTTGATAATTTTCACCATAATTTTTTTTTTCACAGTCGCAAGTTCACATTCCTTATAATTCTTACCAATATTTTGCTATTTACGATATTTTATTTAAAGTCATTTATTTGATTTTGGAATGGACCACAAATGGTGCTATAATTGCAGTAAAGATTAATTTATTCTGTTCCATTAAAGCATTTGCTTTAATTAGAGCACTTTCATCACAATTAACATCATAGTCCATTTGGTGCTTTTGCAAAGAAAACTACTAAAAAAAATAGTCTCAAATAATAACTTCAAAAAGAATTTTTCGACCGATTTTCTTGATGAAAATGAATTTAAAATCAAAGCTGTTGCCCAGCTGAATTATCGAATCAATGAAATTCTTTTCGTTTTGACAAATTTTCAAAACAGGTTATTATAATTTTTCGTGATTTAAAAAGAAACATTTTAGAAATCAATGGCAAATGAATATCAAAAAAATACATTTCGATGAGAAAAATGAGAACAAAACCTTAAAAATCACCTATTTTTTAAATTCCAAAGCAGTTGAAGAGTCATTTTTTCAAACAGTATATAAAGAAAACGAGAATATCTACATCGTTGGTAAATTTTTTGTTTTCATTTGATTTAATTATATAAAAGAACATCAAAATCTCAAGATCTTTCGTGTTTTTGTCATAAAATTCAACAAGAACCCAACTTCAAACATCATTCAATTTTTCTCCACAAGTCCAACTAAAAATATCTTTAAAATGGACGCCAGAAACTCTCCACTCATTCTTTCTGGACTGACAAACTTCTTATTGGAACTCAAATTAGACAAAAAATCAATTTTAAATTCATATTATCATAAAAATAGTTTGTCTTTTACTTTAGATGAAGAAGAGGAGGTAGTTCATTTAATTAGATATTTTTATTTCAACTACTCATATTATATCAATTATATCATCATATACATGTATATTTCGTTCATCATATATATCTTTATTAATTATTTATATGAGATCATTTATATTTATATAATATTTCTCTCATCATATATATTTTATTAATTATTTATATGTATCATAATATATAATATAGAACATATATATTTAGTCAATATATTTTTATATCAATATATTGATATCATTATTATATAGAAGGAAGTGAAAAGCAAATCAAATTCAAGAGGTCAAGTCGAAATGAAATTGATCGTTTCTAATGAAAATTCTATTGTTTCTAAAGAAGAAAACAACGTCATTGTCGAAGAAATAGATAAAACAACAAAGTTAATAAACTATCATAGTGTGATAGACAATTTGATAAAAACCGTAAAAAAATCTTACGTTATTGGTAATGAGAAGGAGTGGAAATCCGTTGAGGAAAATAAGAATTTTATAATTCATATGAAATATGAGAACAATAAATGTTTATGGTCAAGAGCTGAAGCTGAAATTCAAGCACCAAAAGAAAAGGCAGCCAAATTTTATTTTTCAAAATATAAAAAATCTTTTAAAACAAATAAGATTAAAACATACTTGAAAGATGTGAGCAAAAAAAATGAAATTGCCTCTTTCTTTGAAGAAGCAAAAATCCTAGAGAAAATTTCAGATAAAATTTTCCTCTCATATGAGGTAAGAAAAAAAGTGATATTAAATTTAAAAATAAAATTTAATTCTCAGAAATTCAAAGGCATTTTCCCTCCAGCAGATAAAGAATTGGTTTTATGCAATGGTGAAACCTCTACTTGCAATGATCCTGCTATAATTTGTCGTTGTTCGATACAACATAAAGATTATCCAAATATACAAGAAAAATTAATGGTGATAATAATAGTTATTATTGTAAATAAATTTATTTTTATCTTTAGTTGGAAGCCTGGATTCTTTTAAAAAAGGATATCAACAAAACAACTACAATTTATTTGAGAATGGTTTTTAAAAATTATTATGTAATGCTGAAAAATAATAACTTTTTCAATAAAAAAGGTTGATTTGAAAGAAAATGTTCCTAAAAATCTCATCGAAGCAGAAAATAAACATTATTGCGCGTGCATAGGTGAATTAAAAAAGAAAATGGAAAAAACAGCTTAAATCACCATATTTTTATTTTTTAAAATAAGGAAAATATTGTAATAAGAATTATTTTCTAAAAATTAAATTAAATTAAATTAAGTTTTTTTTATATTATTACAAATTTCATATTAAAAGCAATATAAGCATCTTTTCATAATGTTTTCCTTTTATCAAAAGTTCTCATCCCCCCTTAAAATCATTCTCACTGGCGAACATTCAGTAGTCTACTCAAAAAATGCAATAGCTGCAGCTATTAATCTTCGTTACTATTGCGAAATTCAGGAAATTCAACAAAAACCACCAATTTTTTCCATTTTTTTCAACGAGAAAAAAATTGAATCCTTTACCATGACCACTCTCATTAAAACAATCGATGAAATCTCTTCAAATTACAAATCGAATCTTCCTGAATATAAAGTTTTCATGGAAAAAACACAAGAAAATATAGATTTCTGGTCCTTTTGCAATGATAAGGATTTGTTTTACGTGTACTTGTCTTTGTTTATGGAATCCTTTTCATCTAAATCTCGAGAATCCCTTTATAAATATTTTGAAGATAAGACATGTATTTTAAAAATCAGTACCAAGGTTCCTGATTTGACAGGTGTCGGGTCATCTGCAAGCTATTTGTCAGTGATTACAGCTTGTTTATTAGTAATTATTATGAGAAAAATACATAAAATTTTAATGTTTTTTAGAAATATTTCAAATATGTCAACAAAATAGTTTACAAAGAGGAGTCTCCAGAGGATTTTAAATGTTTTATCGATCTTGTTAACCAAAAAACCTTCAATTTTGAAAAAATTTACCATTCAACACCTTCTGGAATAGATAACACGGTTATTGTCAACGGAGGGTTGATTCTTTATAACAAAGGGAGCGGTATGCAATTCCTAAAATCGAATTTTATAAGTCTTTTCTTTGATATTTGTATTGTCAACACCAAGATTTCCAAGAATACCAAAAACGCTGTTGAAAGTGTTAGGAAAATTTATGAAGCTTCTGAAGAGGGAAAACAGAACATTGATAAAATTGGGGTTGTCAGCGATCAGATTTTTGAAATTTTGATAAAAGATGTGAAGGAAGAAGAAAAAGAGGAAATTGTTGAAAAATTCGCACAATTGATCCAAATTAATCAAAAATTATTGGCATTTTTTGAACTTTGTAATAAAAAAATTGACCAATTTATAGAGTAAATTCTTAAATATTGTATTATGATAACTTTTGGTTTTTGAGAATCAGTAAAATGTTCGGGGTAATTTCTAAAATCACAGGATCTGGACAAGGAGGTTGTTGTTTGGCATTTTTGAGAAAAATGATGGATTCCAAGAGGAAAAAAGAATTTATTCAGGTGAAAATTTTTTGAAATTATTTTTATTTTTTTTTAATTAGGAATTGGAGAAAAATGATTTTGAGGTTATTGAAATCGAATTGTCTTCAGAAGGTTTGAGAGATGAAACAAAATAATTGAAAAAAAATTGTATAAAAACACATTCGAAAAACTTAATTTTAATGGATTTTTAATTTTTTTTTGTATTATTTTTTTAGTGTTGAAAATATAAAAGTGAATGGAAAATGTTTTTTTTATTTTTTTTAAATATTATAAAAATTCATAAAAAATGAATTTTGGAAAAAAAATAATAATTATTAAAAGTTTTCTTTCATTTCTCGTTTTTATTGGTCTGGTGATTTCCTGAGCAAAAATATTTCTTTTTTTAAAAATTGTAGATTTTATATTTATCGAGAAATAGTTCTTTCAGGTGTTTTATTGGTTTTACTTAAATAACATATTTTTACATGTTTATCCTCACTTTCATATTATTAATTAAAGATTTTAGAAGCTCTTGCTTTCTCTATGTTGAATTTATTTCCGTTATCCCCTTTCATTTTGACATACTATAACCAGTCCTCCTTAACCCCGATCATTTCGAGCATTTCGTATATTTCATTAGCTTTTTCAAACTTCTTTAATTTGCAATAGAATATGGCTAATGTTTTAAAGCATTTGACTGTCTTTGGATGCTTTTCTCCATACCAGTGTTTTCGAATGTTTAATGACTTTATGTAAAATTCTTCTACTTTTTCGAACTGCCCCGACTTGTCATATAACAGTCCCAAGTCATCATAGCACGTGGCCGTATCATCATTCATTCCATTATAAAGCTCTTTTCGAATATTTAAGGACTTGAGGTAAAATTCTTCAGCTTTTTTTAATTTTCCTAATTTATTATACAATGCACCTAAACTATAATAGGATTTGTCTGTCATCCAATGCTTTTCACCATAAATTTCTTTTTGAATATTTAAGGAGTTTATGTAAAATTCTTCGGCTTTTTCAAATTTTCCTATATTATCGTAAAACATTCCTAAATTACGATAAGAAACCGCTGTATCTGAATTTTTTTCACCATAAAGTTCTTTTTGAATAGTTAGAGATTTTCTGTGAAATTCTTCAGCCTCATCAAACTTTTTTAATTGCTGATATAAAAATGCTAAATTATTATAGGAGGTAATTGTAGTCTGATGCTTTTCACCATAAATTTCATTTCTAATATTTAATGATTTTGTGTAAAATTCTTCAGCTATTTCTAATTTCCCCAATTCTTTATATAGAAATCCTAAAGTATTATAAGAATGAGCTGTTTCTGAGTGATTTTCACCAAAAAGTTTTAGTCGAATTTCTAATGACTTCTTGTAAAATTCTTCAGATTTTTCAAAGTTGCCCATAAAATGATAAAACATTCCTAAACTATTATAGGAAGCGGCTGTATCAGAATGATTTTCTCCATACAGTTTTTTTCGAATATTCAAAGACTTAGAGCAATAATATTCTTCTTGTTTTTCTTTGCCATATGTTCCCAAAAAAAAAAAAAAATTAGCTATAATTTTTAAATTCCTTCTTTTCGACTTGTCTTTGATTTCCTCACAATTTTTTGAATAATTTATTATTTCTACACTTTTATTTTCGCATTCTTCAGCAAATTCTGGAAAATTTTGAATTGTTTTATAGCATTTATCTCTGTACAAGGTATAATTGTCAATATCATGGATTTGATGATAAAAGAAAAGATAGCCCAACCAACATTTCACTTCCATTTTTTTCATATCAAAAAAGGATTTAACATCAGAATCTATTTTTTCAACATATTTTTCTGTTATTATCTTATAACATATATCTAAATTCAATTTTGCTAATTTGCAATCCCAAACTTGCTTCATATACTGCTCAAATAAAAAGTAATATTTTTTGTAAAGTTTATTTGATTCTTCAAATGATGTAATTTTTTTTATCTTTTCCTGTAGAAAATGTTCGTAAAACATCAATTCATTAGTAGGTTTAATGATCTTCTTATCATTAAACTTTAAGATTTCTTTTTGCAAATCAATGAAATCCAGCTCATTTGAAACAAGCATTTTCATCAATAATTGACATAAAATTTGATTTTCTTTTGAATCATCAGATTTGCTTTTTTCATCAATTATCTCAAAAATTTTGTTTTTTATTATTTTTTTATTTTTTCCAAAAAGCATTTTTAATACAATCATTCCTAAAGAAAATACATCGGTAACAAATGGATTATATTTTTTGTTTTCAAATTTCAGAGGGAACATATGGTATTCAATAATCAATGATGCGGCATAAGCTTTAGTGCATCCATAAATATACTGCATTGATATTTGATTCTTTCCCATGGGAAGGCAGCATCCTATACCAAAATCCGAAATTTTATAATAAAATTCATCTTCTTTATGAGGATTTTGAACTAAAATAATATTCTCAGGTTTAATGTCACGATTTGCAATGCCATTCTTTTGTAATAATGCTAATCCACTAACTAAGTGGTTTAAAACATAAAGAGTTTCTTCATTTGTATATTTTTTTTCACCACTGATTATATCACTTAAACTGCATAATCCATTTTCCATTAATAATAAATAATATTTTGCGTGATTTTTTTCATCTTTCAAAATAGATAATGTGTCATATTCTAAGAAGAAGCTCTGGGAAAATGTTGGGTTTAATTTTGCAATTTCGTTAATCACTTTTAATATTGCATGCTCATGTTTAACTATTCTGTCTATGTTCCCTGAAATTGGAAGGCGTTTCCCTGCTTTAAATTCACATAATCTTTTGTTATAAATTTTTATGACCTCTCCAAAACCCCCTTCACCAAGAATTTCCAAAAAAACAAGATCTTCATTATTGATAGTTTTTATTTTTTTGAAATTGCCTTCATACTTTTCTACAATTTCTTTGTGATACATGTAGTCGAAATTTTTCATTAGCAAACTAGAGGTAAAAGTTGTTGTGTAATATTTTTGAGTTTGAGTTTTAGATTCTTCTTCCATTATCATTTTTTTTGAAAGATTGGTTTTTACAAGAAAAAGTTTTGTTTTTTACTAAAAACCATAATTAAAAAAAATATTTGCTATTTATTAAAACAAAAAATCGGAATGGAAGACGAATCAATCAGAGAAAAAAGACGGAAAAAAATTCTAGAACGTTTACAAAAAGAATCTAATTTGGAAGTGGAGGAGGAACTGAAAGAATCTCAAATCACAACCAAGGGTCTTTCAGCCCATGAAAAATACAAAATTTTAAAAAAGACTGAAAAAGAGGAGGTATGCAATTCTCAAGAATTATTTATTTTCATATCTAATAGAAAACATACAAATTTTATACTTCTCTTTTGGCAATTGTTTTGGGAGTATTATCAAATTACTTAATTTTGAGCGATCAATGTACTAAATAATATATTTATGATTTTACGATTAGAAATAATTTTTTCTTGAAAAAAGATAAACATTTTTCAGGCTTTGGGTTGTTTTTTGCCTTCGAGATAGGTGTCTATACTTATCTTTACTTACAGAAGAAAAAAACAGACAAAAAATGCAAAATAAAAAACATTTTTCATATTTTGATTTTTACATTTAGTCGAAAAAGGAGATAATGTGATGGTCAATACAAAAATTGATAACTACCTGAAAAATTATCAGAGTTTGAGAGAAATAGGGGTATTATTTAATAAAAACACCATATTTCATTAAAAAAATTTGAAGGATGTTTTCCAGAATTTTTGTGACGACCTATCCATTTTTATATTTTCCACAATTATTGTTTCCTCAATAATTACTTATTATTTGTAAAAACTAGAACAGGGGAAAAATCAATACATAATCTTATAGTTTTCATAGTTTTTATATTGATTTGCAAAAAACTGAAATTTTTGAAAAAAAAGAAAAAAGATAAACCCAAATAAAATATTATAAAGGCAAAAAAAAAATTTATCCAAAACACAAAAGGATTAAAAAAACAAACCTCAAATAAATGAAAAAAATTTTCAGAAAATTGAATGAATTGTACTCCAAAGGCTCGGATGTTGGTTTGGGTTGGTTCAAAACAGTGTTCTATTATTCATTTATCCCAGCCTTACTTTATTTGGGTAATAAAAAGCAGATTTTCCTATTTATTAATGTGTACAATTTTTTATAACTCATGGCAAAAGGTTTGAAAAGTGTCGATTTCAAAGCTTTGATCAATTCATTTAAGGGTGAAGGGGGACCAGGACCAATAATGTAAAAAAATATACCCTAACAAAAGGCACATGCCTGGCTGGCGATATATATATATAATCGATTCGGAATGATAAAATTCTCTTCCAACACATGAAAAAAAAAATTATTTTCAAAAAGAAATTTCTTCTATTTTTTCTATCATAACAAAAAAAATCAATGCAAAATGGCATTTGGTTCCAAATTTTTAAGAAACAACAATACAAAAAAACAAAAAAAAACCAAATCTCTATAACTTTAAAAGAAATTACAAATAAAACATGAATTATTTCCAAAAAATTAAGTTGGATTCTGCAATTGTTTTCAGCTTCAACATCCTGAGAACAGTGCACTCTAATTTCGGACTCTCTCATTTCATTCCAGTGCAAAAGATCCTAGAGCAAGAACATGATAAATCCGCATTACTCCCTATCATAAATTATGAAGAAACCACCATTGAGAAACGAGCTGAAGCCATCAGCAAAAGCCTCCCCCAGGTTTCTTCTTGTTTTTAGATTGAGACAAGATAAAAGATGTTCGTTTAGCTTTTGAAAAAAATGAATTGCCAAAAAGCACATGTCATTTCCTATAGTTTGTCCGGGCTCGATTTCAGATATTACATTTCACAGATGAAGGGGGATGAATTTGTGAAATCTTTGACGACTTTATCAAGTCCGCATTTGTAAACTTTCAAAAAAATGAAGTTTTTAAATCCTTAATCTTTTAAATTGATAGGGGATCCTTTTTGGCTGAATCCTTGAATAGGAAATTAATTCAACATCATCATGTTGAAGGGTTGACGAGATTGATGGGAGTAGGACTCCATTCATTCAACGAATTCAATAAACAAAACATCGACTCGTTTAATCTTGTATGCATGAACTCCAACATTACCAAAGTAAAACTGTATTATTTTTGGTTCCTTTATCAATTTTTTAAGTATTTTTCTATCGGAGCTTCTAAAAAAGCTAATCTTTCATCTGAAATGCTGAGAGCTAATGTGAAATATATTTCAGAAAATAAAATAAAAAATTTTATTACTGATAATGATGGGGCGTTCATTTTTGAAGAAACAAAATGGGGGAAACATTTGTTCAATTGTGTTGCGGATCATACTGATTTGATTGGATTAGGATTCGATAAAGATTGGGAGAAAATCTATAGATTTTGTGTGGATAACATTAAATTTGAGGAACAAGATCAGAATGTGGTAAAACAGAGAAACATTGAGTTTGTTTAAAAGAAAGATTCCAGAAAAATAGATTCTTTTTTAAAAAACTACATTTTTTTATACATTGATATATTTTTTTTTAGTTTTAGTTAATTTAAAACAGTCAAATTTTATTTTATTGAAAGAAAAATAAAACAATTTCAAAATTAATTCAATGAGTTATGAAATAAATATATATACAACAAAAACACTTGAAATAAAAATTATTATACGTTTTCTCTTTTTTAAAAACAATAATCAAATTATATATATATATTATTCAAATAATTTTCATATCAAAAACAAAAACTTGTACTTTTTCTTTTCCAGAAATTTTCTCCCAGCCAAATAATGTTGTTTTTGATTTTCTGCTTTATTTTCCATGGCATCCTTCCTTCATCAGTTTTCTCTCAAATCAGTTTTTCCTATTACCGTCGTTTCACAGGCTATTCCTTCCCAGATTATGACTACTTGTATCCATCCTCCGATCTTTGCGAAACAACTCTCGATTGTTCAACATCCCTGAAGCTTTATGAGTATTGGTCCACCAATTCAACTGCTTATAATATGTCCTCCAGTATTATAGATCGTTCCACTTTACAACAAACCTTCGGAAAAAATTATTTTGGTCAATGGGATGCCATAACAAAAAGTTTTTATAATATTTCAACGCATACCACTGTGACAGTTGAGGTTTCTGTGGCTTCAACAGGTTGGAATAACGAGGCCATGATTTTCACAGTCGATGGTTATGTTCAAACCCTGAATTTTTTGGGAAGCACTGATCAAACATTCACAGCTTCCATTAGTCACAACTCATCAAACCTCACAATCCAATTGCAAAGCAATTTAAACGATCCTCCTTCAGTTAAAACCTATGGAATACATGATTTTTCGGTCACTTTGGGAAATGGCTGTCCGGCTAGTTGCATTTACTGTTCATCTGGAACCTGTACAAAATGTCCCTTTTTTTCAAGTCTAAATTCAACTTATTTCTGTCAATGCATGAATGGATTTATTATGACGAGCCAATCCAACTGTGCTCGATGTGATCTCTCATGTGCAACCTGCAGTGGGACGACTTCATCTCAATGTTTGTCTTGCCTCACAAATATAAATGACACTTTGAACACGACGACTGGAACATGCACTAGTCCTTCAAGTACTCATTTTATATTAATATTAATAAAATAAATATAAAATAACATAGATAAAATAAAACTTCCTTTTGAACTAACAGGAGTTTTTTCAGCTTCCACAGTGACTTCGACTTGGAATTGGAATGCGATTCAATCCCCTTCAAGTCCAAATATCGTCGATTCGAGCTGTAATACCGATAGCCCGATTTATATGGTTGGAGGTCACGGGGAATTTGGGAGTGGTGCTTATGCCTATAAAATCTATTCCATCCCTATCCCTCATTACGCCGTCTCCATGTCATTTGACTTTTACATTTTAGATGATTGGTCTAATAGCATAACACTTATGGTAGATGCAGCTTCTACGTCGATTTCTCACATTAGCGACGATCCAACAAATGTTCGAAATTCTTGCGGGTATAAATATAGCGATGCTTTCTTAATAATCCAAGAAATTTTTGCTCATTCGACAGCAACTGCCCTCGTAAACATTACCACAACTTTGCCATCGACCACGAATCCTTACGAAGAATCTTGGGGGTTTAACAACTTCCAATTTTCGTACTTTGCTTGCGATTCGACATGCCTAACTTGCTCAAATGGTTCTACCAACGGTTGCACAAGTTGCTATGGAAATGCTTCTTTATCTTCAAGTGGCACTTGTAATTGCATTGCTGGGTTTGCTTACAGCCTTTATAACACACCATGCCAATCGTATCCCTGTAGTATATGCATTACATGCAATATAGGTTGCCAAACATGCAATGCATCATTATTTTGTCTTCAATGTTATGGTGGGTTCATTTTGAATTCACTAGCTGGAACATGCCAATGTGATGAATATATGCTTGTTTACCAAACCACTTGCATGAAAACAGAGGATTGCCTTCCACCGGCTCAGTTTTCCAATGATTCCGATCTAGACTATGGAGGTCATTGCTATGATTGTACCGTTATACCCAATTGCCAGAGTTGTTCTGCCACTGGATGCGATTTATGTGATACAACCTATTATTTAAACCTTTCAGCATCATTGCCTTGTCAAAACTGTTCAGCAAATTGCAACTCATGTGTTAATTCTTCGTTTTGCACACAATGCCTCAATAATTATTACTTATATAATAATTCTTGTCTTAGTTCTTGCACCCCACCCACATTGTGGTCCAACGAAACTACGATTACCAATGGAACAGGACAATGTTTTGCATGTATTTCAATAACCAATTGCATTGATTGTTCAGCATATGGCTGCATCACTTGTGGTCCGAGCTATTACTTGGTTCCGAGCGGGCCTGGCTCATGTGAGCCCTGCTCAGCAAATTGCATAACTTGCACTAATTCAACTTTTTGTAGTGTATGCAATCAGAGCTTTTATTTGTATAATAATTCTTGTTTTTCAGCTTGCACCCCACCTGCACTTTGGTCCAATGAAACCCAAATAATAGACGGAACAGGACAATGTTTTGCTTGCACTTCAATATTCCAATGTTCTAATTGTGACATCAATGGTTGCATTGCGTGCAACCCTGATTACTATTTGGTACCTGGAGGTTCCGGAACCTGCAATCCATGCTCTTCAAATTGCACAAATTGCATAAATTCCACATTTTGCTCTCAATGTAGTCAGAATTTCTATTTATACAATAATTCTTGTCTCAGCTCATGCACTCCACCGACTTTGTGGTCCAACGAAACTGCTATTACAACAGGTTTAGGTCAGTGTTTCGCATGCAATTCAATACAATATTGTAGCACCTGTGGGCCTTATGGTTGTATAGAATGTCCACTCAATTATTTCCTAAATACAACTGGCTCTGGAACATGTGATTCTTGTTCTTCCAATTGTCAGATTTGTTCAAATGCTTCCTTTTGTTCACAATGCCTTGCAAATTACTACTTATATAACAATTCTTGTTTGAGTACGTGTACACCTCCACTTCTTTTTACCAATGAATCAAATACAACTGGATTGGGTCATTGTTATGACTGTTCGATTATTTCTAATTGTTCTGATTGTGGTGCGAATGGTTGTTTACAATGTCAATCTACTTACTATTTGATTCCAAATGGCATTGGGGAATGCCAGTCCTGCTCTTCAAATTGCCAAACATGCGTAAATTCAACTTTTTGTGAACAATGCAACACGAATTATTTTCTTTATAATAATTCTTGTTTGGCCTCTTGCGTTCCACCAATTTTATTTAGTAATGAATCAACGATAACATCAGGCTTGGGGCATTGTTATGCTTGCTCATCAATAGATAATTGTACAAATTGTGATGCAAATGGATGTGTAATTTGCTCAGTTAGCAATTTTTTAAATGTGACAGGAGTTGGAATCTGCCAAACTTGCTCATCAAATTGTCTTCAATGCGAAAATTCTTCTTATTGTGATCAATGTCAAGCAACATATTATTTAGACCAGGTCTCATCTTCATGTTTCAGTTGTTCTCAGAATTGTCAGAATTGCACTAATTCCACTTTTTGTTCTCTATGTGATCCGAATTACTATTTATTCAATAATACTTGTATCACATGTAGCCCACCTTCTTACTTTTCTAATGAAACATCAATAACAACAGGCTTAGGACTTTGTTATGCTTGTTCATCTATATCAAATTGCAGTCAATGCATTGCCACTGGTTGTTCAGAATGCTCTTCAGGCTATTTTCTAAACAATACTGGAATTGGGAGTTGCTTGAGTTGCTCAATAAATTGTTCAACATGCAATAACTCTTCATTTTGTTCACAATGCATTGAAGATAATTACTTATATAATAATGCTTGTGTCGATTCATGTAACCCTCCTTCTTTCTTCTCCAATGATAGTCAACTCGTGTCGCAAGGTCTTGGCCATTGTTTTGATTGTTCGTCCATCAATTATTGTTCAGAATGTGGTGCAGAAGGATGTATTCAATGTCAACCGTCATATTTTCTCAACTCAACAGGGGTTG
>Ga0302140_10004237_pt1 | contig 18248 bp, 17 predicted proteins | sample I_Bog_E1_1_FD_202095 | JGI IMG/M metagenome (GOLD analysis project Ga0302140, IMG submission 202095) | Peat permafrost microbial communities from Stordalen Mire near Abisko, Sweden - I_Bog_E1_1 | ecosystem: Environmental > Terrestrial > Soil > Wetlands > Peat | place: Sweden: Abisko, Stordalen... | reverse complement strand
AAGTTCAAAGCCGGAGACCTCGCCGCCGTCGGATGTCTCGTCGACTCCGACCGCACCTGCCCCGAGTGCCAGGCCGGCCTCGAACAGTTCTGCCAGAACTCCACCCTCACCTACAACTTCCCCGACAAGCACACCGGAGGAGTCACCTACGGCGGCTACTCCGACTCCGTCGTCGTCGACGAGCGCTTCGTCCTCCGCGTTCCCTCCAACCTCGACCTCGCCGGCACCGCCCCACTCCTCTGCGCCGGCATCACCACCTACTCGCCGATGCGCCACTGGGGAGTCACCAAGGGCAAGAAAGTCGGCATCGTCGGTCTCGGAGGCCTCGGACACATGGGAGTAAAGTTCGCCCACGCCTTTGGAGCCCACACCGTCGTCTTCACCACCTCACCCAACAAAAAAGATGACGCCCTACGCCTCGGCGCCGACGAAGTAGTCCTCTCCAAGGACGCCAACGAGATGGCCAAGCACGCCGGCAGCTTCGACTTCATCCTAGACGCCGTCTCCGCCGACCACGACCTCAACGCCTACATCCATCTCCTCCGCCGCGACGGCACCCTCACCCTCGTCGGAGCCCCCGAAAAGCCCCTCCCCGTCGCCGCCTTCGGCCTCCTCTTCGGCCGCAAGAGCGTCTCCGGCTCTCCCATCGGAGGCCTCCCCGAAACCCAGGAGATGCTCGACTTCTGCGGCGAACACAACATCACCTCCGACGTAGAAATCATCCCCATCCAGAAGGTCAACGAAGCCTACGAGCGTCTCCTCAAGTCCGACGTAAAGTACCGCTTCTCCATCGACATGGCCTCCCTCAAATCCGAGTAACCCCCACCAACCACAAGGCACTCGCCATCTCCCAGCAGATAGCGAGTGCCTCATAACTTGCGTGCCCTGCCCATCCGTCATCTCGACCCATGCCCTGCCCTAACATCCGTCATCTCGACCGAAACGAAGCGCAGTGGAGAGACCCCCGTATTGGTTCTTACTGTCTGCTCAACTAGAAGCCCCAACGTCCAATTCCGAAAGGAACCCCCATGCAAACCCGCACACTCGGAAAAAACCTGAAAGTCTCCGCCCTCGGCCTCGGCTGCATGGGCATGAGCTTCTCCTACGGCGCTCCCAAAGACGAGACCGAGATGATCAACCTCCTCCACAAAGCCGTAGACCACGGCATCACCTTCTTCGACACCGCCGAAGTCTACGGTCCCTTCACCAACGAAGAGCTCGTCGGCAAAGCCCTCTCCCCCATCCGCGACAAAGTCGTCATCGCCACCAAGTTCGGCTTCGAAATCAGCGCCGACGGCAAGCCCAACATCGGCGCCCTCAACAGCCACCCCGCCCACATCCGCGAGGTAGCCGACGCCTCCCTCCAGCGCCTCCACATCGACACCATCGACCTCTTCTACCAGCATCGCGTCGACCCCAACGTCCCCATCGAAGACGTCGCCGGAGCCGTCAAAGACCTCATCGCCGCCGGCAAGGTCAAGCACTTCGGCCTCTCGGAAGCGGGCGCGCAAACCATCCGCCGCGCCCACGCCGTCCAGCCCGTCACCGCCCTGCAATCCGAGTACTCCCTCTGGTGGCGCAAGCCCGAGCTCGAAATCATCCCCACCCTCGAAGACCTCGGCATCGGCCTGGTCCCCTACAGCCCCCTCGGCAAAGGCTTCCTCACCGGAGCCATCCCCACCACCACCACCTTCGCCAGCGACGACTTCCGCAGCAAGCTCCCGCGCTTCACCCCCGAAGCCATGCAGGCGAACCAAGCCTTCGTCGACCTGCTCACCCGCATCGCCAAACAAAAGAACGCAACCCCCGCCCAGATCGCCCTAGCCTGGCTGCTAGCCCAGAGGCCCGGAAGCAAGATGCAGATCGTCCCCATCCCCGGCACCACCAAACTCTCCCGCCTCGAAGAAAACATCGGAGCCGTAGACATCCACCTAATCCCCGCCGACCTCGAGCAAATCGAAACCGCCAGCGCCAAGATCAAGCCAGAAGGCAACCGCTACCCCGAAGCCCTCGAAAAGCTAACCTATCGCTAGAGAGTCGCTGCCCACACGTCTAGAGAGTTGAGCCCACACGTTGGGTTTCACAAGTAGGTTTCAATCGCTAAGGGCCAAAGGCCCGTTCCATCACAACCTGGGGCGCAGCCCCAGGTTCACGTGACGCCAAGACTAAAGGGCTGAAGGCCCGACCCATAGTGCAACGAACGTGAGACGCACTCTCCCGGGTTTGCTTTCCCCGCACATCCCACCGAAATGCTACCCTCAACCCAAGCATGTCCGACCAAAAAAACAAGCTGTACTACGGCGACAACCTCGAAGTGCTCAGCGACTACATCCCAGACCAGTCCGTCGACCTCATCTACCTCGACCCACCCTTCAACTCCCGTCAGGACTACAACGTCCTCTTCGCCGAGAAGGACGGCAGCCGCTCCGCCTCCCAGATCACAGCCTTCAAAGACAGCTGGGAGTGGAACATCGAAGCCGAGCGCGCCTATCAGGAAGTCGTCGAATCCGGCGGCCGCGTCGCCGACGCCATGCGAGCCTTCCGCACCCTCCTCGGCGGCTCCGACATGCTCGCCTACCTCGCCATGATGGCCCCACGCCTGGTCGAGCTACGCCGTGTCCTCAAAGAATCCGGCTCCATCTACCTCCACTGCGACCCCACCGCCAGCCATTAGCTCAGGCTCCTCATAGAGGCAGTCTTAGCCCTCAACATTCCAGGAATAAGATGATTTGGAAGATAAGCCGAATAATTTCCTGAAGATAGGCGCAAACTGTATATTCTTTCCGATACTACACCGCGACTTCATTCGAGTCCTATGATGTGAGGTTCATATGTTGCGAAGCTCGATTGCTGGAACCCTCGTGTTGTTGCCCGTCTGCCTATTGGCTCAGCCAAACGTAACGAAACTACTCGAAATCACCTTGCATGTCACATCGGTCAGTCAGGAGGAGGATTCGACCATTTGTGCTACCGACCCCGATTGCCAAGCAACCGTATTCACGGTTGAAGGCTATGCAGACGGTGGAGGCACAGCTAGTCGAACCGAGTACGTGTTGGCATGTGCACAAATTTTGGCAAGCAAACCAACCCCACACGTCGCTGTGTCTTGCGGCAGTATTCACGCAAATAATGACTACCATGGAAGGGTGTTGGACAACTCAATTAGTTTCTGGCCAGCAGTAAAATACGCGCCACCACCGCTCCGGGGTACTTACGCAATCCTGTCTGAAAAGGAAATCAGAAAATAACATGCCATGGAAGATATATACCCGACAGTGATAATCAAAGTAATGGGCGGGACTGCCCCATTTCAGTATGAAGTTTCCCTGAAAAATTCTACGAGCCGGGAGGCTCCAACGGTACAGGCTGCCGAAATTAGAACCGGCACTTACGACACAATCGAGGAAGTCATCGCGTGCTTTGAATGGGAGCTTCCAGAGCGGCTTCAGGAATTGATTCGAGAGAAACTTAAGAATGCCACGGGAGTGGAATTCAACGCCCGGGATGCCTATTCCGTGCCCGAATAGCCGGGTGCCCCATCCATCGCGCGGCTTTTTGCGCGATGGATGGGCTCCACTCTGCCGAAGGCCGGAGTGAAGCCGCAGGCGAAACGACTAAATTGCCTTCCTGGACACCCCTACGAACTCCAATCCCAGCCGACGAAGCCCCAGCTAAACTAACCTCACCATGCGCCGCCCCAACAAATACCTAGACGAACTCATCTCCTACGGCGGCCAACCCTTCACCCGCGCCGAAGTCATCGCCGACATGCAACGTGACGGCACCCCGCAACTCTTGATCGACCGCTGGCTTCAGAGCCAGGAACACGCCGCACGCCGCCACGCTCAACGCGAATCTCCCATCACATCTTCCTTCCCGAAGCCGGTTTCTACACCTCAGCCGACGGCAGCAAATATCCTCGCCTCCAACTCCTCACCATCGAAGGCCTCCTCACCGGCACCCAACACCTCCAGCGTCCCCTCCACGTCCGCGACGTAACCTTCAAAAAAGCCCGGCGCAGCCGCGCCGATGCCGCCCAAAACCTAACCCTCAATCTGTCAGGCGAAAACTAGCCATGGAAACACCCACTACAAAACCGTCGCAGGAAGAATTGAACGCTCTCCCCGAAAGCGTGAAGAATTACATCCTCGCATTGGAAACCGAACTAGACGCGTTCCAGCGGCGACTTAGCAACAACGAGGCCGAACTCAATAGAAAACGCCACGCCTACTGGGGCCGAAACCGTTAGACCTCCTCGTTCACCGCCGGGTGCCCCATCTTCGTGGCGGCCTCACCGCCGCTAAGGTGGGTTTCGCTCTGCCGAAGGCCGGAGTGAAGCCGAAGGCCGGAGTGAAGCCGCAGGCGCAACGACCAAATTGCTCTTGCCCCGTGCCATCCCTAGAATATTTACGCCAAGAGCCGAACCTCCACCTTTTGAAGCCTCCCGCCGTCCGCGTAAGCCCCGCCGTCCGCAGAAACCTGTCACCCCCCCAGCCGCCTACAATTCACTCCAACCCGATGATTCCAAGCCAGATAAAACTTCAAAAAACTTGGCATAGTTACCCCCCACGAATCACTACAATTGAAGTAGGAATAAATCCAGCCGAATCAGTACAGTCCCCCCAAAAACAAGATCCGAGCAGTAACGACGATACTTTGCCCCTAACCTGTCTGCTTAGAATACTTTACAAGCAAAAAGGGACTCAGCAGTGGGATACTTTACCCCCTAAACCGTCTGCTTAGAATACTTTGCGGCAAAAGGGGCTCACAGGGGGGAGGGGGGTGCCCCGACCAGCCCGGCTGGGAAGCTACACTAAACCAGCATGGTCACCATCGCTGCCTTTTACCGATTTCTCGCGCTCGACGCTCCCGCAGCCCTCCGCGACGAGCTCCGCGCCACCTTCGCCACGACCGACCTGCGCGGCACCACGCTCATCGCCCCAGAAGGCATTAACGGCACCATGGCCGGCGAGCCCGAAACCATCGACCGCCTCCTAACCTTCCTCACCGAGCGCACCGGCCTCGACCGCTCCGAAGTTAAATTCTCGACGGCCGAACTCCCACCCTTCCGCCGCATCAAGTTCAAGCTCAAGCGCGAGATCATCACCTTCCGCAACGCCACGGTCGACCCAACGCGCCCCGGCCAATACGTCGATCCCGACCACTGGAACGCCCTCCTAGCCGACCCCGAGGTCCTCCTCCTCGACACCCGCAACACCTACGAGACAGCCATCGGCACCTTCTCCGGAGCCGTCACCCCGCCCCTCGACACCTTCTCCGATTTCTCCGACTACGTTCGGGAAAATCTCGACCCCGCCAAGCACCGCAAGATAGCCATGTTCTGCACCGGAGGAATCCGCTGCGAAAAAGCCTCCGCCTTCATGCTCCAGCAAGGCTTTCCCGAGGTCTACCACCTCAAAGGCGGGATCCTGAAGTACCTCGAACTCGTCCCCTCCGAAGCCAGCCAGTGGCAAGGAGCCTGCTACATCTTCGATGAGCGAGTCTCCGTCGACCACGAAGACTTCAACCGCTAGACCTTCAGTCCGATCAGCCGCATCAACTCCACGCCATTGCTCTTCATCGCCATGCCCTCGCGCAGCGTGAAGTCGAAGCGCATCTGCCCATTCACGATCTGGTCCTGGAAGTGCATGTTCCTCATCGAGCCCGCGGGAAGTCCTTCCATCTCCGCCAGCGCCAGATCATGCGTCGTCACCACGCCAATCGCACCTGCCTCCACCAGCGCCCGCACCACCCCCTCAGCCCCCACCCTTCGGTCCTTCGAGTTGGTCCCCTGCAGCAACTCATCCAGCAGGAACAACATCCCGCCGTTGTCCGCGCCCTCTGCTGAAGCACAGATTCTTCGCAGCTTTTCAATCTCCGCATAGAACCGCGAATGCCCTTCCTGCAGCGAATCATTCACCAGCAGGCTCGCGCCAATCTTCAGCGGCGTCAACCGAAAGCTCTTCGCCCTCACCGGAGCTCCACACATCGCAAGCACCGCATTCACGCCCAGCGTGCGCATCAACGTACTCTTCCCGCTCATGTTCGATCCGGAGATCAGCAGCACGCGAGTCTCGCCGCCGATCTGCACACTATTCCGCACGCACTTCGATACGGCAATCAGAGGATGTCCCATCTCCTTCGCCTCAACGCTCGGCTCGCCGCTCACGAACTCCGGGAACACATCCGCAGGATGCTCATACGCGTATGTAGCCAGCGAGAGCAGCGCCTCCATCTCCGCGACGGCTTCAATCCACAGCCCCACCGCGCCGCCATGTTGCCGCCGCCAACGCTGAATCGCCCATGCCAGCTGCACCGAATACATCAGTGGCAGATTCAGCCCCTTCACAATCATGTTGTCCATCGAGTCCTGCCACTGACCCAGCTTCGCAAGCCTGCCGATCGCTAGCGATCCAGCCACCGCGTGCGACGCCAGCTTCCGCCTGATCTCCACCAGCCGTTCGGACGTGAAGGTCTCAGATTCCATCACCTCCAGCAGCGACGCGAGCAGCTGCATGTTCCTCACCGCCGCCTCCGTACCATCGAGCACCGCCGTGATTCGCCTCTCGAACGGCCGCCGCACCGCCGCCTGCATTACCAACACCGCCAACAACAGCCCGACCGCATCTCTGTGCGCATCCGGCCCGATGCGCCCAAGGCTTCCGCCTCCAGTCAGCCATATCACCGTAGCCGCCAAGATCGCGAACAAGATGCTGAGCGCCCCCGCCACCCAAGGCATCCAGCGCTGCGTCAGCACGTCCTCCGCGGAAGCCCACTTCGCGAGCACCTCAGCCTGCACGCCCACCGCAGCCGCCTCGCCCGCTACACCCATCCGCTCGCGCAGGTCGACCCGCCAGCGCAACTCCTCCACAGCTGCCTGTCGCCTCACGATCTCCGGCACCTCCGCCGGCTCCAGCAGCCAGGTAAGGAGCAGATCTTCGCCCATCCGCGTCCGAGCGCGACACAGCAGCTCGAACAACCCACCCCGTCCCACGATATCCAGGTCGCCAGCATACAGACTCGAGGCCAGCTTCTCCCGCATGTCCGCTGAAAGCCCCTCCGGGATCTCGCGCAACTCAAGCCCCACCCACCGGTCTTCGATCCGCGCGATCCCGAGACGGTAGATCTCCTCCGCCCGTCGTGCCCTGCCCAACTGGCGCGAGACTCTTCCCTGCCACACCCCAAGCACGATGAACAGAGCGATCGGGATCGACACGCTCCAGCGTGGACCCTCGCTCAAAAAAATCGTGAACCATGCCACGCCAAGAAACAGCGCCACCGCCGCAAGTCGCAGCCAGCCGAGCAGCAGATGCAGCGCTTTCAGACGGGAGGCTCGCCCTTCCTGCGCCTGCAACCGCCGCTGATACTCATCCCACGGTCCAGACAGCACCGGCCCATCTTCCACCACTTCGCTCATCCGTCCATTATGGACGCGCCGGGAAACCTGCACGGCCCTCCCTCAACGATCTCGCTAATGGGGGCCTTTGGTCCAAGCACCACGCATGTGGCCTAGTGCCTTGGATTCGACGGCGCAGTTCGCGGCGCCGGCGCAGGCGATGGCCGCGGAGGTGGCGACATCCTCGGTGCTGGAGCCGCATGCGGTACTTCCGGCTGTTGTGCCGGCCCGGCTGGCCGATTCTGACGCAGATTCTCCAGCTGCTGCGGCCCCAGCGGCCGCCCCGGGTCCGTCGTCTCGATCGCTTTTTGCTGCTCTTCAAAGCTCGGCCGAGGCTGCGGCGGAGCTGCCTGGTGAAACAGCGGCCGGCTCTGCGGCGTCGCGGCTTGGCCGTGCTCAGTCGGTGCCTGCCGCACCGGGGCTGCCGGGTTGGCCGCGGTTCCTGAACGCTCAACCGCAATCGCTCTAGGCTCGCCTGCTGGTTCTTCGCCCGTTCTCGAAGCCAACGTCGGTCGAGCCGCGTGGGCAGGCACTGCCCGTGCCACTGTACCAACTACCAGCGTGCGCTGTGGCGTCACCAACGGATGCGGCACCACCGGCGAGTTGGCAACCGTGTCCGCGCTCACGCGCGTATCCGGTCGTCCTACCGGCCGGCCCGCCGCGAAGCTCGCCTGCGTGACGGCCACGGTCCCCAATGGCCGATTCGCATATCCATGCGCTCCACCAGAGGCATACACACTCGCCAGCGTCGGCTGGTTGTAGACCGCCCGCACCTCGCCAACGTTGTGGCTGTATTGGTTGGACACGTTCACTCGGTTCTCATAAAGAGGACTCGCGTGGTACCACGGCACATACGTGTCATGCGGACCCAGCGCAAACCAGGCCGTCACCCCCGGTCCTCCCACAAACGCCACCATCGCCGGCGAGTAGATCGGCCGCACCACCGGAGGTCCGGGAATCCATCCCCACCGACTGCCTCGATGCTCCCAGCGCCCGTAATGGAACGGCGCAAATCCCCACGGCTCGCACTCCACCCAGGTCCATCCCCAGGGAGCCATCCACGTCCAGCTCCCGCAGCTGTACGGCACCCATCCCACCGCAACGTTCGCCGGATACCACACAGCTCCCTCATCCGGATCTGTCTCCCAATCGCCGTTCCCGTTCAAATCTTCGGCGCCAATCGTATCCGGATTCACGTACGCATCTACGCCCTGCGCTCCAACCTGGTACGCTGCATCTCGATCGTTCGAAAAGCCGTCCAGGCCGTCCGGCGCCGCCGCATCCATCACCTGCGCTGATACCGGATGACTGCCCTCGAACCGCACGCGCTGGCCCCCTTGGAGCACCTGCTGGAATCCGTCGCCATCCACCTGCACCTGCCCTGAAAACAGCTCCGCCGTCGTCGTCCCGGCATCTGGATCGACGTCAACACGAACGTCTCCCGGCTGCAGGACAGTCACCGCCACGTTGGGAGTATCCAGCTCGACTGCGGTTTCCGGAGTCAGCGCATAGGTCCTCAGGTGAACGCTTCCCTGCGCCAGCCCAAACTGTTCCAGAAGATCCGTCATTGAGGTGACCGTAAGGTCCGTCTGCTGCCCCAGGCGTATGGCGATCTGCCCTGTTTCCAGCTCAGCGTTTGCTCCTGTGTCGGTGTAAATGCGGTCGCCCGTCGTCAACGCGTCGTTCACGATCGCCGCGCTGAACTGGTCCACACTCGCCGGCTCTACTGACACATTGCCCAACAGCACGCTCACCCGCGCGACCTCCGTCGGAGGATCGCCTGCCTCCTGCGCGTGAGCCGACGTCCCTGCTAGTAGCGCCACTACAAAAAGCAGTACGTCCGATAGCGTTCTTAAGATCATGCAAGACCGTCTACGCGGCGTAATGAACATGGGGTACATCCTTCCGATCCTCTGAACTCAACTCAGCTTTTGAAAAATCAAGCGCTTTGCAAGGAGCTAGAAGTGTAAACCCCACAATATGCGCAAAGATGCTCCAACCATTGGACTCCACGCTCACCCGCACGTCTTCTTCTTTCGGAGCAAATCGATGGAACCATCTGCGTGTTGCGGGCGTATCCTCTTGTCGTATCCCAAACGACCGCGCGCCTTCGCGTCTAATGCGCGCTGGAGGATCCATGACCCGCTCCCTTCGCTTCCTCGCTACCTTCGCCATCGCCGCGCCTTTCTCCTGCCTGCTGCTCGTCGGCTGCCGCGTCACCGAGGACGATCATGGCGACCATAAGAACGTCAGCATCGGAACTCCCTTCGGCTCCATGAAGGTGAATACCAACAAGGGCACGGACACTGCATCCATCGGCATCAGCGCCTATCCCGGAGCCACGCCCATCAAGGACAAGGATGACGACGACTCCAACAGCGCCAATGTCAACATGAGCTTCGGCCCCTTCCATCTGGGAGTCAAAGCGGCCGACTTCCAAACCTCCGACCCCTCCGACAAGGTCATCGCCTTCTACACGAAAGACCTCGCTTCCCGCTACGGCAGTGTCATCGAGTGCCGCGGCCACGACTCCGTGGGTTCCATCAAACGCACCTCCCAGGGCCTCACCTGCAGCGACGACGAACACACCCACATCAAGACCCACGATGGCAACTCGAAAGACTTCTCCATCACCAGCGGCGACTCCTCCGCTGATATCGAGCTACGTTCCGGCTCGCCGCAGCACCTGCATATCGTCGGAGTGGAGAACCATGACGGTGGAACCAAGATCGGCCTCGTCTCCCTCGATCTTCCCTCCGACATCTCCGATCACGGCCGCAAGGACAGCGAATAATCTCATCGCGTTTGCTACGAGGCCAGAGCTCGGCTACCCTTCACTGTAGTGAGTTCTCGTCTCTGTCCCCGTTGTCACGCCGTCCTGCATCGCGAAGAGGAGGGCTCCCTTGTCTATTGCTGGAACTGCGGAACACCGCAGGTCCAGCTCTCCGAAGAGCTGAGTGAACAGATTGATCAGCAGATCAGCGCGCAGCAGGCCGCCGCGAATCCTCTCGCCCAGCAGATTTCCCAGGGCCTCGCTCCCAGCAATGCGGTCGTCTGGCGCGGTGCCATCCAGATCGCCGGCCTTTCGGGAGCGGTAGCCGCCGCACTCGCCCTGATTGCCTTCGCCCTTCCATCGGTTGCGCTTCTCTCTCTCTTCTGGTTCGTCTCCGCTCCGATCGTCGCGATGGGCTTCTACAGCTCCCGCTTCCGCAAGACGCGCATCACCGGAGGCTTTGGAGCTCGCCTCGGCATGCTCACCGGCCTCGCCATCCTCATCGGCACCTCCACGCTGAACACCATCGGCCTGGTTCTCGAGCGCTTTGTCTTCCATTCCACCGCGGAGCTCGATACCCAGATTGGCAAAATGTTTGAGCAGGTACACGCAAACTTTGCCTCGCAATCGCAACAATCCGTCAAAATGATGAGCGACATGCTCGCAATCCCGGAGTTCCGTGCCGGCATTCTGCTCACCAGCATCTTCTTTGCACTCGGGCTGTATCTGGTTTACTCCGCTGCCGCCGGGGCTTTTGCCGGCTACCTGCGCTCCCGCTCCCCGAAAGCCTGACCCAGCGGCTGAAACCCCTCCCCGGGCCAATGTCCCGATACTCGCCCAACCTCCTGCGTATCGCTCACTAACCTGCGCCCAGCGCTGCTATCATGAAGGGCAAACCATGAGCGATGCTACTAGTTCCGCCGCAGCCACTCCCTCCGCCTCCAAGCCACACCTCCGCGAGAAGGGCCGCCTCATGTCTGCCTCCGAGATTGAGCGAACCCTCGTCCGTCTCGCACACGAGATCGTCGAGCGCAACAACGGATGCGCCAATCTCGGCCTCATCGGCATCAAACGCCGCGGAGTTCCACTCGCCCAGCGCATCGCCAAGCTCATCGAGACCATCGAGAGAACCCCGGTCGATACCGGCGTGCTGGACATCAGCTTCTATCGCGACGACCTCTCCACCGCAGGCCCTCGTCCCATCGTCGAGAAGGGCGACATCGGCTTCGATGTCAACGGTCGAGACATCATCCTGATGGACGACGTGCTCTACACCGGACGAACCATCCGCGCTGCGCTCGATGCTCTCTTCGATCAAGGCCGCCCCAAGAGCGTGCAACTGCTAGTCCTCATTGACCGCGGCCACCGCGAACTCCCCATCGAAGCCCGTTTCATCGGCCGCACCATCCCCACCTCGCGCAAAGAGATCATCGAAGTCAAGCTCCGCGAGATCGACGGCGATGAACAGGTCGTCCTTGTAGAACTAGCGGACTGACATTCATCGCCAGTCCCTGCTTTTTATTGTGATGGCGCTTGCCTTTCTGGCTGTCATCCCGCGGGTATCTGCTTTTGAGCACTGGGCCTCCGCATTCCCAACTCCACCTGAGCGAATCAGTCCTACTCTCCACCTCAAACTCCCATGAGCCAGGAATCCCTCAACCAACTCGATACCGAGCTTGACGCCAACACCGTCGAAGCCATCCCCGTACCCGCGCCCAATGCGCCCGAGCCTCTCAGCATGGGAGCGGTTCTCCGCGTCGTCACCATGCGCCGCCTCTGGTACGCGCAGATCGTCTCCACCTTCGGTGATTTCCTCGCGCTCTTCGCAGTCATCACCTTCATGACATTCAAGCTGCACGCCACACCTCAGCAGGTCACTGGCATCCAGATCGCCTACTTGCTACCCATCGCGCTGATCAGCGTCATCAGCGGTGTCTTCGTCGATCGCTGGCCCGTCAAAACCACCCTCGTCTCGAGCGACTTCATCCGCGCCGGCCTCTGCCTCCTCCTTCTTCTGGTCCACAGCGTCTATGGCTTCTACGCCGTACTCGCCGCCATCAGCGTGATCTCCAGTTTCTTCAGTCCCGCGCAGGGTGTCGCCATCCGTGCGGCGGTCCCCTTTCACGGACTGCGCTCGGCCAACGCACTCATGCAGCAGGTCATGTTCATCATGCGCATTATTGGCCCCTCCGTTGCCATTCTCCTTGTCGGAGCCTTCGGCGCAAAGATTTGCTATTACCTCGACTCCGCCAGCTTCGTCGCCTCTGGCTCCCTCATCGCTTCGCTGTCTCTAATTCTGCCGAAGAAATCCGCACCCACTCCCGCCGAAGGCCAGCCCGTCGCTAAAGAAAAGACCGGCATCCCGCGCGTCCTCGCCGACATGAAAGAAGGCTCCGGTTTCATCCTCCATCACGCCGGCCTGCTCTTCGTCATCGTCGCCCTCGCAGCCGGAATGTTCGTCATGGGCTGCTTCGGTCCACTCATTGCGGTCTACGTTCGAGACGTCCTGCACGCTCTGACCAAGACGTACAGCATCGTCAGCGCCATGATCGGCTTCGGCCTGCTGATCGGCGTCAACGCCCTCAACGCGTTCGCAAAAAAGATGAGCAACACCCTGCAGGTCTACCTCGGCCTCGGCGGCATCGCCCTTGGAACCATTCTGCTCGCAACCATCCCCACCGTGGAGACGACGATCCTCGGCTGCTTCCTCATCGGCTTCTCCGCCGCCGGCATCATCGTTCCATCACAAACGCTCGTTCAGCAGGAGACGCCGCCCGAACTCATGGGCCGCGTCGGCTCCACGTTGATGTCCGCCATCTTTACCGCGCAGATCCTCGGCCTGGTTCTCTCCGGCATCCTTGCGCAGTACATCAGTATCCGTGGCGTCTTTGGTCTCTGCACCGCGCTTCTCGCCGCGCTCGTCGTAGCCGGCAAGCTTTGGATGGAACCAGCCGAACATCCCGCCCTCATCTGAAACGCTTCCTGTTGCTACTTCTTGGCGAACGACCGCACCAACACGACCATGTTCCAGAGATCATCCGTCTTCGCCCGATCACCCTCCGCCGGCATCGGGCCATCGCCATTCTTGATGATGTAGAAGAGCTCGCCGTCGGTCCTGGTCTCTAGCGCGGCTGGATTGCTCCAGTCCTTCATCTCCAGCTTCTGTTGAACGGCGAGTTCGCCCTTTCCGTCTCCGTTGGCTCCGTGGCACATCGCGCAGTCGTAGCCATACATCTTCGCTGCGTGAGCTTTGCCCTCAGGGGTTGCCTTCACCGGATTGGTCATGTGGACAGCTTCGGGAGGAATCACCAGCGCAGCCGGTGCAGCCGTAGGTTGTTGTGCCGCTCCCATGAAGAAATACAGGGACAACAGCAAAAATGGAGGAAACATAGAACGCTCCTGTCGAGTAGCGCCCTAACTATACCCCTGGTTGAGGCCGCCCGCCAGCTCAATACGGCACTCAGCTTTCCACCTTCATCCTAGCGAGTCTGTGACTCCCATCACGGGCACTACCTCCAGCGTCGGCAGCTGCGAAATCAGCCCTTCGAATGCGCTGCCCGAGCGATCAGCACCGCCGTATACGCCGCTCCAAACCCGTTGTCGATATTCACCACCGTCACATTCGGGCTGCACGAATTCAGCATTCCTAACAGCGCCGTCGCTCCCCCAAACGACCCGCCATAACCCACCGAGGTCGGCACCGCGATCACCGGAACCCCGACCAATCCGCCCACTACCGACGGCAGCGCACCCTCCATCCCGGCGCACACCACCACCACATCAGCCGCGACGAGTTCGCTCCGCACCGCCAGCAGACGATGCAGCCCCGCCACCCCCACGTCATACATACGAGTCACGCGCGCGCCAAACGTCTCCGCAGTAACCGCAGCCTCCTCCGCCACCGGAAGATCGCTTGTTCCCGCACACACCACGGCGATGTGCCCCTTGCTGCCTTCAGACGCCGGTGTCTGTCGCAGGCTCACCGTCCGCGCCGCCGCGTTGTGTAAAGCCCCGGGATACGCTAGCACCAGCGCCTGCGCAGTTCCCGGCTCAATCCGGGTCACCAACACATCCACGCCATCCGCCATAAGGCTTCCGAAGATCGCGACAGTCTGCTCCTCGGTCTTGCCCGCCGCATAGATCACCTCCGGCAATCCACTCCGTAGGCTGCGGTGGTGGTCCACGCGAGCATGCCCCAGGTCCTCGAATGGCAGCGAAGCCAGCCGCTCTACCGCCGCCGCAGGCGACATCCCTCCGCGCTCCACCTCCGACAGAATCTTCAGCAAATCGTCCGGCTTCATGATGCGATCTTGCTACCGGCGTCTGTCGTCTTCGCATACGCTGCAATCGCCGCCTGCTGCACCTGCTTCAGCGGAACCTCGCACCGAACCGCCGCCGCGCGGCAGTCTTCAAACTCAGGAGCCGCGTTCATCACTTCCCCCTCCAACTTGCCGATCTTCATGCGAATCTCTCCATACGGCGTCTGCACCGCTATATGATGACGCTCCAAACAGCTCCGCTCATCCCTCCGAATGCGCATCCCCAGCGTGCTCGTCTCGCGCAGGATCAGGCGCTCTAGCACCGGGCGCTTCGCCTCGCTGCAAAGCACCGTCAGCAGCGTTCCCGGCCGGCCCTTCTTCATGATCACCGGAGTCAGCATCACGTCCATCGCCCCCGCCGCCAGCGCCGACTCCGCCACCCACGCCAGCACCTGCGGAGACAGATCATCCAGCGCCGTCTCCAGCACCGTCACCGTATCCGCTTTCGAACTCTCTTCCGACTCCCCGATGCTAATCCGCAGTGCATTCGGAAAGCCCTTCGGATTTCTTGTCCCCGCGCCGTATCCAATTCGATCCACGCTCATCGCCGGCTGTGCTCCAAATACCGGCTCCAGCATTCGCACCAACGCCGCGCCCGTCGGCGTCACCAACTCCTTCTGCACATGCGCCGAGTACGTCGGATACCCACGCAACAGATCCGCCGTCGCCGGAGCTGGCACAGGAAACGTCCCATGCGCACACTCCACCATGCCACCCCCAACATTCAGCGGCGAGCAGTGCCACACATCCACCTTCAGATACTCAATCCCCGCGCAGGCCGCAACGATGTCGACAATCGCGTCCACCGCGCCCACCTCGTGAAAGTGAATCGCTTCCACATCGACATTATGAATCTTAGCCTCGGACGCACCCAGCAGCTCAAACGTCCGAATTGCACGACGCTTCACGCCCTCGGCCAACGCCGCTCCCTGGATCAACGTTCGAATCACCGACAGCGAGCGCCCATGCACGTGCCCGTGGGAACGCCCGTTCTCGTGCTCATGCGAATGATCGTGCTCGTGCGGATGCGAGTGATCTTCCCCGTGCGAATGCTCATGTGTATGCGTGTGATTTTCGGCATACGAATGATCGTGCACCGGCTCCTGCGCCTCCGCCAGCGACTCGCCCTCCATCACCTGCACGCGTGTACTCGAGATCCCGCTACGATCCACCGTCTCAATCTTCAGGCTCGCCCCTAACTGCAGGGTCGAAGTTGCCTCCGCCAATACCTCTGCCGGAACCCCCACATCGATCAACGCGCCGAGCAACATATCGCCGGCTATCCCAGCGAAGCATTCTAGATAAGCAATACGCATGAACTCTCTTTCACCTCTGGAACCACGCTGGTTGGATGCCCACAATCCCCAGAAGGATAACGAATCGCTAGCTAGCCTGTGCGATCGCCGTCACCGGTAGCACATCATTCATTGATCCAGAACGATACCCCTGCGTATCCAGCGTGACATACAGAAATCCCGCTCCCCGCACACCTTCTGTCATCTGTTCCAACGCACTAAGCGTCAGAGCTCGCCCCAGATCTTCCTTCGCAATCTCAATCCTCGCAAGATTTCCATGATGCCGCACGCGCACCTTCGCAAACCCGAGCGCATGCATCGCCTCCTCCGCGCGCTCAACCTGCGCAAGATTCTCCGGCGTCACCTCGCGGCCATACTCAATCCGCGACGACAGGCATGCACTCGCCGGCTTATCTGCAAGCTCGAGCCCCGCCTCCCGCGCCAACGTCCGAATCTCCTTCTTACTCAACCCTGCAATCACCAGCGGAGCCAGCGCTCCATGCATCTCCGCCGCGTTCTGCCCCGGCCGAAACTCCCCGCGATCATCCATATTCATTCCGTAGGCCAACCGCTCGAATCCCAGCCGCCCGCGCGTCTCTTCCATCTGCGTAAACAATTCGCTCTTGCAGTGGAAGCACCGCTGCGCATCGTTGCGCGCATATTCCGGCTTCTCCAGCTCGTTGGTCTGCAGCACGCGCACAGGAATCCCATGCCGCTCCGCAAAGGCCATCGCATCCGCCAACTCTTTGCGCGGCAACGACGGCGAATCCGCAATCATCGCCAGCATCCGATCGCCCAGCACCTCATGAGCCGCATACGCCAGGTACGCCGAGTCCGTCCCACCCGAGTACGCCACTAGCAGCGATCCCGCCAACGCAAGGTTCTCCCGCAGCAACTCCGATTTGTCCCTCAACTCCATCGTGATCAGCCTTTGCTTCGATCCGTAAACCGGAAGAACAGCGACTGCTTCGCCACCGGCTCCGCCAGCGCATTGATCGATGCCATCTGAGATGCGGAAAGCGGAGTAAAGTTACTCGCCAACTGCACGTTCTCCTCCAACTGTGCCACCGAGTCGCAGCCAATAATGACCGTGCTCACCGGATGAGTCAGCGTAAAGTACATCGCCTCGCGCATATTGATCACGCCCGGGCGTGTAGCAATCGCCGACCCCTCCCACGAGTGCCGCTGCGCGTCCAACGGCGGCGGCGTCCAGTTCGCCAGCAGCCGCCCGCGTGCCGGAACCTTCATCCCTATGATCCCCATCTGCTTCTCCACCGCCAGCGGCAACAGCGCATCCGAAAAGCTATAGATGTGCGAGTCCGCAGCATTCAGCGCCAGGAGAATCGTGTCGAACGGATGGCGGTTGATCGCGTCGATCAGCGCATCCGGCCGATAATGCCCCGTCACGCCCAGGAACCGAACCACCTTCTGCTGCTGCATCTCGATCAGAGCTTCCATCGCGCCGCCCTTGGCAAAGATCGCGTCCACGTCCTCCGGAAGCCCCACATCATGCAGTTGCCACAGGTCCACATGGTCCGTGTTCATCAGCTTCAGCGACTTCTCAATCATGCGAAGCGAACCTTCGCGCGTCCGCTCCTTCGTCTTCGTCGCCAAGAACGCCTCGCCTCGCCGCTTCGGCATCACGCGTCCGTAATATTGCTCGCTCCACCGATCAGGCCCACCATAAATCGACGACGTATCAAAATAGTTCACGCCAAGATCCAGAGCGCGCTCAATGATCGGCACCGCAACATCAAAATTATTCGGCTTCTCCAGCGCCGCCTGGCCGCCCAGGCTGAAGATGCCGACCTTGTACCCAGTCTTTCCCAAGTTGCGCGTAGGCATCGCTGTCAACGTTCGCGGATTATCCGGAAGCGCGCCAAGCTCCCTGCCCGTCGTCGCATGCGCCGGCATCGCGCCCTGCGCCAGCAGACCAGCGGCCAGCGCCCCACTCTTCTTCAGAAAGTTACGACGATCTCCAGCGTTCGGCGAATTGGCCATAACAGGAAGCCTCCAGAATCAACTGCCCACGATTCTAGTCCAGTCATCCATCCATCGTCAGCGCATGTTTCCTGTGGGAACGGCTCCCACCCCCGGAGCCGGAGTCGGCGGCATCGGCTGCCGCACCGGCTCGTCGCCAGTCGTTGAACTCCCCATCTCCTGGTCGCCAATATTGAATACCGGCGTGCCCTTCGGCAGCTTCAAACGACCGTCCGCCAGATACAGCACCACCGCTCCACCCGTCACCGCTGGAGCCAGAATCGTGAGCGGGATCAGGTACCTCTTGCTCTTCACCAGCGACTCCACTACGCCTTTCACCCGATGGCTGCGTGGAATCATACTTGGCACCTGCGGAATGACAAACGCCGTCATCTCCACCGATGGATCGTTCCGGCTGTACTTCACCAGGGATCGCGCCACCTGCTTGGGAGTCATCAGGCCCAGGTCTGCAAAAAAGTTCCGAT